>Ga0315907_10003976_pt1 | contig 16886 bp, 13 predicted proteins | sample LakEriMetagenome_3_FD_203525 | JGI IMG/M metagenome (GOLD analysis project Ga0315907, IMG submission 203525) | Freshwater fungal communities from buoy surface, Lake Erie, Ohio, United States - Buoy 12 MA123 | ecosystem: Environmental > Aquatic > Freshwater > Lake > Lake biofilm | place: USA... | reverse complement strand
ATTTGGGTCGCAACATGCGCAGGCACGCGGAATTGATACCCCCTGGGGTATAGTCCCGGGCATGTGTCGACAGGTGGCGTGCAAAAAGTGTGAGAAGGCCTCGTGGGCGGGGTGCGGCCAGCACGTCAACCAGGTGCTCGCGGGGGTCCCCAAGAACCAGCGCTGTAGGTGCACCGCGCAGGAGAAGGCTGAGTGGAAGAAGCAGCACTCCATCTTCGGCAGGCTCTTCGGCGGCGCCCGCTCGTGACGCTCGATTCCTTGACCGGCGTGGGCCACACAACTAGGGTCGTGAATGATCCCGCATGAGCGGATAATTATTCAGTTCCGGTAGGGGTAGGGCGTGGGCCGCGAAGCAATCCTCGCTCTGGACGTCGGCACGACGTCCGCGAAGGCGCTCGTCGTCTCTCTCTCGAGTGGCGACGTGCTTGCCCGTGCCGCAGTCCCCGTGTCGCTCGTGCTGACCGGCCCCGGATGCGTCGAGCAGGACCCCGCCGAATTGGTCGAGGCGACGCTGGCTGCGGCGGCCCAAGCCCTGCGCCTGGCGCAGGACGTCCGGGTTGCGGGTGTGGGCCTCACCAACCAGCGCGAGTCCGTCGTGATGTGGGATCGACGCTCCGGTGAGCCGCTCGGGCCGGTGATCAGTTGGCAGGACTCGCGAGCTGCACCGTCTCTCACGGGATGGAGTCACGAAGCGTGCGAGGACGTGCAGAGGATCACGGGCCTGACTCTGGACGCGATGTACTCCGCTCCCAAGATGCGCTGGCTGCTCGACGAGTACGACGCACGGACGCGAGATGTCGTTGTGGGCACGGTCGACTCCTGGATCGTGCGCGCGCTGACAGGGGCCACCGCAATAGAGGCGGGCAATGCGTCGCGCACTCTTCTGCTGTCACTGGCCACCGGTGATTGGGATGCGGGCCTGCTGGAGGCTTTCGAGGTGCCTCGAAGTGTCCTCCCGGATGTCCGTGCCAGTGACGCTGGCTTTGGTGTGACGAGCGCGGGGCTGCCCTTGCCTGCCGGGGTGCCCGTCGCGTCTGTGCTGGCTGACTCACACGCCGCACTCTTTGCCTATGGAGACGCCGGCATCGCCAAGGCGACGTACGGCACGGGCACGTCGGTCATGATGCGCCTACGTGGTCTCGAAGCCCCCGTGTCGGGGATGGACACGACGGTCGCGTGGTGGCGGGCCGAGCCGACGTATGCGCACGAGGGCAATGTGCTGGCCACGGGGCAGGCGATCGACTGGGTGGCTTCCCTCATCGAGCCGGGGTCCCTGCGTCCCGGGGGCGTAGTGGTGTCGGAAGCGGCGGCGTCCGTCGACGATTCCGGTGGTGTCACGCTGGTCCCTGCCTTCACCGGACTCGGAGCGCCCCATTGGGATAGGTCCGCGGTGGCAGTCATGAGCGGGATGACATCGCAGACGACTCCGGCTCACCTGGCCCGCGCAGCCATCGAATGCGTCGCCCATCAGGTCGCGGATCTCGTGGAGGCCCAGGGACGTGATGGTCGCGCGGGTGTCGACGTGCTCCACGTGGACGGTGGCGTGTCGTCATCCGATCTTCTCGTTGCGGTGCAGGCGGACCTCCTCGGGCGTCCGGTGGTGCGCTCGTCCGAAGCAGGCCTGTCGGCCCTCGGGGTCGCGCGACTCGCAGCGGAGGTCCTGGGCTATCTCGCGCCCGGTCTGCGCACGGACCCTCCGGTCGAGCCTCGCATGGACGAGACGCAACGCCAGCGGCTTCGAGACCGCTGGAGAGCGGAAGTGCGTCGGGCGCGCTTGGTGGCTTCAGGCGAAGGGCTGAGCACATGAATCCTGCCCATTATTCAGTGGAAGACATGATGCAAGAGGAGACAGGATGACTGAATACCCGCCCTTCGGGGCTGGACTGTGGCACTTCGCAAGCTATGTCGATCGCTACGCGACCGATGGCTACGCGCCTGCAGTGTCGACATTGGAGATGATCGAGCGCGCCGCCGAAGTTGGCGAGCTGTCTGCCGTCGACGTCCCCTATCCCTTCACGCCCGGGGTGGGCCTCGACGAAGTGCGCGATGCCTTGCGTGCACACGGGCTGTTCGTGACGGGCATCACGCCGGAGATCTACCTGCGCCGTTTCGGCAAGGGCGCCTTCACCAACCCCGATGCCGGCGTCCGCGCCGCCGCACTCGATCGGATGAACGAGGCGGCCGACATCGTGCGAGCTCTCGACGCGCAGTACCTCAAGATCTGGCCCGGTCAGGATGGCTGGGACTATCCCTTCCAGGTCAACCATCACGACCTCTGGCAGCTCGCGGTGAACGGCATGAGGGACCTGGCTTCGGCGAACCCCGATCTGCGTATCGCCATCGAATACAAGCCGCGAGAGCCACGAGTGAAGATGACCTGGGATTCAGCGGCGCGCTCGATCCTGGGCATCCAACAGGTGGGCCTGGACAACGTTGGCGTGCTGCTGGACTTCGGTCACTCGCTCTACGGCGGCGAATCGCCCGCTGACGCGGCACAACTGCTCATCGATCACGGGCTGCTCTACGGCATGGACGTGAATGACAATCTCCGGGGTTGGGATGACGATCTCGTCGTTGGCACGGTCCACCTCACCGAGATCTTCGAGTTCTTCTACACGCTGCGGATCAACAACTGGCAGGGCGTCTGGCAACTCGATCAGTTCCCCTTCCGCGAGGACACGGTCGAGGCCGCACGGCTATCGATTCGCATGCTGAAGGCGATCTATCGGGCTCTCGACTCACTCGACATGGCTGGCCTTCAGGAGGCGCAGTCACGTCACGACGCACTGGCCGCACAACGCATCGTGCAGGACGCCTTGCTGTCGAGCATGGCGGGGCAGTGATGCCTGCCGCATCTGCGGACGAGCTCGCTGCCGCCGCGCGCAGGGTCCGGCTACGCGACCTCGACATCGTGAGCAACGCGGGCATGGGGCACATCGGCGGGGAGTTCTCGGTCACGGACATCCTCGTCACCCTCTATCTCGCCATCCTGGATCAAGGTGACGACAGCGAACGCGACCACGTGGTCCTCTCCAAGGGACATGCCGCCGTCGCCCTCTATGCGACCCTGGCCGAGGCAGGACTTCTGCCCGAGGGTGATCTCGACACGTTCGCCCAGCCGGACAGCGCGCTCAACGGTCACCCCGCACGCACCAAGCTCGACGCGGTCGAAGCGAGCACGGGCCCGCTCGGCCACGGGCTGCCCATCGGGGTCGGCATGGCGATCGCAGCGGCGCTGGACAAGTCGCCCCGTCGCACCTTCGTCATCGTGGGAGACGGGGAACTCCAGGAAGGGTCCAACTGGGAGGCGATGATGATCGCCGCCCACCGCGGACTCGACAGGCTTGTCCTCATCATCGACCGCAATGGCCTGCAGCAGGGTGCGCCGGTCGCGGACACCAGTGACCTGGAGCCGCTCCCGGAAAAGCTCAGGGCCTTCGGTTGGTCGGTCGTCGAGGTGGATGGCCATGATCACGGACAGTTAACCGAGACCCTGGCGTCGGCACCCTGGGAGCCCGGGCGCCCGTCAGCTGTGATCGCCCGCACGCACAAGGGTCATCCCGTGTCCTTCATGTCCGACGATGCTCGCTGGCACCACCGAGTCCCGACACCCGACGAGGCGCGGCTCGCGCGTGAGGAGATCGCGGCCGGATGAGCGAGCTCTACGACTGCCGCGATGCCTTTGCCCAGACTCTCGTCTCCCTGGCCGAGTCAGATGACCGCATCGTCGCTGTGGTCAACGATTCGGTGGGGTCGAGCAAGTTGGGCGACTTCCAGGAGCGATTCCCCGACCGGCTCGTCAACGTGGGGATCGCAGAGCAGGCCATGGTGGGTGTGGCCGCGGGTCTTGCTGCAGGAGGGAAGCTTCCCTTCGTCTCAGCAGCTTCCTGCTTCCTCACCGCCCGCGCGATGGAGCAGATCAAGGTAGACATCGCCTACTCACAGCACCATGTCGTGCTCTGCGGTCAGAGTCCCGGAGTGGCCTACGGCGAACTCGGTCCCACGCACCACTCGCCCGAGGACCTTGCGTGGCTGCGAGCGATCCCGGGTCTTGACATCGTCGTGCCGGCCGACCCTGCCGAGACAGCAGCGGCGGTGAGATGGGCTGCTGCGCATGACGGGCCGGTCTATCTGCGCATCAGCCGCGCAGGTGTCCCGGCGCTCTACGAGGACGGGCTCGACTTCCGTCCCGGCCGTGCCCATGTCCTGCGGGAAGGCGACGACGTCGCCATCGTGACACTCGGCACCGCTGTGGCTCGTGCGCTCTCGGCCGCGGATGATCTCGCGCAGCGTGGAGTGAGCGCGCGCGTCCTTGCTGTCGGCTCGCTTCATCCCCTGGACCAGGAGGCACTCGTGGAGGCTGCGCGTGCCACGGGGGGCATCGTCACGGTCGAGGAGGCGTACACCTGCGGGCTCGGAGGAGCAGTCGCCGAGTTGCTGGCCCAGCGCCTTCCCACGCCGATGCGCATGCTGGGCATGCGGGGCTTCGCGCCTACCGGGTCGGTTGAGCACATCCATGAGCGCTCCGGCGTGACCGCGGCGGGCATCTCCGCCGCGTGCCTTGAGTTGGTGGGCGACACGAGATGACCGAGGCGGTGACCTGGAGCCAGGCGGAGCTCATGACCAAGGTGGCGCGTCTCTCCGCGGAGCAGGGCATGCGTCAGGCTGAGATCGGGCGGCGCCTCAACCTCTCGCAGGCGAGCGTCTCCCGGTTGTTGTCGCGAGCTCGCGATGCCGGCATCCTCCGTGTCCACGTGGTGCCTCCGCACGGCGTACACGCTGACGTCGAAGACGAACTCCAGCGCCGCTTCGGTCTTGACGATGTCGTCGTGGTGGATGCCGCGCCCCCCGGCGTCGACGCGGCCTCGGATCTGGGCGCGCGTGCCGCGGAATACCTGCAGGCCACGCTGGGCGGCGAAGGCGCCATCGGGGTGTCGTCGTGGTCGACGACGCTCCTCGCTGCTGCCGCAACCATGGGGCCGCCGCAGCCGGCGGCCAAGGCCCACCGCTCGCGCGTCGTGGTGCAACTGGTCGGGGGCCACGGCGATCCGCAGGTCCAGGCCCAGGCCGTGCGCCTGCTCATCCTGCTCGCGCAGGCGACCCGGGGCGAGCCCATGAGCCTGCCGGCCCCCGGTGTGCTCGGTTCGGCTCCTGCACGCGACGCCCTCATGGCTGATCGCGCTCTGGAGCCCATCCTCAATTCCTGGGCGCAGGTGACCGTGGCTTTGGTCGGGATCGGATCGGTGGATCCCTCGCCGCTCGTGCGCGACAGCGGCAACGCCTGGGGACCTGCTGACCGGCAGGAACTGGCATCGGCCGGGGCAGTGGGCGACATCTGCTTCCGATTCTTCGATGCGTCCGGCAATCCGGTCTCATCGGCACTGGATGAGCGTGTCGTCGGCATCTCGCTCGACGACTTCCGGCGCATCCCGCGCAGGGTGGGCGTGGCGGGCGGGCTGCACAAGGTCCCGGCTATCAGGGGCGCCCTGTCGGGAGGATTGCTCACCACGCTGGTGACCGATACCGACACGGCACGGGCCATCCTCGACGAAGGCCGCGTCTAGGCCAGCGGGATCGTCTCGCGGATCTCCAGGCCGAAGCCGTCGAGGCTGTAGCGACGATCGGGAGAGCCCGTGAGTAGGCGCATACTCCGCACGCCGAGGTCGGAGAGCAGTTGCGATCCCAGGCCGTAGTCCAGGGAGTCGCCCGTCCCCGATGTCGAAGTGTGGCCGCCGAGGAGGGTGTCGCCCGACGCGGGCGGGCGCAGATAGAGGAGCACGCCGCGTCCTTCCTCGGCGATGCGCGCAAGCGATGACCGCAGTCGATCCCCGCAACGGCAGCCCGTGGAGTGCAGCGCGTCACCGGCCAGGCACTCGACGTGAACGCGCACGAGCACGTCCTCACCGCTGCTGATGTCGCCGGCCACGATGGCCGCATGCTCTGAGTCGTCGACCAGGCTTCGGTAGCCGATGATGGTGAAATCGCCTTGCTCGGTCGGCAGGGGAGTAGTCGCCCCGCGTTCGATGAGCCGCTCGGATCCTCCGCGGTAGCGGATCAGGTCGGCGATGGATGCGAGGACGAGTCCGTGCTCGTCTGCGAAAGCACGGCACTGGGCCGCATCCATCATCGTGCCGTCGTCGTTGACCATCTCGCAGAGGGCGCCCGAGGGGTGGAGTCCGGCAAGCGTCGACAAGTCGACGGCAGCCTCGGTGTGTCCAGGGCGACGGAGGACGCCGCCGGCCACAGCACGCAAGGGCATGACGTGGCCCGGGCGCGTGAGATCACCGGCCTCGGTCGCGGAAGCGCCGAGGGCTCGGATGGTGATGGCGCGGTCCGTTGCGGAGATGCCTGTCGATGTCACATCGCGCGCGTCGACCGTGATGGCGTAGGCCGTACCCTTGCGATCCTCGTTGACCACGGTCATGGGTGGCAGGTGAAGCCGGTCTAGGTCCTCGCCGGTCATGCCGACGCAGATGTAGCCGCTCGTGTGTCGAATCATGAAAGCCGTGAGCTCGGGAGTGGCCTTCTCGGCAGCGAAGATCAGATCGCCCTCGTTCTCGCGCCCCTCGTCGTCGACGACAATGACCGCTCGGCCCTCGGAGATCGCCTTGATGGCGTCGTCGATGGGATCCATGCGTACGGCGTCGTGCTTCGTCACGGGGCTCCTCGGCGATGACGGGGTCGCCAGCCTAGCGAGATAGGCAGGCGCCTGGTCCCGCGGCAGGACCTCCAGATCCCGGGCGCGACAATGGCCGCATGGCCCCCCTCGTCGCTGGCGGATTCACGGTGGATCCACCCGTCGTGCTTGCGCCCATGGCGGGGATCACCAACCGGGCCTTCCGGCGCCTGTGCCGTGAGCAGGGCGCGGGCCTCTATGTGAGTGAGATGGTGACCTCCCGGGCCCTGGTCGAGCGTCACGAGGCCACACTCGACATGGTCCGCTTCGATCCCGATGAGTCGCCGCGCTCAGTGCAGCTCTACGGCGTGGACCCCACGGTCGTCGCCGAGGCGGTGCGGATCGTCGTGGGCGAGGACATGGCCGACCACGTCGATCTCAACTTCGGCTGCCCCGTGCCCAAGGTGACGCGCAAGGGCGGCGGGAGTGCGTTGCCGTGGAAGCGCGACCTCTTCACCGACATTGTGCAGTCGGCAGTTATGGCCGCGGGCGGACGCGTGCCGGTCACGGTCAAGATGCGCAAGGGGATCGACGAGGACCATCTCACCTATCTGGATGCCGGTCGCATCGCACGCGATGCGGGTGTCGCCTGGGTCGCGCTCCACGGCCGCACGGCCGCGCAGATGTACTCCGGCACCGCTGATTGGTCGGCGATCAGCAGGCTCGTGGAGGAACTCGACGGCTACCCCGTGCTCGGCAACGGCGACATCTTCAGCGCGGGGGATGCGCTGGCCATGGTGGAGCAGACCGGGTGCGCTGGCGTGGTCGTGGGCCGCGGCTGCCTGGGACGCCCTTGGCTCTTCGGGCAACTTGTCGCGGCCTTCGCCGGTGAGCCGATCCCTGCGGATCCCGACCTTCCCGTCGTCATGGCCACCTTCCGGCGTCATGCGGAGCTGCTCATCGACGCCTTCGGCGAGTACACCGGCTCGCGGGAGATCCGCAAGCACGTCGCCTGGTACTTCAAGGGCTACTCCGTCAAGCGACAGGTGCGGCTCGGGCTCGCCAATGTCGGCTCTCTCAGCGAACTCGACGATTGGCTGGCCCAGATCGACCCCGACCAGCCGCCGGACGAGGTCGTCATGTCGTCCCCGCGTGGCCGCACCGGAGGCGAGCGGCCGCCGTCCCTGCCCGACGGCTGGCTGGACTCTCCCTACCTGGATGAGGCGGGGGCCGCGTGCGTGCGCGAGGCCGAACTCTCCGTGAGTGGTGGCTGATGGAGTCGCTGACGTGGCGCCGCCCCGAACGCGCAGATCATGCGCGCATCATTGCGGTCGTTGACTCATGGTGGGGTGGGCGTGCGATGGCAGCGATGCTGCCGCGTCTGTTCGTCGATCATTTCGCGGAGACGTCGTACGTCGTCGACGATGCTGACGGTCGCCTCGCGGGATTCGTCATCGCCTTCATGTCACCTGACGATTCCGCGACCGTGTACGTCCACTTCATCGGCGTTGATCCCGCTCTGAGGGGATCTGGGCTTGGTCGTGAGTTGTATGCGCGCGTCGCGGGCGAGGCGAAGGCCGCGGGACGCACGCGACTTGCCGCGGTCACGTCTCCCATCAACACCACGTCGCTGGCCTTCCACAAGGCTGTGGGCTTTGATATCGGCCCCGTGGTGCCTGACTATGACGGCCCTGGCGAGGACCGGGTCCCCATGAACCTGTTGCTGAGTTGAAGCGGGTGCTCGGCTGAACCTGCTTCCTCGCCTGGCGCTGACGAGCGTCGTCCCGGGACGAACCTTCGCCTGAAAATCGAGACATTGCATGCTCAGGAAGTCTTGATTTCGCTGCCGAACTTTGTCGTCGCCCGTCCACACGTGCTCGACTCGCCGACCCATCTGGATGAGGAGTGAGCCTCGTGCGTGTGAGGCCTAGCTCTCAGCGAGCGGGGGCTGACAGAGATTCCGCTCTGGCCATCGGTCCTGACCGTGGCACATGGGCCGAAGTCCCTAGCGGCAAGCGGTTGCGGCGTGATGCTATGCCCTATGCCTACCTACGTCTACGACTTCGCCCGGGGCAGCCGCGGGCAGTCGGACCTGCTCGGGGGCAAGGGCGCCAATCTCGCCGAGATGACGCGCTTGGGCCTGCCGGTGCCACCCGGCTTCACCATCACGACGGAGGCCTGCCGCGCCTACCTCGAGAAAGGCCACGAGCCCGCGGAGCTTGGCAAGCAGGTGAGCGTGCAACTCGACCGCCTCGAGGAGCGCATGGGACGGCGACTCGGTGATCCTGAAGACCCCCTGCTCGTCTCGGTGCGGTCAGGCGCGCGCTACTCCATGCCCGGCATGATGGAGACGGTCCTCAACATCGGGCTCAATGACGCCAGCGTCAAGGGCATGGCGCGCATCTCTGACGACAAGCGCTTCGCGTGGGACTCCTATCGCAGGCTGATCCAGATGTTCGGCAAGACCGTGCTTGACATCCCGGGCCACCACTTCGAGGAGATCCTCGACAAGGCAAAGTCTGATGCTGGGGTCGCGTCAGATGTCGATATTCCCGTGCCGGTGCTGAAGCAGATCGTCGCGGCGTACAAGGACGTCATTCGCGAGCAGGCCGGGCGGGATTTCCCGCAGGATCCGCGCGAGCAGCTCGATCTGGCCATCCTGGCTGTCTTCCGCTCGTGGAACACCGAGCGCGCTCGGCTCTATCGGCGTCGCGAGCGGATCCCCCACGACCTGGGCACCGCGGTCAACGTCCAGGCCATGGCCTTCGGCAACCTCGGCGAGGGCTCGGGCACCGGCGTGGCCTTCACCCGCGACCCCGCGACAGGCGCTCCGGGTGTCTACGGTGACTACCTGCCCGACGCTCAGGGTGAGGATGTCGTCGCAGGCATCCGCAACACCATGCCCCTCGTCGAGTTGGGCGCGCGCGACCCCGAGGTCTACGAGGAACTGCTCGACATCATGCGCCGGCTCGAGCTGCACTACCAGGACCTGTGCGACATCGAGTTCACCGTCGAGCGAGGCAAGCTGTGGATGCTCCAGACGCGTGTGGGCAAGCGCACGGCCGCCGCCGCCTTCCGCATCGCCGTGCAACTCGTCGACGAGGGCGTCATCGACATGGACGAGGCTGTGCGGAGAGTCTCGGGGGCCCAGCTCGTGCAGTTGATGTTCCCGCGCTTTGCCAGCGACACGGGTCACCACCTCCTTGCCCGCGGTGTGAGCGCGTCCCCGGGTGCCGCTGTCGGCGCGGTTGTCTTCGACTCACGGACGGCGACGGCGTGGGCGGAATCGGGCAGGGAGGTCATCCTCGTGCGCCGCGAGACCAACCCCGACGACCTCGAGGGCATGGTGGCGTCCGCGGGAATCCTCACGAGTCGAGGAGGCAAGACCTCCCATGCGGCCGTCGTCGCCCGAGGCATGGGCAAGACCGCCGTGTGCGGTGCCGAGGAGCTCAGCGTCGACACCGCGGCTCGCAGCATGACCGCGCCCGATGGCACGGTGATTGCCGAGGGCGATGTCATCTCGATCGACGGCAGCACCGGCCAGGTTTTCCTTGGCGAGGTGCCCGTCGTCGCGAGCCCCGTCGTCCGCTACTTCGAGGAAGGTGTCGCATCGGCTCTCCACGACGCCGACGACGCGACGCGCGAACTCATCAAGTCCGTCGACCGCATCATGCGCCATGCCGACCGATCGCGCCGCATGCTCGTGCGCGCCAATGCAGACACCGCACCCGATGCGGCACGCGCACGTCGCATGGGAGCGGAGGGCATCGGGCTGCTGCGCACGGAGCACATGTTCCTCGGCGATCGCAAGCAGTACGTCGAGCGACTCATCCTCGCCACGGATCAAGAGGAGCGGCGTACGGCACTCGATGCACTCCTGCCCCTCCAGCGCGAGGACTTCATCCGCATCCTCGACGCCATGGACGGGCTGCCCGTCACCATTCGCCTCATCGACCCGCCGCTGCACGAGTTCCTGCCGGACCGCACCGACCTCGCGATCCGGGTGGCCCTCGCCGAGGAGCGCGGTGAGAAGTACGAGATCGACCTGCGCATGCTCCAGGCGGTCAATCGCCTCCATGAGCAGAACCCCATGCTGGGCCTGCGTGGCGTGCGCCTCGGACTGGTCCTGCCCGGGCTCTTCGCCCTCCAGGTGCGGGCGATCGCCGAGGCGGCGTGCGCGCGGCAGAAGGCCGGTGGCGAGCCGCGCGCGGAGATCATGATTCCCCTCGTTGGCTCGATCCAGGAGCTTGAGCTTGTCGTCGAGGAAGCGACCCGCGTTCTGGCTGAGGTTGAGGAGGCTGAGGGCTGCCGCTTGCGCTTCCCCATCGGCACGATGATCGAGCTGCCACGAGCTGCACTCACAGCGGGACAGATTGCCGAGGCGGCGGAGTTCTTCTCCTTCGGCACGAACGACCTCACCCAGACGACCTGGGGCTTCAGCCGCGACGACGTGGAGGCAGCGTTCTTCTCCACGTATCTCGACAAGGGCGTCTTCGGCGTCTCTCCCTTTGAGTCGATCGACCGCGAGGGCGTGGGAGCGCTCGTGCGCATGGCCGTCGACAGTGGGCGTGCAGTGCGGCCCAAGCTCAAGTGCGGGGTCTGCGGAGAGCACGGCGGCGATCCTGAGTCCGTGCACTTCTTCGACGAGGTGGGCCTGGACTATGTCTCCTGCTCGCCGTTCCGGGTGCCCGTGGCGCGGCTGGAGGCGGCGCGATCCACCCTGGGAGCGGCTGCTTCGGACAGCCGCTAGCGCCCGCAGAGCTGGTCAGGGGTGGCCACTAGGGTCAGGGCGTGAGCATCCCACCGGGCTATGCCCCTGCTGACGTCGAGCGGTGGGTCCACGACAGTCCGAGTGAGCGCTCGCCCTTCACGCGGGACCGCGCGAGGGTGCTGCACTCGGCTGGCCTGCGCCGACTTGCGGCCACCACCCAGGTGCTCGTGGCCGGCAGTGCCGACTTCCCCCGCACGCGGCTCACGCACACGCTCGAGGTGGCGCAGATCGCGCGAGAGATGGGTGCGGCGCTGGGATGTGACCCCGACCTCGTCGACGTGGCAGGTCTCGCACACGATCTGGGCCATCCACCCTTCGGCCACAACGGCGAGGGCGAACTCAATCGCCTCTCCGAGTCCATTGGCGGATTCGAGGGCAATGCCCAGACCCTGCGCGTGATGACGAGACTCGAAGCCAAGGTGATCGATCCCGCCACGGGTCGCAGCGTGGGCCTCGATCTCACGAGGGCATCGCTGGATGCCTCGTGCAAGTATCCCTGGCCGCGACGAGATCCCTCGACGATCGATGACCGGCGCGGATCCGACCTGGGCGGGCAGTCCCACAAGTTCGGCTACTACGCCGACGATGCGGAGATCTTCCACTGGCTGCGCGAGGGTGCCCCGGGCGAGCGGACCTGCCTCGAGGAGCAGGTCATGGACTGGGCCGACGATGTGGCCTACTCCGTGCACGACCTCGAGGACGCCCTCCACGCGGGCCTCATCACGCTCGAGATGTTCACGTCGGCGACCGAGCGCGAGAACATCATGGATGTCGCCCATCGCGGCTACCTGCCGCTCGTCGATCCGGCGTCGATCGGGGCTGCACTCGATCGCTTGCTCGCACTGGACTACTGGCCCTCGTCGTACGACGGATCCCAGCGCGACCTGGCCGCCCTCAAGACTGCGACCTCGCGACTCATCGGTCGCTTCTGCGCAGCAGCGGAGGGCGCGACGCGCGAGGCGTACCCGGGGGAGCGGCTCACGCGCTACTCCGCCAACCTCGTGGTCCCCGACGGTGTGCGCGCGGAGGTGGCGGCGCTCAAGGCGATGACCGCGATCTACGTGATGAACCGTGCCGGCGCGGATGTGGAGTACGCCCGGCAGCGCGAGATGCTTGCCGAGCTCGTCTCCGCGCTCGTGCTGCGCGGTGGCCGCGACCTCGAGCCATGGATCGCCCCGGAGTTTGATGCGGCCGCGGACGACGGTGGGCGCCTGAGGGTCGTGATCGACCAGGTCTCCAGCCTCACGGACGCCAGCGCTGTGACCTGGCACGCCCGCCTCTGCCGCTAGGCCGGGGGATAGCCGGCACCGGGGATCGGCGGGGCGACCTAGGATCGGGTCATGGCGGGGCGCATCAGGGACGAGGATGTCGCCCTCGTGCGCGAAAAGGCCCGCATCGACGAGATCGTGCGGGATTACGTCGCCCTGAAGCCGGCGGGCGGCGGCTCCCTCAAGGGCCTGTGCCCCTTCCACGACGAGCGCTCGCCCAGCTTCCACGTCACTCCGAGCCGGGGCATGTACTACTGCTTCGGTTGCCAGGAGGGCGGCGACGTCATCACCTTCGTGCAGAAGCTCGACCATCTCACCTTCGCGGAGTCCGTGGAGAAGCTTGCCGGCCGCACCGGAGTGACGCTGCGCTACGCCGAGGGTGGCGCGGGGGTCAACCGCCAGCAGGGGCAGCGCACTCGGCTGGTCGAGGCCAACAAGGTGGCGGAGGAGTACTTCATCTCCCAACTCAGATCGCCGGAGGCGGCACCCGCGCGCGCCTTCCTCACCGAGCGCGGGTTCGATGCCGCGGTCGCCGAGGACTTCCGGCTCGGCTTCGCGCCGAAGTCCTGGGACTCGCTCACGTCGCATCTGAGGCAGAAGGGCTTCACCGATGCCGAGCTGCTGGCGGGGGGCCTGGTCTCGCAGGGCAACCGCGGGGTCTACGACCGCTTCCGCGGGCGCCTGATCTGGCCCATCCGAGATCTGGCCGGCGATATCGTGGGTTTCGGGGCGCGTCGCCTACTTGACGACGACGAAGGCCCGAAGTACCTCAACACCCCGGAGACCCCGCTCTATAAGAAGAGCCAGGTCCTCTACGGGATCGACCGTGCGCGCAAGGAGATCGCCAAGCAGCAGCGGGTTGTCGTCGTCGAGGGCTACACCGATGTCATGGCCTGCCAGCTCGCCGGCGTGCCGGTGGCTGTCGCGACTTGCGGCACCGCCTTCGGCGGGGATCACATCAAGGTGCTCCGACGACTGCTCATGGATGACGATCGACTACGCGGCGAGGTGGTCTTCACCTTCGACGGCGATGCGGCCGGTCAGCGTGCGGCGCTCAAGGCCTTTGACGACGACCAGCGCTTCGTCGCACAGACGTTCGTCGCCGTTGAGCCGCACGGACTCGACCCCTGCGATCTGCGCCAGAAGCACGGGGACGCGGCCATCCGCGCGCTTGTCGATCATCGTGTGCCGCTCTTCGAGTTCGCTATCCGCTCGACGCTTGCCTCCTATGACCTTGAGAGCGCCGAGGGGCGCGTCAACGCACTGCGTGAGGCCGCGCCCATCGTCGCCAAGATCAAGGATCCGGCGCTTCGCCCTGAGTACTCACGTCGCCTGGCGGGGTGGCTGGGCATCGACCCGGCGTCCGTGAGCCGCGCGGTGGGTGGTGGCGCCCGCTCCGGGCCACCTCCTCGGCGGCCTGATGCGCGCGACCCGATGCTTGCCGTGCAGCGTGAGGCACTCAAGTGTGCGCTCCAGGAGCCCGCGCTCGTGAGCGCGTGGTACGAGTCGGTCGAGCCGGAGGCCTATCCCGATCCCACGCTGCGAGCCGTGCACGAGGCGATTGCGGCAGCGGGCGGCCCGCGGCCGGAGGTCGTGGGATTGGGCTGGGTCGACGCCGTCCTTGCGGCGTGTCCCGACGACGACGTCCGCGGACGCGTGCGGGGCCTCGCCGTTGAGCCCATCCCGGTTTCCCAGGAGGCGGATGCGCGCTACGCGACCTCCGTGATCGCCAGGCTGCTCGAGATGGATGCGGCTCGGCGCATCGGCGAGCTGCGCGGACGCCTGCAGCGACTGGAGGAGGGCACCCCGGAGCAGGCGGCGGCTTTCGCCGATCTCATGGCGCTAGAGGCCTACCGGCGCGATCTGCGCGATCAGCGTGAGGGCTGACATGGGACTGCTGCGCAAGACTCCTGCCGAGGTCCGCGATGTCGTCCCCGCGGGCGAGCGCGTGCTGTCCTGGGCGCGCGTCACTCCTGCGGGTGTCGCCGTCGCGACCGACGCAGCGCTCTACCTGCCCATTGACGGCACCGAGGCCCGGCGGGTCGGCCAAGCCGCCCCTGTCGGGCTGCGCCTTGCCTGGGATCTCATCGCCAAGGCCACCTTCAGTGACGCCGCGATCCTCGTCGTCGAAGGGCGAGCGGAGCCTCGGGCGAGGGACCGGGCGTGGCGGGTCCAACTGGAGGATCCGGGATCCCTGCCCACGGTCGTCTACGAGCGCGTCACGTCGAGTGTGGTGGTGAGCGAGCGCGTGGTCCTGCGCGGCGAACTCGGTGCCCGCATCGTGGCGCGCCGGGTCGGTGACGGGCTCAGGTGGACGGTGACCTTCGATGCCGGCCTGGATCCCCAGGATCCGGCCCTGCGCGCCGATGCCGATGCTGCCCTGGCCGAGTTGAGGTCCGCGCTCGGGGTCTAGGGGGCGTTGCTATTCTTCTCATCGCCAATCCCGCATAGCTCAATTGGCAGAGCACTCGACTGTTAATCGAGTGGTTCCTGGTTCGAGTCCAGGTGCGGGAGCAAGAGAAGGGCCCCCGCATCGCGGGGGCCCTTCGTCATCTGATCAGGGTGGATCACCCGTAGGGGCGCCCTGCCCACGAGAAGTGGGCGACGTTCCAGGAGTTCCACACGTCGGTCACGCGGACGCCGGTGGACGGGCTCGAGGCCTCCACGATCATGCCGCCGCCGATGTACATCGAGGCATGGTGGGCGCCGTTCTTGAAGAAGAAGAGCAGGTCGCCAGGCTGGAGTTCGTCGGGGGAGATACGACGCACCTCCTGGGCCTGGACGTAGGAGTAGGGGGTGAGGCTCACGCCGACCTGGGCCCACGCCGCGGCGGTGAGTTTGGTGCAGTCCCAGGAGCTGGGCGGCTGGGCGGCGAAGCTGTAGGGCTTGCCCACCTGCGCAAGGGCGTAGGAGACGACGATGGCTGCACGGTCCGAACTGACCCCGGAGCCGCCGGAGTAGCTGCCGCCGCCTCCGTTGTTGAGCTCGCCGTTGTCATTGGGTCCGCCGTTGGCCGAGGTGGTGCCGGTCGAAGAACCACCGCTCGAGCCACCGGAATTGATGGCAGCGGCCGCAGCAGCGGCAGCAGCTCGGGCGGCTGCCTCGCGGCGCTGGCGCTCGGCCTCGATCTGCGCGCGAAGCTCGTCCTCGAGTCCATTGAGGTAGGACTCGGCGTTGGCGACAGCCTCGTCGAACTCGGCGGAGCGGTTCTCAAGGTCGGACAGGGCCCACTGCTCAGCCTGCTCTTGCTGGGCGAGCTCAGCGGCGGCCTGCGCGAGCTGGAGCTTGGCGACCTGGGTCTTGCGAAGCGCTGCGCTCTGGCCTGAGGCGACGATGTCGAGGACGACCGCCTGATCGAGGAACTGCTGGGCGTCCTCGACGAGGAGGAGCTGGAGGGAGGAGTCGACGCCGCCGGACCGGTAGGCGGTGGCGGCGTAGCGGCCGATGGTGTCCTGGGTCTCTTCGAGCTGGGCCTTGGCCTTGACCACCTTGGCCTTGGTCTTGTCGATCTTGCCCTGGACCTGGGAGACGGCGTACTCGGCTTCCTCGACGAGGCCGTGGGCAGCCGCCGCCTTCATCTCGAGGTCCTCGAGGTAGGCCTGGGCGTTCTCGACGTCCTGGCGCAGGTCGGCGCTCGAAGAGCCGATGCCCACGAGGCTGGCGGCGGTCAGAGCACTGACGGACACGGCGGCGATCAGTGCTCGCCTGAGGCGTCTCGGTCTATGCGGCACGGTCATCCTCTATCCCTGTTGCCTACCGGGTGAGCTGTCGGGCTCGGGCGGGGATTGCCCTACGCGCGGTGGCGAGCCACCTTGCGATTCGCCCCAGGAACCTGGGTCCCCGGCTCCTCACTCCTTGCGGAGATCGGATTCGGCATGGTCGGTCGGTCCGGTCGGTCGTGCTGTCTTGCTGATCTGTCTTGCTGATCTGTCCTGCTGCCCTCTCGCACAAGGTGAGCACCGGTCATCCGGTGTGCACTCCGTGGTCAGGGACCGGTCTGATGGTAACAGGATGATCACGACGGGCCAACCGGAGGGACGTCCTGTGGACGACGTGAGGAGGGGCTATCGTTGCTGGACGGTGACCGAAAACGTGAGCTCGACGGGGCTCCCCAGGGCTGCCTTTCGGTGGCCCTCCATCGTGCCCGTGCCCGTGGCCTCTGCGTAGGGGCCGGTGCCGCCGATGACCGTGACGGTCCCGCGGAAGGTGGCGTTGGCGGTGCCCTCCTGGT
>Ga0315907_10003973_pt1 | contig 16906 bp, 12 predicted proteins | sample LakEriMetagenome_3_FD_203525 | JGI IMG/M metagenome (GOLD analysis project Ga0315907, IMG submission 203525) | Freshwater fungal communities from buoy surface, Lake Erie, Ohio, United States - Buoy 12 MA123 | ecosystem: Environmental > Aquatic > Freshwater > Lake > Lake biofilm | place: USA... | reverse complement strand
CCCTTATATGGAGGTTACCAGAAACATGTTCGTGTTTGCCTGCTTCACGGGCTTATCCTACATCGATCTGAAAAACTTGAAAATGCAGAACATCGTTTGCGAAAACGGATCATATTGGATCAGGACCAAACGGCAAAAGACTGATGTCAACAGCAATATTCCTTTGCTTCCCATTCCACTCAATTTGATTAAGAATAATCATCCCGACATCTCTAATGCCAATCCGCATGAGCCTGTCATCCAAGTCACAAGTAACCAAAACACCAACTTAGCCCTTAAGAAAATCGCTATTCACTGCAACATACACAAAGACCTCACCTTTCACATTGCGCGCCACACCTTTGCAACCACTATCACCCTCAGCAACGGAGTGCCCATAGAAAGCGTATCCAAAATGCTCGGTCATAAGCGCATTGCCACCACCCAGCACTACGCCAAAATCATCGACAAAAAACTCGAAGAAGACATGATGGCCCTGGAGGGGAGATTGAGGTTTGAGAGATTAAATTATAGAAGTTAATGTCATAGGGCTGTTAGGCGGTAACGGTTTCGGGCTTGGCGAAGGTGGGGATTTTCACCACAAATGTTGATGCGGAGAACCAATGTTTGATTAACCACAAATGTGTCTGCGGAGCACTGAACCGCCACTTTTGCAAACCCATGTTACCTGCTGGCCTTCTGTCCACCGTGACGTTGTATAGCTTGTCAGTATTAAGTTTTCTAGTCATTTTCTGCTGTCTTTGTCGGGTTGTGAGTTGGTGTATTTTTATTTTTTTTTTTAGCGTAGGGAAATTTTTTAAAAACAATTTTGTTTGCGTTGGCAAAGCAAACTCTTTTGCAATTTTTGGCCTGTGAGTTGGCTTGTGCGAATTGCAAATGTGCTTGCTTTTAGGGCTGATTTTCCTTTGGTTTCATAAATATTGATGCTATTAGCCCGATACCTACTATTACGTCAACTATGTTCCACATTTGTCTACCAAGTGCTATTTTGAAAAATGGTTGAAATAGCAAAGCAAGTCCACCGTAAATTATCATCTCCGTTTGCCTGCTTTGTTGGTTTGCCTGAAAAGCTAAAATTGCAAATCCAATTAGTCCTGCAAACCTTACAAACTGATAAAATCCATAAGGCATATCTGCCAAACAGAGAAAGAACAATACCGCTAAAACAATTTTGATTAAGTTATTCATCTTTGTCTTCGGCTAGGTCCTTGAAAGTGTCGTCATCAATGGCATTTATCAATTTAAGTTCAGGTAGTGTATTAGTATCAAAAAAGTCGTCTTGAAGTCTAGCCAAATATGATTCACTTATAATGTCCTGTTCCAAATAATCTTCAAAGTCAGGATGCTTCGCCAAAATTAGTTCATTGGCTATTTTTAGTTTGCTCCTTATGACTTTAAAGAACTTTATTTCACTGTACTCAACCTTCTCATCTGAATTAATTGTATTAATCGCAACTTCAATTAGTTTTAATTCATCTTGTTCAGTAAGTTCAGTCGAAGTTAATTCACTTAAATAGCTTTTAAGAAACTTATGACCATCTCTGTTTATTTCTAAAAGCAAGTTTTCTAACTCTTGATTAATATCAATTTCACCAAATATTTTAGTGTCTTGATGAATTTGCTTAATTAATACTAGCTCTCTCTTATCAATGTCTCCGTCACAAGCCATACAAGAGAATGCCGTTTTTAAAAGAATTTTGTTAAAGCTTAATTGTTCCATTTTTAATTGTTTTTAAAACCAATTCTTGGTCGTTCGTTTGTGTTTGTTTGTTGACCTTCCATTTTTGCTCTGATTTCTATGTAACTGTTTAGTTCTGATATAGAAATAGATGATTTACTTTTCGTGATTGTAAATTCAAGTATTTCCATAGTTAATCGTTCTGCTTTATCTTTTATTCTTTTTCTTGATGCCTCGTCAGTAATTAATTTAATATCACTCGATGAGTAATTTTCAGTAAGCTTTGCTAAGTGTTCATAATTAATTCCAAAATCAATAGTTTGTTTTGCTTTAAGGTAAAGTTCAAATAAAGCCTTCCTTGCCTCATAATCAGGTGGAGGCAAGTATATGTGTTTGTCTAATCTACCTGATCGTAAGATAGCAGAGTCAATGGAATTCGGTCTGTTTGTTGCACCAATTATAAAAACCCCATCATCACCACTATTATTCATTTGTGCTAAAAATTCATTTACAGCACTTGTGTTCATATGATTTACGCTAGAATTATCTCGACTTGGAACTAATGCATCTAATTCATCAAGAAAAATGATACTGGGTGCATTTTTTCTAGCTTCTTCAAAAAGGTTTTTAATATTTTCTTGAGATGCGTTAACCCATTTACTTTGAATGTCAGAAGGTTTGATTTGATAAAAGTTGAATCCAATTTCTTCTGCCATTTTCTCAGCAAAAAATGTCTTGCCACAACCAGGTGGTCCATATAATAACATCCCGTTCGGAATACCCAAATTGTCTTTTCTGTATTCTTCTGGATTTAATATAGCATCAATGACATCAAGTTTAATAGTGTCCTTTAGTTCTTGCATTCCTGCAATTGATTTGAAACCTTCGCCTTTTTTTACTGACCTTAAGGTTTGAGTTGATTGTGCCGATTTTTCAAGAACAGGATTTTCAACTACGATTTCACCATTAACAGCCTGTATGAATTCTTTCAGGTTCTTAAATCTGTTCTCTGAATCAGGTTGTAATGCTTTTGCAATGATATTGAATGTATTTGCTTCAATTTCCGAATCTGAACTAACTACTTGTAAAGGTTTTAAACGTTCCTTTAGCACAGCATCTTCAAGTTTGACCGAATCTGATTTGAATTTAGACAATTCAACAAACCAAGGAGGAAGACCTACCAATAAATGGTAATACAATGCACCTACAGAGAAAACATCGCTTTGAAAAGAAAAAACTTTATTAAATGTTTCGTTGGCTGTATAGAAAGGATTAAGACCTTCCTTTTGAAAATCCTTATTTGATTGGCTTAGAAATCTCGAATAGCCAAAATCAATAATTTTTGGAATTGAAACTTGCCCTGACAAATCCAACATAACATTCATATTTGTTATGTCGTTATGGATAATTGGGATTTGATGATTATGTAGGTAGTTCAGACCATTTAGAACACCAAGAATTATATCCTTCGCATCGTATGGATTGAATGTTTGATCCCTTTTCATTTTATCTGCAAGTGTTTCACCGCTTATAAAGTCTAGAATTGCATAAGCGTATTTTTGATTTCCTATCAAAAGATTACCACTATCTTCATATTTTACGATATTAGGATGCTTTAGCTTTTTCAAAATCTCAACTTCTAGTACATCGCCATTCTGGTCAAATTGAGTTCTATGCAATTTCGAATAAGAAAAGAGTTTTAAAAGTTTTGTCACCCCTTTTTTATCTTTCACACGATAACTTTCTGCATAATCTCCTTTTTTTAGAAAGAATGTTACGGTGAATTTGTCATCTATAACTTGACCTTTGGATAGTATTTGATTTGAATTGCTCATATTTATTTAACCTTCAAATTTGTCATTATCCTCCCTTTCGTCAGGTGGTAATAAATCTATTAATGAAATAACAATTGGGTGTAAATCATCAGAATTTGGGTTTTCGCCAATTTTTTGTAAACCTTGATTTATTAATGTTCTTGCTCGGTTTCTATCTCTCCATCTGTAATTATCAAAATTTTGATTATGACCTCTAATAAAGTTAATCAATTGATAGACTAGTGTTATTCCTACAAATAAACTAGTTATCTCCTCCATCAAAGCGTTACCTAGTTTAACATCTTGTTTTTTAATGACTTCCTCTAATTGAACTTTGATGTGATTTACCATTTGAGTGGTTTTTTCGTTTCCAAGGTCTTTATTCGCTTTTTCCAAGCTGTAAAATTCTTCTTTAAGTTCTTCTTCTAATTTTGGCCACTCATTTTTGCTTTCAACTTCATCAATGACTTTAGCTACTTTTTGCAGTTCTGAACGAGCTTCCAATCTACCTGCTTCCGTCTTTTTATTTTCAAAAATGGCTTTAACTTTTTCTAGGTCTTTCTTTACTGACTCTTTTTTATTAAAATCTAAATCGTCTAAAATATTTTCCGTTTCATTTATTTGTTCTTCTAACCATTCCTCTGTAAGTTTCGATTCGTTTGTATTAACTTCAAAAGGCATTTCAAAATCAATATCTATAAAATTCACTTTTCCTGACATAATATTTGAACGGTCGATTTCAATTGTCAAGTTTGCAACGCTGTTTTCAGCTAGTAACACTGGAAGGTCATTACCTGTAATTCGAATTGTTGAAACGTGGTTGTTCAAAACGGCTTTTGTAAATGGCTCACCTTGATAAATTGGAATGTCAATAAAATCATCCATTCCTGGACGAATTTGTTTTTTACTTTTCAGGTCGTTGAAGACACCTGTCGCAGGTAATGTTTTGTTTTTTTCTAAACCAACAAGTGGTTTTAAAATCTTCTTTTTAGTCAATTTATCAATAACCTCAATACAAATAGAGTGAGGTAGAGGTGCACCACCAGCAACGGTTCCTTCTTTTATGGAAAAACTTTTTGGTTCGCATTCTAATTTATCCCCTTTTTCATTGTATAGTTGAATTGTGAAAATATTATTTTCGTTTTCTACCAATGCTAATTCTATAACCTCTCCAATATTATTAAGTTCTACTTTTTCACTTTTGAATGCATTATCACCACGTGAAATCTCAGCATAAACAATTTTGTTAGCTTCTTTGGTTTTAATGGTTACAAATGTTTCTGCACCTACTACCATTGATTCAAAATCTATTTGCAGTTGAATTTTTGTAATGTCAGATTCACCTTCAACTGGGTTGTTGATAGAAGAAGCATAGATAGCTGCACCTTGTGCGACTACAGTCATTGGGTCAATACTTGTGTTGGGCTTTCTTATTTGTTTTTCCAACATTTCTCTTACAATAGGGGACAAAGTAGGACCACCAACAAGAATCAATTCATCTATTGAACTACCAGATAAATTATTCCTTTTTAAAAGAACTTTGCTATAATCAATTGCTTTCTGAATGAATGGTGCAATAATTCCTTTCAATTCTTCCCTTGTAATTGTTAAATCAATTTCAAATTCTTCTCCCTCGTCATCTCCGCCATACTCATCATATAGATTTGTTAGTATTGGATATTCTTCTTTGTAAGAAAGTTGGTTTTTTGCATCTTCCGCAAGTGGTTTCCACATTTCTTTAAATGCGTTCAATTTTTCAGCATCATCAAGTATAGAGTCAATCGAATACTTGTTTTGGATATAGGGAATGAAAACATTTTCAACAATAGCTTCATCTAAATTTTTACCACCTAAGAAATTGTCTCCTTCTGTGTCAATTACTTTTATAATCCCATCTTCAACTTTAACTAATGCAGAATCAAAAGTTCCTCCACCAAAATCAAATACTAACCAATATCCGTTCTTATTAGAAGATTGAACGCCATAAGCAATTGCAGCTGCATAGGGCTCTTGAACTAATTCTACATATTCCAATCCTGCTAATTCAGCTGCTTTTTTTGTAGCATTTATTTGATTCATTTCAAAAGCGGCTGGAATTGTAATAATTGCAGATTTTACATTTTCATCATCTACATATGATTTTAAAGTTTTCAGCACTTCCGATGACAAATCTTCTGATGATAATTCTGAACCAGTATCCGTTTTGTACTTAATGGCATTACCCATTGTTCTTTTAAATTCAATAAATATATTGGATTTAAACTCTAGGTCTGTGAAAGCTTTCTTTTTGTCCTTAGGCAATTGGGCATAAGCTTTATCGCCAACCATAAACCCTTTTTTTGTAACCATTACACAAGAAGGCATAGTGTCCCTTTGTGTATCTGTTCGGTACATTTTCGTTTTTCCGTTATCATAAACTGCAATTGCTGAGTTTGTAGTTCCCAAATCAATGCCGAAATCAATTTTTAATCTTGTCATTTTTATATGTTTTTATTCGTTAAATGCTACTGTTACTTTTGCGGCTTGAATCATTTTACCTTCAAAATTTACTTGTGGTTTAATAATTCTTTTAATTACTTGTTTTCCAGATTCAATCGTTTCATCAAATTCTAATGTTGCTACCATATTCATACCTGAATTATAATTCATTCCAATAAGCTGTGGTATTTCATAACCATATGCTTTGAGGTTATCTAGAATGGATTCAGAGTATTTTTTTAATTGTTTATATCCTTTAATTTCTTTGTCCATTACCTCAAGGTTCATTAGAATTCTTGTAACTTCATCAGCTACTTTCAAAACTAATGAATGATCTTTTTCACCATTTTCAAGTTTACCGGGTTCTGTTTCCTTAATTTTAAGCTGAGAATTAATGATGTCTAATAATTGAGCATCTAATTTCAAACTTTCTTCTTCCAAAGATTTTTTGGTATTTCTAATTTGAGTTTCAACGTCTGTTTGACTTGAAGCAATACGTTTGCCTAATAACCAGTAAACTATTCCGCCAAGTAAAAGAGTTATTAATGTTCCGATAATCCAATACAAGCGGTTTTTTTCAACATCTTTATCAAGTTTGGATATACCCTCTTTTGCATTAGTTTCTGTCGTCTGAATTTTTGTTCCCAAGTCTTCAGCAATAGAAGCAATATTGCTTCGGTTTATTCCTGTTAAACTGGACAGACTATCTTTAGCAATCTCTAATTTTTGAACTTCTTTTGACAAGCTTTCAATTAAGAAGCTTTGTTTTTCTACTTTGATATTCAGCTTATCAATTTCTTTGTTTTGTTTTTCAATATTTTTTTGAATCGCTGTTACATCGTTAACAATTGAGTTTTCATTCTGCGTTTGAGCAAAAAGAGTTGTTATGCCAAATAGGGCAACTAAGAGTATTATGCTTTTCATTATTTTCTGATTGTTTTAATTAATAGGTCTAAAGACAAACGAAGTAGTTCGTTAATTTTTGGTTTATTCTTCAATTTTTCGACTAAATGTGGGGAGTATTTATAGTAAACTTTAATGAAATAACGACCCAAGTATGTTTTTCTCAAAAATTCGTCTCTGAATTTTCTTAATTCCATAACTTGAGGATGGTCATAATCACCGTATGCCATTGTAGCTATATAACAGCCATCTGTTGCTGTACTGATAGTTTTGCCAACTTGTTTCGCTGTAGATTTTGCTTGAGCTGCTCTTACATCTTTCCAATAGCATATGTGTTTTACTTGGTTTATTTGAATTGGACCTAGTTTACCAATCAAGAAATCTACGAGGTTTTTATATTCGGTAATTTTACTTTGATTTGGGCAACGCTGTATTGCTTCAACGTCACTCGTACTTATACCATTAGTAACAACTTCAACAACTTTATCCCAATTTAAGCATTCTGCTTTCATTTTATCAACTTTAGAATAGTTGATTGTTTGATTATATGACATAGTTCTTGTCATCTGAGAAACTTGGGCGTTAATTTCACTTACAGCCTTTTCGTAAGCCATTTTAATGGAACCCAAAATTGCAATAGCTTGATTAACCTCTCGGTCTTTCATATTTTCAAGAGTTTCAAGACTATCTTTTGCTCGGTCTTTTACCAATTTACCAACAGCAATTGAATCAGCTAATTTATTCAATCGCATTGCGTTTTCTAAATAATTTTCTGTGCTATCCTTTTCTTGGCTTTCATTAAAATAATCAATGCCACATTGCATGATTTCTTTAGCAAGGTTGTCTGCTATCAATTTGTATTTCAAGTCATTAACACCTAATAAAGATTTTAATTGTTCCAAATGCGACTTGCAGTCATTATATAATTGAGTTCCGAATTTGTATGCATCAATTTTAGATTTACTTCTTTTTTTCTTAGTGCTTTCTAATGCAGATTCTATTTTGTGAGTAGGTTCTTCGGTGAATTTTTCTGCTAAATACTTCTGTATTTTATCATTGCAATTTTCAAATAGTTTGATTATGTCGCTATTAGAGTATTTACCTTTTAATTGACTCAGCAATACATTTACAAAAAGTTCCAATTGTTTCTGATTGTCAATAATAAATGCTTCACCAGCAACAGTATGAACGAAGTTTGTAAAATAACTCGATTCAATGAGCTTTAATTTGGCTTCTATACCTTGTTTAATTTCTGCTTGAGTTGCTCCAAGTAACTTTAAAGTTCCCACATTATTAAAACAAGAAAAGTTTTTCGATGTTACCTCTTTATCTAAAGTTACCTTATCTAATATTTCGATCGCTTTTTCCTTGTCCCCGTTTATTAAATAGGTTATTGCGGTTTCATCAAAGGAATTTGTTTTCAAAAACCAGAATAACGAATTGTCAAGCATTTCTTTTGATTGTTGAATTGCGGAAAATGCTTTTTCAATACTGTTATGGTCTTTTTCAATAGGATTTAAAAAGGGAAAGTCAAATTCCGAAGTTATTTGTTTACCAACTTTAGCATATGCAGTGATTTTACCTTTTCTACTTTGTATTTCTTTAGCCGAGGCATTTGAAAGTATGCCAACTATTCGGTATGGATTTTCTTGAATTAGTTTCATTTACAGCTTAATTTATCTTGTTTAATTGTTTCTTCAGTTCGTTGGCAAAAAATGTCCTGTGTTGGTTGTTTATAGTTGTATTCATACTACCTTCTTTCAGTTACTGTATAAAATTGCCAAGTATAGCCCATATTACTTTCCATATATTCAGTCCCAATGTTTGGAATAACACCTGGTGCAGAAGCACGATAATTATATGTTCCTGGACTTAGTATAATTGTTCTTTTTTGTTTTGGTGAGAACGAATAAGTTTCGCTATTTAACTTTAAAGTAAGCGTCATTGAAGTATTATTGAATATTTCAATTTCGGGATTGTAAGTAGAAGTTTTACCGCTTGGGGTGAACATTCCCCTTTCATTTTCCTCTACAATCTCACCAAGTTTTACAAAGGACTTATGAATATAACCTTCTTTGTCGGTTGCAATGTCAATGATATTATAAAAATCATTTTCAGTCTCAAGTGATACTATGAAAATTTGTGTACCCTGTTTAAGCGATGAAATTACAACGTAATCTGCACCCGGTCCTTCACGGAAATTGACTTGTTTAGTAACCCACCCTAAGTATGATTGGCTGAAACCAATTGATGCTGTCAGTAAAAATAAAGTTAAGAAGATTAGTTTTTTCATATGCTACAAGTTTATTGATTTAACTGTTAGTTCTATCGGTGCGGCTGGCTAAAATTGTTTTTAAAAATTGTGCAGTAGGAAAAAATAAAAATACAGAAGTGTTGGCTTTTGGGGAGGTTGTCTGATGGTTGATTTGTCCCGTTACTTTATGTTTATTTCTGTCGTTCATTCTTGCTGTGTCGTCTTTTAGGCTTGCAGGTAACGTTTTCGGGCTTGGCGAAGGTGGCGATTTTCACCACAAATGTTGATGCAGAGAACCAAACTTTGATTAACCACAAATGTGTCTGCGGAGCACTGAACCGCCACTTTTGCCAAACCCGTGTTATGCCTTCGTTCTTCTTTCTCGGTCGTTATTTGTCTGTCCATTGTCGTGTCGTTGTGGGTTGGCTTGGTAGCTCTTTTGGAGTTTTTTGTTTGGCTTTGTGCGTTTGGAAAAACTGCAAATGTGCTACCAAATGCGGTGGCTATTATTTTGTCTTTAGTTGAACTGCTTTTTCTTTTTTGTCTTCTGTCGCTGGTAATACTTTAAACTCCACTTCTAAACCTACCGCTATTTTTTTAACAATTTCTTCTGTCGCATTTACTCGAAAGTAAATTGATTTGTTGCCGTCAAATTTGATGAAACCGTCTGCACCCTTTTCGTCATTGTGTAAAATCCTGTCAATTTTCCCTATTTGTCTTTGGGTTGCATTTTGTTTTGGTGCTGTCTGTTGTGGATTAAAACTGCTCCAGTATTTTTTTAGTTCTCTTTTTAAATCGGGTAATTTTTCAATTGTGATTTGCTCAAAAGTAAATTGACCTAATGCCGAAGAAACAGAATTTGGAACGTTCCATTCTTCTTGTAGTCTCAATAGTTTTGATAATGAGTAATGTTTAAAGGATAATTCCTTTTCATCTTTTAAAGCCAAAAGTTCAGCGATTAATACAAGTAAACCAACTTTATATTCAAGGTCGCCAAAATTGTTGATTGCACTTATTGCAAACTTGAAAGCCTTTTCATTGTCTCCGTTTTCCTTATAGATTTGAGCAACTTCGTTTTGAATAAACCATTCCTTTTTACGTCTAAGAATTAAAAGCAATTCATTTAGTGCGTCAGCAGAATTGCCAAGATGTTTTTTTGATAATGCTATTCTTCTAGCAAACCAAACATCATTTGAATAGTGGAATTTTTCAAATGATTCAAGAGCAACTTTTGACAAATCGAAGCATTCTTGATAATGTTGCGTTTCAAATAGTGCTTTTGTTTTAAATGCAAACCAATCTTCTTTGCTTGATGCAAGTTCCATTGGCTTCTTTTCTCCTTTTCGTTCAACTTCTATAGTTCTGCATTCGGTGTCAAGTGAATCTACAGAAACTAAATCACAAAACTTATTTACGACTGTCCAATTTACAGAGGGTTTGTCTTTGAATTTTTTTAGCAAATATGAAAAGTTCTTTGGCTCTAAAACCACTTTATGTTGCTCAATGAAATTGAAAATAACATCATAATGATTTGTTTCAATTAAAGCTGAAATCATCTCATAAACGATGTATTTGTTTAATCCGATTTGTTCAGGCGTAAATTCATTCTTGACATCTTTAAAATACTTTAATGTCTCAGCAAATTTTTTCTCTTTGTTGAGTTTAGATATAGCTTGACTAAAGTCGTATAATGAAGCCATAATTTACACTTTGATTTGGTTAATAGCATTTATGAAAGTATTCCATATTGCTTGATTTGAATAATACTTTGCTGTGATTTTGCTAAAAGCACCATCACCATTATAATCAACTTCTAAGTCAATTTCTTCATTTTCTTTGCTAAACAATTTGATTCTATCCTTGAAATTGGTTTGAATGATTTGAGTAAAAAATAAATTGTCCTGTTTCAGAACGTTTGAAAGAATTTCATACTGGTTCTTTCGCCAAAGGTCTTTGACAATGCCAAAATCAAAGGAAATACTTTTTGATTTTAGATGCTCAATAATTTCACTCCCAAAAGCATTATCGCCACCTGCCAAAGTTGGAAATCTGAATTTTCCTTGACCATTGTAACTGAATGAAATTATAGTTGTTTTTGTATTGCTTTTTAAATGGTAACGTTCTTGCCAGTTTAGGTTTTCAACTCTTTCTATTTCTGTGTCAATTAATTTGCTTAAAACAAAATCTTTAAATTCTGTTAAGCGGTTTTCCGTTTCTTGGCTTTCGGCAATATAAAAAAACTCATTTGTTGCATTTCCATTATTACTATCAACAAATTCAGTTTTATCAAATGGGCTTATTGGTTTGTAATTGATTAAAGAAACCTTTTTCCTTGCTCTACTAATTCCAGTATATAGCCATCTGAAATGACTTTCATTTGTTGTTCCTGCTTTTTCAACGTTGAAAATTACTTCTTGCCATTTGTAAGACATTGATTTATGAACTGTCATTGCCCATCCAAAACGCAACAAAGCAGAATTTTTAAATTTATAATATTCGGTTGCTGGATCTTTTCTTAATGTTGATTCAATATTTGAACGATGTTTTTTGCTTGCAGATTTAAACAGTCTTTTCTGTTCTCTTATTTTTTCATCTAATTTAGTTTTGACCTTTTCGCCATTCTCCAGTTTTTGCTTTAAATCCTTTATTTCAGTTTCCAGCAAAACATATTTTTCTGATTTTAGAATTTCTGAATATTCGGTTGTATTTTCTAATGGATGCGACTTTAAATATTCAGCGATGTATGAGTTCAAGAGAATCTTGAACGCTACAATTTCATTTTTGGATAATTCAGCCTTTGCATTTACCCTATAATTTTCTAAACTTAAAACAATTGCTTTTTGTCCAGTTTCATTGAGAGTTAAAGAAATTTCTCTAAAAGTTAGAACTGTTGATTCTTGGTTCTTTTTGGTTTTTATTGTCTTTTCAATTGGGGTGTTATTGACTCCTGTTATTGTTGCAAACTGTCCGTTGTAAATCTTTTTTGGTTCAGCAAAAGGGTCGTTTATATCTTCAATAGAAATGTTGTTATTGAATAGAACCAAATCATTTATGGCTATATCTTGTCCGTTTTTGATTATTGATTGTTTAATCCAATAATTTACTTTTTGTGATTCTTCGTTGCTGAAACATAGAATATGACACTCAGTTTTATCGTGGATAATATCAGAAACCGCCTTTGTAACATCTTCTTTCTGTAAAAAGCAAAAACTTTCGTCTGCAATAAATTCAAGTGAATTGAAATATTTAGTGCGAATCTTATCAACGCAAAACAATGCTTCCTTATTGATAATAGAAAAGTCGGGTTTGTCTAATAGTTGATAAGCGTTGGTTTTTAACTTATAAGCTTCTTCTAAATACAAAGGATTTAAAGGCGATTCATCGGTTTTTCCTAATTGAAGTTGAAACGGGTCGCCAATGAAAATTATTTTTCTTTTGGTATTTGCTGAATTTGTGAAGCTCAAAAAATCTTTCAGCAAATAACCTGTGCCAAAAATTAAATCAATGGATTGATTAAACGAATCTGAAACAAGTTGCGATTCATCAACGATGAATAAAGCGTTTTCTGCGTTATCACAGTTTTTTAATGGAATTTCTTCAACTTGTAATTCTTCTGAATCATTCGTTTCGTCTATTTCTTCGGTGTTCTCTTTTTCTTTGGTTTGCTCATCTTCTTGCTTAGTATTTTTCTGTCCGCCATAAATGTATGAGTAAATGCTGTTTACTCTTTCTAATCCACCAATTGTAAGTAAGTTATTTGCTACTCGACTTGACGAAGCGAAAATTTCAGTTTCCTGTATTCCCAGATTGTAGGCAACTTCTTGAATGAACGGAATGAGAAATGATTTGCCACTATTTGCAGTTCCTTGTAAAACGAAAATTTGTTGTTCGGGATTTTCCAAAAATGCTTTTATTTCACTTAACGCTGAATGTTGGTCAGCATACAACTTTTTAAAATCAAGTGTTGCCGATTTATCGGCAAACACTTTTAATTTATCTTCAAGTGGTTTGTCGTCAAACTTAAACTTGTCAGCACGAAATACTTTTTTAAAGGCATCATAAGAATGTGGCGAAATGTTTACATCCTTGTCGGAAACATCAATAATATCCAATAAGCCTTCAAGAAAAGTTATTTTGTCGAGAATGAAAAAGTTGAGTGCTTCGTTTGATGGAATTCGTCCGTTCAATTCGGTTTCTTCTTGAAAACAAATTATTCTTACTGTATGGTGTGGATTAAATATGTCGCCTGTTTTCAGGTCTTTTTGAATGTGCTTGTTGTAAACTTCTGAAAATCGTCTTTTCTGATTTTTTAATTGAATGAACGGATTTATGGAACTACCACCTTTGATTTGGTCGCCAGTTGCATTTGTCCAAATACCCATTTCAAAATTTCTTTCGTTGGGGAGATTTATTTTACCACTAAAATTTTTGAAGTCAATAATGCAAACTACTTGGTCGGTAATAAGTAAAGCGTCAATTTGAAGTCTTTCGTCAACTTCACAAAATGGGCTTCCAATTAGAAGTCCAGAACGTCCATTTTCTGCGAAAGATTTATGTAAGTGTCTAGCAAACTCTCTGAAAAATGTGTTTTCATAATTCTTTGAGTATGTGTTTTTTCTAACTTCTAACATTTTATTGAATTATGAATGTTGTCGTGGTGCGGTTGGGGCAAAAGCAAATGTGGTGCAACTGTGGGTCGGCTTGTGCGTTGGGTTGCACCTCTTTTGATTTTGCCGAAGCATTGGCTTTTCTTTCCGTCATATTTCTGTCGTTCGTTTGTTGCACTGTCGTCTTTTTAGAATGAGGCATAACGTGTTGCAGCTACAAGAAGTTGGCGATTTCGGAGATGAAAACTGTCTGCCACCACTAAACTTGATGCGAAGCACAAAGCTTCATTTAACCACTGAACCGCCAATTTCTTGTAGCTGCTGTTACAAGTAGTTATTCCATTTTGTAAGTCAAATCCCATTTTATAAATTTAGAGTAATCTGAGATACTTATATATTGATTAGAGTTTGACCTATACCCAATAAGGTTACCATCAGAATCAACAATTCGAGTCAGGTCAAATAATGTGATTTCTTCAAGTAAGAACCCGTCATTATCTAGAAATTGTATTGTGTATTGTTTGATATTATTCAAGCGAAATCGGTTAGTTGAATCGATTTCAACCGTGAATTCATAGTGCAATCTATCTTCAATAAATTTTGTTCTGAGCTGAGCGATTTGCCCAAAACTTAAAGTGTCTGGACTCCATATTTTTAATCCTGAATATTTCTCCGTCAAATTAGCTTCGGTATTTTTCCTAATAACATACGATATAGGCAATAAAACTACAATTATTAAAATTAGCCCCATTAAAATCCATGATATCCGGTTCAACATTTTTTCCAGCTTTAAATCTATTGGTAGCCCGGAGATAAATCCAAATTTAAATCTCACAAAAAAGTGGGCTAGGAAATAAACAGGAAATAATAATAATGCTATCCATAGTTTTTCTTCATCGTGATTTGATTCAAAAAAGGCAATTGGTATGAAAACAATAGAAATAATAATTATTATTAAGCCGATAATTCCTGATGCTTTTGTGAATTTTGTCATTGTATATATATAATTACTTGTAACTCCTTCATAACCGCGCCAAGGTGCGGTTATATACCTAAATTGGCGCGATAACCGCACCTTTTGTTTTTACAAAGTTTTAATCCTGCTAAAACAATTTTCCCACGAATATAAAAAAACCCATTTAAAAGAGCACAGAAAGCCAAAGAAAAACGGAAAGGTCACATTAAATGAGTAAAACACCCCTCAGCCTTGACATTCACCAAAAAACGGACGGACCTAACATATCCCACTCTAATTGTTTTCAAAATAGAGTTCAATTGCATGCTTTACCAATTCTGTATAGACCACTTTTATTATTCAGGCTTCTCCACTCTATCTTCATTCCTTTTAAGAAGATCAGCTATAATGATCGCGGGTGCCTCTTGCTCTATAACTAGTCGCATAAAAGCCTTATGCATATCCTTTGATGTCTTGTAGTGTCGTATCAACTGATCATAAATATCATCGGTATAAATCAAAGGTATGATAAAGTCCCGCTTTTGATGATACTCCACATATCTGTCCTGAGCATTCACGGTAACAACTCCGTTATTTAAGACATTATTCATATGCGATGCAAGAATAAAAACATCTGTGGCCAACTCTTCTGGGAAATTCTCCAACACCTTCACTCTGCAGTGATATCTGCCATCATATATCATGTAATAAAATGTGGCGTATTCACTCTCAGCCATGGTAAAGATAGTCTCAATATATCGAAGCTTCTCGTAAATACCTGATCTCCAATCAGTACCGGCATGCAATTTCTTCATGTCTTGCCAGACCAGTTCTTCTTGCTTTTCAAAACTTCTAGTAATCCTATACATCCTTCTGAGATGTAATTTTATCTTTTGTAATATTGGATGTTTACTCATGATTCAATTAATAATTTACAAGTTATGATGCATTAAACCAAGGTTTGGTTCATACACCTACTACAGCTGCTGTTATTCCCCGATTACAAAACTTCGATCTAATCCTATCTTCTTTGCGCCGCTGTTTTCTCCTGATATGACATAATATTCGGCCATCTTATGACCTACCAGTTGTATAATCTTGGATCTAATTTTACTTATTTTTTCTGATAAAGAGGACCCCAAAGGATCGCACAACGCTCGAGCGCTCTGCTCTATTTCTTCTCTTGTTTTCGAAGGCGACAATCGTTCATAGATATCCCTAATTTCTTCGTAATGGTCCTGTACTGAGGTGAAGACTACTCCTTCCGGATGCCTTAAAAAAAAGAAATATACTGTCTTCTCTAATGGGGTGAGTTTAAGCTCTGCATTACCAAAATCGATCAGGTGAATCTTCTCCTTTGGTCCTGAAATTTGTAATCGACTCACTTCTTTCGTAAAGTCAAATCTCTCACGATATAAAATTTGAGCTCGGATTGTTTCCATCAATCCAAAAACCTGAGAGGCAACCGCCGGATTCACACCACGATCGGTAAACAGTTTCAAGCAATCAGAACAAATATCTCCTGTCCTCAATTTTAATATCACCTCACTTTTTTCACGGCAAAAATCATTCATACATCCCCTTGGCTTCTGGTGCATCATTGCTCCCATATCCGTGAGATTATTTACCATTGAATATCGTAATACACCACTTGCGATATGATACGCCACAGGATATTTTGATGCACCATCTACAAAAAATCCCCAACCGCTACTTTGAACGAAAAAATTACGTTTGCCAGAAAGATCTGGCCCAGTAAACCAATTGTTTTCATTTCCCTTATCAGTAACTAAAACTACAAATTCCTCATTGCCTACATCTTTATCTCTGCGGTATTTCTCACATTTCGAAAAAAGCGTTTCCCATGAGTAAACCTCAAGTACTGGAGGCTTTGAATATGCCAAATTCTGTTTCTCAGACATATCCGGTTGTACCGAATGAGAAATTCTACTCTCCATCGGAATGTCAGGAAATTCGACTTTTTTCTGAGGTCTGTTTGCCAGAGCATACCAAGTATCAAATTCATCCTCATCAAAAGTCGGTACATGCTCTGAAGGAATATACTTTATAGGGCCAGAAATTGAATTTAGTAATTCCATCAGCGCTTGATAACGCTCAGCACTGACCTCATCAGATTTTAAAACATGTACACGCATTCTTTCTAACAATTATTTCTTAATGAAGGAGTTTTTTATTTTGATGTGGTAATCTAATTGA
>Ga0315907_10003971_pt1 | contig 16909 bp, 16 predicted proteins | sample LakEriMetagenome_3_FD_203525 | JGI IMG/M metagenome (GOLD analysis project Ga0315907, IMG submission 203525) | Freshwater fungal communities from buoy surface, Lake Erie, Ohio, United States - Buoy 12 MA123 | ecosystem: Environmental > Aquatic > Freshwater > Lake > Lake biofilm | place: USA... | reverse complement strand
CCACGTAGGTCGCCACCACGGCCAGGGTGGTGTTCGCCCCGGGTTCGGCCGAGGTCGTGATCTCCGGGTCCATCGTGACGGGCGCCGTCGGCGGGCGCTGGCCGCCCAGCTCGCCCGCCTGCTCGAAGGCCCAGGCCCAGAAGGTGCCGGTCCCCGGCATCACGACCGATCCGACCGGATTCGCCGCGACCAGCGCGCCGATCGTGGCCCCGTCCGGCATCACCGCCGAGACGCTGCCGAGCCCGCCCTTGAGCGGCCCGGCCTTCGCCCCGTGCCCCGCACCGGCGTTGCCGAGCGCGAAGTCCGGGCCGGCGCCCTCGCAGGCCGCCAGCGCCAGGGCGCGATAGGGCAGGGTCGCCCACCCCTTGTCGCCGCCGTTCAGCAGGTCGAACAGGATCGCGGCCGGCACGATCGGCACGCGCGCCGATCCGACCGCCACGCCGCGACCGCGGGCGGCGAGCCAGTCCATGGCCCCCTGCGCGGCGTCGAGGCCGAAGGCGGAACCGCCCGACAGCACGATCGCGTCGACCGTGGGCACGCCCGACGACGCGTCCATCGCCGTCGTCTCCCGCGTGCCGGGTCCGCCGCCGCGCACGTCGACCGCGGCGACGACGGCGCGGTCGGGCAGGACGACGGTCACGCCGGTCCACGCCCGCCGGTCTTCGGCGTTGCCGACGGCGATGCCAGGGACGTCCGTGATCAGGTTGCGCGGGCCGGGGCGGATCGTCATGGGCGGTGAGGGCGTCCCGGGGTTCCCGTCACGCGAACGGCCGCCTCACGCCCCTTCGGCCAGGTCGTGCAGGGCGTCCATGTCGTTCAGGCGCACCTTGCCGCCCTCCAGCAGCGTGATGACCCGCTCGGTCTTCAGCTGCGTGAAGGTCCGGCTCACCGTCTCGGTCGTCAGGCCGAGGTAGTCGGCGATGTCCGCCCGGCTCATCGGGACCGTCACGGGGTTCTCCTTGAAGCCGCGGCGAACCGCCCGCTGGGAGAGCATCAGGAGGAAGGAGCAGATCTTCTCCCGCGCCGACTTGCGGCCCAGCATCAGCATCTGGTCCTGCGCCGCCGCCAGTTCGTTCGATGCCATCGAGAACAGCCGGCGCTGCATGCGCGGGAATTCGTCGAGCAGCGCCTCCATCTTGCGCCGCGGGAACCGGCAGAGCGACGTGTCGGTCACCGTCTCGGCCGAATAGGCATAGCTCTCGTTGAGCGCGAGGCCGAGGAAATCACCCGTCATCAGGAAGCCGGTGATCTGCCGGCGCCCGTCGGGCAGCAGTTTGTAGAGCTTCACCGTGCCCGCGGTGACGTTGTAGAGCGCGTCCGCCGCGTCGCCCTCGCCGAACAGCGTGTGGCCGGATTCGTACCGCACGGTCTGCGTCAGGTCGGCGAGCCGGCGCAGTTCCTCCGGCTCCAGCGCGGCGCACACGCTGAGCGAGCGGGCGGCGCAGGCGCTGCAGGGGTGGATTTCCTCCGTGCTCGTGTCTCGCGTCCGCGACAGGTCGAACGGCGGCATGGCGCACATCCTCACCGAGACCGGGCCTTCCCCCGGCCGTGTTATTTTCGAGTGTGGACACAAACCCGTCTTTCCGCAACTGGCGTGCGGTGATGCGGACAGTGGCACTTTGATCCACGTCAACGCGGCCCGTGCCGGACGGTGGGATCGTCCGCCGTCGCTCCGGGGATCCCAGCCACATGCCATTCCTAACCATCGAGCCGGGATATGAGGTGGTTCCGCTGCGTCCGCAGCAGGTGGACCAGGCGTTTCCCCTGGTCTCCACCATCGCGCCGGAACTCGGCCGCGAGCAGTGGTCCGCGTTCGCACGCGGCATGCTCGACGCCACCGGCGATCCGCCGCGCGGCATCGTCTCGCTCCAGAACCGCCGCGGCTACATCACCGGCCTGTTCACCTGGGCGGTCGAGCCGCACCTGCGCCACGGCCGCACGCTCACGGTCGCGAACTTCGTCGTGCTGGACCTCTTCAACCTCGATGCCGCGGCCGACCAGCTGATCCGGGAGATGGAGACCATCGCCCGCCTGAACGGCTGCACGGCCATCCACACCGAGCTGCCCGAGGCCTACTCGAACCTCGCCGAGAGCGCGCATCTCGTGCTCTCGCGCTTCCGCGACGAGGGGCACCTGCTCGGCACGCTGCACTTCTGCAAGGAGCTGCAGGCCGCGCGGGGCTGACCCGCCCCCGCCCGTCCCCCCGTTGCGCGCGGGCCCATCGTCGCCATCTGGTGGCGATCATGACGACGACCGAGACCGGCGCGACCGCCGCTGCACCCGCATCCCCCGCCCGCCGCCGGGCCACGGTTGCCCTCCTCAAGGACCACCAGCGCCGACTCCGGCAGGGCCATCCCTGGGCCTATTCGAACGAGGTCCACATGGAGGCGCACCTCAAGGCGCTTCCGCGGGGTTCGATCGTCCGGCTCACCGACGCGGGCGGCACGCCGCTGGGAACGGCGGCCTTCAACCCGCACGCCCTCGTGGCGGTGCGGATGCTCACCACCGACCCGACCGCCGCGATCGACCGCGCCTTCCTCGCCGGCCGCCTCGCGAAGGCCGCGGCGCTGCGGGCGCGGCTGTGGGACGGGCCGTTCCACCGTCTCGTCCACGCCGAGGCCGACCGGCTTCCGGGCCTCGTCGTCGACCGCTACGGCGACGTGGTCGTGGCCCAGCTCAACGCCGCCTGGATCGACGCGCTGGCCGACGACCTCGTGGACGCGATCCGCGACACGCTGGCCCCGCGCGCCGTCGTGCTTCGGCGCGACAGCCCGGCCCGCCAGCAGGAGGGGATCGAGGCGGGCGACGTGACGGTCGCCCACGGCACCGTCGACGGGCCGGTCGCGATCGAGGAGAACGGCGCGCGCTTCCTCGCCGACGTGGTCGGCGGGCAGAAGACCGGCTGGTTCTTCGACCAGCGCGACAACCGCGCCTTCGTCGCCGGTTTCGCCAGGGACGCCCGCGTCCTCGACCTCTACACCTACGGCGGCGGCTTCGGCGTGCTGGCCGCGATGCGCGGTGCCGCACAGGTCACGCTGGTCGACCGCTCGGCCCCCGCGCTGGATCTGGCGACCGGGGCGGCGGCGCTGAACGGCGTCGCCGACCGCGTCGCGACCCGCAAGGGCGACGTCTTCGACGTGCTGGAGGCGCTGGTCGCCGAGGGCGCGCGGTTCGACGTCGTGATCGGCGATCCGCCGGCCTTCGTGAAGTCGAAGAAGGATCTCGCGGCCGGCGCGAAGGGCTATCGCAAGCTCACCCGCCTGATGGCGCAGGTGACGGCCCCGGGCGGCATCCTGTTCGCCGCCTCGTGCAGCCACAACGTCGACGTCCCCGCCTTCGCCGCCGAGGTCGCGCGCGGCCTGTCGGAGGCGAGCCGGACGGGACGCGTGCTGCGCACCTCGGGTGCCGCGGCGGACCACCCCGTCCACCCGAACCTGCCCGAGAGCGCGTACCTCAAGGCGCAGACCCTGCAGGTGGACTGACCCCCCGGCGCCCCCTCGCCCTCCGGCGACGAATCGGCGGGAGGGCGAGGGGGACCGCGACGCGGCCGGACACTATCCCCGAGCCCGCCCGAACGTCCCCACCAGCTCCACGTGCGCCGACCAGACGAACTGGTCGACCGGCGTCACCGCCGTCAGCGCGTAGCCCCCGTCGACCAGCGTGCGCGCGTCGCGGGCGAAGCTGGCCGGGTTGCAGGAGACGCCCACCACCCGCGGCACCCCGCTCGCCGCGATCTCCCGCGCCTGGCCGTCGGCGCCCGCGCGCGGCGGATCGAAGACGACGGCGTCGAAGCGGGCGAGATCGCGCGCCGGCACGGGGTCGCGGTCGAGGTCGCGGCGTTCGACCGTCACCCCCGCCACCCGCGTCGCGGCCCCGCGCAGCGCGGCGACCGCCGCCGGGTCGCCCTCCACCGCATGGACCGCGGCCCCGGCCGCGGCCAGCGGCAGGGCGAAGGTGCCGCTGCCGGCGAACAGGTCGGCGATGCGGCGCGCCGCGCCCGTCCCATCCGCCACCAGCCGGCGCAGCGCCGCCTCGCCCGAGGGGCTCGCCTGGAGGAAGCCGCCCGGCGGCGGCGAGACTGGCACCCCGCCCATCGACAGCACGCCCGCCCGCCGGTGGACCAGCGGCTCCGTCGGCGCCGTCGGCCCCGGCCGCAGCGACAGCCGCGCGAGGTCGGCGGCCTCGGCGAAGGCGGCCACCCGTTCGCGGGCGGCGAGGTCGAGCGGGAGCCGGCCGACCAGCACCACGTCCGGCCCGTCGTCCAGCAAGGTGACCGCGACGTCGATCGTCGTGCCGTCGGCCATGACGTCCGCCAGCGTCGCCGCCAGCGGGCCGAGCAGCGCCAGGATGCGCGGATCGAGGACGCTGCAGCCGTCGGGCGGCACGATCCGGTGGCTGCGCCGCGCGTTGAAGCCCAGCGTGACCCGCCGTCCGCGGCGCTCCGCCACCAGCACCGCGCGGCGGCGCTCGCCGGGGGGCGTCGTGACGGTCGGCGCCACCGGCACGCCGCCCAGCCCGACCCGGGCCAGCGCCTCCACGACGCGGTCCCGAGCCCAGGCGGCGCGGGCGGCGTCCGACAGGTGCTGGAGCGCGCAGCCGCCGCAATCGCCGAAGCGGGGGCAGGGGGGCTCGACCCGGTCGGGACCGGGGGCCAGCACCGCCGCGATCTCCGCCTCGCAACCGTCGCCGCGCCGGGCCCCCGGACGCACCAGAAGCCGATCGCCCGGTGCGGCGAGCGGCACGAACAGGCGACGGCCGCCGGCGTCGGCGACCCCGTCGCCGCGCGCCCCGACCGACGCGACCGTCACCTCGACCGGGGCCGCGTCCGCGACCGTCGTCTTCGCTGCCTTGGCGCGGCGTCGGTCAGGCATGGACGGCCAGCGCCGCGCGCACGTCGGGCGACAGCGGCGTCGGCCGGCGGGTCGTCCGGTCGATCAGGACGAGGACCGCCTCGGCGACGGCGACGCAGTCGTCGCCGCGGAAGAGGCCGGTCCGGGCGAGGGTCGAGGTGTTGCCGAACCGCTCGAACCGGCCGCCGATGCGGATCTTCTGGCCATAGCGCAGCTCCGCCTTGAAGTCGACGACGAGGCGGACGATCACGAAGGCCCCGTTGGCCGCGGCGATCGCGGGGTTCGCGTGCTCGAACATCGCGACGCGCGACGCCTCCACGTAGGAGGCGATGGCGCCGTTGTTCGCGTGGTCGTTGGGGTCGAGATCGCTGTAGCGCACCCGTTCGTCGAGCCAGTGGCGGTAGGCTTCGGGTCGGGTCCAGTCCTCGTCCGTCGCCGTCGGAGGTGTCCGGGTCATGGGGCTTGCCTCCTCGGGCGTGTCGATGGAGCCGTGCAGATTTGGCGATGCGGACGCGCGGAGCGCAAGCCGTCCCGCCCTGTTTTCCGGGGTGCGCCTCCCGGCGCGAGGTGTTAAGAGACTGCGCCGCCCCTCAGTGAGGATCGACATGACGGAACAAGGCCGATCGACGGCAGAGGCGATGTTCGAGAAGGCCCTCGACGTCGCGGAGAAGCATCTCGACGCGGCCGTCCGCGAGGGCGGGCCGCTCGGCGCCTATGTGGCGATCGCGATGATCGAGGCGGCCGTTAACCAGGCGGTCGAGCACGCGAGCAACACCGACATCGCCGACATGCTCCGCGACCTCGCCGAGCAGATCGAGAACGACGGCGACGACGAAGAGGACTGATCCCGGTCCCTTCCCCGGTACCCGGTCTCCCCTGAACGACGGACGGACCCCGCCGTGGTCGAATGGATCGTCGACACCATCGCCCGGTTCGGCTACGGCGGCATCTTCCTCCTGATGGTCGCGGAGAACCTGTTCCCGCCCATCCCGTCGGAGGTGATCATGCCGCTCGCCGGCTTCGCGGCCGCGCGGGGCGACATGTCGTTCGCCGGCGTGATCCTGGCCGGCGTGGCGGGCACCGTGGTCGGGAACCTCCCCTGGTACTGGCTGGGGCACCGGCTGGGCCACGAGCGGATCCGGCGCCTCGCCGGCCGGTTCGGCCGCATCTGGACCATCTCGCCGGCCGAGGTCGACGAGGCGGTGCGGTGGTTCGAGCGGCGCGGCTGGATCGCCGTCTTCTTCGGGCGGATGCTGCCGACCATCCGCACGGTGATCTCCGCCCCCGCGGGCGTGGCGCGGATGCCGATGTGGGGCTTTCTTCTGTTCACCACGATGGGGAGCCTGATCTGGATCGGCTTCCTGACGTTGGCGGGCCTCCTGCTCGAGGCGCACTACGAGGCGGTGGCGGACTACGTCGACCCCCTGTCCAAGATCGTCATCGCGGGCGTCGTGCTGGCCTACGTCTATCGCCTCGTCCGCGGCTACGGGAAGGACGACGGGGCGCGGTAGGGGGGCGGTCGCGGTTCCGCCGCGATCCAGCCGGGCGCGCCTCGGGGTGAGCCCGTCGAACCATGAGGCGGATCCCCGCCCCGGTCCTCACCACCCGTTCGTCCGCTCCCAGATCGCCACCACCGTCCGCCCCCCGTCGAGCACCCGATAGGCCCCGTGCTGGGCCGCCGTGGCGCAGGCGTGGTTGGGCAGGATGCGGACCCTGGCACCCACGGGCAGGTCCGGCACCGGCCCCGGCGATCCCGGCCGGCGCGCGACGATGCCGTGCTCCTGGTTGGCGTCCGTCACGATCAGGTCGGCGTAAGGCCGGCCGTCGAGGTCGCACACCATGCCGTAGCCCTGGTCGACCGCGAGCCGCGCCGTCCCGCGGTCGCGCGACATCGCCATCCAGCCGGCATCGACCAGGATCCAGCCCTTCTCCCTCTGGTGGCCGATCACCGTCGCGAGCACGGAAAGTGCCACGTCGTCCGGCGTGCAGACGCCGATGCCGGCCATCACGAGGTCCTGGAACAGGCACACGCCCGGCCGTGCCTCGGTGATGCCGGTCAGGTCGCGGGCGAACAGCGCCGTCGGCGTCGAGCCGACGCTGACCCGCGGCACGACGAATCCCGCCGCGCGCAGGCGGTCCGCGGCCAGGACCGCCGCCGCCCGCTCGGTCTCCGCCATCGCCGCGAAGTCCTCGGGCGACCGTCCGGCGTAGGAGCCGCCGAAATGGGTCATCACGCCGGCCAGCGCCGCGCCGCCGTCCACCAGCGCCCGGGCGACCGCGATCACGTCCGGATGGTCGGGCGGCAGGCCCGCGCGCAGCCCGTCGCTGTCGATCTCCACGAACACGGGGATCGCGTCGCCCGTGCGTGCGGCGTGGGCCGCCGTCCTGCGCGCGGCCTCCACGCTGTCGACGCAGAGCATGAGGTCGCAGCCGCCGGCACGGATGCGGGTGACGCGGTCCAGCTTTCCGGGCGCGATGCCGACCGCATAGAGGATGTCGGTCACCCCGTGGGCGGCGAGGTGCTCGGCCTCCGCCAGCGTCGACACGGTCGCCGGGCCCGTCGGCGTCGCCATCGCGCGGCGGGCGACGTGGATCGACTTCCCCGTCTTCTGGTGCGGGCGCGGCGTCACGCCCAGCGCGGCGAGGCGCGCGTTCACGCGGGCGACGTTGCGGTCGAGGCGCGTCCGGTCGAGCAGCAGGCAGGGCGTGTCGAGGTCGGCGAGGTCGGTCATGCGGCATCCTTCGCGTCGGGTCTTCGGGGGAGGGGGGGCGTCAGCCCTTCAGCCGCCAGCCGCGCGCGACGAGGCGGAGCGACACCGCCCAAAGGATCGCGACCGTTCCGGCCAGCACGGCCGCCGACAGGGCCGGCGGATGGACGGGATCGCCGACCATCGCGCCGCGGAACCCGTCGATGGCATGGTGCAGGGGGTTCCAGCCCATCGCGAGGGCCACCGGGCCCGGAAGCGTCGCGACCGGGGCGAAGACGCCCGACAGGAAGGCGAAGGGCATCAGCACGAAGACGAACGCGCCCGCCAGATGGTCCCACGTCTCCGCCCATTGGCCGATCAGCATCCCGAAAAGCGCCAGCATCACGCTGCCGGCGGCCGCGAAGCCGAGGGCCGACAGCGGGTCGTGCGCCGGGACCGGGCTGACGATCATCACGGCGGCCATCACCACGGAACCGGTCAGGAGCCCGCTGACCGTCCCGGCCAGCACGAAGGCGCCCGTGATCTCCGCCGGGCTCAACGGGGCCGAGACGACGTCGCCGATCGTCCGCTCGATCTTCTGGAACGTCACCGAGAAGGCCGTCGTCTCGCACGCCCGGTAGAGCGCGTTGAACATCACGAGGCCCGGCAGGAGGAACTCGATCACCGCCCGCCCCTCGGGCGTCGAACGGTCGGGACCCAGCGCCAGCACGAAGATCGCCAGATAGACGAGCGTGCTGAAGGCGTGGGCCAGCACCGTCTCCGGCGCCTCCTTGAGGTAGCGGCGCACCTCGCGCGCGAAGAGCGTGCCTGATCCGATCAGGTTCGGCCCGCGCACCGGGAGCCGGGGCCGGGCGGGCGTCATGCCTTCAGCTTGTAGCCGCTGGCGATCAGCGTGTGGCACGCGAGGAAGAGGGCGGCGTTGACCGCGAACATGACCGCGGCGCCGACGGCCAGCGTCCCGTCCGACTGGCCGATGAAGCCGTAGCGGAAGCCGTCGATCATGTAGAAGAACGGGTTGAGGTGGGCCAGCCACCACATCGCCTCGGGCAGGCGGTCGAGCGTGTAGAAGGTGCCCGACAGGAAGGCGAGCGGCTGGACCAGGAAGTTGGTGAAGGCGGAGATGTGGTCGAACTTCGTCGCCCAGATGCCGGCGATGGTGCCGAGCAGCGCCAGCATCCCGCAGGCCATCACCGCGTGGAAGAGGATGAACAGGGGCGAGTGGAACCCGAGCGGCACGAAGACCCAGATCGCCGCCGCGGTCACGACCCCCACCAGGATCCCGCGCGTGATCCCCCCGGCCATGAAGCCGACGGTGAGCTCGAGCGGCGAGAGCGGCGGCATGAGGATGTCGACGATGTTCCCCTGCATCTTCGCGATGGTCATCGACGACGAGGTGTTGGCGAAGGCGTTCTGCACCATCGCCATCATCACGAGGCCGGGGCCGAGGAACTGCAGGAACGGCACGTCGCCCGCCGTCCGCACCACCCCGCCCAGCGCCAGCGCGAACACCGCGTAGAACAGGAGCGTCGTGACGACGGGGGCCGAGATCGTCTGGAGGTGGACCTTGAGGAATCGCTTCACCTCGCGCGCGTACAGCGTCTGGAGGCCGATCCAGTTGACGGCGCCGACGCGGCGGGGCGCTGGCGGCAGGGGGGCGGGGTCGAAGGGCATGGGCGCGCGGGGGATCCGGGGGGTCCGGGCGGGCCGGAACCATAGACCCATCGGTCGGCGGGGCGCAAACGCGGGCCGCGCGGGGCGGTCATGACCGGACGGCCGCCGCCCCGTAAGCCGCCGCCGCGCAGGCCGACGCCGACGTCGCTGGAGACCGCCGGCCTGCACTACCTCGCCCGCTATGCCGCCTCGGCCGAGCAGGTCCGGCGGGTGCTGGCGCGCCGGGTCGACCGGGCGGCCCGCGCCCATCCCGACCTCGACCGCGAGGCGGCCGCGGTCTGGATCGCGGCGCTGGTCGACCGCTGGCGCGCGGCCGGCCTCCTGGACGACGCGACCTTCGCCGAGGCCAGGGTCCGCTCGCTGCGCCGCCGCGGGGCGTCGGGGCGGCGCATCCGGGACGCGCTGTCGGCCAAGGGCGTGGACCGGGACACGATCGACGCCGCGGTCGCCGGGGAGGAGGGGGCGGCGGACGCGTCCGGGGAGATCGAGGCCGCGCGGCGGCTGGCGAAGCGCCGGCGCCTCGGCCCGTTCCGGCCGGCGGGCGACCGGGCGGAGAACCGGATGCGCGACCTCGCCGCCCTGGCCCGCGCGGGCTTCGCCCGCGACGTGGCGGTGCGGGTGGTGGACGACGGGGCGGAGGAGGAATGAGGGGCGGGGGCCCGCAGGTTCAGACGCGCCCGCCGATCGCCCGGTGGCGGAGCAGGTGGTCGGCCAGCACGCACGCCACCATCGCCTCGCCCACGGGCACCGCGCGGATGCCGACGCAGGGATCGTGGCGGCCGCGGGTGGAGACCTCGACCTCCTGCATCGCCACGTCGACCGACCGGCGCGGCGTGAGGATCGAGGAGGTGGGCTTCACCGCGAAGCGGGCCACGACGTCCTGGCCCGTGGAGATGCCGCCGAGGATGCCGCCCGCGTGGTTCGACAGGAACGCGATCCCGCCGTCGGACCCGCGGCGCATCTCGTCCGCGTTCTCCTCGCCGGACAGCGCGGCGGCGGCGAAGCCATCGCCGATCTCCACGCCCTTGACCGCGTTGATGGTCATCAGCGCGCGGGCGAGGTCGCCGTCGAGCTTGTCGTAGAGCGGTTCGCCGAGGCCCGCCGGCACGCCCGACGCCACCACCTCGATCACCGCCCCGCACGACGAGCCCGCCTTGCGCACGCCGTCGAGATACCCCTCCCATTCGCCGGCGGCGACCGGATCGGGGCAGAAGAACGGGTTGCGGTCGACCTCGGCCCAGTCCCAGCGCGACCGGTCGATCCGGTGCGGGCCCATCTGGACCAGCGCACCGCGCACCGTCACGCCCTCGCCCAGCGCGAGGCGGGCCAGCGCCCCCGCGGCCACGCGCGACGCGGTCTCCCGCGCGGACGAGCGCCCGCCGCCGCGATGGTCGCGGATGCCGTACTTCTGCCAGTAGGTCACGTCGGCGTGGCCGGGGCGGAAGCGGTTGGCGATCTCGCCATAGTCCTTGGACCGCTGGTCGACGTTCTCGATCAGCATCGAGACGGGCGTGCCCGTCGTCATCCCCTCGAACACGCCCGACAGGATGCGGACCGCGTCGGGTTCCCGCCGCTGGGTCGTGAAGCGGGACTGGCCGGGGCGCCGCCGGTCGAGGAAGCGCTGCACCCACGCCTCGTCGAGGGGCAGGCGCGGCGGCACGCCATCGACCACCACCCCGATCGCGGGGCCATGGCTCTCGCCCCAGGTGGTGAAGCGGAAGAGGGTCCCGAGCGCGTTGCCGGCCATCGGCCGACCGTCACTCGGCCGCGGCGGCGGCGCCGGTCAGGCCGGTGAGCAGCTTCGCCGTTTCGGCCGCGCTGTCGACCGCGACCATGCCGACCACGTGATAGCCGGCGTCCACGTGCATCACCTCGCCGGTCACGCCGGTGCCCAGGTCGGACAACAGGAACAGGCCGGCGTTCCCGACCTCCCCGATCGTCACGTTGCGGCGCAGCGGCGCATTCAGCTCGTTCCAGCGCAGGATGTAGCGGAAGTCGCCGATGCCGCTGGCGGCCAGCGTCTTGATCGGGCCGGCCGAGATGGCGTTGACGCGGATGGCCTTCGGCCCCAGGTCCATGGCGAGGTAGCGCACGCTCGCCTCCAGCGCCGCCTTGGCCACGCCCATCACGTTGTAGTGGGGCATGACGCGCTCGGCGCCGTAGTAGGTTAGGGTGAGCAGCGAGCCGCCGTCCGCCATCAGCGGCACGGCGCGCTGGCAGACCGCGGTGAAGGAATAGCAGGAGATGTCCATCGTCCGGGCGAAGTTCGCCCGGCTCGTGTCGAGGTAGAGGCCGTCGAGCTCCGCCTTGTCGGAGAAGGCGATGGCGTGGACCACGAAGTCGATCGTGCCCCAGGCCTCCTTCAGCGTCGCGAACACGACGTCAAGGCTCGCCTCGTCGGTCACGTCGCAGGGGAGGACGTGCCGGGCGCCCACGCTTTCGGCCAGCGGCTTCACCCGCTTGCCCAGCGCGTCGCCCTGGTAGGTGAAGGCAAGCTCGGCGCCGTGCGCGTGCAGCGCCTGCGCGATGCCCCAGGCGATGGAACGGTCGTTCGCCACGCCCATGATAAGGCCGCGCTTGCCCGACATGAGCGCCGGAGTGCTGGTCATCGATGCCTCGGAAAACTGACGGAAGACGGTCCCATCCGGGGGCTGGCATGGTACACCAATCGTGTTCGGGATCAAACGCAGGGTCGATCCGCGATGTCCGCACAGACCGTCCGCAACCTCGCGAAGGCCGTCGCCTCCTATACCGGGATGGTGCCGCGGTTCCTGTCGGCCGTGGCCAGCCTGATGTCCTACTCGGTCAACCGCTTCTGGTGGGGCAACTGCTTCCAGGCCGCGGCGGCGCTGACCTATACGGCGCTGCTCGCGCTGGTGCCGCTGCTCACGATCGGCTTCGCGATCTTCGCCGCCTTCCCGGCCTATGAGGCGCTGCAGCGCGAGGCGCAGACCCTCATCTTCAACAACCTCGTCCCGCAGGTGGGCGACGCGCTGCTGGAAGCGCTCGGCCCCTTCATGGCGAACGCGGGCCAGCTCACGGCGTTCGGCGTCATCGGCCTCGCCTTCACCGCGATCATGCTGCTGTTCACGATCGAGGGGTCGTTCAACACCATCTTCAACAGCCGCGAGCCACGGCCCGTCGTCCTGCGCATCCTCGCCTTCTGGGCGATCCTGACGGTGGCGCCGCTGCTGTTCGGCGCGAGCCTCTCGCTGTCCGGCCAGATCTTCAACCTCATCACCACCTCGGCCTTCGGCGAGGTGACGCGGCCCTTCTGGGGCATGGGCAAGCTGACGCCCGGCCTGTTCGAGTTCATGGGCTGCACGCTCCTCTACGTCGTCATCCCGAACCGGTCGGTCCACTGGCGCGACGCGGCCGTGGGCGGGCTGGTCGCGGCGGCGCTGCTCGAGATCTCGAAGTCGCTGTTCGCGCTCTACATGTCGCGTTTCCCGGTCTACCAGACGATCTATGGCGCCTTGTCGTCGGTGCCGATCTTCCTCGTCTGGCTCTACATCGCCTGGTCGGCGCTGCTTTTCGGCGCGGTCGTCACCGCGTCGCTGCCGGAATGGCGGTCGGGCCGGCTCTTCAAGAGCGGGTCCGGCGGGCTTCTGCCCACCCAGCGGATCGCCGTGGCGCTGGCCGTGCTGCAGGAGCTGATGCAGGCCGGGCGCCTCGGCGTGGGCCTGCGCCGCCAGACGCTGCTCGCCCGGCTGCCGCTCGGGACCACGGTCATCGACGGGACGCTGGAGGTGCTGGCCGACGCCCACTGGGTGGCGCGCACCACGCGCGGCGCCTGGATCGCCACGCGCGACTTCGGGGAGGTGACGCTCGAGGATCTCTCCAAGGCGCTGAGCATCGGCCTGCGCGGGCCGTTGCGCAGCCCGGCCGGGTTGCACGACCTGGGCGAATGGCAGGACCGGTTCCACGTCATCCTCGAGGACGCCGACCGCGCCAACCGGGCCATCATGGGCCTGACGCTGAAGGAGCTGTTCGACGGGCCGCTCGCCGCGACCGCCGATCCCGCCCCCTCGCCCAACCTCGTCCCGCTGCCGCGCCGCGGCCGGGGCGACGCCCCCTCCCAGACCTGACCGCGGAGACCCATGACCGACGCCCCCCGCCCGCTCCGGATCCTCGGCATCTCGGGCAGCCTGCGCGCCCGCTCCTTCAACACCGCCGCCCTGCGGGCCGCGGGGTCGATGCTGCCGGACGGCTGCGCCTTCGAGATCGCGCCCATCGGCGACCTGCCGCTCTACGACCAGGACCTGATGGACCGCGAGGGGATGCCCGGGCCTGCGGCCCGCCTGCGGGCCCAGATCGCGGCGGCCGACGCGCTGATCCTCGCGTGCCCCGAGTACAACTATTCGGTCACGGCGGCGCTGAAGAACGCCATCGACTGGGCGTCGCGCGGGCCGGACCAGCCGCTGAACGGAAAGCCGGTGGCGATCCTCGGCGCGTCCGGCGGGATGATCGGGACGGCGCGGGCGCAGTATCACCTGCGCCAGATCTGCGTGTTCGTGAACATGCACCCGATCAACAAGCCCGAGGTGATGATCGGGCAGGCGCCGACGAAGTTCGACGCCGACCTGACCCTCACCGACGAGCCGACGCGCAAGATCGTGGGCGACATGGTCCAGGCGCTGGTCGCGTGGACCCGGCGCCTGTCGCCCTGAAGGCGCGTCAGGCCCCCGCCGCGGTGGCGACCTGCTCCGGCTTCATCCCGGTCAGGTCGCCCTTCACGTGGACCGTCCGCTGCGGGAAGGGGATCTCGATCCCCAGCTCGTCGAACCGCTGCTTCATCAGCTTGTTGTAGGCGCGTGCGACGGCCCACTGCTTGCCCGGGCGCGTCTTGATCCGGCCGCGGATGACGATGGCGCTCGGGCCGAACTGGTCGAGGCCGAAGATGTCGATCGGCTCCAGGATCGAGCCCTGGAACTGCGGATCGGCCTGCAGTTCGGTCCCCACCTGCCGCATCACGTCCGCCACCCGGTCCACGTTCTGGGTGTAGTCGACGCTGGCGTCGATCACGGCGAAGCCGAAGTCCTTGGTCATGTTGAGGACGGTCTGCACCTCGCTGAAGGGCACCGTGTGGACGGCGCCCCGCACGTCGCGCAGGCGGATCGTGCGGATCGAGATGGCCTCGACCACGCCCGAGTGCCCGCCGCCCACGTCGATCACGTCGCCGACGGCGATGGTGTCCTCGAACAAGATGAACAGCCCGGTGATGACGTCCTTCACCAGCGTCTGGGAGCCGAAGCCGATGGCGAGGCCGATGACGCCGGCGCCGGCCAGCAGCGGCGCGATGTTCACCCCGAGTTCGGACAGCACGATCAGCCCGACGAAGGTCAGCAGCACGATCATGAAGGCGTTGCGCAGCAGCGGCAGGAGCGTGCGGATGCGGGCACTGCGCTCGATCTTCTGGCCGTTCTTCGAGCCGCCGGCGAGAAAGCGCTCGATCAGCCCGCTCACCACCTCCCACGCCACCAGCGCGCCGACCAGCACCAGGCCGATGGTCACGGCGCTGGTCGTCACCCGTCGGCCCCAGGCGGTGTCCAGCCACGCGAAGCTCTCGATCCCCCAGGCGTCCAGCAGCGTCAGCGCCGAGATCGCGAGGATGATGCCCCTGAGCCCCACGTGGACGCCCGGCAGGTAGCGGTTCGCCCGCGCCTCCAGCATCGGGAAGTCGCGCCGCACGTCGTCGGGGATGGCGAAGCCCCGGCGGATGCCGCGGTCCACGGCCATCAGCGCGAGGCGCGTGATCACGAGCACGACCGCCGAGACCGCCGTCGCCCGCAGCATGAAGGCGAACCCGCCGTGCACGTCGAGCGCCCAGATGCCGTAGATGACGAGGATGTAGAGGATGGCCAGCAGGTGCCATACCTCGCCGACGCGGTTGCGGAAGCTCCGCATGGTCAGGAAGGTCGGCGGTTCGGGCGCCGTCTCGGCCCCCGGCTGCACCTCCTCCGCGGTCGCCGGTGCGCCGCCGCGGATCCGGTCGGCGACCGAGCGGCGGTTCTGCAGCACCAGCACCACCAGCATCGCGGCGACCAGAAGGCCGGCGAACTTGAGCAGGCCGAGGTAGGTGCCGGTCGGGATGCCCAGCACGTAGGCGGCCTGCGGCACGAAATATCCGTAGACGGCCGTGTAGGCGATGCGCCGGCACCAGATGTAGGCGTAGTGCGCCCCCTCGTCGTCGAGCGGGACGAGGCGCAGCGACGGGGTCCGCGGGCTCAGCGCGAACCGCACGAACACGAGGACCACCTGGATCAGGATGGTCGCGTTCACGATCGTCAGCGCCACGATGCGCACCCGGAGCTGCGGCTCCGTCGCCGACAGGATGCCGTAGCCGACCAGCGCGAAGGCGGCGATGGGCAACAGGTCGAGGAGGATGCGGGCCGAGAGCACCGGAACCTTCTCCACCGGGGAGGCGAAGGTCCGCTCGCCCAGCCGCTCGCGCGTCCCGCTGGCGAGATAGCGCACGAGGCGCGAGGCGAGATGGCCGCCGAGCAGGATGAAACCCAGCTGGAGCGCCAGTTCCGTCCAGCGCTGGCGCAGCGTCGGATCGCGGGCCTGCAGGTTCATCCAGGCGAGCGCCGAGTGCACGTCGCCGAACGCCATGCCGATGCGGACCATCTGGCGGCTGACGTCGCCCAGCTGGCCCGTCGCCCATTCGAGCGTCCGCGACCCCACCGTCTCCGTTTCCGTCTCCTCCGCGGGGGCACGGCCGCCCTCGGCGACGGCGATGAGCGCACGCAACTGGCCCACGAGACGGTCCCGCGCCTGCGGGTCCTCCAGCGTGTCGGCGAGGCTACGCAACTGCTCGGACGAGAGGCCGGTGGTCGTCGCCGCCGGCGGGGCCGCGGGCGGCGCGGAACCCTGCGCGGCGACGAGGGCGGAGGAGAGCGCCACGACGAGCAGCGCCGCGACCGCAAGGGCGGAACGCAGGAACGGAGGAACGATCAAGGGCGGCACCGGACGAGGAACGCGACGACGGGTGTCGAGCGATGACGCACCATCATGGCGCTCGTTGGGCGGCGGTCCACCCGTCAATCCGCGGACATCATCGTGGCGATCGCGTGACCGTCGGGATCGGTGCCCGCCCGGAGCGCCGCGATCACGCCCGCCCGGTCGTCCGGCGTCTTGTTCTGGCTCAGCTTGGCCTTCCCGGCGACGGCGTCGATCGGCATGGCGAACCCGACGATGCCGCGGACCATGGCCGTCCGGCGCCGGGGCTCGTATTCGTCCAGCCGCCAGCCGTCCGGGTCGGGCTCGTAGGCGTCGCTGAGGCGGGCGACGATCGCGTCGGTCGTGGCGTCGTCGAGCAGGTGCGGCCGGCCCCTCGCCTCCACCGCGACGTAGTTCCACGTCGGCACGTTCTCCGACCGGGCGGCGTACCAGCGGGGCGAGACGTAGGCGTGCGGCCCGTGGAACCAGACGACGGCCTCGGTACCCGCGGCGAGATGGGCCGTCTGCGGATTCGGGCGGGCGAGGTGGCCGTAGAGGGTGCCGTGCGGCCCCTCGTCCGGATCGACCAGGACCGGGATGGGCGTCGCCGCGATGCCGTCGCCGCCCGCCGTGACCAGCAGCGCGAAGGGGTGCGCGCGCATCACCGCGAGGCGCGCGGCGGGATCGTCCAGGCGGAAGGCGGGCGGCACGTACATCGTCGGGGTTCCCGTCCGGGGG
>Ga0315907_10003968_pt1 | contig 16916 bp, 13 predicted proteins | sample LakEriMetagenome_3_FD_203525 | JGI IMG/M metagenome (GOLD analysis project Ga0315907, IMG submission 203525) | Freshwater fungal communities from buoy surface, Lake Erie, Ohio, United States - Buoy 12 MA123 | ecosystem: Environmental > Aquatic > Freshwater > Lake > Lake biofilm | place: USA... | reverse complement strand
ATAAATAGCTGTTATAAAAAAAGCGACTCAATTGAGTCGCTTCTGATTTATAAGAATTGCAATTAATTAATTACAATATCATCTATTTGCATGGTAGTTGTAGCACCACCAGAACCATTTCCTACATATTCAAAAACGAAGAAACCGTTTCCAGTAACCCCTGCCGGAATGTTATAAGTACCGCTATTTGTGAAATTAGTAGCATATCCAGTAGTAGTTCCAGAAGCAATTGTAAAGCTTGAGGTAATATCCACTAAAGTAGCTCCAGTAATTTGAGTACCCGGAACATAATTAGTAGTATAATATACTTTTAAAACGGCACCATTATTAAAACCATCTTTTGTTTTAAATGATAAAGTACTTGCCGCTGTCATATTAACAGGAACAATAAATAAAGAACGATTTGCTTCTGGTGTTCCCCCAAAAGAAGACATTTGAATGTAAGTATTGCCACCAAAAACTTTTCTTTGCCAATATCTGCTTCCTACTGCTGCATCGTTGATGTATTTTGGGAATATTTGTTGGTTAGTAGTCGTATAACTTGTAAACGGCTCATTCAAAGTAGCATCATAAACGATTGCAGTTCCGCCAATAGGTGGATATAAATCGATATTTAAACGGTTGTTTGTTAAATTAACATCATTTAAAGTTCTAATCATAAACTGATAATCACTATTATATTTAGTCATTACCCCACGAATTTTACCATTTTGAGAAGGTACAGCGTTTGAGGCAAAAGTTGCAAATTCACTTACTCTTAAAATCACTTTATTTCCAAATTGATCAGAAATTTCATGATTTGTGGCACCACCTAAATTATTTAAAGACGCATCGAAATATTTTTTACCTAAAGACGCATCTGTAAATTGAACTGCATCAAACTCAATCAACATATTTAAATATTGGTCATTTTTTGCAGCTGCAATGGTTAAATTTTTCTTGATATCGTTTTCATTTACATCAGTACAAGAACGAAGAATAACATTCTTATATTCAACACCTGAAATTCTACCTACTCCGTTGTTATAAGAAGAGCCAATAACAGTAGAACCGTTTTGTTTGTTGAAATAACGGTTTTTGTCTAGTTTAATGGTTACTTTTCTACCCGGTTCAAATTCGGTGTATAAGTTATAATTATCAACAGGCATACTAAACCCTTTTAATCCGTCTAACGACATCATTGAAATCGATTTGTAAAAATTTCCACCTTCATCACTTGATGTAACATAAGCTTCAATATAATCTACTACTGTTTCAGAGGTAGTATAAGGAACCGTAGTAGCTGTTGAAATATTTGTAATATCACTAACTTCTTTAGTTTTAGCGATTGTTACACATTCATTTGATAAATTTGGCACACCATAATCGTCGCCATTTACACAACTTGATAAAGTTGCTAAAACTACAGTTGTAATTATTAATTTAATATTTTTCATAGCTGTTAATTTTTAGTGATTTTAACATTATCAACTTCCCAAGTCATTGATGCAGAAGATGTTGAAGTATATTTGAAAGCTACATATACATTTCCGCCAACAAAAGAAGAAACATCTATAGCACCAGAATTTGTCCAAGTATATGAATTTGAAGCATCTAATGTTGCTGATAAATTTGTCCAAGTAGCACTGTTAGGGTCTCCTCCTGCATAATTTGAAGATATTTTTACTTCTAACACGTTTCCTGTAAATCTTGAAGCCGTTTGAAAAGATAAACTTGCAGCAGTCAGCCCGCTTAAATCAATTGCAGGAGAAATTAACCAATCTTCATTTACATTGTTTGTTCCAGAATAACCAGACATTTTTGCACAATTTCCGGGATTACCATATTGCGTATCAAGCGTCCACACTTGCGCACCAGTAGCACTGTATTTTGTCCAATTTGCCCAATTAGTTTCAAACCCATCAGTAAATGCGTATTCATATACCGTAGGAATCACATAATCGTCATCTCCTACACAGCTTGTTAGAGAACTTGTAACAAGCCCTAACAAAAATATTGTTTTTAAAAATTTTATTTTCATTGTATATTTTTTTAGAAGTTGATGTAGAAGTTAACGAAGAACGTTCTTCCGTAACCATAGAAATATTTAGTACCAAAAGAAGGAGTTCCGTTTAATTGATCAGCTTGTAAATCTGGGAAAGTTGCTTTTCTAGATTGCTCAAAACCACCTGTTTTATATTGAATATCAAATACATTATTTACTGAGGCAAAAAATCCAACGGTGTTTCTGTTTGCTTTGCTAATTCTCCATGATTTTCCTCCTGTTAAATTTACCAATGTAAAACTATCAAATTTTTCTTGTTTAAGAATGGCTCTAACGGTTTCTGGAGTAGCACCAGAGTAATTATCGCCTGTTGCACTATCAATACTAAAATTATCGGTTCTTAAAATGTTAGCAAAATCAACATAAGTGTTTGCTAAATAATTAACATTTGCGCCTATCCACCAGAAATTAGGATCTCTATATTCTAATCCAAAAGAAGCAGCTGTTTGTGGCATACCTGCTTGGTGATAATTTTTGATGTGTACGGTTCCAAAATCATTTAATGAATTGTTTCCGGCAGCAGCTAATGCATCATCGTTTGTTTTTAATTTTGCATTGTCAGAATAGATATATTGCCCATAAGAAGCAGCGGCAGTTGCTTTAATGGTTGAAGTAATATTATATTCTAAACCAAGTTCTACGCCCATATTTTGTTTGTCAATACCTGTAACAATTTCACTTACAAAAGTGTCTTCGTCTCCACCATCATCGCTTCCAATTCCTTCACCGTAAAAGAAAGAAATTTCAGTAGCATCTTGAATTTTTGTGTAAAAACCAGTCAAACGAGCTTTTACTTTTGGTGTTTTTAAGATGTAACTTGCATCTGCACTAGTAACTCTTTCGCTTTGAAGATCTGGAGTAATTACATTATTAAGTCGTGCATTTGAAAAGGTGTTTCTTAAACTTGGTGCTTTAGTTTGATATAATCCGTTGAAATCAAAGTAATTTCTTCCGTTTAATTTATACGTTAAACCTCCTTTAAAACCAAAGTTCTCAAAAGTGATGCTATTTCCTTTTCCATAAGAATTATTGGCATAGATTCCGTTTTTGTATAAACCTTCTCTTTGATATTCTGTTCTAGAGAAATTTTGTGCTAAATAAAAATCAACTTTGTCATACGTAAATTTGAATTGAGTAAAACCATCAAAAGTTAACGCATGTAACAAATAGTTGTAACCATATGTTTGATTTTCGCCTATTTGTCTGTTAGGATTGTTTAAATCTGATTGACTTGCATTTCCTGAATAAAACGGATCAATATCAAGAAAATATTGTCCTCCCATAAGATCAAGTAAATTTTGGTGATTGTGTGAACGTAATTTTCTCACATTAACTCCAGCATTTAATACAATATTATCTGATAAACTTGAGTTAATGATTGAATTGGCATTCAGTAAATTGTCATCAGTTCGGTCTTCATATAATACGTAAACACTTCTGCCCGCAAAAGCACTATTTTGGTTAGCAATATACATTGCATTCCAGTCGATTTGACTATTTGCTCTAAAAGTGTCTCCAATTTGTGTCAATTGCCCCGGCGTATATCCTCCTAAGTTACTGAAATAACTTGGTAAATTTTTATAATAGGTTGGATCTGGATTATTTCCTAATTGAAAATCTAATCTAGAATTTCCAATGGTTCCAGTTTGAAAAGCAACATTGGTATTTAAAGTTGTTTTTTCAGATAATTTCCAATAGTGCGATAACATTACCATTGGTTCATCAACATCTTTATCTCTTGAATTACGCTTTTTACCGTTTTGCCACCCCCAGTAAGAATTGTATTTAATTCCCATTAAATTATTAACTTCTTCCGTGTTTGGTGATGATTTTCCTCTGCTATTTTGAGCATATATAGCAGTTAAGTTTAAGCTGTGTTTATCATTTATTTTTTTCTCAACACTTGCAAATAAAGAATTGGCTGCGTAATCTGTTCCTTCAAAATAACCTTCTTGTGCCCATCTTCTAGATGCAGAAACCACAAACGCCCATCCGTCTTTGTCCATTCCAGATGCGTAGGTTCCCATCGTTCTCCAACTGTAATTGGTGTTGGTACCCGACATCGAAATTCTAGTTCCTGGTCGGTAAAATGAAGCTCTAGTGTTAATTTCTTGAGTTCCTAATGCACTACCAAAAGTATAGTCAGACGGTGCAGAACCCATAGTAAATTCTTGGTTTCTTGTAGCATCATTTAAACCGCCCCAGTTGCTCCATTGCGGTCTTCCGTCATACAATTTATTCATTACAATACCATTAATCATGGTAACGCCATATTCATTATCTAAACCTCTAATTCTAAAACGTGATTGTCCCCAGTTAAAAGCTGCCGCTTGTTGATAAGCATCTCTGGTAGCTTGTAATAAACCCGAGGTACTTTCAGAACCACTATTATCATCTCCTAAGTCATTTTCAGTGATGGTAACTAAGCTCAATTGTTGTTCAGAAGTGATGTCTTCTTCTAAAACAATTGTTCCTAAGTCGATGGTTTCGCCTGTAAACGGTTCAAGCATTAAATTTTGTTGATTGTATCCAGTAGATTTTATTACCAATACTTGTGCCCCAGAAGGCAAAGCCTGAAAAACAAAGTTACCTTCAAAATCAGTTAAAACAGATTGGTTGTTGCTTTGAATAATAGCCACAACGTTTTGCAATGGTTTCTGACTTTTAGCATCGATAACCTTTCCTTTTAAGGCAGGATTTTGTTGTGCAAAAACAAAAACAGCTTGCAGCACTAATAACGTGCTCAATACAAGTTTTTTCATAAAGAATATTAAAATTAATACTAATTTAATGCTAAGTCGTTCAAAACTTAACAGCCTACAAATGTATAACTTTTAACAATATTATTTACCTTTGAACCCTGTTTTCTAGTAAACATAACTATAAAATAATCTACTTATATGAAAATAAAGCACTATTTGTCGGCTTTTGTTGTGATTTTATCAATGACTAATGCTTTCTCTCAAGAGAAGAAATTTAAAGTGCACACGGTTGCCTTTTATAATTTTGAAAACTTATTTGACACTATTAACGATCCGGATACTTATGATGAAGAATATACCCCATCGGAAGGCTGGACTTTAAAAAATTACAAAAAAAAGTTAGACAACCTAAGCAGAGTTCTTATCGAATTAGGAACAAGTGACGCTCAAAAAAATGCACCAGTTATTATAGGTGCGTGTGAAATTGAAAATAGGAGAGTTTTAGAAGACTTAACGAAACACCCAACATTAATCAATAAAGGATATAAAGTGGTGCATTTTGATTCGCCAGATAAGCGTGGAATCGATGTTGGCTTTTTGTATCAGGAAAAATATTTTCAACCAATTAGTTATATCAATGTGCCTTTGTATGTTTACGAAAATGAAACGGCATCTGATAAAAAAGACAAAAAAGAAGGTGAGGAAACAGATGATAAAGGAGCTGTGGATGCAAAAACGAAACGAATTTACACTCGTGACCAACTTTTAGTTACAGGGTTATTAGATGGTGAAGAAATAAACATCATTGTAAATCACTGGCCTTCACGCTCTGGTGGTGAAAAAAGAAGTAGTCCTTACCGTGAAGCAGCGGGTAGATTGAATAGAAAAATTATGGATTCTATTATCAAAATCAATCCGAAAGCTAAAATCATTACGATGGGAGATTTAAATGATGGTGCATACAACAAAAGCGTAAAAGAAGGAATTGGTGCCAAACTTAAGAAAGAGGAACTTAAAAAACCAGCGGATATTTTCAATCCGTTTGAACAAATGGCAAAGGACGGTCACGCGTCATTGTTTTATAGAGATTCTGGCGATATTTTTGACCAAATCATGGTGAGCGAACAATTCATTTCTAAAGATAAAAATGATTATGCAACCTTTAAATACTGGAAAGCAGGAATCTATAACAAACCGTTCTTAATTCAAAAAACCGGTCAATATAAAGGGTATCCTTTGCGAAACCAAAATGGTGTTCCTGGATTCTCCGATCACTTCCCTGTTTATATTTACTTGGTACAAGAGGTTAAATAGATAAATAAAAATAAAAGGTTAGTTTGTAACAAAAAGTTCAGCTAACCTTTTTTCTTTTTAGTAACTTTACCTTTTAAACAAAAACACAATGGCAACTGCTCAACCTTTTAACCTGCAAAAGTGGATTCGTGAGAATAAAGACTTATTAAAACCACCACTTGGCAACAAGAATATTTATGCAGCATCTGACGATTATATTGTGATGGTTGTGGGTGGGCCCAATGCACGAAAAGACTATCATTACAACGAAACCGAAGAACTTTTCTATCAATTGGAAGGCGAAATTACGGTGTATATTCAAGAAGATGGACAGAAAAAAGCCATGAAACTTTCGGCGGGCGATATGTACTTACATCCTGCAAAAGTGCCTCATTCGCCTGCAAGAAGCGAAGGCTCTGTAGGTTTAGTTATTGAAAGAAAACGCGCCGGAAAAGGATTTACCGATGGTTTACTTTGGTTTTGCGATAATTGCAATCATAAATTACACGAAGTCTATTTTGAATTAAACAATATCGAAAAAGATTTTTTACCTCATTTTCAAGAATTCTTCACTTCGGAAGAAAAAAGGACGTGTAAACAATGCGGAACGGTAATGGAAACGAATTCTAAGTTCACAAAAAAGTAACACAATTATTCACAAAGAGAATCCTAAAATCTGTGGCAAAAAATTCAACAAGATTGAACCCTTGTGGTTAAAAAATATATTCTCTACCTTTGAAAAAAATTAAACAAAACACTACAAAAAAGTTATAAAATGATATCTGAAGCAGCAATTCAATTTGGTATGCAAGACGCTTTGCAACAATTAGGCATTAAAGAAATTAATGAAGGAACTTCTACAGGAACGAAATGGTTTTCTAACGGGAAAATCATCGAATCGTATTCACCTGCAACAGGCGATTTAATCGGGAAAGTAAAATCTTCTACCAAAGAAGATTACGAAACTGCCATGAAATCTGCAGAAGAAGCGTTTAAAACGTGGCGTTTGGTTCCTGCTCCAAAAAGAGGCGAAATCGTGCGTCAAATGGGAGAAGAATTGCGTAAACACAAAGAAGCATTAGGAAAATTAGTGTCTTTTGAAATGGGGAAATCCTATCAAGAAGGTTTGGGCGAAGTGCAAGAAATGATTGACATCTGTGATTTTGCAGTTGGTTTATCTCGTCAATTACACGGATTGACCATGCATTCAGAACGTCCAATGCACCGCATGTATGAACAATGGCATCCGTTTGGAATTGTAGGCATCATTTCGGCGTTCAATTTTCCAGTTGCGGTTTGGTCTTGGAACACCATGTTGGCTTGGATTTGTGGCGATGTGTGTATTTGGAAACCAAGTTCAAAAACACCTTTGTGTGGTGTGGCGTGTCAAAACATCATTCAAACCGTATTAGAAAGAAACAATTTACCAGAAGGAATCAGCTGTTTAGTGGTTGGTAACGAGTCTGGTGATTTAATCAATAACGACAAACGTATTCCATTAGTATCGTTTACCGGTTCTACCAGAATTGGTCGTCACGTATCAAAAACAGTGGCGGAACGTTTTGGAAATACCATCTTAGAATTGGGTGGAAACAACGCAATTATCGTTTCTCAAGAAGCCGATTTATCAATGGTATTGGTAGGAGCTGTTTTTGGAGCGGTAGGAACAGCAGGTCAACGTTGTACCTCAACACGTAGATTAATTGTGCATGAAAGTGTGTACGACAAAACCTTAGACGTTTTAGCAAAAGCCTATGCACAGTTAAAAATTGGAAATCCATTAGATGCTAACAATCACGTGGGGCCACTTATTGATAAAGGTGCGGTGCAAGATTATTTAAACGCGATTGAAAAAGCAAAAGCGGAAGGCGGAAGAGTTATTGTAGAAGGTGGTGTTTTAGAAGGAAAAGGCTACGAAAGCGGTTGTTATGTGAAACCCTGTATTATTGAAGCGAAAAACGAATTCGAAATCGTGCAACACGAAACATTCGCACCCGTTTTATACGTAATGAAATACAGCACTATTGAAGAAGCGATTGCGATGCAAAATGCCGTTCCTCAAGGATTATCGTCTTCGATCTTTACCAACAACATGAGAGAAATGGAATTATTCCTTTCGGCTGCGGGTTCTGATTGTGGAATTGCCAACGTAAACATTGGAACTTCGGGTGCTGAAATTGGTGGTGCTTTTGGTGGTGAAAAAGAAACCGGCGGTGGCCGTGAATCTGGTTCTGATGCCTGGAAAGCCTACATGAGAAGACAAACGAATACGATTAACTACGGAACAGCGTTACCGTTAGCTCAAGGAATTAAATTTGATTTTTAATTTTCTATCCTGCAAGGTTTCCAAAACCTTGTAGGATTTTATAAAACATACCTACAAGGTCAAAAAGACCTTGTAGGAAACAAAAAACCCTGTGAAATTTAATTTCGCAGGGTTTTTATTTTACTTTGTAGGCACGGAATGCAATTCCGTGCTATCGGGTGTTAAGTGTTAGTTAGTATCTTATTTATTGAGTTATTGTTGTTCTTGTGAGTGTAAAATTTCCATTTGAAGTTGATTTTTCAAAAGTTTTTACAACTCCTGTTTCTGTATCAATTATGTGAAAGCTGCCTTGATTTGAATTAGGATTATTTGTAATTTGATATTTTCCAATTCCTGATGCTGAATTGTTGTTATTTGAGCTATTCGATTCTTCCGCAGAACATGCCATAATGATTAAACTAATTGCGCCTACAATTGCAAGTCCCGTCATTAAATAATTTTGATTTTTCATATTTTTTGATTTTTTAAAGATTAACAAATATATAATAAATTACAATAATTAAATTTGAATTCTGATAGCGCGGTATTGCATTCTATGCCCACAAAAAAACCTGCGAAATTAAATTTGCAGGGTTTCATATTGTTAAAAGTGCTATTTACAAAATCACAAATCTCTTAAATGCCTTTTGTCGGTTCCATTCAATAGAAAGAATATAGGTCCCGATAGCGCGGAATTGCATTCCGTGCCCACAAAAAAACCCCACAAATCAAATTTGCGGGGTTTCATAGTGTTAAAAGGTAAACTATAAAATTACAAATCTCTTAAATGCCTTTTGTCGGTTCCATTCAATAGAAAGAATATAGGTTCCAGAGGCCAGTGATAGATAATCTAAGGTTATATTTTTATCGGTTACATAGGCAATACGGTTGTCAATTAAACTGCCATTTATAGAAAAAACGGTAAATTGAACATTGGTATTTACAACTTCAGGGAACAATAAAGAAATAGCACCATTACTAGATGGGTTTGGATAGAGTGTAATTACATCATCAAAAGTTATAGTACTGTCCATGGTGCTGTCAAAAATGGGTAATTTCACATAATTGCCTCCTAAAACTTCAGCAGCTTCACTTTCAGACATGCACAACCAATCTTGCATTACGGTTGTATACAGTTGTCGGTAATCAAACTGCATGGGAACTTGGCTGCTTGTAGTTGCAGTTGTGGGCAATTCGGGACTAGTACCTATCATACCCGAAACCGGGTAAGCAGTATTGGCAACTGCACTCGGACTTGTATTTAAAGCGCCTCCAAAAAATATAACCGGAGCAGCAGCACCATGATCGGTTCCCATACTCGCGTTACTTTTTATTCTTCTTCCAAATTCACTAAAAGTCATTCCGGTTACTTTATCTTCTTTGTCCATGTAGGCTATTTCTTGTTGAAATGCTCCAATGGCTTGCGACAATAGCGTTAAGTTAACCGCCTGAGAACCTTGCGTTTTATCGGTATTATTGACTTGATTTTCATGGGTGTCGTGCGTGTTTGGGTGGTTTACAACATAAACAGGCGTTTGCAATCCTCCGTTAATTAATTTGGCAACAATTTTTAATTGATCGGCTAGTTTATTGTTCGTCGGATAAGTTACTCCCGAGTTCAAAGGGCTGTTATATGCGGCTTGTATGACATTTCTATACACATTACTTTGGTCTTTCATCAACCGAAGAAACGTAAGTTCGTGTCCATAATCAGAATTAGGCGCAGGATCGGTAATACCATTTATGACATTTAAAAGGGCATTCGGATCGGGAGCGCTATATCCCATATTCATATTTGGACCTTGTAATGAAAAAGGCAGTGTGGAACCTATTTGTATGGCTAATGGATCCGACATTTCTGCAGAAGGATAGGCTGTTGGGTAATTTGGATATTTAATATCTAATGCTCTTCCCAGCCAACCACTATCAAGGTTTTGATTACTTCCTGATGCCGTAAACCAAATATCGGTTGCTCTAAAATGGCTGTAATTAGGATTTGGATAGGAAACACCTTGAACAATCATCATTTTGCCATTATCATACAGATTTTTCATTTCTGTCATTGCCGGATGAAGTCCCGTTGAGGTATTATTGTTTAAGGTTAACACGCTAGATTCGGCCATTAAAATATTCGATCGCGCATTAAATAGTTTGCTCCATTGATCTAATGGGAACACCGTGTTTAAACCGTCATTTCCTCCATTTTGCTGAATAATAACTAATATTTTGCCACAATTTATGGCAGAAAGCGCCATTTTTTCTAGTGTTAAACTATCAAACTCTGAAGATGCCATTACCGGAATTCCCCTTAATAATAAAGGAGTTGAGGCTAATGCAGTTGTTTTTATAAAATTTCTTCTTTTCATAATGCTACATTAATTGATATTCTGATAATTGAGTGATAGCGAGTAGCAAACTTTTCAAACGTGATTTTACTATATTTTTAAAACCATTGTTTGTTGGGTTGCTGATATAATTATTCCATGCACCAGACCAATAATGATTTTCTACTTGATTGGATAACAAATTTTGTACTTTTAATTCTGATTTTGCAGTACTACTCAAATCAACAGGAAGTAAATATTTAACACACTCGTTGACTAAAGCATCAGGATCTGCAATGGTTATTCCTGAAAATTGTGAAACCCAAGCTATTACATCAACCTCAATGCGAGTTGTTAATCCGTTATAGGTGAGGTTGAATCCATTAAATATAGCATCAATAAATGCTGCTCTTTTTTGAACGGTGTTAGAATTGATCCAATATTCATGGAAATTTGGACTTTGATGATAGGCAGGCCAACCCGCAACATTAGGCATATTCCCCATTGATTGATCTGTAGGCACTAAAAATCTAGTATTTATGGCGCCCCAAACATAGTATTGAGCATGGTGATTAGTAGCGTCTGAAACATTGTAATTCAAATTAAAAGTACGCATACTTCCAATAATTAAATCAAATGGAGATTTGATGTACACCCCATAATTTGCCATATCATAAAAATGTTGGCTTTTGAATAATTTATCCAAAACAGGTGCTATTTCCCAATTGTTTGCAACAAAATGTTGTGCTAAAGGAACGATTACATTGGCTTCAATATTAGCATCAATGTCATAATACACAAAATAGCGATACAATCTGCGGCATATATATTCGGATACGACTTGCGATTTTGAAAAGATTAAATCTATGAACGCATCTAATTCTAAACTGCCGTTATTTGAAATGGTAGTGTTATTAAAAAATGCAGAAAATGTTTTGTTTGAGGTGTCGTGTTGCGCTGTAACAAAAGAGGTTGTTGTAGGGTGTGTATTTAGATTTTGAACCCGCCAACCGGTTAGTATTTTAGCAGCAGCAATTACATCAGCTTCAGTAAATTGACTCAAAGGATTTTTTCCAAGTGTAAAAAGCTCCATGATTTCACGAGCAAAATTTTCATCTGGCGCACTACTAGTATTGGCTTGATTGTTCAAATAATACATCATAGCAGGTTGTGTTGCTACATTGCGTATTAAGGTTTTAAAATTTCCTAATGCATTATTCCTAAAATTTTGAATGTATTCGTGAGATATTCGAGCAGAATTAGTAGCACAATAAATATTTTGAGAAACCCTAACCGTATTAAAATCAATGGGAATAAAATGATACCAAAACCAGGTCATTTTTTCTCTAATATTGAGTTGTTGATTTAATCCTTGTGCTAAATTCCAGGCAGAAAGACCTGTAATTCGATAAAAATTTGTTGTGTTTCCAATGGTGTTTGAATTAAACGCATGTTGGGTCCAATCACTTCCGTATGGAACATTTCCTTCATCGGCAAAAACATTTTGATAATAATTAACCGGTGGATTTGGTACTGTATTTGGAATGGTTAAAAGCGAATTGACACTTGAATTTAATCCAGCTTGCACTAAACCATTTGCATCGGATACTTTAAAGCCAAATTGTGTTCTTCGCAACAAATGCAATGCCGAAGCGGTGTTCCAAGCTCCAGAATAGGGCGCTAGACCACTTGTGATGTTTCCAATTCTATTGGTTTCAGCGCTTGAATCAATAGGTTCATACCTTCTTAAACCATAGTTTCTTCTTTTGTATCTTTCAAAAAGTGGATCGTGAGTTTCTTCTCTTCTTAAAAATACTTTTCTAAATAAGTTCCTACGAGAATATTTTTTTTCCATATTTTTCACTTAAGGAATTAAATATTAGACCATTAAATCTTATAATGGTTTAATATTGTCTAAAATTACTAATTTAATTTAAAGATATTACCAATTCATAAAAGAAAACCCCACAAAATCAAGTTTGCGGGGTTTTCTATTATCACATTGCCACATCGGCACATTGAAAATTACTTCGTTTTTTTCACGTATTGCGTTAAAATGTAAATATTTTGGTTTTCAACCCTGCCTTCAATCAGGTTGGCGTCGTCCCAAACGAGTTTAATATTGTGCACAGCAGCACCTCTTTTTGCAGTAAAGGTTGCACCTTTTACATCTAAATCTTTAATCAACACTACAGAGTCGCCATCTAATAGGGTAACGCCGTTGCTGTCTTTATGTACCAATTTATTTTCGTCTTCTTCTTCGCCTTCACCGGTTGCTTTTGCCCATTCTAAAGCTTCTTCGTCAAGGTACATCATGTCTAACAAATCCGTATTTTTCAAACGAGCTAGCATACGCCAAGATACAATTTGAACCGGTAAATGTTCGCTCCACATACTTTCTGATAAGCCTCTCCAGCCTTTTTCATCGGTAGTTTCTGGGTTTTCAATTTGGTCTTTTAAATGTTTTGCAATTAACACACTATTCTCAACCGTTCTTTCATTGGTTGGCGGCAATACATACACCACTAAGTCATGTTCTGTACCGCTAATTTCGCAAACTGAACCACTACGGTCTTTCAGTTTTCTTTCTATTACACTCATTTTGAATGGATTTTATTTAATACAATAATTTGAGACAAAGGTATAAATTGTAATAAGATGGCATAAAAAAAAGCAACTTTTTTAATGAGTTGCCTTGTAGCTTTTATGATGTTTAGTTTCTACCGTTTTCATCAGGATATAAATCGGGTAGCGCATCACTTTGCCAAAATTCTTTCGTAGCTACATCCATTATACTCAGTTTTCCTTTGAAAGCCGCACCAGTATCTACATTCCAAACGTTAGCAAATGAAATAGGAACGTCATTACCAATTTGCGTTACCGGTGTATGTCCAATAAAAATTTCTGAATATAATTGCAATCGTTTCGGATAATGTAAGCTTCCGCTATCGAGTTTTGAATCTAAAGCCAATACCAATTCCCAAAGTGTTCGATCCCAATAAAAAAGCGGTTTAAAATATTCCTGTTCCACACCTTTTAAATTGGTAAAACCAGCATGAACAAAGAGGCGGTTTTGAGTATCTTTATGATAATTTTGTAACGATTGTAAAAAAGTAATATGAGCTTCTCTTTCTGAATATGAAATTTTTTCATAAGCCATCGCCGTTGCTTTTCCACCGTGTTGAAACCACAATTGTTCGTTAAAATCTATTTTGTTCCCAGTCAACCATTGCAATAATAAATCATCGTGATTTCCTTTTATAAAAATGCAATTGTGGGTTTTTTCCAGTGCAATTAAGAAATCTAAAACAGCTGGCGATTCACTCCAACCATCTACAAAATCGCCTAAAAAAATCAAGGTGTCATTTTTTGAAACTTTCGCTCTTTCCAAAACTTGAAATAGCGCTTTGAGTCCGCCATGAATATCGCCAATTACAAATGTTTTTTGGATCATTTTATATTGTATTTCATTTTTCTTAGAATTCGCATCACTTCTTTAAAGGACAAATATACAATTGGATTTTCAAAATGTTTCAAATGAATTTTAGCATCAATTAGTTTTTGTTTAGCATCATCAAAACCATTTAAATAGCAAATCATTAATGTGTGCGGAACATTCACTAAGTCTATTTTTTCATTTGGTTGTAATTGAATTCCTTTTTGAAGTTTAGTTAAAATAGCATTATTTGTATTGTAAATATGGTGCAATATTTTTTTGTTATATTGCGGAGGTTCAAACAACAGTTGTGTTTCTATTTTATAATATCCATTATCAAAAAATCGAATCGTAACTTTTTCTAAGGGATAAAAACTCGTTTTATCATTAAGTCCTAGGCAAACATACTCGGTAATTGAAAAAGTGTCTTCATCAAAAGTAATACTTACTTCGTCTAGAGCCGAATAAAAAAGTTTCACTTGTTCGTTTATCAATTCAATATCAACGCGTGAATAATAATTTTCATTGTGAATTGTTTTTTTATTCCCTGCCCAACACACCACAAAAAGCTCTTTAAAAACCTTATAATTTGCAGACATATCTTTATGCCGATTGGAAATAAAATCCAAAACACTTTCCAAAGTATACGAAATACTGTTTCTTGAGTTGTTTTCTAGACTAATTACGGTTTCAACATTTTGTTTTGAATACGGAATTTTTTCAAAGGTTGGCGAAGTATTACTACCTCGTCTAACAAATGTGCTATTAGCAACTATGGTATGAATTCCTTTTTTGAAATAAGAAGTATTAGACTTAGGTTTAATGGTAACTAAACCCACCACTTTGTCTTTTGGTAAATTAGGAAACGGCACATTCTCGTATTGAATTTTTGGTGGATTTTCTAAATAAGCGTTCACCAAATTTTGAATCTGACTATCGTCAAAAAAATCATCCCCTACTATTTCATTAGTAGCATCTTCAACACCAACAACAATATAAGAGTTGTTACTCGGATTCGAATTAGATAGGGCACAAATGTGTTTTAAAAATTTCGCTTTTCCTTCTTTCGTATGTAAATTTAACTGGCGCTTTTTGTCATAAAAGCTATTCTCATCATTGTGAGCTAAAAGATTTTTGATTAGAAGCCGCTTGTTGATCATAAAATTTTTGATTTTTGATTAACAATTTTTGATTTCAGATGGATTACTTCTAAAATCATAAATCGTTAATCATCATTCTGCAATCATTAAGGTACTTTATTTCCCATGCTTTCGGTCCAAATAGCAAACCAATCTTGTGTGTCTAAAACCAATGATTTTGCTTTCATTAATTGTTGGATGCGACTCACATTGATGGTTCCAGCGACAGGTAAAATGTTTGCAGGATGTTGTAAAATCCAAGCCAGTAAAATCAAGTCGGAACCCACGTGATATTTATCTACTAATTTAGAAAAAAGCAATTTTAAACGTTGTGTTTGTTCAGTGTTTTCTCTAAAAACTAAGCCTAACGGATTCCATGCCATAGGCTGAATGTTGTGCAATTGCATATAATCTAAACTTCCATCAATCATTGCCTCATGATTTGTGGCCGAAAACTGAATTTGATTGAACGAAATTTCCGTTTTTTGACGCAATAATTCGGTTTGAGAAGGCGTAAAATTAGACACACCAAACGAACGAATTTTTCCATCGGCTTTTAATTTTTCGACCGCTTCTGCAACTTCATCAGCCTGAATTAATGGACTTGGTCGGTGTAATAAAAACACATCTAAATAATCGGTTTGTAGATTTTTTAGCGAATTTTCTGCAGACCAAATAATGTATTCTTTAGAATAATTATAATGCTTTATCTTGTTTTCTGGTCTATTTTCAGAAACATATTGAATCCCACATTTTGAAATAAATTGCAGTTTTTCCCGATCAATTTTTGCAGTTGCCCAAGCTTTTCCAAAACTCGCCTCGGTGGTGTAACCGCCATAAATATCGGCATGATCAAAAGCGGTAATTCCATTTTCAAAAAAAAGATGGATTAAGTGGTTCATTTCCTTTGTGTTGAGGTTTTTATCCCACACCCCCCAATTCATTACTCCGGCAACAATTGGCGATAATTTTACAGGCATAATCGATGTAATTTTCAAATTTTTCTTAAAATTATGAAAATAGAATCATAAAATAGGCACAATTAGCGCTTTTTTTATTGTTTTTTAACGCATTGTTAACAACTTAAAACTAAAAAAAATTACAATTTGCACCGTTAAAATTTGTTGTTAATTTCAAAGTATCAAATAAAACCTAAAAATGGAAGAAAATACATCGACATTAGACATTAGAGCCATCAATGAAAAAATAGAAAGAGAAAGTGCTTTTATTGATTTGCTTACCATGGAAATGAACAAAGTAATTGTGGGTCAAAAACACATGGTAGAACGTTTGTTAATAGGATTACTAGGGCAAGGACATATTTTACTAGAAGGAGTTCCTGGGTTAGCAAAAACCTTAGCAATCAATACACTATCGCAAGCAGTTCACGGTTCGTTTAGCCGTATACAGTTTACACCTGATTTATTGCCTGCCGATGTTGTGGGAACTATGATATACAACATTAAACAAAATGATTTCACGATTCGCAAAGGGCCTATTTTTGCTAACTTCGTTTTAGCCGATGAGATCAACCGTGCTCCTGCAAAAGTACAATCAGCACTTTTAGAAGCCATGCAAGAAAAGCAAGTTACTATTGGTGATGAAACATTTAAGTTAGATAAACCGTTTTTAGTAATGGCAACGCAAAATCCTGTAGATCAAGAAGGAACGTA
>Ga0315907_10003967_pt1 | contig 16920 bp, 16 predicted proteins | sample LakEriMetagenome_3_FD_203525 | JGI IMG/M metagenome (GOLD analysis project Ga0315907, IMG submission 203525) | Freshwater fungal communities from buoy surface, Lake Erie, Ohio, United States - Buoy 12 MA123 | ecosystem: Environmental > Aquatic > Freshwater > Lake > Lake biofilm | place: USA... | reverse complement strand
AAAATTAAAAGTTTATTATCTGTGCAAATAATGATGTTTTCTCCATTAGAAGCAACTTCAAAAATTGTTTCATTTAATTCATATTTTTTTAATAATGTTAAATTCGATTTTCTTAAAATAAAAAGTTCATTTTTACTAACTGCAATGATTACATTATGTTTAATATCAAAATCAACAATTGGGTGGTTTGAAATTTTTATTTTTTTGTCAAAAGTGCAGATTTCACCATTTTCATTGCTGAAATATATCTTTTTATCATATTCTAAATCAGTTGGCTTAAATTTAAATTTATATTTTTTTATTGATTTATAATTTGGGATTAAATCAAATATTTCAAAACTCTCAGTTTTAAGAGCTAAATAACCTTTTTTGTATTTAATTATTTTTCTGAAACGGTCCCCGTCACTAGCGGAATTTATCAACATTGCAGAATCACCATTCTCAATAATTTTTAATTGATCTTCACACAAAAAAATAAAATCCCCTATGGAATTAATTTCTCCATTGACATAATCTATATTTTTTATTGTGTCAATTTTATTTAATCTAAAGTCGGACCTAAATACACCACTGTAAGAGCCAACTATTAGTTTATCAGACGTTAAACAAATTGACCTTATCGACTTGCCAGGATAATTAAGCTTATAAAAGTCATTTATCTGATACTTTAATATTCGACCATTATAACATAAATAGTAATAATTGGAAATACTTCCATCAGTTATAACACCAGTAGTTCTTCCCGGAAATATAGAAAGAGTAGCTGTTTTCCTGTTTTTTGGAAATATAGTATTGATTACTACCATCTCTTTTTTAAAAAGATTGTAGTCAATGTATGAATAATATTTATCGACTTTAGTGACAAATTCAGAAGTATTATCGTTCAGTACAAAGAGACTATCATTTCTTCTGAAATATAATTTTTCACCAAAAACGGAAATGTTTTTAACATTGTTGATTCCTAAATCCTTAATAAAAATTGTATCGGGGTGTATTTGAGCAAAGCTATAGTTAACTACAAAAAATGTGAGCAAATACCATAAATTACACGTTTTTGTAAACACATTTAACATGAAAAAAAAATTAGTTTACAAAAATACTAAATTTTTTTATCCTAAAGGGTTTGTAAATTATATTTTTTCTAAATAATTAAAATTCATACACATAAAATATTTAGATTATTATGACAAATTAGATAGAGTAGTGGCTACTAAAGTATATTTATGAAGACCATGGCGTATTTATGCAAAAACAGTTTATATTAATTGTAATCTTGGAGAACATATTGTTTCAGAAGGTTGGCATAATTGGTCTAAGCCAGAGGCTGAAAAAACGTGCTTTTATGCAGAATATAAAAATTATGGTATTGGTGCAAATTCTGAAAAAAGGGTTCAGTGGGCCAAAGAGATAAGTGAAAAACAAATAAAAAATTATACAATTATTAATATATTAGGTAATTCAAATTGGTATGAAAATTTATAAATTATTTAGTATTGTTCTTTTGACTTTTTTTTGGATGTAAGGGTTTGGATTTAGCCAATACTGCAAACAGAAAAATTACAATTTACATGATAGGTGATTCTACAATGGCTAATAAAAAAAATCCCCAAGAAAATCCTGTATATGGTTGGGGGCAAGTTTTGCCGAATTTCACAAAGAACAATATCAATATAAGTAACCATGCTGTTAACGGGAGAAGTTCAAAAAGTTTTCGTGAACTTGATCATTGGAAACCAGAATTAGATTCATTGAATAAGGGAGATTATGTATTTATTCAGTTTGGTCATAATGATGGAAAGGAAACGGACTCTACAAGATATACCAATCCGAAAACTTCATTTCGATATAATCTAATTCGCTATGTTGAAGAGACGCGATCTAAAGGCGCAATAACTGTTTTGTTTTCTTCAATTGCAAGAAGAAAATTCAATAAAGAAGGTGTGTTGTTAGATTCATACGGTAATTACACTTTAATGACAAGATTAGTGGCTAAGAAAATGAATGTTCCTTTTATTGATTTACAATATTTGACTGAACAAACGGAATTGTTATATGGCATTGAAGGTTCTAAAAAGTTACATTTACAATTCGATAAAGGAGAAAATGATTTTTTCCCTGATGGAAAAACTGATGATACCCATTTATCAAAACTTGGTGCAAATGAAGTTGTCAAGTTAGTAATTAATGAGATTTGTGTAAAAATTCCAGAATTTAAAAAATATTTTATTCTTCAATAAAATTTTGAATAAATTCATTGATTTGGTTAGAAGATAAATTAATATCGCTCTCGATTCTTATCAAAAATGGTAACTTCAAATTAGCTTGTTTTTAATAAAGTAAATCATTAATGTCCGATAAAAAATAAAAAGGATAGATGTTCTATTTCAGCTTTATCGATAATCCAGTCTTTTTCAAGATTTTCTAAAAATTTCATCAATTGAATATAATTGTAAAGATGGATTTTACAAAAACTAACCAAGTTTGAAAATGCCCAACTTCTTTTTAAACCTATTTTTTATCACAGCTATTAGTAAATTGACAATCAAAACACAATATATCTGTATTTTAATGGCGTTTTCGTTGTCACCTAAAAAATATCACAACGGAAAATTTTGTTTGAGCTGCTTGAAAGGCAACTCGATTTGCCATCTTATTTTATATAGAGCAGCTATTAAATCAGCCCTTAACTCAAACAAATTCGTGATAAATTCAAATTCTCTTTTGTTTTCTCGGTCATAAAATTTTACTTTTCTAACCTTTAACTTCGATATTGTTTTGCCGTCCTTAAATTCTATTTCAATAATTTCATCTTGTAAAACGCCACTGTGAATGTTCTCAGGAATCTCTTTAATTTCTAATTTTTCATAAACCGCATTATCTTTTATTCGGTTTACAAATCCTGTTTTATTGTCCGTAAAATGCTTGAAAGCCTTGTAATCATTATATCCTTTATCAAAAACATAAATGGTATTATCATCACATTTTAATTTCTTTAAAAAGTTATGGTCTTGCGTTGTAGCTGGGCTAAACCAAACTAAATTTGGAACTTTTTCATCGGCATTTATTACAGTATTAACTTTAATTCCACCTTTACTTTTTCCGTCCTTTGCTTTTCTACCAACACAACTCAAAATATCTTTAAACAAGCTAATTGTGGTGCTATCGACAATTTTTACCTGCTTCTTTAAAACATCTAGGATTCGGCTGTCCGACAAAACCGAACTATACCCTCGCAAGAGTTTATTGTAAATATCTTCAAAAACTTCAACCTTTCTTTTCTTATTTGCATCGGATAAAGTACTTCGTTTTGGAATATGACTCAACTGAAAACTTTCTGTTTTACCAGATAATCCAAGCATTGCTCCAGAAACTTCTCGAAGTGAATTACACTTGGCAAACGAACAAAAAAGCATACTTCTCAAGTGGTCTTTTGTCTTAAAACGCTTTACATAACTGTCAGAATCGCTCTTTTTGACCGCATCTTTTATTATTTTATCATCAATTAAAGAAATCAGCTTTCCGAAAACAGATTTACTAGAAAAATAATTACTTTTACTCATCGTTTTTTGTCTTTTGCAAAACCAAATTACGATTTTAATTAAGAAGCCATTTATATGGCTTCTTTTTTATTTACTTTTATCGGACAACAATGAAAGTAAATAATACTTAATATATTAAAGCAAATAAAGTGTTATTTAAATAAAAAAATAATAATAAAAATAATCGCTTATAATAAGCATTTATAAGTGTTTACCTGTTTTTTTTACTTAAAATTAATTTTAATCAGAAACAATCAGTGATAATCGATTATCACTGATTGTTTTACTGTATTTTTTTTTCTTAATTATAGTAAGTATATTTTTTCTTCTCTTGGTAGCTTGTATAAATATTGTAAATAGAAAATGCTACAGCAATAGTTACTGCACTTCCTATCAAAATGTATGTCACTTTTCTATTCATTTCCATTTTTTCAGGTGTTGGAATTAAACCCATTTCGAATGATAATTGGTCTGGCGACAACATTTGTTGTCTGGAGGTTAGGATGATTTCTTTCATTTTTTTTAGTTTATTTATAAATTATTATTTGGTTTGTGTTTTGTGGATTTAATCCAAAGATTACATCTTTAATTTTGTAGCATTTAACTTTTACATTTCCGACTATATATAATTTTGCTTCTGGAAGGTAGTTTGGGTTGAATCCCATTTTTTCAAATTTGCTCAATTCTTCAAATAGAATATTGCAATCTTTGTGAAACTTTATAAGTTTATAATTTACAGTCATTCCTTTGTTATGTGCAATTATTTCTGCATTTTCTTCGGTTCTTCTTTTATGCCCATGTTGATTTCTACAGGAGTCTGAACAATATTCTCTTTTAGATGATTTGTATTCTAAAATTTCATCTTGACAATCAGGATTTTTACATATCTTTATTGGTCTTTTCATAATTACACATATTAATGTTGCAAATATATTATTTTTTAGTTACTTTTGTGTATTAATAAGTAAAAAGATTACATTCTTTGGATAAAAATAAATTATGATAGTTAACCCGTTAGCCAAAATCAAAGAGAAAAAAATTCCTTTGATAAAATTAGGTGTCTCTTCCAGAACTTTTTTTCATTGGAAAAAAGAAAATATATTATTTGAAAACACAGAACCTGACGATACCAAGCAGAAAGTGTTTTTAAATTTAATGGATGCCACATGGCTTATGATTATTGTAGAATTTCGAAAATATAACATAGATTTAAAAACTATTAAAACAATAAAAGACCAATTAATTGTTGAATTAGATAGTCAAAAAGTTATTGATAATAAAGCAATACTTGAAAATGTTTTGGTTTCAATAGCAAAAGACTTTAACGCAAAACAAACAGAAGAACTTTTGCAAATTGATGTGGAATATATTGTCAATCATGTTATGAGTCCTTATGATAAGTTTTTAGTATTTACTAAATTAGGAAGTGCTTTAGGTAGAGTTTTATTAGGTTCTTTAGAATATATTATGGTAACTGTTGATGATAATGGAGTGGTAGAAACAAATGTTTTTTCAAGAAACGAATATTTTGAAGTTGAAGATAATAACTATTTTTTGTCGGAATTCAATAGATTTATCAATCATAAAAGTTGTTTTACGATTTCTTTAGTAACTATCTTAGAAAGTTTGCTAGAAAATGAACAACTCGAAAAGTTTCATTTTGAATTTGGACTATATAACAATGAAGAAATGAAAATATTCGATGCATTAAAACAAGACAATTGGAAAAAAATTACAATTGTGAAACATAATTCTGGTGATTTAACCATAACAAATGAATCAGAGGTAGAAAAACGAGGTCAGCATGCCAAGGAAATAAAAAAGATATTGGGTTTGAAACAATATGAACAACTAGAAATTACTTATCGCAATGACCAGCATTTAATTATTAAGAATACAAAAAAAGAAATTATAAAAAAGTCCTAAGTATCCCTTAGCACAGAACCGCCTAAAAGACAATACAAGTATATCTTACTTCTATTTTCTCAGCTAGGAAAAATGCAATTTGAAAAAGCAAAACAAATATTAAATCAAAACAAAGAAAAAAAGTACACAGACGAAGAAATAGTGCAAATAATACAATTGCTAGAAGTGTTTAAAGATGTCTGGATTGCCAATTTATTAAAATTAACTGAAAATGAAAAATGTGATTCTTTATGTTAGGGTATCAACCGATGAACAAGCAGGTAGAGGATACTCACTTCGTGACCAAGAGCAAAAATTATTGACATATTGTGAAAACAATAATTTAAATGTGTTGCATATTTTTAGAGAAGATTTTTCAGCTAAAACATTTAAGCGTCCAGAATTTAAAAAGTTATTGGATTTCTGTAAAAGGAACAAGAAATATATCCATCAAATGATATTCATTAAGTGGGATAGGTTTTCTAGAAATACAGCCGAATCCTATCAAATGATTGGAGTTTTTAATCAGTTAGCTATTCAAGTGAATGCAATTGAACAGCCCTTGGATTTAACAGTGCCAGAGCAAGGTTTAATGTTGGCAGTATATTTATCAATACCAGAAGTAGAAAACCAACGTCGTTCATTAAATGTAATTTCTGGAATGCGTAGAGCTTTTAAAGAGGGGAGATATGTTGGAAATGCACCTAGAGGCTATTCAAACGGAATGGATGCTTCAAAAAAACCACTCTTAGTAATTAATGAGGATGCTAAATATATCAAAGAAGGTTTTGAACTTTTAGCAACAGGAATATATAATCAAAAAGAGGTTTTTAATAAATTAACAGCAAAAGGTTTTAAAAGTAGTATGACAGCTATTGCTTCTATTTTTAGAAATCATTTATATTATGGTGGTGTTTTTATTAAAGGATATAAAGATGAAGAAGAGACAGTTGTTGATGGGATTCATGAACCAATTATTTCAAAAAAACTATTTTTTAAAGTTCAGGATATTTTAAATAATCGCTGTAAAGATTATCACACTGCTCATAAAAAAGTAAATGAAAAATTCCCACTTAAAGGTTTTTTAATTTGTCCAATTTGCAAAACTCCTTTAACAGCCAGTTCCTCTAAAGGTAGGACTAAGCATTATACTTATTATCATTGTATAAGTCCTTGTAATGAAAGATATCGACTTGAAGATGTAAATCTTTGGTTTACTGATTTTCTTAAATCAATTACTTTAGAAAAGCCAATACATCAGCTTTTTATGGAAATGATTAAAGAAGCATTGACAAAACAAACAGAAAAAACGGAACTTGGTCCAAAGCATTATGAAAAAGTAAAAAGTATTGAAGAAAAAATAATTCGATTACAAGATTTATATATTGAAGGAAACATTGAAAAGTCTGAATATAAAGTTGCAAAGGAAAGATATAAGTTAATTCATGAAGAATTAAAATCTTTGGAAATTGAAAATAAAGATTTAAAACAAGTTATTAAAACCTATGAATCAACCATAATTAAGTTGGAATCTATTGAAAATCAGTACAATGTATCAGATATAGAGGAAAAAAGAAAACTAATTGGTTCGATATTTCCAAAAAAATTCCAATTTGAAAATAAAAAAGTTCGAACCGCAGATATTAACCCTTTGTTTTTAAAAATATCCAGTATTAACAGTGCTTCGCAAAGGATAAAAAAAAGACAGATTCAAAAAAAATTGAATCTGTCCGGGATGGTGGGCGATGAGGGGTTCGAACCCCCGACCCCCTCGGTGTAAACGAGGTGCTCTGAACCAGCTGAGCTAATCGCCCCAATAAATTGCAATACATTGCTGTAATGCGAGTGCAAATATACACTGAATATTTATTTTTCCAAGTATTTTATAAAAAAAATTATATAATTTCTGCAACAACAAAAGTACTGCCTCCTACATAAATAAAATCAGTAACAATAGCGCTATCTAATGCGTTCTCATAAGCTTCTGTAACAGAATTATATACCATTCCTTTTAACCCATATTTACTTGCCACATCTCTTAAAACTGCAGCATCTAAACCTCTTGGAAGATTAGGTTTGCAAAAATAATATTTTGCATTTTTAGGAAATAATGGCAATATTGAATCTAAATCTTTATCGTTTACCACTCCTAAAACAATATGTAACGTCTCAAATTCATGCTTTTGAATTTGGCTCAAAACAATTTTCAATCCGTGAGCATTATGAGCGGTGTCGGTAACCACAAAAGGTTTTTCATTTAAGATTTGCCATCTGCCAAGCAAACCTGTATTGCTAATAACCTTTTTAAATCCGTTTTGTATATGTAAGTCTGAAATTTCAAATGCATTTTGGAGTAACTCAACGGCTTTCAAAACCGTTTTCATATTTTGCTTTTGATAATCTCCTTTCAAAGCACATTCATAACCCACTTCAGATTGATCTTGTGCAAAATAAATTGGGGCGCCTTCAGTAGATGCCTTTTCTTCAAATACCGGCTTCGTTTCATCAGCATATTCTCCAATAACTACCGGAATATTCCTCTTAATTACACCTGCCTTTTCAAAAGCTATTTTAGGCAAAGTATCCCCTAAAAACTGTGTGTGATCAAAACCTATATTTGTAATTACAGAAACTAACGGCGTAATCACATTGGTTGAGTCAAGCCTTCCTCCCATTCCCACCTCAATCACTGCAACGTCTACTTGTTCTTTTGCAAAATAATCAAAGGCTAAACCAACGGTCATTTCAAAGAAACTTAGTTGATGTTGCTCAAAAAAGGCTTTATTATTTTTCACAAAGTCCACCACAAAATCTTCCGAAATAGTTTCGCCATTTATGCGAATTCGTTCCCGAAAATCTTTCAAATGTGGTGAAGTGTACAACCCGACTTTATAACCCGCTTCCTGTAAAATCGAAGCAATCATTGAAGAAGTCGACCCTTTCCCATTGGTTCCTGCCACATGAATCGATTTGAATTTAAGCTCTGGATGATTGAGCTGCTTCATTAACAAATGCGTGTTGGTCAAATCTTTTTTGTAAGCCGATGCTCCTTGTGTTTGAAACATGGGTAATTGTTTAAAGAGCCATTCGGTTGTTTCTTTGTAATCCATTCATAAATTTTTTATAAAATTAAACATCTTATAAAATATTTCTACATTTTTTTAGTTTAATATATATTAGAGAAGTATCTTTATTGCAAATTCTAATTAATCCATTAACTTTAAGAGTAAATTTATATGATGATTTATTTTTTACAGGCACAGCTAGATACCATAGCACAAAGCACCACTGAAGTTTTAGATAAAAAACCCATAGATACTGAAGTTTCAGTTTTAGAATTTATTTTTAAAGGAGGTGTCTTTTTAATTCCAATTGCAATTTTATTCTTTTATACAATTTACTTAATTATAGAAAGATATATATACATAAGTAAATCTACTAAAAATGATGTGTATCTTTTGAAAGAGGTACGAACACACTTAAATAATGGCAACCTTGATTTAGCAGTTGGTGCTTCTGAGAGAGTTAATAATGCAACTGCCAGAGTAGTTAAAGAAGGTATTCTAACTATTGGACGTCCTATTTCAGAAATAGAATCTAATATGGAACGTGCTGCTCAAATTGAATTGGGCGAAATGGAAGAAAAAATGGGTCATTTAGGGCTAATCGCTGGTATGGCACCAACACTTGGATTTGTGGGAACAATTGGTGGTGTAATTAAAATTTTCTATAGCATTTCGATTACTGAAGATATTAGTATTGGAAATATTTCAGGTGGTTTATACGAAAAAATGATTTCATCAGGTGCTGGACTTATTGTAGGTCTTTTTGCTTATGCTGGTTATCATTTATTAAATGGTAAAATTGACCATTTTATGTTGAATGTTCAGAAACAAGTTTTAGAATTCGTAAATATAATCCAAAGACCGCATGGCAATTAAAAGAAACAGACGATTTCATGCTGAAGTTCATGCGTCATCAATGAGTGACATCATGTTCTTTTTGCTATTGTTTTTTCTAATTATTTCTACATTGGCAAACCCAAATGTAATTCGAATGACTTTGCCAAAATCAAAAACCAATGAAAAAACAAACAAACAGTTAATTACAATATCTGTTACAGAAGAAAAACGTTTCTATATCGATAAAAAAGAAACTTCTTTCGAAAATTTAGAAAAGGAATTGCTTGCACAAATGGATCCTGCAAAAGAACAAACCGTAGTAGTTAGAATTCCTTTTAATATGCAAGTTCAAAATTTAGTTGATGTATTACAAATAGGTGTAAAAAACAATCTAAAATTTGTAATTGCCACCAACCCAAATTAAAAAAAAAGACCAACAAATGTTGGTCTTTTTTTTAGCTATTACATATTATTCCGAAATTTTGAAATTATAAATTATATTTCCTCGTTGCGTTTCAGGAGCACTTTCACTCGATTGCCATTTTGTATTTAAAGCGGCAATTTTTGCCTGATCTAATAAACACTTTGCCGTATTAGTAGTGCCTTTAACGCCTGCAACAGCACTGATTGTTTTTCCTGTTTTATCAACCTGAACTTCAACCACTACTTTTCCAGATTCATTACAAACATATTTGGGCGCTGGTTTAACTAATGCTTTTCTATTTCCTAACGAATATCCAATTCCGCCGCCACTACCTCCACCAGAACCTGGACCCGTTCCGTCACCATCTCCCGTACCAGTGCCTTTTCCATTGCCGCCTCCAGAACCACCTCCAGAACCACCATCTCCATAATAATCAGTAGCACTTAAACTTCCGTTTTTCTTCCCTTTATTACCCGCAGTATTGTCATCTCCGTCACCGCCTTTTTTCTTTCCGTTAAGAATATTGGTCAAAGCTGCATTTTTCTTAACAGGTTCTACTTTTGTTTCTGTTGGCTTTACTTCGTTCTTTACCGGTTCATTTGCTTTTTCCTTTGTTGGCGTTTTAATCACCGCAGGAGCGTCATCGGCTGAATTATCCTGAGTGATAATATCTTCAGCAGGATCCGTTTCTACATTTGCAACTGTTTTATCATTACTCACCTCTAAAACTTCACTCTCAAAATTATCCCCAGATCCAAGATCACTATCCCCAAAATTAACTTCGATTCCACCACCGCCACCGCCTTGAGCGATAATCATTTCTTTGATGTTTGAAGGAGGCCAAAATCGTATAGAAAATAATATTAGAATAATAGATACAAAAGAATAGGCACTCAAAATAAAAGATCTTTTTTTATCTTGAACGCTATTTTTTTGAAGTTGTTGATATAAGACAAAAAACAATACCGAAAATAATACTGTTAGTAATAACGACAAAGGGACATATTCAATTAAGAATTCTAGTATTTTACCTTTTCTTCTCATGGATAACAATATTATTAGCATTATAACGGATAAAGCTATTAAAAATTATACAATTTTTGAACCTTTTTTTACTTTAAAAAACAGAAAACCAATTATTGCTGAAATGAAAGAAGCAATAAGAATCATGAATTTAGCATTATTAACAATTGCTTCGTCTTCAAATGCTAATAAAGTTATGAATATAGACATTGTAAAACCAATTCCAGCCAAACAACCTACTACTATAATTTTTCTCCAATCTAAATCTTTTGGCAATTGTGTTAGTCCTAATTTAATGGTGATAAAAGTAAATAAAACAATCCCTAAAGGTTTACCAATAATTAAGCCAAAGAGAATTCCCAAAGAATATTCTTCTGAAAAATTCTGCATCCAATCAGCTCCAATGACAATTGCTGTATTGCACAAAGCAAATAAAGGAAGTATAAAATATGCCACCGGTTTGTGTAAAAAATGCTGTAATTTATACGAAATGGATTTTTCAGAACCGTCTTGAAAAGGAATAGCAAAAGCCAATAAAACACCCGTTATTGTAGCATGCACACCCGAATTCAGCATAAAATACCACATAAATACACCCGCAATTAAGTAAATCCATAGATTATTGACCTTCATTCGGTTTAAAACCAAAAGCCCAGCAAAAATGGACAACGAAATAATTAGATTTACAAAATATAGTGTTTTGGTATAAAATAATGCAATAACAATAATAGCACCTAAGTCATCTATTACCGCTAATGCCGTTAGGAACACTTTTAACGAATTAGGAACATTTTTACCAACTAATGATAATATTCCAAGAGCAAAGGCAATATCAGTAGCCATAGGGATTCCGATACCCGATTGTGTTTTTGTTCCAAAATTAAACAGAAGAAAAATCAACGCAGGAACTAACATTCCACCCAAAGCGCCAGAAATAGGCAAAATAGCGTCTTTAAATTTTGACAATTCTCCTTTATATACTTCGCGTTCTAATTCTAACCCAATCATCAAAAAGAAAATCGCCATCAATCCGTCGTTGATCCAATGTTCAAAACTATGGTTTGCAACCGGATAATGCCAAATAGCAAAATAACTTTCGGAAAATGAGGTATTAGAAATTATTAACGAAAAAGCGGTGCAGAGTAATAAAACTAAACCGCCCGCTTTTTCGCTTTCAAAAAAAGAAGTAAATAATTTTGAAAGTTTCATTAATTATACCAATTGCTTCAAGGCAATTTCAAAAGCCGTAGCACTAATATTCTTTTTATCCGAATTTATGGCATGTGCTTTTTGAATTGCATTTTTGATTCTATTTGAAGTATCCGAAAAGATTGCCTCATCGGTCATTTGTACTTTTTTCTCCATAAAATAAGCAAAAACTCTCGCCATACCGCAATTTGCAATAAAGTCTGGAATTAAACTTACTTTTTGATCGGTTGCTTCCATGATTGGTCCGAAGAAAATTTCTTTGTCTGCAAAAGGCACATTCGCACCACTTGAAATAACTTCTAATCCAGACGCTACCATGTTATCAACTTGCTCTTTAGTAACCAGTCTTGATGCTGCACAAGGTGCAAAAACTTGCGCTCCCATTGACCATATTTTCTGATTAATTTCGGCAAACGGAATCATGTTTTCTGCTACTAATTTATTTCCGTCTTTGTTCAAAAATAAAGTTTTAATTTCTTCAAAAGAAAAACCATTTTCATTGATTACACCACCATCTCTGTCGATGATACCCACAACACTTGCACCCATTTGAGCCAAATAAAATGCCGCAGCCGAACCTACATTTCCAAAACCTTGCACAATGGCTTTTTTACCCACGATAGTTCCGCCATAGATATCATAATAATGACGAGCCGCTTCGGCAACACCATATCCGGTAATCATATCAGCTACTGTATATTTTCTATTGACGTCTGGTGAAAAATTTGGATTCTCAATTACTTTGATTACTCCTTGACGTAATTGTCCAATTCTATTGATTTTATCGGCTTCGGTAGGTTTAAAATGTCCGTTAAAAACCCCTTCTTGCGGATGCCAAACCCCACAATCTTCGGTCATTGGAATTACTTCATGAATTTCATCTACATTCAAATCGCCACCAGTTCCGTAGTAATTTTTTAATAACGGAGAAACGGCTTTATACCAACGTTCTAAAACGCCTTTTTTTCTTGGATCATTTGGGTCAAAATTAATTCCTGATTTAGCACCACCAATCGCTGGTCCTGAAACAGAAAATTTTACTTCCATTGTTTTGGCCAACGAAAGTACTTCGTTCATATCCAATCCTTTGCGCATTCTTGTTCCGCCTCCAGCAGCTCCTCCACGTAACGAATTAATAACCGTCCATCCTTCTGCTTCTGTCTCTGGATCTTTCCAATTGAATACTATTTCTGGTTCTTTGTTTTCAAATTTTTGTAATAAATCTTTCATGAGTAAGTTAATTTTTTTGGTTTTGCAAATATACATATTCTGTATAAGCTCATAGGGTTAATATATGTTTTTGTTTTGAAAATTTATTTGAAAATTATTCCTGATGAATGATCGTGTCTTGCTCCAGTAACAGAGGAAAGTACATTGTTTTCGCCTCTTAATTTTAAGACTCCCAAAAGGGCAAAAATCAAGGCTTCTTTAAATTGAATTATTTTGTCATCGGGAATAATTAAGGTCGTAGTGGATAAATATTCCGATAAGCGATGAATCAAAAAAGCATTGTAAGCACCGCCACCGGTGATCAATAATTTAGCATTGGGTTTATTACAAACGGAAGCAATTTGCAGGGCAATATGCTCCACAAAAGTGGCTAATTTATCTTCAATACTACAACTAAAAGAATGCATCAATGGAAAAATATCTTGGTTTACAAACTCCATTCCTAATGATTTTGGAAACGGCAATTTATAATATTCTAATTCGTTTAATTGCGCTAAAAGTATTGTGTTCACTTTGCCCGATTGAGCGATACTTCCTTCGGCATCATACGGCAAACCTAAGGCATTGGCATAGTAATTCAAAACCGTATTGACTGGAGAAATATCAAAAGCCATTCGAGTTCCATTATCTGAAAACGAGACATTCGAAAATCCGCCCAAATTCAAACAATAATCATATTCAGCAAATAAAATTGCATCACCAATAGGCACCAATGGCGCGCCTTGACCACCTAATTGCACATCTTGTACCCTAAAATCACAAACCACAGTTTGATTGACTAAATCTCGAATCATGGGAAGATTTCCTATCTGAAGCGTCAATCCGTTTTGAGGTTGGTGTAAAATCGTGTGACCATGACTGCAAACGGCATCGATTGCTATCAATTGATGTTTCGAAATAAATTCAGAAATAATCGAAGCCAAAAGTTTCGTATAGTCACTATTCAGCTGTTCTAATTCAGCCGAGTTGAATTGAATGGCGTTTTTTAATTTATTTTGCCATTCATCGGAATAAGAAATGGTTTCCGATTGAAAAATTTCAAACGTCCAACGCTCTGAAATATTGAAATTTATGTACGCTAAATCGACTCCGTCTAAGGATGTGCCCGACATAACTCCGATAACGTTGTAGTTTTCTTTAAACATGGGTTAAAATTACAAATTGTTATTGAAAATTTCCTAATAAATAATTACATTTGAGGACTCAATTTAACAAATTATCAAACATTACATCTAAAAAATATGGATTTTAAATTAACCGAAGAACACCAAATGATTCAGCAAGCGGCAAGAGATTTTGCTCAAACCGAATTATTACCTGGAGTTATTGAGAGAGACGAACATTCAAAATTTCCTACCGAGCAAGTAAAAATGATGGGCGAACTTGGGTTTATGGGAATGATGGTAGATCCTAAATATGGCGGCGCTGGTTTAGACAGTTTGTCGTATGTGTTGGCCATGGAAGAAATTGCAAAAGTAGACGCTTCTGCAGCCGTAATCATGTCGGTAAACAACTCATTAGTTTGTGCCGGATTAGAAAAATATGGTTCAGAAGAACAAAAAATAAAATATTTAACCCCATTAGCTAAAGGTGAAGTCATCGGTGCGTTCTGTTTATCGGAACCCGAAGCAGGATCTGATGCTACTTCGCAAAGAACAACAGCTATTGACATGGGCGACCACTATTTAGTAAACGGAACCAAAAACTGGATTACGAATGGAGGAACGGCTTCTACCTATTTAGTCATTGCGCAAACCGATGCTGCTAAAGGTCACAAAGGAATCAATGTGCTGATTGTTGAAAAAGGAATGCCAGGATTTGAAGTAGGTCCGAAAGAAAAGAAAATGGGAATTCGCGGATCAGATACGCATACCTTATTATTCAATGATGTAAAAGTACCGAAAGAAAATAGAATTGGCGCTGACGGATTTGGTTTTGCTTTTGCGATGTCCACCTTAAACGGAGGACGAATTGGAATTGCTTCTCAAGCGTTAGGAATTGCACAAGGCGCTTATGAATTGGCATTAAAATATTCGCAAGAGCGTGTGGCGTTTGGAAAACCTATTTTCAACCACCAAGCCATTGCGTTTAAATTAGCAGACATGCACGTTAAAATCACCTGTGCGCGTTTGTTAATTCACAAAGCCGCTACCGAAAAAGATAACGGCGAAGACATTGCACATTCAGGAGCTATGGCAAAATTATATGCCTCAGAAATTGCTTTAGAAGTTGCCAATGAAGCAGTACAAATTCACGGCGGAAACGGTTATGTGAGCGAATACCACGTAGAAAGAATGATGCGTGATTCCAAAATTACACAGATTTATGAAGGAACTTCTGAAATTCAACGCATTGTCATTTCAAGAGGTTTAGTGAAATAAAGACTCTTTAATTTATAAATGAAATCCGGTTCTTTTGAGCCGGATTTTTTATGGGAGTTACCACAAGGGTTGGGCTATCCGAACACGCTTTACTAAAATCGTTAGGTATTTTTAAGTAAGAGCTAAAAAAAAGCAGCTATTCCTAACGCGGGATTTGGTTTTGAGTTGAAATTTTTTACGTTAATATAGTTTAATGTAAAAAAAGTTACATCATATTTTAAAAAATTATATTAGAAAGAATAAAAAAAATAAAATTACTGTAGTAAAGTTAATTTGCTCATTAAATATAATTAAACTAATTTTGAATTAAATACTTCATAACTATTCATTTTATGGGTATCCAATAATTAACTTAAAAATGAAAAAATTATTATTATTATCGTCGATTTTATTAATTTTATTTAATTCATGTTCTAGTGATGATGAAAATCCTAACTTATTAGGGAAATGGTATTATTATAAGAGAACTGAAATAATTAATGGACAACAAGAGGAATCTTTGCATACACATGAATGCTCAACTAAAAAAGATTATATAGAATTTTTAGAGGGCACATTTAATAATGTTATTTATAATAACTTATGTAATCTTGATTTAAACGAAGCATTTACTGACAATTATATAATCGATGGTTCTAATTTATATTTAGATGTAAATGAAGATGACGCGATTCAAATTACAACTCTAAATAATAATACTTTAATTTTAGAAGCTAATTATGAAGAGGTTGATTCAAATGGCGATATGATCAGTGGGAGGACTATTAGTGAATTTAAGCGAAACTAGTATACCTGATAGCTCGAATATTCATTCCGTGCCTACCTAAAAAACATAATTCTGTTAATTATACAAAACAAAAAAGCCCTAGCTGCCGCGCGAAATAAAATTCAGCGAAGCTAATCCTTTCGCGTGGTGATATAATAACTAATAACAGCTGCACAAAGCCTCCCGCCTTTAATTCATACAAAAAAAGCTACAATAGTTCAATTGTAGCTTTTTTTGTTAGTCCCATCGGAACGATATATGGGTAACAAAAAACCCGATAGCGCGGATTTGCAATCCGTGCCCACAAAGAGCATAAAAAATACAATACTGTTACTTATACCCGATAGCGCGGATTTGCAATCCGTGCCCACAAAGAGCATAAAAAATACAATACTGTTACTTATACCAAACAAAAAAGCCTGTTCTTTTGAACAGGCTTTTCAAAAAAAAGGCGGCGACATACTCTCCCACATAACTGCAGTACCATCTGCGCAATCGGGCTTAACTTCTCTGTTCGGAATGGGAAGAGGTGAGCCCCGAC
>Ga0315907_10003963_pt1 | contig 16935 bp, 29 predicted proteins | sample LakEriMetagenome_3_FD_203525 | JGI IMG/M metagenome (GOLD analysis project Ga0315907, IMG submission 203525) | Freshwater fungal communities from buoy surface, Lake Erie, Ohio, United States - Buoy 12 MA123 | ecosystem: Environmental > Aquatic > Freshwater > Lake > Lake biofilm | place: USA... | reverse complement strand
CGGCTATTATAGAAACAACAGATATTGAGCCAACACCTGGTATTGGATGTCTTTATGATTTTGAAACTAAGACATTTACATATCCTCAACCACCAGTGCAAACTTCTGAAGAAGAAATCATTGATGTGGAAGAAGTAACTCCAACTCCAGCAATAGAAAACTAAAGACTCTTAAAGTCTACACCTGAGCATGTGTTTAAACTGCTCATTTTTCATACCTAAAAACAAGGAGCGACATGGTAGATAGCAGACCACCCGATATTTCTGAACGCGTTGTCATTGACTTATCTGGTCGCATCTCAACCTATTACGACCCGACTACATACAAATTTGATTTTGCTATTGGTGGCATGCCGTTTATTGCTGCCATCACAGACCAAACTCCGTACCGTAGACAGACTGCAGAGTTTCGCACACAGCGTGTAGACCAACTACGCGACCCAGGCGAGCAATCACTATCTGGCTCTGGCTATTGGATTAGAAGCCAATCGTCTTTTCACCTTGGAGCAGGCAGTACTTATCAAGAGCCAATTGTTGGAAGTCTTGAGGAAGCACGCTTCCGCTTCAGTTCATCTGTTGGTGTTAATCCTTGGACTCCAGGACAAATCTCACTACTACGCAGAACCTTCTTGCAAGAAGCATTTACTGGAGATAGCCGTGTATTCAATACCGTTATCGGTGGCGTTGAGTATCTAATACTGGTCAAGTACGCATCTACTGAAACTGCACGCGTTGTGCGTATCAGGGTAAGTGACTACTCAGAAACTACTATTGTCAACAACACTTCACTTACGGAGAACATTATTGCAGTAGCCATGGGCGGTAATGACTTGATGATGGTTACACCAACCAAAGTGTGGCGCTACTCATTTGACGAGAATACTCCTGCACTGCATCAAGACTATGCAATCAATACAGCAAACGCAGAAACTGCAACTATTGCCTATGTTAAAAATCGTTTTATCTTAGCCTTTCATGACACAAACCAAAGCACATTTGTTTATGAAATAAACAGAAACACTGGCTCATCAATTAACCTCAGCACACTTACTGCTGTTAATGGAAGCAGCACGCTGCCTACTGGCTACACCTTTAGGGCTGTAACCGAGGCTGGCGCTGCTATTTATGTTGGTGGATTTTCTGGCGAACAAGGCAATGTGTATAAAATTACCGTTGCTAATGATGGAACTTTAAACACAATGACCAGCGTAATCACACTACCTAGTGGAGAAAACATTACTGGCTTGCTTGGATACCTTGGCACCTATGTGGCTATCGGTACCAGCAGAGGATTACGAATTGCTATAGCCAATGAGGTTGGCGACTTGTCTTATGGACCGCTTATATTTGAATCAAATCTTGGCATCTACAAGATGAGCGCTTATAGTAAATTCATTATTGCTGGAGTTGACTCTGGTATTAGTGGATACTCTGGCGTATACCGAGTTGACTTATCACAACCATTGTCTAATGGCACCTATGCCTATGCAACAGATGTTTATGCAGAATCCACAACAGGTAAAGTAGAAGGCGTTGCCAACCTTGGTGATGGAAGAATTGCTTTCTGTGTAAACGGTGATGGTTTGTTTATTGAGCATGCCACCGAACTTGTTGAATCAGGTGAGTTCACCACAGGTATCATCCGTTATGAAACACTTGAGAACAAAGCATGGAAGCGTTTAAAACTACGCACCGAAGGAACACTGCAAGGTGACATTGATATTTTTCGTGTTCAAAATGGAACAGACACAGCCTTCCGTACAGTAGCACAAGGGAGTACATCTGATTATGACTACGACCTCTCATCGGTTTTTGGCGATGTTTCAGTTGAAGCGCAGTTTAAGTTCCGCCTCAATCGTAACGATACAACTGCCACGACTGGTGCTGTTATCTATGGTTACTCTGTTAAGGCTCTGCCTACTCCTACCCGCGCTCGCGTTATTCAAATCCCTGTCTTTTGTTTTGATTCGGAGCGTGACCGCAATAAGAACATCATGGGATTCCAAGGATACGCACTAGGTAGACTGCAAGCGCTTGAGGCTATGGAAGCCCAAGGCGAAACCATTATCATCCAAGATTTCACTGCTGACGGAGAACCTATTGAGGCAGTGATTGAGCAGGTGTCTTTCACCCGCACCACACCACCTAACGGAAACTACTCTGGCTACGGTGGAATTCTCCAGATTATCGCTCGTACTGTCGTTTAAACATTTAAGGATAAAAACATGACTCCTGCTGATTGGGCTGCTTTAGCCGTATCCGTAACCACTCTTGTTGGCGCACTAGCCATGGGTGTTAAACATCTAACTAAACATTACCTGTCGGAACTCAAGCCCAATGGTGGGTCAAGTCTTAAAGACAAGGTGAATAGCCTTGAAGAAAAAGTTGACCTGTTAACTGATTTAGTCAAAGAAGTATTGAGGAAGTGAAAGATGAAACCCAAGGTTGCCAAGTCTGCCAGCCCTGCTGCGATTGCCATGCTACGCCAGGCGACTGCCCTTGCACCCCTACGGAAGAAAGCCTCAGACGGGTTACTCCCTTCCATTGCACATTTAAAACAAAGTCCTAACTCAGACCACAATACAGGTCTTGCGGTAGACTTAACCCATGACCCAAAAAATGGAATTGACTGTGCGGATATATTTCAGCGACTCAAAGAAGATAACCGAGTGGACTATCTTATCTTCAACGGAAAAATCTGGTCAAAAAAATTCGCAAAACAAGGTGATAGAAAGTACGCGGGTAGTAATCCGCACGACAAGCACCTCCATGTTTCCATCAAACCTGAGTTCGCTGGTGATACCAGCCCTTGGTTCTGGTGGAAGAATCAACCAAGCCTGACTAAGCAGATAGTGGCTGAAGCCATTGGTGGAACGCCCAAGAAAAAGGTAGCAAAAGGTACCATTGTGGTACCAGTCTGCACCTGCTGCAAGGTTCATGGTAAGGCAAACAAGAAAGGCAAATAAATGGAAACACTAAAGCAAGTATCGCTGACCTGGTTCCGTGCTGCAGCCTCTGCTGCAATCGCACTCTACCTCGCTGGTGAAACAGACATCAAGACACTAGCCGTGGCTGCCCTCGCAGGCTTCCTTGGTCCAGTGTTGAAGTGGCTAGACCCATCTGCTGGAGAGTTCGGAAGAACTAAATAACTTAATACTGTTTAAACAAAAGAACCCCCGCCGTCAAGAAATATCTTGATGAGCGGGGGCTTTTTTGCATTTATCCGATATGTAGTTTTACTGCACTACAGCACTTCCCCAAATACTGTAGCAATGAGATAGTAACACTATCCGCCCGTCTTGTAAAATCCAGGACCCTTGAACTGTACGGCTGGTGGCGTATACACCCGCACCATTGGACCATCACACAATGTGCAGTTAGGAATAGTTGAACTTTCAACTACTGACAAGAGCAACTCTTGGACAATGCCACAGGCGTTGCATTTAAAGTCATATTTCGGCATCTTCAAAATCCTCTGGAGTTGGAGCGGTTAATTCTGCGCCACATAAAGCACACTCTGCTTCGGTAAACCACAAAGCAATTTCGCCATTTTCAAAAATACAATTAACCTTTAAAAGAACTGAACCACACGGGCAGGCGTGAGTTGGAATACCACGATAACTATGCTTAAATACAGCCTGCTTTCGCTTCCGCTTCAGCAGACACATACACTTAACCCGTTCTGCACGAACAGGAGTATAGTGATTTTTTAATTACAAGAGTGTAGTTCTCTCGGCGTGTCGCAGAATAGAGGAGCGAGGTGTATGTAAACTCCTCTATTGCAAAGGAGAATAAATGACACTTGAAGAAAAGACTGGGAAAGGTTACATCTCCCACAGCGCCATGTCTACATGGCTCAACTGTGGCTGGTCGTTCTACCTTACCCGCATACAGAAAGTGCCTGAGAATCCATCCTACTGGCTTGTAGGTGGTAAATCTCTACATGAGGCAACAGAAATATACGACACTAATCCCGATGGGTTTGACCCTACTGCAGTATTTGCTGCTAGATGGGAAGAAAACTATCGTCTTGCTGACAACGGCATGCCGTTCCGTGCTGGTGGCAGGGCTACTAAGGCGTATCCCAACAAAGAGGATGCATCATGGTGGTTGGATAATGGACCCAAGATGGTGGATTTTTGGATTCAGTTTAGACAAGACAGTGGGTACCAGCCATACCTGCTATCAGGTGGCGAAGCAGCCATTGAAACTGAACTCAATGTAGAAATTGGTGGAGTCCTAATGAAGGGCTTTCTTGACCGACTTATGGTTTCACCCGATGGGGAACTTGTAGTCGTTGACATCAAGACTTCAAGCAAGCCACCAGTTACCTATACCCAATTAGGCACATACGCGATTATGTGCGACAAGGCTATGGGTATCCGACCTGTTAAGGGTGCCTACTTCATGGCTCGTACTGGTGAATTAACTGAGCCAGTAGAATTGTCACACTACACTGAACGGCGCTTAGCCTCACAGGTTAAGGGCTTTAAAACTGCGGTAGACAACAACATCTTTATCCCACAGCCAGGATTTATGTGCGGTACATGTTCTGTCAATCACGCATGCTATGCAGTTAATGGTTCCGAATCACACAAATACCCTGAACTAGGAGAAGATACAGATGAGTGAAAACTCACCAATCCAAATCAACTTCAAGACCAAGAAGGATGGCATGTTGATTAACCTTCGTGCTACCGATGGTGCTGAACTTGACTTACTACTTGACCAACTAACACAGCGCCTTGCTGCGCTTGTTGACCTTGAGAAAACTGTTGAAGGTATGGCAGTTATCAAGGATGCTTTCCCACAATCAGCCGTTGTCGGCACTACCGCAGCACCACGCCCAGTACAACCAGCACCAGCAGCAGGCGCACCTGATTGCTCCTGTGGTGGCGGAGCAATGCGCTTCGTACCAGCAGGTATTGCTAAGTCAACTGGTCGCCCATACAAGGCGTTCTATGCATGCCCTAAGCCACAGGGTCAGGCATGCCAGTACAAGGTGACTGTATAAACAATGCGCCTCTTATCCCGCGCAATCCGTACTGCATCAGCAGGGGGTGCGACACTGCCAACAGTGTGGCGCTCTCTGCTTGAGCAGCAGATAGCGTTTAGACGGGGCGAGGTAAGCATGATTGCTGGTCCTCCAGGGGCTGGTAAATCAACACTTGCTCTGTCACTTGCAGTGCATGCGCAAGTACCAACGCTTTACATCTCCGCAGATACTCACTCACATACAATGAGTTTGCGTTTGCTTGCGATGTTAACTGGTAGAACTCAAGCAGAAGTAGAACCAATGATGGAAGCAGACAGAGAGTGGGCAGCGCAAATGCTCAAGCCTGCTGACCACATCATGTGGGAGTTTGATTCTGCACCTACGCTCAAAGATGTAGAGGATGCAGTCCTTGCAGCCCGCGAGCGCTTAGGTAAAGATGTTGAACTCATTGTGCTTGACAACGCAGTAGATGTAACCCTTGATGGACAAGATGAGTGGGGCGGATTACGCACACTTATGCGTGAACTCAAGTGGTGGGCTAGAGATACTGGCGCTGCTGTTGTTGTGTGTCACCATACAAGTGAAGGTGTTAATGGAAACCCATGTCCTCCGCGTTCATCGCTGCATGGAAAGGTTGCCCAAACCCCTTCTCTGATACTTACAGTCCACGGACAGATTGCTTCAATGGGTGTATGTGCGGTTAAGAACCGTTATGGACCTGCTGATTCAACGGGCGCTACACCAGTGTGGCTTGCTTATGACCCTGCCAGTATGCAGATTAAGGACTTGGTGGCACCGTGAAGTTTATCCTTGCCATGTTTGCCTCGCTTGCAATACTTGTAGCAGTAGCAATCATTGTTGCTATGGCTGTTGTAGATGTTGTGATTGATTTTGATAACTATGAAAGCGAGGATGACGATGACGAATTCTGATTGGGAACTTACAGAGGTTGGCAATGAGGGAAACCTTGTGGGTTCTTTAGATAGCCAAGATGTAGTTGTGCCTACCAAGACACTGATTACAGACATGAAAGCGCAGTTGATGTTTTTACCGAAGAACTTTACTTGGACAGTGGGATGGAGAACTTATGTTTGGCGGAAGAAGGAAACGGGTCAATTCAAGGAACTCACAGATGAAGAATACAAAACGCTTCTTTCGGGGGGAACAGTCAATTACACCAGAGATGGTGGAGGAAGCAATCCAGCAGGCGAAACTTCCGAAGGAGTTGAAGGAAACTCTACTCAATGAACTTCCAAACTTTGTGGAATATGTTGATGAAGCAACAAACAAAATCTTCAACCCATCTGCAATCTGGCTTGAGTCACTCCAGTTTGCTGACTATGTGGCGCAACTTGCTGCTCATCTCAGGGAAGAACACGGAGCAGAGTGCAGAGAAGAAGTCGCCGAAAAACTAATTCTTATGTCGGAGAACTTTAAAGAGTTAGCCGAGAACGCAATGACCATTATTGACCGCTCCGAGAAAAGGATGCATAACCATGGCGCATAGTAATAAAGAAACTTTATCTATCATTTGGTGCGACAACGGTAACACTGATGGAAAGTTTACTGAGGGTTTGGTATACACACTTATCCATGCTCCAACAATAGGTGTGCCAGTTAATAACGCTATCCGTGTACAAGGCAATCAGATAGCACGCCAACGCCAAGCAGCCATAGAGATGTGGCAGAAGGTTAACACTGACTGGGCGTTATGGATTGACTCCGACATTGTGCTAACTAAGGAGATGCTCAAGACCCTATGGGATACGGCTGACAAAGTGGCACGCCCAGTAGTTAGCGGTGTTTACTTCATTAGCAAGGGCATGGAAAGTTCTTTGATGCAACCTATGCCATGTGTATTTAATGAAACTGGAAACCAATACGAGGTTAAGTATCTTCACCCTTTACCTAAGAACCAAGTAGTAAAGGTTGACAACGCTGGCATGGGATTAGTGCTAATGCACAAGAGCGTACTCAAAGGTTTAAACGAGAAGTTTCCTGATGACTTTTGGTTTGGTGAGAATAACGAGCGTGGTGAGAAGTTTATTGGTGAGGACATTGCCTTCTTCCGTAAGGTCAAGGCTGCGGGTATACCCGTACATGCACACACTGGTGTGATTGCCAAGCACATGAAACGATTTTCATTTGACGATGCTTACTACAACTTGTATTGGGCAGCAGTAGAAGCAGCCGAAAGGAGAGAGCATGAGCCAGCAAAAGAGCAACAAGCGTAGAGGCGCAGCATGGGAGATTGACTTAGCCGATTGGTTTATGGAGCAAGGTTTAAACGCACAGCGTTTGCCTCGTGCAGGTCGTAATGATGTGGGCGATGTGTATGTTCCAGGGGTTAACGGTGCCTATGTTGTAGAAGCAAAGGCTCCACGCCGTGATGGGCGCATTGACTTAAGTGGGTGGATACGAGAAGCAGAGATTGAAGCAGAGAACTACCGAGTTGCTAAACGACTAGCCGTTGCACCTACGCCATTGGTAATTATCAAGGCAAGCAACAAGGGAGTTGGTGAAGCGTATGTCGTTCAGAAACTCAGTGATGTCCTCGCCAACCTCTAAGCATGACATCGTTAAAGTACTTGAGCATTACGGATTTGTAATCTCTACCAATCGTGGAGGTTGGCAATCAGTGCGTTGCGCCTTCCACAATGACCATGTAAAGTCGGCTCGTTTAAACATAGACAACGGTGGCTTTAGATGTTTTGCTTGCGACATGGCAGGCGATGTGTATTCACTTATTATGAAACGAGAAGGAGTTACCTATGGCGAGGCTCTCAAAATCGCAGAGAGAATTACTGGCGAAAGCAACGGAGAACTACGAAGGAAACCTAAGCGAGGCGCTGCCGTACCTGACGGGTCGCGGTATAACAGAGGCGACAGCGCGTATGTTCCGCCTCGGCTTCGTGGCGAATCCTGAAGCGGGACACGAACCTTACCTTGGTAAGTTGGCTATCCCTTATTTAACTCCATCAGGTGTAGTTGACATCCGTTTCCGCAGTTTAAACAATGATAGTGGACCAAAATATTTATCAAGACCAGGAGCAAGCACTCACATTTACAATGTTCAAGCATTGGATAAAGATGCTGACATGCTTGTGATTTGTGAAGGTGAACTAGATACCATCATTGCCACGCAAGTGGGCTTTGCTGCGGTTGGTTTGCCTGGGGCAAACAACTGGAAACCGTTTTACTCCCGTGTCCTTGCGGATTGGGAAAAGATTATGTTGTTTTGTGATGGTGACAACGCAGGTAAAGAGATGGCTAAGACCCTCTCACGAGAATTGGACAATGTATTCCCCGTGTTCATGCCTGACAACTGCGATGTCAACGATGTGTTCCTTGCTGAAGGAGCAGAGGGATTGCGCAAACGAGTGGGTGTTTAAACAGTGGCAAAGAACTCATCATTTGACTTGGACTTTGGATACGGGCGAAAGGGTGAACAGTTAGTTGAAGAACTGCTAACCCAAGGCAAGAAGGTAGAAGTAAAGCGAGATAGAAAATGGTGGGTAACCAACAATCTCTACATAGAAGTTGAGTGTTGGTACATGAAATCAAAATCATGGGAAGCATCGGGCGTGATGGTAACCGAAGCGGATTACTGGGCGTTCGTACTTGAACAGGGCGTACTTATGGTGCCAACCTCTCATGTTTTGTATGCGATTAAAGAGTTTGGTCGTGAGATTACTTGCGAGATTCCACCGAACAAGAGCAAGGGTTATCTCATCACCGTTGATGATTTGCTTATGGCAATGCGTAAACTAAAGAACGAGAAAGCAGAACCAAAAGATGGATAGCCAAGATAAAGTTTGGGAAACTATTTACGGGGTAGCCCGTCAAGTTGCAACCCGTGCTAATCGTATGCATCGTGGCATCGTAACCACTGATGATTTGTACCAGCACTTATCCTTGTGGGCATTAGAACACTGGCACAAGATAGAGCAGTGGACTGATGAAGAAAGCCTGAAGTTTAAACTGCGCAAAACTTTCTATAACGAAGCGCAAAAGTATGTTGCCAAAGAGCGCTCGCATTTATCTCGCTCACCAATCAACGATAGTTTTTATTACACACACGAGGTGTTACATGAACTATTGCGTGATGTATGGACACACCAAGGTTGGACTGATACACCAGACATGAGTAGTGAATACATTTCTCGTAGTGCTAAGCCTTCCGAAGGTGGTAACCGCGTTGCTTTGCTGTCAGATGTTGCAGCAGGGCTTGACCGTTTAAACAAGGCAGACCAAGACTTACTGCGCATGCGTTATGCCAACGGTGGTATGGAGTTTGGTGCGCTTGCTGAATCTTATGGAACCACGGAGGAAGCAATGCGCAAGCGTGTCAAGCGTGCGATAGTTAAACTGCAAGACAGGTTAGGTGGCGAAGCACCAGTATGGCGTGGTCGTAGGCGCGTTCGTAGTAATGCAGAAGCACGAGCAGAAATTAGAAATCAGGAGGAGCAAGAGTGATTATTGGATTAAGCGGTTATGCCCGAAGCGGTAAGGATACAGTTGCTGAGTTGCTCGTATTGAACTACGGGTTTAAACGCATGGCGTTTGCTGATGGTATTCGTGAATCGTTGATTGCTTTGAATCCAATCTTGCATGATGGTCACCGTTTAAACGAGATAGTGCAGATGTACGGTTGGGAAGTAGCCAAGGCTAAAGATGAAGTGCGCCGTTTATTACAGGTTATGGGTACTGAAGTTGGTCGCCAACAAATCCACCAAGATGTATGGGTGTGGCGTTTGTTTAATCAAGTCAATGAAGGCGAGCGCATAGTCATACCTGATGTTCGTTTCCCTAATGAAGCACGCATGATTGAGGAGCGTGGCGGGGAAGTGTGGCGTATAAACAGACACAACCATGCAGCAGTCAATGACCATGTAAGTGAACGCGCTATGGATAATCACATGTTTAAACGAGTGCTATACAACGATGGGACTCTTGATGATTTGGCTGAAGAAGTGTTCATGCTAATGCACAATGTTTTTAAACTATGACAGATGATGATTTTATTGAGCGCTTTAACCTTCTTCATAAGGCGTTCATAGAAAAGTTTGTACAGAAAATTGAGTACTCTAAAATCACAGAAAAAGATGAGTGGTCTAAGGGTTTAAACGCTGGACTTGACTGGGCTATTCGTATTATTACTGGTGATAAATCGGCTTCATAAATAAACAAGCACCGCTTTCGGGACTGGAACCTAGGCGGTGCTTGCTGTTCTAGTTTAACCTATCTTTGATTGTTGCTCAACGCAGGCTCGGTTAATCCCCACTTGCGTTTCTTGCGTTCTCTTTCACGCATTGCAGGTGTCATGCCACCCCAAATACCGTAGCGTTCGTGGGCTAGTCCCCACTCCCCGCAGGCTTCAATTACTGGGCAGCCTCCGCAGATTCTATTCCTGATGTAGCGTTCCTCATCGGGAGAAAACTTATCTTGTGGTGGATAAAATACTTCGGTAGGTACACCGTAGCATTTAGCATCTGTGAAGTTGCGTGGATTGTAAACAAGCGTGTAGTAAACACGGCTGTTTAAACGCAGCACCTTTCTGATTCTATGAAACCTTGGTTGTATTTGCGTATCCTGCTGCATTTAAATACTCCATGACTGTGGCTGCCAGCATTTCAACGCGTACTGGTCTGATGATTACTGGCTGAGTGGGTACCTCTGCGTTGTAGGTTAGCCCACTGAGTATGAGGTGATTACGCAATCCCTCTATTAGTTCTTGGTATTCGGTCATTAGTACCACCCTCTTGATAGATTTGAACCGAGCGCTTTGCAGATGTTGCCTCCGTATTTTCTTTGTATGTACGCAAGCCCTGCTTCCACTTGTACGAACCCGTCATCAGTTCGTTTAAACCCTACGAGTTTCCATGTTGCTGGCATGAATTGTGCAATGCCATAGGCACCTGACTTACGGTTAAGTGAGCGTGGATTCCAGTTACTCTCGCGTGTCCATAGTGTGTACAAGCAAGTCCACTGTTCTAGTTTGCCCATTTGTGTAAGCATGTCTACTGCATAGCGTTGGTATTCGTTCTCGTAAAAGGCAACCACTGTGCCTGCCACTTTGCCATCATTAACCAATGGTGTGAGAGGCACATGGTCTTTATCAAAAAACCTGTCGTCTATTGCTACCGATGCAGTAACAATGAGGAAGATAGCGACTAATCGTTTAAACATTATGCTTCCTTCTCCTGTTTAGCACTGATGTTTCGCACCAGCGTAAGGATAAATTCGGGCAGGTCTGTGTCGTAACCCTCATCATCTGAGCGCCCAACAATCACCGCGTTACCCACAAGGTGTGGTGTGTTACCAAACAAGAAAGATAAGGCGCTCGCCATAGGATTTAATGGCAGGTTCTTTAACAACCCCTCATCATCTACATAGGCACACGCAATCTCTTGTCCGTTGTAATCGTATAAACGCACCGCAGTAATCCAACCGTCAATAGCACTTTGGTAATCTGCTAGTTGTTTAAACAACCCTTCGGTATGCGTTCCATTAGGTCGGATAACTACTCCTCGCACTGGTGATTGTTCCACCGCATTTGAATTGTTGTATTCAACGAAGGCGTTTATCACATCTTTCATAATTTTTTCAGGATTCTTAGTCATTTTTTTTCTCCAATACTTTCCAAGATAGTTGTGTATGAATTGGGTATGAAACTCGCGTTACCTCGTCTATGATTTCATAGAAGTCGTAGGTATCAGGAAATTCAAAACTCATGGTAATTGTTTTAGCCATTACTTTCCTCCTCTAATAGTCCCTCTAATAAATTAAGTATTCCCGTCACTTGTTCAGGCTCATCTCCCTCTCGCCAAGGGTATGATGCCAAGAAATTGTATTGAGTTTTGAGTAGTTCTTTATTTAAGTTCACTCGCTTTCCTCCATTTCCATGTCGTCTATTAACCATTGGTCTACGCAATCGCTACACCGTAGGTCTAAGTTAAGTCCGTCTAATTCGTAGACATCGTTACAGTCTATGCACTTAGCAGGGTTCTTTATTCGTGGCGCTTTCCATACTTTGCGTTTAAACATGTGCCACCTCGCAGTCGTATTGAGGCGCTGCATTATTGGGGCAATCAAAAACAAAACACTCCGCTTCGGTGTGCTTGTCGCAATCGCGCCAGCAGTTCTCGTGGTTCTCTCCATGCTTGTAACTCATGTTCAAACTCCCAACGCTACTTGTTCGCCTGATTTATCAAACTCTGCTCCGCAGTCTAGGCAAACTATTATCCCGCAGTTGCATTTATTATTTTCAGTGAGAGTATCTAGGCTTTCAGTCCAGCCATGTTCGCACATGTTTAAACACCTGACCTTTCTTGATTCATTTTGTTGAGCATGTCTTGCAGTTGTTTGTCTGCTTCTTGCGCACCCTCAATAAATTTACCGTCACCCTGATAGGCATAGTCCCACGATTTGGTTTCGGTATCATAGACAGTTCCATTTGGAAAGGCTTGTTCCTCCGTGTCAATGTCTAACTGCCATTTGGTTCCGTCAAAATAAATTGCGTAAGAGAATTGTTTAGTCATGTTTAAACTCTTTCATACATTTCCCGCAGATTACTCCGCGTTCTGTACTGAACAAGTTTGATGAGTTGCGATACTCTCCACAATCTGAACAACGCTCTCTCATTTTTGAACCTCATGTTTAAACTCCCTGCCTACCTCAACCTCCGAGGCTATTCGTTCAACGGCATCGTCAAGTTGTTTAAACAATTCTTTGCGTTGGTCAAGACTTAGGTGTTTCACCATGTCGTCTGTGATTTCTGCTTTCCATAGGCTGCTCATTTAGAAAGGTCTTTCTACTGAGTTCTCAAGTTTCTTGAGAAGTTCTAAGTTGCGCTTGCGTAGGTAGGCGTTGTACTTATTCAAGCGTGCGTTATCTCTCATGGCGAGAGCCAGTACGATTAACGCGCTGAGCAGGGCTATGATTATGCCTGCCATTTCTCCAGTCCCTAGATACATTTGGTTTGTTCTCCTATCGTTTCATTGTTTGGATTAGGTTTTTGTATTGCTCGCGTACACTTTGCTTGTGTTCGTGTTTGTTTGGTATCCCTGCTTCCCTGCATAGTTCGGCATAGATAATTTGAAAGTCGTCACGGTGGAGTTCTCTCAAGATGTGTTCCGCTTTGTTAAACAAGCGGGCGCGTAGTTGGTTTATCTCTTGTTGTGTTAGTTCGTTTTCTGTCATGTCGCAAGTTTCTCATACGCATAAAATAAAAGTCAAGCATTTAATAAAGATAATAAAAAAATTTTTCTGCGTGTTGTTTAAACGCTTGACAAGAAGTTACTTTGTGGTAGCGTGACATGTCTGGTGTTTAAACAGTTGGTATAATTTCTGGCAGTCACAGCACCAGAGTGCTAACGATGTTTAAACAAAAGAAAAACCCCCGCCGCAGCAGGGGTTCTCTCTGTTTAAACTATTAGAAGGGTAGTTCTTCCTTATCCTCCCACCACTTTGCATAGCGGTCTGCCTTGCGTGTGTTGTAATGACCTAGATAATCCAAGTCCGTGGCATACGATGAGGCGGGGCGATAGTTGCTCCACCAATTTGTTGGTTCGTATTTGCGAGGCGTGAAAGTCTGATACTCGGTGATGTGACCGTCACGCACTTTGAAATACTCACCCTCTGCTGCCTCATGCAGCCAGTCAATTTCGCAGTCGCTCATAATGGCTGCGTTCTCTACTGTCTGCTGCGTTGAGCCGTAGAATAGGGAGCCTGTGTTGGCTTGCGCTATCCACAACGGTGATGAGTTAACGCGTGCAAGGTGCAGGGTTCGTGGGTCATGCTGCCCAATCCATGCGAGCGCTGCCGTGCCGTATAACTCGGCGAGGATTTCCCAAGGCTTGCCGTCTGCAAACGCAATGAGCGCAGCAGCAGCCTCTGAATCTACCTGACCGACACGAGGCACACCTAGTTGTTTAAACAATTCGGTATCGTTGCTGATGTGTCCGTTGTGTGTGAGTACGATTTTACCGCGTGGGATTGGGTGGTTGTTGTTGTTGTTAGTTGGTGAGCCTTGTGTAGCCCAACGCGTGTGCAAGATTGCAGTGGTTGCGCCTGCACATAGGCGCTCGCCTGCCTTTGGCACGAACTTTGTCGCGCTGGCTGCTGCCTTGCTGATTACACGCCTGCCGTTGCGTGGGTTAATCCATGCAGCGCCCGTGGCGTGTTGTCCACGGTGTTCAATGTCGTAGAGCATCTGCCCTGCGAGGTCTGATGTTGTAATGCGTGAGTAATGCTTAGGGTCTAAGCAATAGCCTGCGATTCCGCACATTTATTTTTCTCCAGTCTGTAGGTGTTCGGTTAATGGGTGAAGTGTATCACATAGGGCGGGATTATCTGCAACCTTTGCAATCGGTACGCAAACAATCGCCACACATGACGGTGTTTAAACGCTCGCAATCATCTGACCACGGGCATGTTGGTTGGTGCGCTGCGTAGAAATTTTCCCCGCAGTTTAAACAGTTGTCGTTCTTGTCGTAGCGTTTCCCGTATTGGTTCCACGCTGCAATCTCTTGGCGTGATAGGCTCATCGTTTAAACGCCTTTCGTGCGAAGTAAACGGTGAGCGTGAGCAGTAACAACACGCGCCCGTCTATCCAAACGAGCCACCACGGGAGCAGATTTTCGTACATGTTTAAACACCTGCGCTCTCGTCTAGGCGTTCCATGATTTCCTTGGCGATTGGATAATACGCATCTAATCCCCACCCGTTGCAGAGTTGGGCAATGAGTAGCGTTCCAACGCTGGCGGTGTAATCGCTTGGGCGTTGCTTCATGGCTTCCGCGATTTTATTCTCCACAAATTCCTCAATAAAGAGGGCGAGTTGGTAGGTGTCGTTGTTTAAACGCATCGCCTTGTTTCTGATTTCTTCATAGGCTGAGCCTGTGTTATCTAATACGAGCAGCAAGTCACGAGCGAATTGCTGGCGTGCGGTTGGTTCTGTGTTCATGGTTTCCAGTCCGTTTCTGTTTAAACGCAACGGTCTTTCCGTGGCGTTCGTGCCTGCCGTGGGGATTGCACCCACGCTTAGCCCACTAGGGGCAGGCTGCCCGCGCTTACCCGTTTAGACGGGCTGCGCGACCCTTGAGCCAGTCCCCCGTGCTGGCGTTGAGGTGATTGCCTGACACGAGCGTGTCAATGAGTAGGGCAGAATTCTCAACGCTTGGCGCGGTTGGGTTGCTCCATGGGTTGAGGTGTTCTTGGGTTGTTAAATCCACGCCCTGCACGCTGGCTTGGATTAAGCCCGCAATAAACTGGCTCCATGCGATTGCCTTAACACCGTTGAGCGTGCCTTGGTGTAGGCGGATTTCCACGGTGCCGTGGCGGTGCATGGATTCAAGATTGAGCGAGGTGTAGCGGTCACCGTTAAACGCGCCCATGTTGTCGTTTAAACTGTGGGAGGCTTGGCGCTCCGCAAAATCACGGGTGAGAATTCTGCAATAGCGGTTGTTTAAACGGCTAGGCGCAACAAGCGCTGCGATTGCGGAGTGCATGGAGTAATAGTTGAGGATAAAACGGGCGAGATTCTCCGCGTTACGGCTAACGGGCGCTCCCATGCCTGCATCAAAAGCGTTTAAACCGATGTGGACATGAAAGCCCGTGGCACGGTCAACCCGTGCGCCTGCATTTTTGAGCGCCTTGGTGACTTTATGAGCCTCGTTTAAACGGGCAGGGTTGAGGATTGGGCTAACAACCTCCGCACCGTTGGACACGCTGCCGTCATAAACGGCTTTCCAGTTGTTGTCGGTTTCATGTTGAGCGCGTGGCAGATTGCAGACAATCCCCGCAGCGTTTAAACGCTCCGCAGCGCGTTGTGGTGAGATTCCTTGAACCTCAAATTCCATGCCAAAAGTTGTCATGATTAGCGAGCCTCTCTCATTGGTTGGTTGCATGCAGGGCAGATTGGGCTGCCGTAGGTGATAAGGGTTGAGCGAGAGATTCTTGCTATGTAACCGTCAACCTCGCAGAGAACCTTTTTTAAACGGGTTGTCTGCTTGGTTGCAGTTGGTGTTGCTGCTTGTCGTGCCATTGTCTTGCCTCCAGTCGTTGGGCGCCGTGTGCGCCACTGGTGAAAGTGTGACATAGAGTTTAAACAATTACAAGCACCCAAAAAACAGCGTAAAATAAGGGTTTTTTGAGTGTTTTGCCGTTTCTTGATTCTCACGGTTTACCGATGCAGCAGGCTCAACGGCTGCCAGTTTTGCTAAGTTACTCAAGAGTAACAAGGCTAAAGTCATTGTTTTACACTGGTTTTATGCAATTTGGTAAAACGCGGTTGTTAGATTTTCCCGTGTTTTATTGAGTTTTTTGCATGTTACTGGTGAGTAACTTATCGGGCGCTGCTTGTGCATTTGGTTGAACTTTCAACTATCTGCGATTGTGCGCACAATGCTTGAGTGTTTAAACGGTGCAGGCTGCGGGGCGCGGGCGATAGATACACGCGCAAGATTGTGCGAGTAAAAGCCCGCCTGCCTGCCAGTGTTGCAGCCAAGCCAAGCAATGCAGTGCCAAGCCTAGCCGTGCAGCCTTGCAAGTAGCAGTGCGAGGTGCTTGTCAGCACCCCAGGGTTTTTAAAAGCAGCGAGTGTATGTGTATGTGTATGTATACACATAACTTTGCTAGTCCTCGCCCCCCATAAATGTGGCTCTGACCTGCGCTTTTATGTATTTACTCCATAGTGTGTCGTAAATCACACACCCAAAAGTGTCCGATAAGGACCTTTTGGACACCTATAGTATTAGTGAGGAGGCGAAATTATCGGAGCCTCCGAACACTAACTGCGACCCTATGGGTCGCCCCTAGTAGAAGCCCTAACCTTCGGCTTCGTTTGGACTACGCCTTCGGTTAGGAGTTTAGCCCCAAGACTCCAAATACCCCGTCTTGGGAGATGCTATGGAAAGAAAACGAACTACCTCTGCTTCGC
>Ga0315907_10003962_pt1 | contig 16938 bp, 39 predicted proteins | sample LakEriMetagenome_3_FD_203525 | JGI IMG/M metagenome (GOLD analysis project Ga0315907, IMG submission 203525) | Freshwater fungal communities from buoy surface, Lake Erie, Ohio, United States - Buoy 12 MA123 | ecosystem: Environmental > Aquatic > Freshwater > Lake > Lake biofilm | place: USA... | reverse complement strand
GTATAAGATGCATGAGATTATCTACAGCCTAACTTGGCCTATTTCATATAAATATGGATCATTCTATGAATTTAGCTTTGACATGAGCGGTGCAGCATGGGATGATTATGATGAAGATGGAGTTCCATATTGGGAGAAATATAATCTTGATTGGGATTATGAAGATTATGAGACAGGAGATGCCTTCAGGCTAATAAATAAATGAGAGTCATAAATAAGAAACTTTTGGCGGTGGCATTAATAGCATCTATAGCAATTACTACCTATATTACCTATAAGAGCCTAGAAAAAATTAATGAATTAGATTTAGTAGATCATTTTGATATTGAGGATGATCTATGAAAGATACATTTGAATTTATATTCTGGTTGACTACAATATATATTACTATTAGAGTAGCATTTAGAATTAAAACTGGAAAATGGTAATATGCTATACTTAACTATATCTAGGAGGATATTATGGAACTAAATTATGCATGCACAGAAGAGTGTGGAAATACTGTTACACTCGATCAGGATTATTTGACCTATTTAAACTGGAATGAAGGCGATGCCTTGCCTGAGCCACAATGCGCTAAATGTTTGGCAATTCTAACCCATGTCGGCTAATATGATGTTTGTAGCAGATATCGATTGCGATAATTGTGGCGGAACTACAAGAGTCGAATCTGAGTCTAATATTATCCTAGAGGATGTAATGTGTGCATGCGGAGCACCTTGCTATAATCCAGAAATAGCTCATGAAGCAGGAATGGAAGAGATTTTCTTAGAAGAATTACCAGATCTCTAAAATCAGGCGGGACAGATGAAACCAATACTAGCAATCCTACTAGGCTTATTCATATTCCTTAATTACATGGCATGGTTACAACAACAGAATTGGGGAACATAATGTCTAACATACCGTCTATATTATGTATATGTGATAGATCACCCTTGTTCCCAAGATGTAATAGAAATCCTGAATATTGCCCAAAAGTATCGTTGAAACAAGAAGACGCTATATGGGCTACACAAATTTCATTTGAAGAGTAGATCACTTCTTACCTACCCGCCCAATTTATATGCTCTCTATGAGCCTTTTATGGCTTTTTAGAGCTATTCTAGGGCTTGTTTGATGATAAATATTACTATCAATTCTTTTGTGAATACTATCATGTAATTAATTTAATATTATATGAGTAATTGAGCGATCCCCATAATCCTCCATAATCCTCCACTTTGCTCCACATAGACCCAATTTGGCATATTTATGCCATTCTGTCAATAGCGCATATGTTCTGGGATTTGTCAATATGTCTCGTAAATACGATAATTTGCCCACATTAAATTATCGAAATTTTGTCAGATTTTATATACATTTAATTAGTTTTTATATTCATTCTGACAGATTTCGATCTTATTTTCTAGAAATTTCTGGGATTTTTATATGTTCTTCGTAAAAGCGAAAATGCGCCCATATTTTTTCCACAAAAATATCCACAGGCTGTGGATAAACCTGTGGATAAATTGGGTTTAATTTATTTTATGCTATCTTGATTCTTCTAGCTGATTTACTTGATACTTGGGCAAGGCCATATTTCCTCCGCCGCTTTCTTAATTGATTATTTGTTGTTGCTATAGATATGGATCTATGGTTTGCTGCTATTCCCGCTCCCCTTGGTAGTTCTTTTGGAAGAGAACGTTCGAATGCTGCTAGCTCCCGTGCTGTTGGATATTTCATACATCCTCTAACGGGATTCCTGGGTCTTGGTGGACCTGTAAGACCTCAGATAGATGAGAAGCCATAAGCAAACCTTCGCAGGTTTGCCCCACTTCCCACTCAGAGAAGAACTTACGATTTTGCTGATGAATAATAGCAGTAACTAATTCCATGATTTGATTCTGACCATACAATGAATTATTGTTAACTAGCAGATTTGCTAGAATGTTGTAGTCAAAGCGGATATCATGGATTGAATTAGTTATAGATTCTGCTAATGCCTGCTCAGGGATTTTCTTGGTCTTCTTCATGTTCCGCCTTTCTAGTAGATTTTACCACATAGGGCTGACTTTGCGCCAGCCCTATGTGCGTTATTTAGTTGTGTATTACTTCTTTGGCTGTGGAGCCTCAGCAGTAAACTTGATACCATTCTTTTCAGCCTCCGCCAAGGCATTCTTAGCTGCTGCAGAGAATCGGCCACGGCGGCCAACAGTAATTCCCTTTGATGTTAGATATTCACGCTTGCTTGTCATTTGTTATCCCCTTTCAAGAGATGTTTTATTTATTATATAAGATATTCACGAATTTGTAAATACCCTTTCCGCCTATATTAAGTTGTTTATAGGAGCTGACCTTCGACAGGCTCTCCTAATTCTGGATCATATTCAATTACTTCTATTGGTTCTATAACTGAATCTATTTCTATTTCAGACCAATCATTAGTTGGTCTTTGATTTGCAATGTCATATGCCTCTAATTTTTCGGAGGCGGAGACATCTACATAATAAAGCTTTGTAATACTACCCATTACTCTATACGTTGGCATATACATCCTCATTTCTGTGCCATGCTGCTACAGTTCGGACAATAAAATCCTGTCCAAGATTATAGCAATATTGCACGGCATCTGTCAAAGATTCTGTTTCATATATTGGTACAGATAAAGGTATATCTAATTTATCATATACCTCATATGAGTCTACACCTCCAGGTGAGACTGAGTATTCAATTTCGACAATTTCTAATGTTGGCTCGTAATCAAGCATGTTCGACCTCCACCCAAACAAATCCTGGTTGATGCTTACTAATTTGTCCTAATATATCAAACCATTGCTGGTCTACTTCTATAGTTAATTTATAATTACTCATCATCTTCCACCGTTTCTTCTATAACAGATTCATTAATCATCCAGTCACGAATAGATTCATAAAGATCTTCCGTCCCGTATTCTAAACTAAATCCATTCTTATCTGCTTGTGTCCAAAATAGTTCCCACAGTTCTTCCTCATCCATGGTGACACAGAATTCTTCCTCCTGTCCCTCCTGAATGTCTCTGTAGAGGTCCCTAGCAACATCCCACACATAAACCCATACCAAGGGCTGGCCTACAGGTAGTTTGCTAATCTTCTCAATAATGTCTTCGATATCACGATACACATCTTGCATACGTGTCTTTTCTTGTAAATCCATTTCAGCCATTCTTCTTTGTCCTTTCGTCGATTGCGAATGCTAATGCATATGTTAATCCATAGACATGTGTTAACCCGTCCAATTGGCCTTCCCAGTATTTCCGCTCCATAGAATCCATTGCCTCTTCTGTACGGTCCTCTTCCTCCTGTGCAAGGATGAGTTGCTCCTCAGCCTCATACATTAGATTCTTTAGTTCTCCATGCAGAATGTCTGTACCAGATTCTCCCATGTCCACCTGCTTTTGCAGGCGGTCTGGCAACTCCATAGATATAGGTTGCATTAGTTCTCCTTTGTTTCGGAGAGTATATCATTGGCCACTGACAAAAAGTGGCGGGCATTCAAGAGTTGCCCACTCCAATGATTATATTCAAAATCTAATTCATTATAAGCTTTAGAACTAGGGTCAAGAGATTCCATTTCTTGTGCTATGTTCTCCAAATCCTGTTCTAAACTAATTATATGTATCTCCATATATTTAATTAACTTGTTCATTACATATACTCCTGAATTAGATTCATTGTATTATGGATATTGCAATCACAATCTCCACCATTCATATTTTCTATAAACTCGATATGAGAATAGTTATCCTCATAAATAGTTGTAATTAGCTCGTCTACTGTATATGGTTTAGTTTTCATCATGCCTCCGATTGTACATCATGGGTCTGACATTTTTCATCAGCCTCGCCATATCCACATTTAGGACATGTGTCGTAGTCACATCCTTCGCAATATGGAGTTTCATCCTCTGTGTGTTCACAGTTACGGCACATCCAGCCATATTCTGATTCTGAAATCTTTTCTCCACGGAGGAACTCACATTCTCCACCCCAACCTGTTTCCTCCTCGTATGAATGAGTAAATAGAAGATTTGGGTATTGTGCAGATAATTTAGAAATGGCAGGGAACGGCGGAGACCAAGCAGTATTAAAGTTATAATGAACTACATGGTTCTCACCATTAACAGTATCTTCCATATTAGTATCAGGATACTTTTCGTCTGCATGAACAGCAACATCCCATTTGGTGCCCCATTCACGAGTATTAAATGAATACCAATCATTTGTTTGGAATTTCATTTGTTCAGCAATTGGCATATCACGAGGCGGTTGAGCAAGATAGTCCTCATCAGTAATACCATGGTCTAAATGATTATAGATATTATGAAATGCAAATATAGGATTAGGATATAGAGTTTCCTTAATTTCCATTTGATGAGTTTCCATATTCCAAGAATCATGCTTCTTCTTGAATGGCTTATTTAATTGTTCCATCATTTTCTTAACTTGCTCAGGATTACCCTCTACAGTTAATCCATTAAATACCCAATTTGGCATATTATATTCCTTTCGTTATTGTGATAATTATACAATCCACCACTGACATTTGTCTATATGATGTGGATCACAAAAGCTGACAAATTTCAGGAAAAATAGAATTGACAACGTAAAAGCAATTTGATACCCTCTGTCTTTTGCGGGCAAATAAAAAACCCCTGCATATCCTTATTACGCAGGGATTTAATATTAAGGCTGCTAGCCAAACGAAAGGAAATTAAGTAAACGCTGCATTACTTAGCCACTTGGTGATCACCTAATAGCGGCACCTTAATTTTGAAATAGGCTCCTGGCCTAATATAATTATAGTCGACCAGGAGCCAAGTTGTCAAACGGTAAGAATCTCGTTCAAAGCATACTTCTCACAGAATGTCGAAAGGTCCATTGTGAAAATTGCTTGATTCTTCATCCCTCTGACTTTGTTATCCTGATTACGGAAATCATCCTCTTCATGCAAGCTGAAGATTTGTTGCTCCCAATCGACGATAGCAATCTTGTGCTCGTTGTCTGAGATTTCATTTACATGAAGGCCCCAGCCTGTTTCCATATTCCACTGGTCTCCAATTAGTTGACTAATTGTAATACGTGTAGCATATGAAGGGTCATTCCAACGAGGACGGGCAGCAATGACAGCATCCGCCAACTTACCTAGCATGTTACTACCAGCCCAGTGTCCATACAGTACAATTGTTTCTCCATTCGGCTGTACAAATCCGAAGTTTGCTCTATCTCCCACTTTATACCTCTTCCTTTTCTATTTGTGGTACTTCTTCTGTTTTGTGTAATTCTACTATTTCAAAGGCAACCTTGTCAAGGCCGTCTTTGTTTTTATTGTAGTGGTGCCCGCAAAAGAACAACTCACCATCTACTAATTTAACTAAATATAAAGCTTGGGCGGTGGCACATTGGTCACAGCCAATCCATCTAGTTAGATCCTCAGAGGTCATAGTCTACCTTTCCAAATTCAATGCGATCAGCAATTTCATCGAAAGCTGGACCATCGTCTGAAGTTTCTGCCCACAAGCGAATATTATTTACAATAATTTCACGAGCAAACTTAACTCCGTCTTCAAATCCATCTTGGTAATCCACTTTAACTCCTTTGATATCCTGTAGGTTCAAACTCTGATACATAAGATTCAGTTAAATTAAACCTATCTCTTAACCTACTTACTTTCTCAATGCTACCAGTTCCAATGTTGAATGTCAATGAATCCATTTTTTCAGGGTCCAAGCCATTTAACTCTGCATCCCAGATGGCCCTGGCAAGGGCCAACTGGTTAGGAGCAGTCAACTCAAAATACATTACGCTACCTCGATTCTATCAACAGTTGATGACATATATGTAATTGGGTCATCATATGATACTGTATCGAAGTCTGTATCATGAATTGAATTAATTGCATCTTCCTCGCTTCTAGCATTAACTGTAACTGAATATTCAACTGTTACAGTCAACTCAAATTCAGTTGTTAGTTCAAAGCCACAGATGCTTGCAATTTCCTCTGCCTGGAATTCAGTTAATGAATCATCATCAAGGCCTTCCAAGGTAAATACCTTCATGTCCTCACGCACCTTGTTTAGAGTTGATGCAGTTGAGTAATCACGTTGTGTGATGCGCTGAATCTGCTCCTCTAATTGCTGAATACGTGCTTTGTTTTCTACTAACTGTGACTCAAGAAATTCTCGTGTCATGTAGTGATTATCGATAGTTGTTTCCATTTCATTCCCTTTCGTTTCTGTTGTTGGTATTGTAGCATCTTCCACTGACAATAATATGCATTTAGAACTGCATGGGCACCTAAGTTCTGTATTCCCGTTTGGCCATCCATAACTATCTTTAAATGTATACTCTATTAGAGAGTCACAGTCTCCCGTGCACACCCATGTATATTTTTGATATTTTGTCATGGCGAGAATTATACACGTGTGGTCTGACATTTACAAGCTTTTCAGGGTCTTTTTTATGTGATCCGTAACACAACAAAAACTCCCTTAGCCTTTGGGGGCCTTTTGCGATCTGTACGGGACTTGAACCCGTGATCTCTACCGTGACAGGGTAGCGCTTTATCCAACTAAGCTAACAGACCAAAGAATTGTGGCGGGAGATTTTACTCTCCCGCCAATCATTCTTAGAATGATTTTACAACCTGAAGAATCTTATTCTTCTCAGCGGTAATAACAGGGTCAAAACCTGAAGCGGAAGCCCACTTAGATTCTGAATTACTCTTACGAGTAGAGCGGAAATAATCAAGGCGTTCAGTAAGCGCATTAAACGCACCCCATTTTGTGCCCTTGATATTAGCATTAGTTGGTGAGTTATGATACAACTCGTCAATCAAGACAACTTTATTTTCCCACTTAGTTTTAGCCAACTTAGAGGAATCCTCGCTAGGCTTAGGATAAATTGTTTTGATGATGTCAGAAAATTGCTTGTCAGTAATTTCCTGCTTGAATAATTCTTGAGCCTGCTTTTCAAACTCATCAAAGTATCCAAGAGTTAAACCAAGAGTCTCACGAGCAACTTGAATCTTACCTTCTGCAGTCTGTGTGTGGCGAATCTTGAAAGATTGCTTAGCAGAGCGCATTGCTAGATTTAGCGTATTTTGGCAAACAACACGAACAGGTGTAATTGCTGCTTGAACAGCAACAGAGCCGTCGTGTGATGTCCAAACGATAAGATACAATTTTGTTGTATCGTTAGCACCTTGTGGGTCTAAGACCATTTCACGAGGAACATTTAGAGAGCCGAAAACTACTCGACCATTCTTTAGAGAACCAGCAGATTCCCAAGCAACTCGTGAATCGCCGTCCACGATATTATCAGCGAAAGAAAATAATTCTTCATTCTGAATTACTTTGTAACGTGAACCAACAACAGATAAAACATCTGTACCATTGTTAAATGGATTTGTGCGAATCACCATTTGTGAATCGGAAGTTTCATTCCAATCAGCAGGAATGAAATCAGCAACAGGAGAGAGACGAACATTCCAATTGGAAAGTTTAGCCTCATCTAGCATTAGTTGAGTTGAAACTTCCTCATCTTGAGAGAAGATTCGATTTGCGAGATTATGCCACGCAGGGGCACCACGAAGAGCAAATGCAACTTCGCCGTTTTCCATTTCTAGATTATGAGCCATGGATTTTTCCTTTCATTTGTTAGATTGAGTTGAATTATACACCACGGGTCTGACATTTGTCTATTTAGTTTCAGGAGTTATCCACAGGCTGCCGTAAACCTGTGGAAAACCCCTCTGCTATTGCGGGCCTTATACCAGGCCTAGATTGGTGGGAGCGGACGGAATCTTAGTTTTTAGTCTGCTGATGATTTCCATAGGTACATAGACAGCAGTTACCTTTTTCTTTCTAAGATTATCATAGACGTACGCACGAACATTTCCATCAAATCCTCTGATGTTAGAATAAACAAGCTCTGTCAGGTATTCCTTATCAACACCTTGTTCAGAATAAATTGTTACATCGTTATTCTTATTCTCATCATAGATTTCTACACGAAAACGATTTTTCATTTTATTACTTTCTGTTAGTAGGGATACGAAGTATAACATGGGAGGCTAGATTTTGTCTAGCCTCCCAATTATTATTTAGAGATAGCGAGCAATAGCGTTGTATGTGCTAGTGCTTACTGTTTCCTCATCTGTCATCTTGAGAATACGAATTGCGTTCTCAAGTTCATCTTTCATCTCTGTGTAAGAGTGTCGGTGGATTTGCTCAAACTCACGCTGAGGCTCAGCAGGGAAATCCTTTTCGTCACATTGTAAATCAAAATCTACATTGAGAGTCTTGTTCCAAGAGCGGTAGTTGGTGCGGAAGTTTTCTGCCTTTGCTACATTAGCAATAGCAAACTTACCAAGTTCCTTTTTCCATTTCTCGTATTGCTTCTGATACTTTGCTTCGTTTTCCTCTTGTGTAGCATAGTCCTTTTCTAGTTTTGCTAGACGAGTTTCTAGTGCCTTAATTACTTTATTAGTAGCGATTTTTACGCTAATTGCTTTTCCTCTTGCCATTTGTTTATTTTCCTTTCGTAGTTGGTTTAGAGAATTGTAGCAGAGCCCACCGACATTTCGGTGAGCCCTGCCATTTATTTAGTTGGATACGCTTGTCCAGCGTTCTGAGCCATTAACATCAAGAAGCACACGATTTACGCCACTTGGGTGATTATCAATAGCCTTGATAACTCCTGTAACTCCTGATTTTGTTGTTGTTAGTGTCTGTCCGATTTCTAGCATTTTTTTCCTTTCGTTATTGGTTGTATTGTAGCAGGTGCTACTGACATTTTCTATTTATTAGGGTGTGACCTTAGTCACTTTCAGGTAGCCACGCATCTAAGTGGTGAGCATCTACTATGGCAGACGCAGGGCAGGAAGTCTGGCCTCGCCAAGTGATACCTTCAGGAAGATTAATCTCTCGACTATACTCCTCATCATAGAACGCATCAATAGCATCTATGCAAGGTTGCACCATAGCAACGGGAACGGGTGGGTAATGATTAGCCTGTAAGTGATAGGCTAATCCTGCCTCTAATGATAAGTCATCTGCAAGTGCTAATGCTGTTGTGTATCCCATTATTACTCACCTGCCAATTCTAAAAACATTTCTGTACCGCCTTCGTTAATTTCTGCAAGCATGGCCACCAATTCCTCATGAGTTGTTTCATCAGTAATTGTAAGTAGGTCATCTATTGCGTCTTTATTCATGTCGATAAACGCTTGACCCATTGTAGAAATTAGGTCATAGTGGCGAGAGTTTTGCGAAATACGAGAGATAAAGTTAATTCCCTTGTGTGTGAATGGATAGAGTGTGAATTGAAGTGTGTCTGACATTTTATACCTTTCGTTGTTGTTATGTCGCAATTATAGCCTAACCTACTGACATTTCCTAATCTATTTAAGCCTAAGTTTTGTGATTAATCCCACAATTTCAGGGGCGTGTCGTAACTTGACGTAACAGATTTTTTGCCCCCATATCTTTTGGGGGCCTGTGATCAAAATCACATGTTTTTAAACACGGCCCAGAATGCAATTATGAATGGTCCAATAATAGCTCCTAGGAAGATTCCTAGAGTTATCATAGCTGCCACATTTACGATCAGATCTCCCACTTTATCTCCTTATTTTTTAGTTGCGCTAAATCGAATATCTGCTTTATTAAATACGCATAGTCCGCATGATACGCATGCGCTACCGTTAGCAGAAATTAACGGAATAGACTTATTATTTTCAGGGCATTTCGCTCCTACTTTACCCGTTAACTCTTTCATTACAGTTTCGGATAACGCAAAAGTTTTGCCTAGATAAGCAAGGCGGGTACCATGATTAACCCGTAGGTCTTTAGCAATTTCTTTATTCTCATCATCCGTAGAGAAATAGAGAGATAGGTTATCAATACCCTTTAGAATTTGTGCTGCAGACTTTACACGAGTATAAACCCAGAATTGAATATCTGGCTGCTCTTCTATAACTAAACGCCATGCACGTGTGTAATCTTCATTAAAGAAATCTCCGTCCCAGTGGATACGGAATAACATAGGTGCGTCTTTCTTTACGCATTCTGTTTTAAATTCTGCAATCATATCGGAAAGTAAAGTGTACATTTCTTGCATATCTGCATTGCGTAGGAGCTCCCAGTTATGCAATAGCACAGCCTTTACACCTTTATATAATTTTTCTAGTTTACCAGCATAGCAGACACTTTCGCACACGCTAGTAGCACCAGGGCAAGAATAGTCCCTACCAGCAGGCAGGCCAAAAGTATTTGCAATTGCGGGTGTCTTCCCATTTTTGGATACCGCATTAGCAACCTTTCTATCATTTGAACGCTTTAATTTCATAGTTTCCCTTTCGTTATGAGTAGAATTATAGCGCATAGGTCCGACATTTTTTAAAACACGCCCAAAATTTCAGGGTGATATTGATCACACCCGTAACGACACGCCCGACTCCGCAGCTCTTGCGGGCCAAACCTATTCTGTCAAGTCGACACGCCGCTTTTTATGTTTTATTTTTCTTTTATATTTTCTTTTGCTTGGGATAGGTTGAGCCGCATTACTGCGGCGCAACTCTAAAACCCTTTTAATTCGTGGTAAATTTTGGCACACGATAATTGCTCGCTTCGTGAAATCTCGTTACATCAAAACGAGGATTATCTTTTGCAAACATCTCCGCAAAGTCATGAACCATTTTAGAAAAAACGGCAGGGTGAGTTTTATCCGAAACATAGTTTAGAATTTCGGCGGTTGCTACATAGTCTTTTCGTGTCATCATTTAATTGTTACCTTTCCATTTCGATAGAAGTTCTTAGTGTGCATTTTACCGCTAGGCTCTGACAAATTGTAAGTGGCGTATTCTTTCGCATCTCCAAAGTCTGAGCATTTATCAAACTCATGAACGGCGGTTAATGCGTCAGAAAAATCCCATGAAGAAATTTTTTCGCCATCATAGAAAATACTTAGTTTATACATTACAAGCCCCAATCATCTAGCGCACAATCGCATTGTTCCACATCATAATTATTTTCATCTCCCCAAAATAGGAAGCCCGCACCGCCACATTCATCACAAGCAACGGCGATAATTTCTTTTAGGTCTGTCATTAGTTTTCCTTTCCTTTTGTTTCCTGAATTGTAGCAGATAGGACTGACAAGGCTTCCGCCTTGCTTGCTTGTCGTGTTGCTAACACATAAGCCTTGAATTCATCTAAGTTCATTAGATAGCACCTTCCTGAAATAAGTGGATTTCAAAATCTAATAATTCTTGCGGAGTGGCGTCATCCAAATCAACCCACTCCACTCCCATTTCGTCAATACGAGCAAATTCAATAAATCCCATTATTACTCACCAACCTTTACTGCTACTGTGCGGAAAGAATAACCGCCGTTTTCATTTCTAATTTCTACGAGATAACTCTCGCAATCTTTATACCAAACCGCTTTAGGATGAACCTCGGCGGAAATAATTTCACCTGTTAGAGTGGATGAGCGATAAGTTTTTCCAATAAGGAGATTTTCGATAGTATAGACATTTGCTGACATTTTTAGTTTTCCTTTCGTTATGTTGGCAATTATAGCATTTGGGACTGACATTTTAGGGGATAAACACGCCTTAGGCGGTGTGAGTTGCCTCACACTCGCAAGGGTCTGTGTAATCAAACTCACAGAAGTAGCAACCCATGAATTCACCATGAGGCTCGCAATACATTTTAACGATTTGCTCATCACAGCAAAAGAAGCTTTCGCCTGTTGAGTAATAGTTTTCATTTACTTTTATTTTAGTGTTCATTTTTGAACCTTTCTTTATTTTCTAATACTGGAAGTATAACATCGACCACTGACATTTTGACCCGTTTTTCGGGCGTGTCGCAAAACTATTTTTGTGATTTAGGTCATGTGGATAACTTACGCTCAAATTTCAGGGGTTTTCCACACCTGTGCATAAAGCTGTGGATAACTCCCGCAAGTACTTGCGGGCGGATCAGCTTTTGTCAAGCCGACACGCCGTTATTTAGCGAAAATCTTTTGTGAGTTCTCTCACATCTTCTTTTAGCATGTGCCACGCTATGCGCCCTAATACTAGGGCGGGAATAGCGATAGCCAATTGAACAAGGCTAGTTAGTAATCTATTCATTTACTTATCTCCAAACATGTTAAAGACCTCATCTAATTCATCATCTGTTAAGTGGTCAATCTGTATCGCCTTAACAAATCCAAACACATCTTCCTCTTCTGCCATGAGGTTTTCGTACATCTCCTCTTCGGCTAGGTGTGCGTATGCATCTTTTATGTCTTCTTGAATTGTATCCCACTTAGTCATTTACTTATTGTCCTGTTCTACTTTAGAGATAAACGCCTCAAATTTAGGCTTTAGTCCGCCCTCGTTTAGTTCGTCAATGGTCTTGATAACTTCTTTCATAGTCTTAGCGGTAAATCCTGAGCCCTTGATAATAGAGCCTTGCCATACTGAGTAAGTAATTTTCATTTATTCTTTTCCTTTTCGTTTCGTTTTGTTAATAAGAGAATTAAATCATAGAGAGCCGACATTTTCAAGCCGACACGCTAGGTGTTGGGTGTGAGTTACCTCACACCCTTATCCTTAGCCAATTGCTCGGCATAGTCAGGGTCGGAGACGGCGGAAGCACCAAACTCCTCGTAGATTTCTAGATATATATCATCATAGTATTCATTAAAGTCCATTATTATTTACCTACTTTCATTTCCATTTGATTAAACTCTTTTTTATTTCTGTAACAAGGAGAACACCACATGTCCTGTGGTTCTGCTGTGTATCCGCATTTCTTACATTCTCTAAACATTTTCTGTTCCTTTCTTTCTAATAACTTAATTAAATCATAGGGGTCTGACATTTTCAAGGGGACAATTCGGACATATTAGGACATTGTGAGTTAGAACACATGGTTAAATCTGTGATTTAGGACACATTATGGGCTCACTACTAGGACAAATCGGACATTTCTAAGTTGTGTATCATACATATAAAAATTATATTAACATTTTCATAAATCTAATATTGTAGTTGACTAAAATATTTACAAATTATATAATAGAAGCAATGTCAGCTAATAGAATTGTTATCTGTGATAAATGTGGGCGGGAAATCGAAGTAAGATCTGGTTTTGCCCATATGACACTATACAACCATTATAAAAGCTGTAAATGAAAAAAATATTTTTATTAACATTTTTGTTAATCTAAAATTGTAGTTGACTGGAATATTATGGAAGTAATTTTAGTATATTTAGCGATGGCGGTAGCAATAGGATTTGTTACTCTAAAAGAAGATGGATACTTCAAAGGTAAAGAAGGATACATTTGTGAAGAATGTGATCTATTTATCATGATGGATTATTCTGATCAACCAGTATTATGTTATTGCAATAAACCTATGACAAAAATTAAAGGTTATCTATAAAAATTTAAAAAAGCGGGAAGCCTAAAAAATTTTCCTTGCTATAATTAAGCCATATGATGCTTCTTTGTAGGTATTATCTAGCATGAAGTCTGAAAAGGTCTCTATAGCCAAGCAGAAGGCTTATTTGGCGCAATACATAAGAGATCTTAAGCAGAAGTCTCCTTGTTTGGACTGTGGAATCAATTATCCATACTATGTTATGGATTTTGACCACGTAAGAGGTCAGAAGCATAAGAATGTTATGGAATTAATTCCTACCTTGTCCAAGAAGAAGATAGATGAAGAAATAGCCAAATGTGAATTAGTTTGTTCTAATTGTCATCGTATTAGGACACATATGAGAAAAGTGAATAAGAGAAAATAATGGAAGCAGCTATATTTATTATATTGGGCACATGGGCTATGTATTATATGTTTATTAAGAATCCTAGAGAATGATCTCTCTTCTCTCCCGCCGCAATTCAATTTTTCAATTTTCGGGCACTTTCAATTGACCGAAACTGCACTGTAATAGTATAATAATCTACATAACGGTAGAGCCGTCCCTGTAATACTTCGGTATCGATCATACGACTATGTTAGCGCAACACCCAGAGTCTGGCTGGGCCGTTTACCAGACCGACGCAGTGTAGAGCAGTTCGGTTAGCTCGCTTGGCTCATAACCAAGAGGCCATGGGTTCGAATCCCATCACTGCTACTAGGCCTAACTAGATTCGACTTAGGTTAGGTACAACTGTCCCGAAACTACGCTGGTAGTGATTAATAGGAAACCGTGTCGAAACGGTCTAAGGTCATCGCTATCTAGGGAACAGAGCCAGCAGCTGACTCTTCCGTAAAAACGGACTTCGTGGCTGGCACATTGAGACTTGGTGTAGTGGTAGCACAAGAGCTTCCAAACCTCTTGGTGTGGGTTCGATTCCTACAGTCTCTGCAAAATAGTTTATTGTGTTTTGGACCATAGCTCAGTTGGCAGAGCGGGAAGCTGTTAACTTCTAGGTCCCAGGTTCGAGCCCTGGTGGTCCAGCTAGATTAATTCATGCCATTGGATAGATCCAACAGCGTCGCCTGTTCCAGATATAGTTCTGATTACTAAACAATAGATATCTGATACTGGTGTGTCTGAGTTAGTTCTTCCTAATTGTAAATCAAATCCGTTGTCTATCTCTAGGTCTGTTGCTGCATTATTCTGATTAGAACCCGCCAAAAATCCTCTACGAACAACTGTTCCACCAGTAACTGAAGTTGCTGTTATGTTGTAATCTGTATCTTGTGTTGCAGTATTTGTTACCCATGTACCTCCAGTAACTTCTGGATTTCTCAATAACGCATACTCAAATAGATTGTTAGTCACAGTTGCAACATTTAATCTTGCTATCTGAACTACAGAATCCATTCTTCCCTCTTTTAATCTTACAGCTGCAAGTGGTACAAAGGTAGTTCCTATAGATTGAAGAAGGGTAGCTCTCGATGCAGACCATACTTCTGGCTTTCTATCGTAACCTCCATTAGATAAAACAGTGGCGCATATTTGCTTAAGAGCACTTGAGCTAGCTGTAGATGCCGTATTTTCAATCTCGTATCTGAGAGGAAGAGTTGCTGTAGTCATGTAAACTTTATCTATAATATTTGCATGGTTAAATTGATGTGCTGTCATAAATAAACCATTGATTGCAAACCCTACCTTGGCTGATCCAACTCCAAGCCACTCAAACTCCATATATAATATCTGAGCTTTAGAAAGGTCTAAAGTTATTCTGCTAGGACCAGTGCCATCCATAGAATCTACATTCCAGTCTGATTGATTAACCACTTCTTCTACAACAGCTCCACTGGTATAGGTTCTACGAACGATAGAAATAGTGGACCCGTTCTGCTGTAAGTAAACTCCGTTTTGCCTAGAAAAGTATCCTACTCTTTGTCTAAGTCCAGTTTTAGCGAGATTAAAAACAAATGTTTGAAATACTGTTAAAGCTTTTCCTGGTTGATATGGAAAACACTTTTTAGATTCTCTATAAATCTTGTCGCCAGATGCTGTTCCAATTGTTAAAAGATCAGTAGACTCGTTCTGTAGGTATGAAACAGTAGCTGTACCGCTAGTCAAATCGCTGTATTCATCTCCAGAGGCATATCTGTGTTGACTATCAAAAAGGGTATATGGTTGAGCAGTTTTTGTTCTTCCAAATGCGTCATAGTTAAATGATGCAGGTGTTGATGGAGAATACTGTGGTATTCCAGTTGTAGCATTTATATATGTAGCCATTAGTTCTCCAATACTAGTATTGATACTTCCGCCGAAGAATCGCTAATTCCATAGATCTCATCATAGGGTCCTAGGGTAATGCTTAAAGTTTGTTCTGGCAAAAGTCTAAATCCATAAAGACTTGTTGTAACTCCAGTTGCGCCAATATAGACATTGTTAAATGATATATTCTTTATAATAATAGAAGACTCTGATCTCAATGGATTCCAGTTAGTCAAATGTAGTTGGGTAGAGCCAACTGAAAGAATATTATGTTTGACAGGCATCTTCTTATTATACCTTAATAAAAGACAAATCCCAACCAGAGGCGGATCCGATTGGGATTTGCTGCGCTAAGGCGCAGAATACAGGGAGCAAAGTGGGATGCTACAACCTGTATCTCCCTAGTATAAAATACTGATTATTTTAAGTCAACTAATTTTTATAAATACTTTTATGATTTTTCATCTTCATCATTTGGAGTATAAGATGGGTTAGGGCCAAGTAGGAACCCAGCATCATGATATTGAATCATCTTATTAATTTGCTGCTTGTCATCATCACTCTTAGCAGCCATATTTGCAAGTAGTACTAGGATGTCGTAAATCCTATGCAGCATAATATAATTAACCATTGGTAGGTTATCTTCTAAATTACTTTTTTCTGGATTTTCCTCAGACATTATTTTTATCCACTTCTTTTTTAATAGACTCGAAAAGGACTAGCCCTATTTCTTTTTTATAGTTGCAGGAAAGGCAATATAGATATGTGTTATCTTCATTATCCATATTAGGCATAAGAAGGCCTTGATCTATTGGACATTCCAATTTAGATACAAGGCCCTCTTGTGAAAGTGCTATGTACTTAGATACATATTGTATCTGTCGCAACTTTTCTCCTAATTAGCTAGGGAATTTCTCTAGCCAGTCTTTCGTGGTAGGAGTTAGACCTTTCCACGATGACCAATCTTTTCCGCCATTGGTCATATGATACGTTATCTCTGCGTTGATTACTGGATCAAATAAAAGTACATTCGATCTCAGGTCGAACTTTTCTTTACGAACATCGCCAAGGTTTCCCAGCATGTTGATCTGAAAAATTCCGTAGGAACTGTCTCCAGTATTCCTGTTGCCGTTATAAGCCATTGGTCGTCCATTGGATTCCTTCTTGGCTACAGCCCACGCCATTTTAAGGGCGCTTCCTTCAAATCCTACTGCCCAGAGTAGTTTTTCTAACTC
>Ga0315907_10003959_pt1 | contig 16945 bp, 12 predicted proteins | sample LakEriMetagenome_3_FD_203525 | JGI IMG/M metagenome (GOLD analysis project Ga0315907, IMG submission 203525) | Freshwater fungal communities from buoy surface, Lake Erie, Ohio, United States - Buoy 12 MA123 | ecosystem: Environmental > Aquatic > Freshwater > Lake > Lake biofilm | place: USA... | reverse complement strand
GGAAATGAATTCTTGTTGAGATTTCAGAAATCTTTCAACCCATGACTGGTGGAAATAGTCTACTGAGATCAAGATTGCAGTCCCAGCTTTTTTCCTTCCTCCATCATCAGTGCAAATGCCGCATCATAATTGTTCTCAATGATGCCATCGAGAATGGCTTCCCGGATGGCAGTTTTGATGACGCCTACTTCCCTGCAGGGATTGAGGTTAAAGGTTTGCATGATCAACTCACCGCTGATGGGCGGTTGCCAGTTGCGGATCTTGTCTTTCTCCTCTACTTCCTTCAACCGCTCTCTTACCATTTCAAAGTTGGCACGAAAACGCCTGACCTTGTTTTCATTCTTGGAGGTGATGTCTGCTTCGCAGAGTGTCATCAAATCATCAAGATCGTCACCCGCATCAAAGAGCAATCGCCTGATGGCAGAGTCGGTTATGTTTTCCTTGGTCAGGCTGATGGGACGAAGGTGCAGCTCCACCAGCTTTCTGACATACTTCAATTCCTCATGCAGCGGCAGCTTCCATTTGTTGAAAATTTTGGGCACCATCCTCCCCCCTACTACCTCATGACCGTGGAAGGTCCACCCCACCCCGTTTTCAAAGCGTTTGGTAGCCGGCTTGGCTATATCGTGCAGCAGGGCGGCCCATCGCAACCAAAGGTTTTGGGTATTGATACAAATATTGTCCAGCACCTGCAGGGTATGATAGAAATTGTCTTTGTGTCCTTTGCCATCGACATACTCTGCACCGGCAAGATCAACCAGTTGTGGGAAGATGATCTTCAACAATCCAGATTTGTAGAGCAGATCCAATCCAATGGACGGCTTGGGCGCCATCATGATCTTGTTGAATTCATCGGTAATCCTCTCCTGTGTGATGATGGAAATTCGATGGGATGTTTCTGCAATTCCCAAGAAAGTATTGGTTTCAATCCTGAAGTTCAATTGTGTAGCAAAACGGATGGCCCTCAACATCCTCAGCGGATCATCACTGAAGGTTTTGTCGGGAGACAAGGGTGTTCTGATGATCCCTTGCTCCAGATCATCCAAACCATGAAAAGGATCGATGATCAGGTGAGAAAGATCGGTGGATGCCGGATCAGTTGAATTTCCTGATAGTGTATCCCATTCTGTGATCTCGATGGCCAATGCATTGATGGTGAAATCGCGGCGTTCCTGGTCATCCTGGAGGGTGCCTGGTTCCACGGTTGGATTGCGGGAATCCCTACGATAGCTCTCTTTGCGGGCACCTACAAATTCAACATCATAGCCATTACAATTAAAATGGGCAGTGCCAAATGTTTTGAACCAGGAAAGCTTGGGCTGGGGTTTGAAGGATTGGATCGATTCTTCTGCCAATGCAATTGCATCGCCCAGGCAAACGATGTCAATGTCTTTACAAGGTCTACCCAACAGCCTGTCGCGCACAAAGCCGCCCACAATAAAGGTCCTGACCCCCAGTTTCCTGGCGGCCAATGACAGTTTGTGGATGATGGAATGTTCTTCTGCAGTCAGGTAAAATGGCATAAGGAGCTATCTATACAATATGATCAGATGGAAACATTGAAATCACGCAATGCGTCATTCAAACTGGTCTTCAGGTCTGTGCTGGCTTTGCGCTGACCGATGATCAGGGCACAACCCACCTGATATTCTCCTGCTGGGAATTTCTTGGTATAAGAACCTGGAATCACTACAGAACGGGCCGGTACGCGTCCTTTGTATTCAACCGGTTCGGGTCCGCTTACATCAATGATCTTGGTGGATTTGGTGAGTACCACATTGGCGCCCAATACAGCTTCTTTTTCCACGATCACACCTTCTACTACGATACAGCGACTTCCCACAAAGCAGCCATCTTCGATGATCACCGGAGTGGCTTGCAGGGGTTCCAACACTCCTCCGATTCCCACACCCCCACTGAGGTGAACGCCTTTGCCGATCTGTGCACAGCTGCCGACTGTAGCCCAGGTATCCACCATGGTTCCTTCATCTACATAGGCACCAATGTTCACATAAGATGGCATCAATACTACGTTCTTGGCGAGATAGGCACCATAGCGGGCAACGGCGTGAGGAACCGCGCGCACACCCAGTGATTTATAATCTTTCTTGAGAAGCATTTTATCATAGAACTCGAAAGGAGCCAGTTCCCAGGTCTGCATTTGCTGGATCCCAAAATATAGGAGGATGGCCTGCTTCACCCATTCATTCACTTGCCAATCGTCCCCTACTTTCTCAGCAACACGCAAGCGACCTTTGTCGACTTCTTCAATGACGCTTCTCACGGCATTGGAATAGGTTTCCTGCTTCAATAATTCACGATCGTTCCATGCCGAAAGGATAAGTTCCTTGAGTTCCATCTTTTGTTATTTTTGGCAAAAGTAAGGCAAATGATTTCTACTGCGGTCATCAGCTATGGCATCTCTGCCAGAACCTTTCATCTTCCTTTTCTGCAAACACATGGGGGGTATTCCATTGACATGATCTTGGAGCGAAATGGCGACAGTTGCCTTGCTAAACATCCTCATGCCAAGTTGGTCAAAACCCTTGACGAAGTGTTGGCGGATCCCGGAATTGAACTGGTGGTCATTTGCAGCCCCAATACCACCCACTTCCCTTATGCCAAAGCCGCGCTACTGGCAGGCAAGCATGTGGTAGTGGAGAAACCTTTTACCAATACCAGCGAGGAAGCATTGGAGCTGATGCGGCTGTCCAAAGAAACGGGTAAGATTTGCAGTGTCTACCAGAACAGGCGTTATGTGGGTCATTTTCTTACGATGAAAAAGATTATCGAGGAAGGGATGATCGGTGAACCCAGGGAGTTTTTTGCGCATTACGACCGGTATCGTCCCGATCCCAGGACCTATGGATTGTGGCGCGAGGAGACATTACCGGGCAGTGGTATTTTCTATGATCTTGGTCCGCATTTGATCGATCAATCTCTGGTTTTGTTTGGAAAACCGGATGCGATACTCGCCGATATCCGTTGCATGAAACCTTATTCCAAGGTGGATGATTATTTTGATGTGAAACTGTTTTACAAAAATTTGATCGTGACCCTGCATTCGAGCATGCTGGTCAGGGAAATGGGACCGCGTTACATGATCCATGGCACCAAGGGATCGTTTATCAAATATGGCGATGACCCGCAGGAAGAGCTGCTCAAAGCGGGACAGCTACCAGTTGGAGAAGAATGGGGAAAGGAGGATCCTTCTTTGTATGGGCTCCTGCATACGAAGATGGAAGGAAAGATTATCCGCGAGCCGTATCCTACATTGCAAGGAAGTTATGCCAGCTATTATGCCAATTTGTACAAGAGCATAAAAGAAGGGGCCTCTTTGCAAGAGACCCCTGAAGATGGTTATCGGGTGATCAGGCTGATCGAGTTGGCTTTTGAGAGCAGCAAGCGGCAGTGCAAAATACCCGTTGACCTGTCAATATGATTTTACTGAACAATGTCCCATTAAAATAGTTGCCACGGGCATAGTATCTATTGATTCACAGATTCCATTACTGACTTGATTCCGGTAACCGAAGCATAATCAGCACTGGCTGGCAGTTTTAGCCCTTGCAGCACACTAACAAAATCCTTTTCTCTCAAGCGAACTTTTTCAATAACGCCCGACTTTTTGTTGTGCAGGTAGTAATCATAATATTGTTCAAACATCCTGATTTCTTTGGAATACATTTCTGAAGGATCCGCCACCAAACGGTTGCGATACTGACGGTAAAGGGCCGCATTGGGACCATCCATGAAAACATTCAGGTATCCTTTTACAGGTGATTTTGCCAGGTTATCGGCGTTGATGAAATTCATTTTCTCACCACCAAACTTATCCGGCAATTGGATCTGGAAGGCCTTGATTTCTCCATCTGGCGCGACCAATTCTTTTTCCATCTCTATCCCTACCTTTTGCTCAAAAACATTGTACAGGATCTTTTTACCCTCTGTCTTGATACCAGACTTCATCTCAATGCTGCCGTCAAATGGTTCGCCCAGCAAATAGGGACTTCCTTTTACCCTGTATTGGCTGACGCGGATATATTCATGCGACCATTTCTCGATGACATGTTTGTTAAAGCTTCCTACGGGGTCAGGTTGAGCAAGGACAATGATTGAAAAGAATGAGAAGACGACACTTAAGAAAAGCTTTGTGGGGTTCATGTGGGATATATTTAATGATTAAGGCCTCTTCAAATTTAATGAAGAGGCCTTAATGGTATTGTTAAACTTTTGCTTACTTACGAGGGCCTATATAAGTCCAGGTTTCATCAAAGAACACACGTGGACCACCACCGCCAAAACCAGGCTGGAACATGTGGTACTTGATGCGGATGTTCTTGGTTGCAGGATCCCATCTACTGGTAAAGGTTGGATCCAAACGTGCAGTACGGCCATTGGCTGCTGGTTCGTATGGGCTCACCATGTTGGTAGCAACATTGGTTGCAGGATCAAAGGTAACAACCATGCCAAAAGCGCCATAATAGGAAGGGGCACCACCATTCATGATCGGATGGAAAATACCTCCTGTTGCAGTCATGTCCCTTACGGCAACACTGTTGGGACCGGTGGTCTCAAGATTAGCCGTCCAAGATGGCAAATACTGAGTAAGTGCGGCACTTCCAACGTCTACCATTGGACCAGTAACCCTGTAAACGCCGTCAAATTTGTTCTTGAGGGCGATCTTGTATACTACGGTCTTGAGGTTTTTGGGGATGGAAACACCAGTCTTGCTAACACTGCTGATGGTAAACGCCAATCCATATGCCTTGGTAGGATCCAATGAAGAGGTGTTGATCTGACAGGTGAAGGCTGGAGATACCCTTGTACCCTTGGCAATGGTCACAGAAGGTGAGCCACTTGCATAAGTGACTGTGCCTGCGGGAAGTGCAGTCAAACCACCAGCAGCCGTTACAGCAGCAGCATCCGGAGTGAAGCTTACAACGATGTCCTCTGGGGCCTTGTTTACATTTTCATAGTTTGCCTGAAACAAACTAAGCGTTTGGTTACCGGCCTTTGACTCCAATGCCAATGCATTGGGATTGTTGGCAGAAAGGGGCAGGGAAACAAATTCACCGCCAGCAAACGCGCTCATGCCATAGGTCCCGTTCTCAGCACCCTCATCCTTCAAACATGAGGACAAGCTGAATACTGCCATAGCAATCAGTGCCGTGTTTTTGTATTTTGAAATAAAGTTATTCATGTCTTTATTTTTTGTTTTGTGTCTGTGAATTTATTTATGCCAGAATACTCTCGAAGTGAATTGGCTGATCGTTCCTTCTGCTTTTACATTGGCTGTATTGTAGTTGTATTCTGAAGTAGGATACAACAACCTAGAAGGAATAGGATTACCGGCTCTTTCAGGAGCAATGGAAAGCGCTGGGGCAACTACTTTCAAACGGCGGATATCATTCCATGTTTCCAAGATACCGATTCCATTGAGGGCGATATACTTTTGCCATGCAATAACAGCCAATCTGTCAGCCAATGTTCCGGCAGCAGGCCAGGCTACTCTTGCATTCAGACCCAACAGGTAATTGTCAGCAACAGTAGTTGCGTTGGGCACACCCAACCAAGAGAAAGACTCTCTTACAGCAAGTGTGTAGGCCGTCCGTGCATCTCCACTGATCCATCCGCGGGTGGTTGCCTCTGCAATGAGGAATGCAGCTTCAACCGAAGTCATCACCCACATGGGCATGGTAAAGGACTTGCCTACACCAAAACCAATACCAGAAGTATTGTCTGAGCTGTTGGCCGTAACGGGATCTGCACCATAATCTGTTCCCCTCAAGGCACCACCATTCTTGGGGGCACGATAGAAATAGGAAACCCTTGGGTCGTTCAATGTATTGAGAAGGCTCAGGGAATAATTGTTGGCCCTGTTGTAGTTGTCATTTTCATTACCATTGATGGAATTGAACATGTGTGCATTGTAGAAAGGATTGGGCCTGTCAGCTGAGTAACCAGGTTGAACATTGGCACTCAATCCACTGCCCAGAAATCCTGATCCTTCTGAGTTGATCTTAGCGATCTCAGCAGTTGGATTAAAGGTTGAAGTACCGGTAGTGTGGATCAACATTTTCAATTTGATCGTGTTGGCAAACTTGGCCCATTTAACCTTGTCAGCACCAAACATGATGTCTCTTGTTTTGACATTGGTATTCTTGTTGATGTCTGCTGCTTTGATCAGGGCAAGTCCCGCGTCTACTTCTGCCAACAATGCCTTGTACACATTTTCACCATTGTCATAGGTTGGACGAATATTGCCAACCAGGTCAAAGGCCTTGGCGTAAGGAACATTGTTGTAAAGGTCAACCAGGTTCATCATCTCATAAGCCTTGAGGATCTTGGCCATACCCTCATAGAAGGTCCAACCCAATTCCTTTGACTTTTTCTCGATGGATACATATTGACCGGCGGTATAATAGGTGCCTTCCCAGATACCTGCTGCAAAATCGGTTGTGATGTTATAGCTCATCTCAACGGTTGATCTTGAGTAGGACCCTGCGGCACTCCAATAGCCCAACCATCTTGCGGCAAAATCCCAGCTGCTGGCATTGCGGGCAGCAGTAGTTGTCATTTGCGCAGTGATGGTCAGATCAGGTGTGATAACTGACTCTGTTGCTGTATTTGGATTCTTGTTGATATCCAGATAGCCTTTCTTACATCCACCAAGGATGATCCCGGAGAAGGCTATGATAATAAAGTATTTTGATTTTAACATGATCGTGGTTTTACGTGTGATAGATTTAGAAACGTAGGTTTACGTTAAAACCATAAAGCCTTGTGGGAGGAAGGATACCGGAGTTGTTCACACCTTGGGCGTTACCAGTGGTGTTGGCAAACTCAGGATCAGTCCATTCGTTGGATTTAGGCAGGAACATGAAAAGATTCCTTCCAACAAATCCAAGAGAAGCACCCTTGATGAATTTAGCACCTTTGATCAGGCTTTGAGGAAGATCATAGGTCAAGGAAATCTCTCTGATCTTCCAGGCTGCTGCACTGGTTAGATAGTTAGACTGAATACCTCTGTTGGTGGCGGTTGCTTCAAAGAAACCATAACCACCGGCACGAACCAGCACGTCTGTGTTGGGCACATATTTACCAGTTCCATCATCATATACAGAATTGGGAACGATAAAACGCATACGGCTGTTGCCTGCACTGCGGATGGAGATACCGGTAAAGTCCATATCAGGACCGATACCATGGTACACCTGGTGACCCGCTCTATAGTCAGCTGTAACCGTCAACGTGAAGTTCTTGTATTCAAATGAAGGATTCACACCCAGGATATACTTGGGCAATGTACGACCGAATTGAACAGGTGTTGGATTCTGTGAAGGCAAGCCTGTTTTGGCGTCCACAATCACCCTTCCATCTGCATCACGTTTGTAATCCGTGAGCTTGAAGACAAAGGCTGGATAACCAACGATACCGAAGTTGCCGTTTCCGATACCAATCTCATTCAAACCTTCGTAGATAGAAGTGATCTTGGTATCCTGGATGGTCAGGTTTCCTTTGAAATTCACCCTGAATTCACCGAGGTCAACCAATGGAGTCAAACGAAGATCGAATTCCAAACCTTTGTTGGTGAAGTTTGCAGCATTCACAACAGAGGAAGAAAAACCGGTGGAACGGCTGGTCTGGATGGAAAGCACCTGGTTGGAGTTGTCTTGTGTGTAGGCAGTTGCTTCGATGCTTACCCTGTTTCTGAACAAGGACAATTCGAAACCAACTTCTTTTGACAAAACAAACTCAGGCTTGATACCAGGGTTGTTTACACTGGAGCTGGCAGTGAAACCAGGCAAGCTTCCGTAAGGGAAACCACCGGCCACACCATAAGTAGGCTCCAATGAATAAGCACCGATGGTCACGTTACCAGACTTGGAAACGGATCCGCGGAGTTTAAGATAAGAAATTACATCGCTATTTTGGAGTGCCTTGATTGCATCACTCAATACTACTGATGCAGAAACACCAGGATAGAGGTAGGAACGGCTGGCAGCAGGGAGACGAGAATCCCAGTCGTTACGAACGGTTCCTTCGAGGAAGGCCCAGTTGTCATAACCGATCTGTGCCCTTCCGAAAACACCCATCAGCTTGGTTTCAGCAAAACTTTCGCTGGCCCCTGGCTCACCTGTTCTGTTGGAGATATTGAAAAGAGTTGGAATGATCAAGTTTCCACCGGAAACTCCAACAGACTTGGAGAAGGTTTCACGATAAGACTGACCAACCAATCCATCCACAGAGAACTTGCCATAATCTTTCTGACCGCTCAAGAAGGCCTCAGAAGTGATCCGGGTTCCAATGCTCTGGCCATCAGAAACACCCGCAAAGATGTCATTAACAGAGTTGTACTTGCCTGATGTTTTTGCATAAGGAGAATAGGTGAAGGCTTCAGAAGTACTCTTTGAATAGTTTGAATTTACAGTAGTACCCAAACGATAGGTAGCCGTCAACCATGGGCGAATCTTGTAGGTCAGCGTGGTAGTACCAATCAGGTCATGGGTGGTTCCTCTGGAACGGGCCCTGTCCTTGATGAAATATGGGTTTGTATAATAATCATTAAAATAATGATTAGGGCTGGCCCAAGTATCATTTCTCCAGTCACTGTAGCGGGTCAAAGGAATGTTCTGGGCAGTATTGAATACTTCCCAATAAGCACCGTTCTGTGCTACGTCATACTGAGACTTGGTATAGGTGAGGGTGAAATCAGCTGTGAAATTGCCATATTCTTTGGCAGCTTTGAAGCTGAAAGTAGTCCTTCTGTTTTTGTCGCCCGGAAGGGTACCTGCGATATTGGCATCCTGAAAAGACAAATAGAAATCCTTGGCAGAGATAGATACATCATTTTGAGAGGTAACACCGGTGTTGAAGTAGCGAAGTTTTTCACCATCCAAAACTGAATAGAGCGTCTTTTGCACTTCTCCTTTGTCATTTGGGCGTCCAAATTCTCTTTCAGATCCATCAAACTCGTCACCATATTGCTGGTTCTCAACCGGATCATAAACACCGATACCATTCTGGTCGATGCTGGAACCCTGACCGAATTGCATTTGGAACTTTGGCAGGAAGGCAACTCTTTCAAACTGAGTAGTATTGCTGATAGTGATTACCGGATTGGCTGCTTTAGAACCACGCTTGGTTTTCACCACGATTACACCGTTTACACCATCCGGACCGTACAGAGACGCTGCAGAGGCACCTTTCAGGATGTTGATGTCTTCTACGTCGTTAGGGTTGATCCTGTTCAGGAAACCGAGTGAGATGGGAATTCCGTCTACAACCAACAAGGGCTGGTTGTTACCGGTAAGAGAACGGATACCGCGAAGGGTGATCCTTGTGTCGGCGAACACACCATTGTTTACAGTAGCAATGTTCAAACCGGAAACCTTACCAGTCAGACCGTTCTGGATGTTAACCGCTCTTGCAGCAGTAACCTCCTTGCCGGAAACCTTGGCAGTAGAATAACCCAGCTGACGGGGCTGCTTTTGGATACCCAAGGCAGTTACCACCACCTCTTGCATTTGGGTTTCAGCAGTTGCCAAGATCAGGGTAACACTGTTACCGGATACATTGAAAACCTTTGAGGTGAAACCCGTTGCAGAGGCGCTGAGCTGTCCCTTCGCCTGGATCTGGATTTTGAAATTGCCGGAAGCATCCGCTTTTACGGCGTTATTGGTTCCCGCTTCAGTCACAGTAGCATTGGCGATTGCTTCGCCTTTGTCACTTTTGACAACACCTGAAACGGATCTTGTCTGGGCGAAAGCTGTCATGCCGAAGAGCAAGCAGATCGCCAGCACAGAGGCCAATTTTCTCATGTTTGACGTTGTTTATTTGGTTATAAAATAGACTTGTTTGACCGATTGCGCAGTCCAAATCGTTACAATGTTAAATATTTTTTAACAATTTTGCTCAAGAAAGCCGCTACTTTTTTGATCTTAAATTAAACATTCAAACAAAAAGGGTATTATTTTGAAAACAATCAAAATAATACCCTTTAAATAAACAGGATTTAAGAAAATGTTTAAATCCTTAGTTGGTATTTATCAAATATATTGGTTGATAATGTTCTCCAACCACTCCTGGCGTCCGCTTGTAGGCTTTGGTTCACCCTGATGGAAGGCAAAGGACCTGAGATCCTCTAGGCTGAGCAAGCCCTGTTCAAACCTTTGCCCCTCTCCGGAATCAAAGGACGCATACCGGTTTTTCCTGAACTCCTTGTAAGGGGATTCCTGCAATACCTTGTCGGCCACCACCAGAGCACGAGCAAAGGAGTCCATTCCGCCGATATGGGCATAGAAAAGGTCTTCCATGTCTGTTGAATTCCTTCTGATCTTGGCATCAAAATTGACACCGCCTCCGCCAAAACCGCCAGCTTCCAGGATGATGAGCATGGACTCCACCAGTTCATTCAGGTTCATGGGGAACTGATCGGTATCCCAGCCGTTCTGTGAATCACCCCTGTTGGCATCGATGCTTCCCAGCATGCCCGCATCCGCAGCTACCTGCAGTTCGTGTTGGAAGGTATGCCCCGCCAGGGTTGCATGGTTCACTTCCACATTCAATTTGAAATCTTTGTCCAATCCATGTTGACGCAAGAAACCGATCACTGTTGCTGAATCATAATCATATTGGTGTTTGGTGGGCTCACAGGGTTTGGGCTCGATAAAGAAAGTTCCTTTGAATCCATTCTTGCGGGCATAATCTTTGGCCGCATGCAGGAAGCGGGCCAGGTGCTCCTGCTCTCTCTTCATGTCTGTATTCAGGAGCGTCATATAGCCTTCTCTTCCACCCCAGAAAACATAATTCTCTCCACCCAATTTGATGGTGGCATCCAGTGCATTCTTCACTTGCGTAGCTGCATGTGCCACCACAGCAAAATCTGGATTGGTACTGGCTCCGTTCATGTAACGGGGATTGGAAAATACATTGGCAGTACCCCATAATAATTTTACACCACTGGCTTTTTGTTTTAGTCCCGCATAATCAACAATCGCGGCGAGGTTGCTTTCGTATTCAGAGAGACTTGATCCTTCATCTACCAGGTCAATATCATGAAAGCAATAATAGGGTATGCCCAACTTGGTGATGAATTCAAAAGCCGCATCCATCTTGTCCTTGGCTCTTTCAACTGCATCCGCTGCATTGTCCCATGCATAGCGCTTGGTACCAGGACCAAATGGGTCTGCGCCTGTATTGCAGAAACTATGCCAGTAGGCAACAGCAAACTTGAAATGCTCTTTCATGGTTTTGCCGGCTACCACCTGGTCTTCATTGTACCATTTGTAAGCGAGCGGATTATCCGATGTTCTTCCTTCATACTGAATCTTTCCAATGCCAGGAAAGAATTCCTTGTTTCCGAGTGTGACTGACATGTGTGTTGTTTTATGTTGTCAATGAATAAAATTTTTTCTCCAGTTTTCGTAGGCCGACTGATACTGCTCTCTCAGTTTTGTTTGTGGCTCTATGCGTGCCAGTACCTTCAATCCTTCAAAAGATTCATCTGTATTGGTAAATATTTTAGCCCCCACTCCGGCAGCCCTGGCTGCGCCCTGTGCTCCATCGGTATTGAAGAGCTCGATCGTGGCTCCAGTAGTATTTGCAAAAGCCTCTGCAAAGATTTCACTTTGGAACATATTGGCCTTACCGGCCCTCACGGTATTGATATTGAGTCCCATTTCCACCATCACTTCAATCCCATAATACAAGGCGAATACAATGCCTTCCTGTGCAGCTCTTGCCAAATGAGCATGGTTGTGCCGATTAAAATGCAGGTTCCTGATCATCGATCCGGGATCCGCATTTTCCAATACCCTTTCCGCACCATTTCCGAAGGGGTAGCACAACAATCCATCAGATCCTACCGGAACGCTAGCGGCAAGTTTGTTCATGTCTGGATAAGACAATCCGCTGAAAACATTTTTCTGCAGCCAGCTGTTCAGGATGCCGGTGCCGTTGATGCACAACAAAACACCATATCGCTTTTGCTCGGCGCTATGATTGACATGCAAAAAAGTATTCACGCGGGAGGCCGGATCATGATTGGGCTGATCGATCACACCATAGACCACGCCGGAAGTTCCCGCTGTTGCGGCAATTTCTCCAGGCTTCAATACATTCAATGAATAGGCATTGTTGGGCTGATCACCGGCTCGATAACAAACCGGGATATTTTCTTCCAGGCCCAATGCTGCAGCTGCTTCCATTGTCAGAAAACCTTGTTCACCAAATTGAGGAACGGTATGGCAGATCAATCTTTCGTCGATTCCATAATGCTTCAGCAGGTCTGTTGCAAGACCATCTCTTTGCATGTCCCACAAAATGCCTTCAGACAAACCGGATTGCGTAGTGCGCATTTCGCCGGTAAGCTTATAGGCAATATAGTCGCCTGGCAACATCACCTTGTGAATCTTTGCATAGACATCGGGCTGGTTCTCTTTCACCCACTTCAATTTGGAAGCGGTGAGGTTACCCGGCGAGTTGAGATAATGGGTCAGACAAAAATCCTCTCCCAAAGTTTGAAACGCTATATTGCCAATGTTGACAGCGCGACTGTCGCACCAGATGATCGATGGTCTCACCGGATTCCCTTCACGATCAACCGCCACCAATCCATGCATCTGGTAAGAAATCCCGATGGCAGCTACTTCATCTTTTTTGAAGTCACATTCATCCTGCAACAACTGCATGGCATTCTTCAATTCTCTCCACCATGTCTCAGGATCCTGTTCAGCAAATCCTGGCTGTGGTGATGAGATGGCCATTTCTGCAGATGGTGAAAAAGCAGCACCCACGCACTCCCCAGTATCGATGGAAAGCAAGGCACATTTGACGGAAGAAGAACCAATATCAAAACCCAATAAATATTTCATGTGGATGGAATGAGATCAAAATTTAGAAAATCATTTTTCACCATCAATGCCAAATCGATAGATGGTCTGGCTCTTGAATGTCTCCCCTGGTTTCAAGAGCGTTGTGGGAAAAGATGGCTGATTGGGTGAATCAGGAAAATGCTGCGTTTCCAAACAGAATCCCGTGCGATGCTGGTAAGCTACTCCCCTGCCCTTTTCATTGCCGTTCAGGAAATTACCGGTATAGAATTGCACACCAGGTTCAGTGGTGAATACTTCCATTTTTCTTCCCGATTTTTTATCTGTCACAACAACGGCAGGTGCTTGGGGATCTCTTTCGTTCAATACAAAATTATGGTCGTATCCTCCTCCGAATTGCAGTTGCTCGTAAGTGGCATCAATATCTTTTCCAATGGCTTTCGCATGGGTAAAATCAAAGGGCGTTCCCTTCACCGCTCTTAATTCTCCTGTTGGAATCAAGGTGCTGTCAACCGGTGTAAAGCGGTCTGCATGGATCATCAATTCATGATCAAGAATTTTTTGGGTCGGATCTCCAGACAAGTTGAAATAGGCATGGTTGGTCACGTTGATAACCGTTGCCTTATCGGTTGTAGCAGTGTAATCGATGGCAAGGCTGTTGTCTTCGCGGAGCGAATAGACCACTTTGAGTTTTAGGTTGCCGGGATAACCATTCTCACCATCCGGTACCGTGATGCTAAAACTTACGGCATCGTTCATCAGCCTTGCCTTCCATACCTGTTTGTCAATGCTCTTGATGCCGCCATGCAAGGTATTGGCACCATTGTTCAGCGGTGCATGGTATTCCACACCATCAATCTTAAAAGTTCCCTTGGCGATGCGGTTTCCATATCGACCCACCACACAACCAAAATAAGAACCGCCAGCGGCAAGACCTGCATGGTCGTCATACCCCAAGGTTACATTTTCCACTTTACCCTTTTTATCCGGAACATTGATGGAAACGATGGTGGCACCATAATTGGTTAGTTCCACGATCATTCCTTTTTTGTTGCGCAGGGTATAAAGGGCCACCTCCTTTCCATTGCTGTCTTTTGCCGCAAAAGCTGCTGCTCTTTTTGGATCGATTGGGGAATGTTCCATTTCTTCAGGTGTGATGACGCAAGAGGCAAGCCCCGCCCCTAACGACAAGACCATGGCAAGCAATCTCTTCATGAAATAAATTAAAGCTCACAGGCACCATCGCCTGTAGTTGCAATATAATGTTTTGGCTCAACACCAAAAGCTTTCTTGTAGGAAGCGCTGGTCTTTTCTATGACCTGTTCCATGACTTCATTTTTAATCAGGTTGATGGTACAGCCTCCAAATCCACCTCCCATCATCCGGGAACCCAATACGCCCTCTTGTTGTGAGACTATTTTCACCAGGTGATCCAACTCGGGACAACTGACTTCATACTCATCCCGAAGCCCTGCATGAGAGCCTGCCATCTGTGCACCCGCAGCTTTCCAGTCTCCCTGCTGCATGGCAGCTGCAAATGCCATCACTCTTTCGTTTTCATCAAGGACAAATGATGCTCTTTGAAAACAAATCGGATCGAGATGAGGCCTGGCCTCCATGAGCATGGAGCGGGATACATCGCGCAGCGTTGTGGCATTTGCACCCTGAGCCTGCCAATAGCGGACAACCGTTTCGCATTCTTCCCTGCGCTGGTTGTAGGCAGATGATGCGAGTTCGTGTTTCAGGCAGGTATCGAAAAGCAGGATGCTGATGCCATCCATCTGCAAGGGGACATATTGAAATTCGAGACTGCGACAATCCAATTGAATGGCATGGTCTTTTTTCGCGTGGATGCTGGCGAACATGTCCATGATGCCACACTTTAATCCCACATAATCATTCTCTGCTTCCTGGGCAATCTTTGCCAACTCGAGTTGGGAGAATCCTGTTCCATAGATTGCATTGAAGGCATATGCCACTACAGATTCCAAAGCAGCCGAAGAACTAAGACCCGCTCCAATGGGGATATCCGACCGGATCAACATGTTGACATGCGGAATATGGACCCCTCTTTTTTCAAAAGCATGGCGGACCCCCATCAGGTAGTTGATCCAATGGTTGGAAGAGAGGTTAGGCGGGCAATTGTTCAGGCTGATCTTTTCGTTGAGGTCGTAGGCAATGAGGGTGCAATCGCCTGAAGCTTCGCCGATGGCGAGGTAACAGGCTTTGTCGATTCCCGCTGGTAGGACATTTCCTCCATTGTAATCAGTATGTTCTCCAATCAGGTTGATCCTGCCGGGTGACTGAAAGATCCTGGCTTCTCCTCCGATCTCTTTTTGGTAAAACTCCTGCAACCAGTTTTTGTACATGTACGCGATTTGTTCAAAACTACTTAATAAACAGATAATCAATGTACTAAGTTGTGCCCATTGTGAACCAAAGCTATGCTCTGTTGTTACGAAATCGGGAAAAAAGACCCACAATCTTTCCCGAAACTGCCAATAGACTTTTTATCTAGGGTTAAAATGTGGAATTTTGCGGTTCCAAAATGAAACAGACATGCAAGAGGAAAATGATGACATTTTAGAACAGATCACCTCGTCGGAATACAAATACGGATTTGTGACCGATATCGAGGCAGATGAGGCCCCCAAGGGTTTGAGTGAAGACATTGTGCGTTTCATTTCAGCCAAAAAGAATGAACCCGAATGGATGCTGGAATACCGCCTCAAGGCCTACCGCCATTGGCTGACCATGGAGGAACCTACCTGGCCGAATGTGCAATATCCTGCCATCAATTTTCAGGATGTCATATACTATTCCGCCCCCAAGCAAAAAGTAGCCCCCAATAGTCTGGATGAAATCGATCCTGAATTGCGCAAGACTTTCGAAAAGCTCGGTATTTCACTGGATGAGCAAAAGCGCATTTCAGGAGTAGCCGTGGATGCGGTGATCGACAGTGTTTCTGTGGCCACCACTTTCAAGGAAGAACTTTCCAAGGTGGGTGTGATCTTTTGCTCCATGAGTGAAGCCATCCAGGAACATCCGGAACTGATCAAGAAATATTTGGGATCAGTGGTACCTGCTACCGACAACTTCTTCAGCGCGCTAAATGCTGCGGTTTTTAGCGACGGCTCTTTCTGTTTTATTCCCAAGGGAGTTCGTTGCCCGATGGAACTCTCTACCTATTTCCGGATCAACGCTGCCAATACGGGTCAGTTTGAAAGGACCCTGATTGTTGCCGAAGAAGGTAGCTACGTGAGCTACCTCGAAGGTTGTACGGCCCCCATGCGCGATGAGAATCAATTGCATGCAGCCGTGGTGGAGATCGTGGCCATGGAAAAAGCGGAAGTGAAATATTCTACTGTTCAGAACTGGTACCCTGGCGACAAAGAAGGCAAGGGCGGTATCTACAATTTCGTAACCAAGCGCGGCATCTGTGCCGGTGATCATTCCAAGATTTCCTGGACACAGGTGGAAACCGGTTCCAGCGTTACCTGGAAATATCCCAGTGTGATCCTGAAAGGAGATCATTCCATCGGTGAATTCTATTCTGTTGCTGTGACCAATAATTTCCAACAGGCCGATACGGGAACCAAAATGGTTCATATAGGGAAGAACACCCGCAGCAGGATCGTTTCCAAGGGCATCTCTGCCGGCAAGAGCCAGAACTCCTACCGCGGACTGGTAAGTGTTGCGAAAAATGCGAGCAATTCCAGAAACTTCTCACAATGTGATTCATTGTTGTTGGGTGACAAATGCGGTGCGCATACCTTCCCTTACATCGAAGTAAAAAACAATACGGCCATCGTTGAACACGAAGCAACAACATCCAAGATCGGGGAAGACCAGATCTTCTATTGCAACCAGCGTGGCATCGATACAGAAACGGCCGTTGCCCTCATCATCAATGGCTTTGCCAAGGAAGTGATGAACCAACTGCCCATGGAATTTGCGGTCGAAGCCCAAAAACTTCTGGCCATCAGTCTCGAGGGAAGTGTCGGTTAACCAACAATTTAAAAAGACAAAACAAGCATATGCTAAAGATCGAAAACCTGCAGGCAAGAATTGAAGAAAAGGAAATCCTCAAAGGCATCAACCTGGAGATC
>Ga0315907_10003956_pt1 | contig 16950 bp, 20 predicted proteins | sample LakEriMetagenome_3_FD_203525 | JGI IMG/M metagenome (GOLD analysis project Ga0315907, IMG submission 203525) | Freshwater fungal communities from buoy surface, Lake Erie, Ohio, United States - Buoy 12 MA123 | ecosystem: Environmental > Aquatic > Freshwater > Lake > Lake biofilm | place: USA... | reverse complement strand
ATGGAGTAGGTGAGGGTGATGTCTTGGGTGGGGGCGTCGCCGTTGACGTTGACGACGGTGGTGCCGGCCAGGGCGGTGCCGGGGGTGTAGGCCGACTCGTACCAGAAGCCGTCCATGAGCTGCACGTCGAAGGCGACGCGGGCGACCCGGTTGGAGAGGGCGTCAGCCTGCTCAAGGCCGCCGAGGTAGCGGGCCGTCGCCGTGTGCGTCGGGGTGCCCGCCGTGTCCAAAGTGCGAGACATGGTGAAGACGTCCCCGCCGTTGAGCACGAGGGAGCCGAGGCTCTTGAGGTTGGTCTGCATCGCGGGCCGAGTCGAGCCCGCCACAATGCCGCCGAACGTGACCACACGCGGACCCCACCACGGGGTCGCCGCAATAGCGCCCGTCCGGCCCGGCACCGAGTAGTCGTCCTGGCGCAGCGGCGGGATGCCGATGTTGCCGTCAATGACCTGGAGGTGCGTGAGGAACGTGGTGACGTCGGTCGCGCCGATCTTGTACGTCTCAGCCATTCACGCCTGCCAGGAAGGCCGCGCGACGCAGCGCACGGGGGAGGGATGTCTCGGCACGCTCACCGGGAGCGGAGACTACGTTGATGGTGCCAATTTGGAAACTGCTCGCCGATCCGGCGCCAGTAGGGGTCATGCCCGCAAGCGGGTTGATGCCGCGGTTCAGTTGGGAAAAGAGGTCGGTGCCGAATTGTTTGACAGCCGAACGGCGCATGACGTACTCACCTGGTGCCAGCATGGCTGGGACGGTGTCAGGGCCACGAGATAGGCCGCCGCGCGCGAAGAACTGCGGAACCATGCCGCCCTTGGCCCCGTACCATTCACGAGGCCAGCCGCCAGGAGGACGACCGTCGGGCCACTCGTAGTTGACGGTGATGTCAATCTGCTTGGACTTGAGCGAGTCCAGCATTGCTTGGAGGCCGCTGACGTCTACACCGGCTTCGTCAAGATCGTCAATGAGTGCTTGGAACGGCTCAAGCAGCAGCGCCCGAGTTCCCGAGTCCATCTTCGTGTTCTTGAACGCATCGGCAAGAGTTGTCAGGCCTTGGCTGGCTACTGATGCGCGACCGGCCAACGTCGTCTGGGCCTCAGCGTAAGACGCGGTCTCGGTGATCAACCCCTTGAGAAGGTTGAAGTTCTCCTCACCCTTCTCGCCAAAGATATTGACCGGGGTGTTCGTCTTTTTGAAGGCATTGCCAACATCGTCAATAGCCTGCCGGAACGAAACTACCTGCTCCGTTTTGTTGATGGCGGCAGCAAAGATGTCAAACTTCGCGGCGGCGTCTTCAGCGTCATCGCCCGACTGGGTGATCTCGTTGCCCAAGTCGTCAACGTAGGTGACAGCGTCGCGACTAGCGTTGGCAGTGCGCACCACCGCGTCTTGGTAGCCCGCGTGCTTGTCGGCGACGGTGTCGAACTCAACGCCAGTGTTCTCAAGATCGCGACGCAGCGTGCTGACCCATTCCAACGGCGACGGGTTGAACGTCTTGATGGTCTGCATAAACGTCACAAAGCCACTGTCAGCCTCGCCAGTCTCAGACTTCAGCAGACCCATAATGTCCACAAGGTCGCCCAGGCCGTTGACCTGAGTGGCGACCATCGCGCCCAGGCCTTCCATTGCGGGCTCAAGAGACTCAATGGCGCCCGTGAGGGAGCGTGTGCCCTCCTCGCTGCCTTGCAGCCCGTTGAGGAATCCAGTGCCGAGGGATTCCTGCAACTCGCCGAAGGCGACGCCAAGCCGCTTGATGCGGCCTTCGTAGGTGTTGGCGGCTCTTGCGGCCTGCCCCCCGAAGACGTCATTGAGTTCAGCGGTGACCGTCCGAAGGTCCCCAGACTTGAGAGCGGCCGCGGACAGGGGCACGCCAAGCCGACGCAAGGCAGTGGTCTGGCCGTTGGCGGCCTTAGACAGCGCCATTGTGACGCTGCTCAGGTCGCGGCCCGACCCTGCGGAAACGTCCAGCGCCAGCGACATGAGCCGCTGGGCCTCCGCAGCGTCGCCTGTGGCGTTGACCAAAGTGACCATTGCGGGGCGCAGCTGGTCGTCGGCGACACCTGTGGCCCGTGCCATTCCGTCAATGAATGACTCGACGCCTTCTAGTGCCGTGGTCTCGCCCACGTTGTTGAGAGCCTGAGACAGCCGAGTTATGGCCGCTTCTTCGGCGGCAGCAGCCTTGACCGCGTCAACACCGAACTTGACCGCGAAGGCGGCGGCAGCGGCGCCAGCCAGCGCAAGGTTGGGTGTCAGCTGGTTACGAAACCCGCTGGCAAGTTGGTTGATAGGACCCTGGGCCTTCTTGGCGGTACGGTCCATGCGCTGCAAATCGCGGATCGCAGCCTTGAGCTGCTTGTCGGTGTAGGTCGCACCGACAATGATGTTGATGCCCTTGCCAGACCCAGACATGGTCGCCATTAGGGCATCCTCCGATTCACTTCTTCAACGGCCTTGTCGCAGGCCTTCTTCAGACTTGCCATGACCTCGGGGTACTTGTTGGCGATTGCGGCTCGGGCGACGCGGCCTTCCTTCTTGCCAGACTTCACAATCGGCGACCAGCGGTCGTTAGCCATCTCAACCAGTTTGCGTCCGGCTTCGGTCTTGGCCTTTTGGCCGCGGCCTAGCGACTCAGCAAAACTGGCAATCGCGGGAGGGTTTGAGTTCGTCTGCACCTTGATCGTTGTGCCTCGACGTCGGAACGACGTTTGGACAGGAGCCCAGCCAGGCCAGCCAGCGCCTCCCCGACTTCCACGGGCGCCGTTAGTGGCGACCCATCCGGAAACTGGCGGGGAATCGGGCGCGAGGCTTTGCGCCTCCGCCATAAGGTCCCGGCCTACGTCCGAGATATCGCGGCCAACCTGCCGAGCGACAGTTGGCTCCAGTGAACGCAGCGCTTTGATTGCCTCGTCGGCTCCCACAATGCGAACGGATGCCTGCGCCATCGGTCAACTCCTCCGGCTTTGATTGGCCCGCCAAGTCAAATACTTGGACATGGTGAAGATCATGCGGTCCGACTCGGCCAGCACTTGTGACGGCGACATGCCGTATTCGTGCGCCAAGTAAACGATCAGCCAGTGGGCGTTGTCGTCCCCTCCAAAGGGACGATGTTGGCCTGCCCAAACTCCACGTTGTCTACTGACTCAAGCCAGGCGTCAAATGAAGCGCTGGTCTTGCTGGTGCGCATGAGTGAGTGCCACGCGAGCCAGCAGGCGTCGGTGAGGCGGAAGTCGTCGGCGAGGCGGGCGATGGAGCGGTCGTGTGCCTGCTCGAAGGCCACCTGGTCGGCGACCGAGGCCGTGGCCTCGGCCGCCGTGCCGTCGGCGTAGGTGATGGTGAACTGGATGCGCAAGGGATTCTCCTAGGCCTAGAACGTGCCAGCGGTGGAGCGGCTGATTTCGCCGACGGCGGGCCACGTCACATCGAATGTGGTGAGGTCGCCGACCTGGCCGTTGACGGGCGTCTGCTGGGAGCAGAGGACCGGGATTGTGTAGAGGGGTGCAGTGGACGTGGCGGTGCCCTGGGTGGTGCTGGTGCCCGCGAGGATGACCACATTGGCCGTGCCGCCAAACACGCTGGCGAGGGTGGCGCTGACGCTGGAGGCGTCGTAGTCCTGGTGCAGGCTGATGGTGACCGAGGCATCCTTCAGCCCGGCGATGCGGCTGCGCGCAGCCTGGCCGAACGCCGTGGTCTCGATCTCGTCGACAGTCTCGGTGACCTCGACGCTTGCGATGTTGGTGGTGAGCTCGGTGCTGCCGACCTTCACCCGGATGTTCTTGCCGATGAACTTTGCCATTCTGGTTACTCCTTAGCCGGCGGCAATGACGGTGACCGAGAACTCGGCCGTGTGGTAAGTGACGTCCCCAATGGCGAGCGAGCCCTGGTTGGTCATTTCGGTGACTCGGCAATCCAAGGCTTTGCCCCCGAGGGTGCGGTCGCCTTCAATTGCCGCCTTGACTGAACGGCTGCCGCTTGACTCGCAGTAGCCGTCCAGCGTGGTCTGTGATGCCCGGTCGGCTACGCGGCCAACGATGAGCATGATGGTGAACTGGTATTCGTCCGACCCGCGCCCGAAGGCGGTGTCGTAAGTGATGCGGCCCGGCATCACGACCGCGACGGGAGGCTGCGGGTTGTCGGGAATGTAGGCCGAGGACCGCAGGCCGGTGATGGTGGTGAGCCTGTTGGCGAGCCCGGTGCGCAGGTCCGTGAGCGCGGTCATGCGACACCGTTGACGCGGCGGTAGCCCTCGACGAGCTGCACGACGTCAGGGTCCAGGCCGCGGCTCACCCGCATGATTCCCATGTCGCCGAAGCCGGCCACGCCTAGGGGTGACTGGAGGCGGGTGAAGATGCGGGAGGACTGGAGAACGGTGGCTTGGGTCACTGTGACCGGGATATTGGGCCATCCGAAGACAGCCCGCACCTTGATCGAATTCTCCGGCCCCGTGGGGAACGAATAGTCGCCAATGGCCCGTATGCGGGTGAACGGCCACACAACGCCGCCGAGGTAGTCGTTGATCGGCTCCGGCTGGGCGTCGCCCTGCCCGCCAGCCGTGCCGATCGTCCAGGTCGTGTCATAGACGCCATCAAGGCCCGTGGACGTTTCGACCTGGGCGATGGAGCGGGCGTCGTCGATCTGAACGACATAGGGGTTCTCGGTGGAGTAGTAGCGGGTGACGGTGCCAGCGTTGATGAAGTTCCTGCCGCAGTAGGCGTCGATGAGGCGGGACGCGGACTCGACGGCCATCTCAAGGAGGGCGTCGTCGGTGGCGTCGCCAGCGGGGATGCGCAGCGCACTCTTGATCTGGCTCAGACTTGCGTAGCCGTTAGCAATCGCCACGGTTAGCCTCCGATTTCGTAATGCTTCCGCATCCAGTCGACAGTCAGGGGAAGTCCCTGAGCGAGCCTCGTGCGCGGGTTGTGGTGCAGCAGTGCCTTGGCCTTGGAGATGTCAGGCTTCTTGCTGGTGACGTTGTGCTTGTCCAGCGGCAGCCGGTTCACCAAGGACGGGTGCGCCTCAGTGATTTCGAGCAGCATGTTTGCCATGTCCTCGACGCTGACGTACTCGTCGCCGCCGACGTTCACGGTCTCGCCTGGGGCGAAGCTCGTGGCCGCGTTGGCAAGCGTCACGATGAAGTCGCCCTGGTACATGAAGACCCGGTGGTAGTTCTCATACACCGTGATCGGCTTCCCAGTCAGCAGCCGGTAGGCGAACAGGCACACGACCGAGCGGTAATCGTGGTAACGCTCGCCGGGGCCGTAGGCGTTGAAGAACCGCAGCGTCATGGTCTTGGTGCCGTAGCGGTCCGCGAAGTTGCGGATCTGCTCCTCGTTGACCCGCTTGCTGATTGCGTAGTCGTTGGTGAGGCGCGGCTGCGGGTTGTCGAGGAGGTAGCGCTCGTCAATGGCTTCGGCGTCGGCCTCACCGTAAACCTCGGAGGAGGAGGCGAAGACGTGGCGGAACCCGCGCTCACGCTGAAGCTCAAGCACGTTGCGGGTGCCGATGGCGTTGGTTTCCCAAACTTTTTCGTAGAACTCTTCCCCGTTTAGTCTGCCGAACTCGGCGGCCAGGTGGTAGACGAGGTCGAAGTCGCCGACGCGGTCGAAGGCGGCGCGCAGCTGCCGGTAGTCGGCGACGTCGGCGCGGATGGTCTGGGGCTGGCCGGTGTGCTGGAGCTCAATGCCCCAGACGTCGTGGCCGCGCTCGCGCAGCTCGGCGACCAGGGGGGCGCCCAACGTGCCGGCGGAGCCGGTGACAACGATCTTCATGCTGTTTCCTCCACAATTCGCCAGAACCGCTCGGGTTGCTGGGCGAGGACTGCCGCAGGGTCGCCGGGCTCTAGCCGCCCGACGAGGGAGTTGGTGACGATGTCGCAGCCAGCGAGGGTGGCCTCAATGACGACGAGTGGACAGGCGTCCCGCTCCTTGGGGAGGTGGACGAAGTATTTAGCGCGGGCCATGTGCTCAAGCACGACCTCGTGCGGGGCGTTCTCCAACTCAATGAGCTCAACGCCCTGGCGCTGCGCCCAAATGCGGGCGTTGAGTTTCCCTTTGGCCGGGTGCTTCCTGCCCGCGAATAAAGCGAAGGGCTCTTTATTGCCCGGGGTGACTTGGCCGGGTGGTACGGGGGAGTGAATGTAGGCGTCGGCCCGGCCGGTCCATTCGGCTTCCCAGCCCATGTGCGCTCGGCTCATCGTCAGGAACCGCGACGCTTGGCGGAATAACTCGGCCTTGGCGGGGGTGCGGTGCTGGGCGTGCTGCACCCAAACGATAGGCCTGTGAGCCGCTAGGAAATTCATAGAGGCTTCGGAAAGTTTGTCGGTGCCTCCGACTACTACCCGGTCAAACCAGCCGTCTGCGGCGCTCTCAGCCTCGTCCGGCTCGATGTACATGACCTCGACACCAGCCGGCGCCGCCATGACCATGTAGTCCGTATTGCGCTCCGCACCTCCCGCATACTTCCCCGGCAGGAGCGCCGCGTGCCGCTCCTCAACCCTAGGGATGTGGTGCGTCACCCAAGCGACCCTCATGGTGCCAGGAGAATGTCGAGCGCCGGCCGCCAATACCTGTCAAACACAACATCGGCGTCATAGTTGGCGGCAAAGTCAATGGCCTGCTGGGAGCGGCCCCGGCCTCGCGCGTAGGCAGCCTCAAGGTTGTCGACGATGCTCGGCACTAGGGGCGTGAAGAACCAGCAGCCTTGAGGTGCGTCCCAGGCGGGCTGCACGTCGCAGAGCCAACCGTCGCCCATCAGCTCCGGTTGCGCCGTGGCATTACTCGCCACGGCCATGGTGCCGCAGGCACCGGCCTCAACCAGAGGGATACCGAAGCCTTCGCCGCGAGACGGCTGAAGAAACACATCCATGGCGGTGTAGATGGCCGCAAGGGCTTCCTTAGGAATACCCATCCGATAGGAGTACGAATCAGCGAAGGCGACCCGGTTCATCGGCACGCCCGTCGCGGCAAGCAGCGCCCGCAAGTCAAGGCCAGACATCGCTGGGCTTGGCTCGGTGTGCAGGTAAAGCCAGACGTCGTTGTGCTTCTGCATAACCATTGCGGCCGCGAGGAATGACTCGGCAAAGGACTTGCGATCCACCTGCCCCTTGTTTGCCGACACCATGCCGATAACGAAGGCGTCCTCGGGGATGCCCATCCATGTGCGGGCGGGCACCTGGCCGTCGCTACCTTGCATCAACTCGGTCGGCTTGAAGACCTTGGTGTCAATGGCGTGCGGGACGTACAGCGCCTCAATGTCGTGGCGCTCAATGGCGTCAAGCCCGAACTGAGACATCGCAATTGGAGTCACGTTGGGCCGCGCCAGCCACTCGATGACTGGGGCCGGGGCGGGGAAGTGGTCGATCGGCACCCAGGAGGCGACGCGCTCCACATGATCCCAGCCAGCGCCCTTGAAAACCCAGCAATCAAACAGGGTGATGACGAGGGCCTGCTGCCCAGTCGAGCGACCAAAGTCCATCGCATAGGCGGGGATCACGTCGTTGCTGTAGATGTCAAGGCCGCGCGGGTAGAGCGGCATTCCCTCCCACTCCATCATTGAGCCCTCAAGGCCGTAGTTGCAGGCTACGGCGACTTCGTAGCCCGCTTTCTTGATGCGGCGCGTGGCTTGCTGGGTTTGCTCTCCGTATCCGGTAGCGACAAATGGAGCATTTGAGGCCCAGACGATTCTTGGTGCAGCAGTCCCAGCCGGAGCAGTTGCTCCCTCTCGGGCGGCGGCACGTCTAGCGGGATTCCCGCTGCGTGAATTGTTGCGAGTGTTTGAGGCTTTCGTGGCATGGGCCACCTGTTTCTCCTTGTGTGCGCAGGGGGTGTGGATGGCCCCGCCCCCCTGCGCAAAGGCGGGGCCATCCACGTCTAGGTGCCTAGTGACTAGGCGGTGCCGCCCACGTAGTGCTTGATGTGGGACGTCTGCGGAAGATTTCCATCGACCCTGATCTGGAAGCGAAGCGTGACCTGCCCGGTGTTGAAGGCGAAGTCGTCGCTGCGTGCCACGTCGATGCCACCCACGGTCCTGACAAAATAGGAAGGGAAGTGACCCGCGAGCACGGACTTAGCCGCAGAGCCAACCGACGCCATCGCCGGGTTCTCGATCAGCGGGTAGCCGAGGATCGAGTCCGGGGTGCCCGGCTGGATGCTCGGCACGAAGACGTAGTCGCCTGACGTCGTCTTGAGCTTGCGCATGGCGCCGATGCTGGCGCCGTTGGCCATCACGCCGAAGCCAGGCAGACGCCGAGCGGCGCCGTCCAAGCTGTAGACCAGGTCAATCAGGTCGTCAGCGTCAAACGCGCCCGTGCCCTTGGTGCCCGCAACTGCGGTGCCGCCGGTCTTGCCAGCGGTCGACGCAACCACGATGCCGTTTGGTTCGGGGGTCGCGGCGGTGCCCAGCGTGAGCCGGTCGTTGACCTTGTAGCCAATGGCGTTGCCGGCCTGCTGGCCGAGGAAGCCAATAACGTCGATGTTGCTGTCGGAGAGGAACTCCTGCGAGACCTGCACGATGAAGGCGTACTTGTAGGCCTTGAGTGTGGTCTTGCCGAAGCCGGGGTCCGACTCGTCGATGGTGGCAGCCTCAGCCTCGTAGCCCGCAGTGGACCAAGAAGCCAGCGACGGGAGGACCAGGTCCTCGCCCGAAGCGGTGTTGAGCACGGTGACGACGCTGGGGTCCAGCATCGGCCCGACCAACCGCGCCTGGTCCAGCACGACATCGCTAAATGAAGTCGGAACCGGGGCGTTGCTGCTGGTCTTGGCAAGGTCGCGCTTCTCGAACTGGAAGGAGTAGGCGCGGCGCTCGCCAGCGAGCAGCTGACGAAGGATGTCGGCGTCGGACTCGGCCGCAGCGGTGCGGGCCTCAACCGGGCGGGCGACATCTGCGACGCCACGCATGGCCTCGGCGATCTCAGCCTCACGCTTCTCAGCGGTGATGAGGGTGTCGATCATGGTGCGCTTCTCGTCAAGCTCCGCGAACGTGCGCTCGACGAACTCGCGCTCCTCGCCGGACAGGTCGCGGCTCTCAGCGGCGGCCTCGTCCATCTTTGCCTTCGCTGCGTGGTACGCCGACTGGCGATCCTCCACGAGCTTCTTCAGGTACTCGGACAACTTAGTTCACCCCTTTCTGGGGTCTCGGTTTGTTGGATTGCGCAGGTGTTTCTTGCGAATCCCGCCGAGGCTCCTCAGAGCGGGGACCTAGCCGCGGCTCGCGCGGCCAGGAAGTCTCAGGCCTTGAAGGCCAGATCCAGCTTGGTCTTCAGCAGGTTGATCTCGCTGGCGTCGTGCGCCACCGGCTCAACCACAGGCTCGGGCTGCGGCTCCGGCGACAACTTCGCCACCACCGCAGACAACAGACCAGCCTGATCCATCGTCAAGGTCGCCCCGCGCTCAAGCGCCTCAAGCGCGCCATTGAGTGCGTCAGCGTCCTCGCCCGTGGCCTCGGCCAGCATGTCCAGGCTGCGCACCGCGGCGCTCGTGGCCTGGTAAGCCGGGAAGGTCACAATGCTGGTCTCATGCAGGCGGACCTGCTGAAGGGTGCGCTGGCTGCCGTCCTCGTTCCACTTGTCGCCGCCGCGAGGAACAGAGAAGCCGAAACTCATGCTGTCAATCACTCGCGGAGCGCCTCCGGCGCCGAGCAGCACCGCGAGGTCGCGGCCGTCAGTCGTGTCCGGCAAGGTCGCCTTGACAAGCAGACCGCGGCCGTCCTCCTCGAGCGTCATCGTCTTGGAGCGGGTTGACGCCAAGGGGCGCGCCGGGTCGTGATTGACGAGGAGGAAGACGTTGTTGCGGGACTTGAGCGACCGGGCGAAAGCACCAGGGGCGATGGTCTCGGTGAAGGGCAGGGGCTCGCTCGGGGAGTTGAACACGGCCGCGTATCCCTCGAAGCTCATACCTTCGGGGGCTTCGCGGACCTCAAGGTCGTTGACCGTGAAAGTGCGGGTCTCCATGCCTGTCATGCTTCGTCCTTCTTCCTCGCGGATACGCTCGGCCTCGCGCTCAAGCCAGCGCCTCGCCGGTCCAGGGTCCGTCGGGTCAATGCCCCATAGGTAATGAGCCACGGCGCCCGCGCCGGGATAGTCGGGGTGGTTGCCGTCGCTGTTCTGCGGCGCCTCAAGGTCGACCGCGTGCCGGGCCGCCCAAGCATTCGCCCGAATGACCTTGTCGTCGGACATTTGCCCGTCAGCGATCTGACGGGCCTCTCGGATGGTGCGATCCGCCAGGCCGTCCCCGCCATAGCCCTCGGCTCGGAAGGCCAGCCCCTTGCGGGCTGCGGACGCCATGTAGCCGGGGACCTCGGGCACGTCAGACCTGGGCGTTCTCGGCCGGCTGCAACTGGTTCGACGCTAGGCCCGTGTGCGGCATCGCTGGCAGCCCGAGCGCCGACAGCACAGCTGCGGGCTCGTAGCCAGACTGGACAAGTTTCGCGGCCATCTCGACGCGCTCGCGCTCCTCAACGATCCCCGCCGAAGCGACGGCGATGTTGGCGAGCGGGACCCGCGGGCTGTCGCCCCCATCGACAGGGCGCAGATCCATGAGTCCGCGCACATCGTTGACGCTCATGTACCCGGCCTGCAATGCCGTAGAGAACACGGAAGCTTGCGTAGCCGAGTCACCTCGGAGAAGGCCGTCCATATTGACGCGCAGGAAGACGTCGCCGGGGAGGAGGCGGTTGTGGGCTTCCTCGATGGCGGCGATGAGCGGGGTGAGCGAGTAGCGGGTGAACTGGATGGCGTTGTGCTCCACCGAGGCGTAGGACATGGCCCCTGGAGTGTTCAATCCGATCATGCTGGGAGGGCAACGAAAGACCCTAGCGACCTCTTCCACGGCGAACTGGCGGCTCTCAAGCATTTGAGCCTGCTCCCCATCCGAGCCCGTCTTCACAAACTTCGCGCCACCCGACAGCACGCCAGGACGATGCGCCTTCTTCAGCCCCTTGTGCCCAGCTTCAAAAGCGTCAACCAGATCCTTCGCCTGCTCCTGCGTCAAGTTGCCGGGGAACTCAATCATTCCCGAGGTGTTGGCACCGTTGGAGAAGTAGCGCGACGCGAACTCATCCAGCGCTTTCGCTAGGCCGAGTGTCTGCTTTAGCTCGTCTACGCGGCTGACACCCTTGAGCGAACCAGGGCGGCGCATCTCGGGGATGTAGAGCACGTCCTCGCCAGGCAGGACGGCCTGGCCCCCGTCAATGACGAACTCGCGCAAACGAGTCGCGGGGTTCCGACGAATGTCTACCCGCGTCGGGTCAAGCGGCTGAAGCGCCACGATCTCGCCGTTGCCATTGCGAAGGATCTGCACCACGGCCCCATGCGACAGCAGCATGGAGACGACGATCTGCTTGTAATACTCAATGCGACTGGAGCCGGGGCCCTCGGGCTCGTACACCCAAGCGGGCCGCGGCCGGTAGGGGAGCCGGTTGCCGTCACGCCGAATGAACGTGTCCACCGGCAGAGTCGAGATCGTGTCCGACAGCAGGCGCACGCAAGCGTAGGCCGCACCGATCTCGAGGGCGTTCTTCTGGTTGACGACCGTGCCCGCCCAAGTGGCGAAGCCCGACACGTCAATGCCGGAACCCCACACCTGCTGGTAGGAGAGGTTCCGCTCCTCCATCGGCTGACCGCCGAACAAGTTAGCGAGCATCAGAGGCCTCTCTCAAGCGCGACACCGAAAGCCAGCCCGCAGATGCCAGCGACAACGAAACCGAGCCAGGGCGCCACAAGGGCGCACCCGACAATGAGCGCAGCGCAGCCAGCGATCTGCAAAGCGAGGGCGATGCGCATAGACGCTCCTAAACGGAAAAGAAACTGGCGACAGGTGCTTCGGGCTCCGCCTCACGGCGATGAGTAGCCCGGTCAAAAGCGATGATGGCCGCAACCGCGGCGTCAATCTTGCGAGGAGAGCCCCGGTGTTCTTTCACTACGCGGGGCCCTTTCGCGTCGTGCTTGATGACGCAGTGCGATAGGTGCCTGGCAAGAGCGGGAGCATGATCGTGCGCGACCTGGCCTGATACCACCGCGTCAAAGAACTTGGCCGTCGATGGGACCATGCGAGCTGGGCTCGAGCTTGGGTACTCAGTAATCGGAACCCCGGCCTCGGCCAGCGCCTCCATTGACCGCTGCCAGCGGTACGGGTCACACGCAACCTCAACCACATTGAGCCGGCCGCACGTCTCCAAAATCCGAGCCTCAACGCCGCCAATGTCCACCCGCCAGTCATCACGGTCGGTAGGCTGCTTCTCCCACAAGTCGACCAGCCAGACGCGCGGGGTCTCCTCAATCGTCACGCCGACAATCGCCGTCGTATCCCCAGAGAACGAACCATCAAAGCCCAGCACCACGGGGGTCGCGTCCTCGACGGGCTGCATTTCGGGCAGCTCGTCCCAGGCGCCGTGCGGCAACCAAGCCTGCTGCGACGACACGAACACGTTGGTGCGCTTCGTGCGGAACTCCGCCTCCGGCGTCCTCTTCACCGAAGACTCAAAGTCCTCGGGGTCTTGGATGTCGCCGTAGCCAGGGTTGGCGATCTGCCAGTTCTTTGGGTCGCGGTGGTCGCAGTCAGGGTCGGCCTGCCACCAGGCCCCGAAGAACGACGGGTCCTCGACTTCGCCGGCGGCGACCCGCTGGGCGTACTGGTAGAGCCCGTAACACACCGAGTCCTGCCCAGTGGAGTCCGTGCGCACCCCAGCAGTCGTAATCGCCAGAGTCAAGGCGTCATAGCGGGCGGCCTGCGCCAGCGTCATCACGTCCCAAAGTTCACGGTTCGGAGCGGCGTGCAGCTCGTCATAAACGACCAGCGTCGGCGACAGGCCTTCCTTCGTAAACGCCTCGGAGGAGAGCACCCGGTACACCGAGCCCGTCGCCGGGATCTCAATCGCGTCGCGGTAGAGCTTGGCCTGCTCGGCGAGCTCAGGCGACATCTCCACCATCTGCTTCGCCGACCCGAACACAATCCTGGCCTGCTCACGATCAGCCGCGCACGAATAAACCTCGCCACCTCGAGGACCCATGAACAGCCCGTAAAGCGCGATGCCCGACCCGAGCGCCGACTTGCCGTTCTTACGAGGCAGGCCCACAACCGCGACCCGATGCCGCAACCGCTTATCGGCGCGACGGGCGAACAGGTTGTCCATCAGCTTGCGCTGCCAAGGCCGCAGCATCAGCGGCTCACCAGCGCGCCCGCCTACCGAGTCCTTCACCTGCGGGCACAAGGCCTGGATGAACTCAGTGACCAACGGGCCGTCGCCGCGCTTGATATCCGCAGCCGGAACGGGGGTCAGGATGGCCGGCGGCCAGCCCTTGATCTTTCGAGGCGCCATCGCAGGAGGCTCCTAGTTATTGCGCTTCGCCTGAAGTTTCTCCAAAGTCGAAGCGGCCTTCACCTCGGCCAGCCCCAAACGGGCACGCGAGGTCGGATCGAAACCAAGCAGCGAAAGCCACTCACTGATCTCCTTGTTGAGATCCCGCAGCTGCTTCCTCGCCTCAGTCGAACCTTCAGCAATCGGAAGCAACCGGGCACGCTCCTCAAGCGACTGCCGCAGCATCGCCAACCGGACAGCGTCAGTGCGAGCCAGCCAAGGCGACCCCGACGCCATGATCTCCTCAAAGACCTGGGCCGCGTCATGCTCGTAGGGCTCAAGCTCCACAGGTTCAACCGCAGCAATAGCGGCGCCCTGCTTCTTCCCATGACGGGTCGCATTCCAAGTACCCGTGCGCTTGTGCTGCTCCAAAGGCTTCGACGGGCGACCAGTCCTCGCCATCAAGCCTCCTAAGTCAGTTCAAGTCTCAGCGCCTCAACCTTCGCGCGCGTCCAATCCGTGCCGCCGCCAGCCGCCAACACGGCCTCGTACTGGCGCAACTGCAAAGCCTTATGGCGGCGCGCATCCGACGCAGGCACACGGCCCCGACGCAAAGCGACCTTCCGCTTGGAGTCATATCGCTTAGACGAGCGGTGAGCAGCGACCCGACAGCGCCCACCGCAAAAGCGGGCGTCAGATCGAGCAGCCCGAGGAATCGGGCCGAAGCACCAGGCGCAGGTCACGAAATGAGTGTAACGGCTACGCGCGGATTTGAGCCATGCCAGACGCAGCAATCGTCACGCGACTTTTCGCGCGGGACGTCGCACCGCGATAGGCCGCCAGCAGCCCCTTGACGGGCCAGATCGGCCCCATAAATGTTGCTTATCCACAGAAGCCCTGCTGACTTGTGCAAAATTATGCGTGCGCATCTCAGCGGGTCGGGGTTGTCCACAGGTTGTCCACATTCCGACCCACTCCGGGCTATGCGTGGGGGGGTGCTACGCGGTTGCCGCGTGCGGAATTGCAGCGTCGATGAGCCTTGGCAAGTGGGCTGGCGGTGTCAGCGGGAACGACGTGGTCTGCCGTCCAGATGTCTCCTGGTTGCAGGTCTGCGCTGCCGCAGATCCAGCAGGGCCCTGGCGATTCCCTGACTGCCTTGGCTCGTCGTGGGTAGTCGCCGCGATAGTGGGGCCGGAGTCGGGCCCGGTCCTTGGCTCGTCTGCACTCGTCGCATCTGGTCTTGCTTGCTGTCAGCTGCCCGCAGTCAAGGCATGGGCGCCGCATGGTCATTAGCGCTCGGGGTACTCGTTGGGTTGCGTGACTCTGGTCTCGCGGCGTGGGCCGGAGCGGGCGATGCGGTTGCGCTGGTCGAGGAGGGCGTCGGCCCATCGGTGCCAGTCGTCGTCGCGCTGCGCACGAAGGCTGGTGTAGACGAGGGCTTCGTCGATGTCTTCGACGGTGACGATGGGCTGGGCAGGGTCGGGCTTGGCGCGGGTGGTTGTCTGCGGCGCCATGTCCTCTCCCTTGAATGACAGAACCCGGCAGCCGATGTCGGCTAACCGGGTGCAGGCATACTTCGCCACGCCCAGAATGATGGATGCGAGCGTCATTGTCAAATCGCTTGGGTCATTAGTCCAAGGCGACGCAGCTCGGTCTCGCCCCAGGTCTCTCCGCATTTGCGGCAGGTGACTGACATTCCGCCGTATCGGTCTTGGTAAAGCTTGCCGCCGCACTCGCCAAGCTCAGGGTGAATAACTGGGCAGGTGCCGACGGGTCGAGGCGCATGGTCACCAATCGCCGAGTGCAGTGCGGACTTGACTTCGCGGATCTCTCGGGCGAGCTCGTCCACCCAGGGCTGGCAGATGATCCAGTCTAGATGGCCGAGGAGGGTGCCGGCCTCGCTAGTAACGGTGGCTTGGGCTCGGCACGGCTGGACCTTGCGCTCCTCGCGGACGAGTCGCGCCCAGGCCTCAAGGATGGCGAGCACGGGGACGATGTCGCCGGGGTGCCGGGCGATGGTGCGCCGGTCAAGGAGGGCGACGACGTCGAGGCGGACGGGGGCGGGTGGGTCAACGCGCTTGCCTTTGACCTGGTGGCCGTCGTCTACGGCGGTGCCGGGCTCGTAGAAGTCGGGCAACAAGGCGTAGGTGACGACGACGTCGTCGATGGATTCTCTGAGCCAGCGGGTGTGGCCGGGGCAGACGAGGGTGCCGTCGACGGCGCTTTTGGGTTCGCGGTGGGGGAGTTGGCAGTTGGTTTCGGCGCTCAATTTGGTTTCCTTTCGCGCGCGTAACTAAGAGTCATGTTTCCTCGGAAGTAACTACTACGTCCGTAAGTCCGTCCGTCCGTCCGTCCGTAGGCACTCGTCATGGCACTGCCATGTGCCAGGTGGCATGAGGCAGGTGGCATTAGGCAGGTGTGGGGTCGGTCTTCCAGCATCCGCAGTTGGGGCCGTGGTTCTTGATGCAGCCGCCTTTGCGGCTGGCCCGCTTGAGGCTTTCTTGGCGGTGCCGTGACGCTTCTGACGTGGGCTGATATTCGTCCCAGTCGTTGATCTGATAGCCGCCTTCGGTGTGGTGCCAGAGCCTTAGATCGACGAGGGCGTTGGCGTCAGCTGGTGTGGCGTGGAGGAATGGCAGGGCCATTTTGGGCACGAAGCCGTCGGTTTCGTGGCGTCCTGAGTAGGCCAATCCAAAGACGTAGACGAGGGCGGCGCGCTGTTTTTTGGCCTCGATGAGGGCCAGAATCTTCGGATGATCGGGCAATCCTGTGTCCAATCTGACCCACGGCATAGCCATTAGAAGGGCACTTCCTTGTCCTTTTCGGGCACCAGGCGGTAGGTGCGGGCGGGTTTTCCTGAGTTTCTGCCGCGGGTGTCGGTGCTGGTTGTCCAGCCTGCGGGTTCTATTTCTCGGGCTAGGCAGAGGGCGCGGTAGGTGGGGCCGACCAGTTGCGGCTGGACCCATGCTGGGAGGCGGCGTCGGACGGTGTTGGGGTCGATGTGGCCGTCGTATTCCAGGGCGACCGCGAGGATGACCCGCTCTATCTCGGCTCGGTCGTCGGCGTGGATGTGATCGTCGGCGATGAGGTCAAGGAGGCTGCCGGTGTAGGTGTCGACGGCCATCAGAAGGGCGCTGCTTCAGCGGCCCAGGGGTCGGGGCTGCCTTCCTGGGCTGGCGCTTTCCATCCAGCTTTGCAGACTTTGGCGACCTCGTCGGCGTTGACTTCGGCGGTGGTGCGCTTGACCCCGTCCTTTTCCCATTCGCGCTGCTTGACGCGGCCTTCGATCATGACGAGGTCGCCTTTGACGAGGGTGGCGGCGGCGTTCTCGGCGGTCTTGCCGAAGCAGGTGACTTGCCACCAGCTGGTGTCAGTGTCTTGCCAGTCGCCGTCAACCATGCGGCGACGGTTGGTGACGACGCGGATCTTGCAGATGGCGGAGCCGTTGCTGCTGGTGGTGAGTTCGGGGTCGGCTCCGAGGCGGGCCTTGAAGCCGGGCAGGTAGATGCTCACGATGTTGCCTCCTTGAGGGTGGCGAGGGGGTTGTCGGTGGCTTGGGCGAAGCCGAGGCCGTCGAGGACGTCTTTGGCTTCGGCGGCGGTGAGGTCGTTGGCGGTGGCGAGGTCGGGTCGGCCGGCGAGGCTGGCGGCGATGGCGAGGCGCTGG
>Ga0315907_10003952_pt1 | contig 16961 bp, 10 predicted proteins | sample LakEriMetagenome_3_FD_203525 | JGI IMG/M metagenome (GOLD analysis project Ga0315907, IMG submission 203525) | Freshwater fungal communities from buoy surface, Lake Erie, Ohio, United States - Buoy 12 MA123 | ecosystem: Environmental > Aquatic > Freshwater > Lake > Lake biofilm | place: USA... | reverse complement strand
TCGGTTACGCACCCTTATGCACCCATCGGAACCATAATGTCTTCGCGGTCTAAAAACTCGCCCACCACAGTCTTGGTCACTTTGAACCCTTTGCCGTGCAGAGCCAAACCCGGCAAAAACACCTCATAATGTAGCTTCTCCACAAAGTATTTGTCACGCTTGGATGAAATGTCGCCAATGCGGACTTTCTTGAAAACCCGAATGTCCATATACATCTGATGTAATCGCGCCTTGAAACGATTGAACTGTTCCTCATATTTCATAAACAAATCCGTGTATTGCGAGAAATGTGTCAAGAAATCGGCAACTTTATGGATTTTGCGCAAAGTCAAGTACTGATAATAAATCGACGGATTATTCCCACGCAGCGCCTTCAGTTCCAAGTATTCTTCGCGATAATAGGTCCGACGCATTCCGGTCTCGCAATTGATGCTCATAGAGCCCACAAAACTAGAGACACCATAGGCCGACACATCCGATGACGGAGTTTGGTCATCTACAGGATACCGAACACGACCATTGCCCGCGGTTTGGTCGGGCTTTACATACGAGTAAAATGGCTGTCCATCCTTGTGCTCAATCCGATAAATGTACGTCATATATGCGGCGGGCTTCTCAATCAATTCCACCAAATGGTTTTGCGGGTGTTGTAAGACGAACGAATACGAGCACTCCTTGTTTAAAAACGCGAAATCCGCGTCGGTCTCCAAATCGGCGAGCGAACCGATGGCCAGCGCCTCCAAAAACATTTCGCGAAACGTGAGCTGTTTGCGAAATGCGTCCGCATTTCCCAAAGTGCTTTTGCCAAGCGGACGCTCGGAATACAGCTGTTTTACAGCATTTCCCAAAGTGCTTATGCCAAGCGAACGCTCGGAATACAGCTGCTTGCTTATGCCCCCAGCAGGGTCCTTGAAATACCAGTAATTACAACCGATGTTTTTCCTACTGGCGATTTCCCACGTGGAATGCGCCTCATCCCAAAACAGATTAATCATTGTGCCCTCTACAATACGTGAAGTAAAATACCGCAGACTCGCAGATGGGGGTTCAACCACTTCTTCGCGGGTCCCGCCGTAAACCCCAACAACCTCATTCATCACACTGACATAATCGTTGAACGGAATCGCTTTTGCGGGGGCCAGGCACACGAGGCGCCCGTTGGACACAATCGCGCTTCTGTAAGCACTCGTTTTATAGTAATACGCATTTGGGTCTTCAATGTTGTAGAGCTCATATTTTGCGCCCTTGTATTCAAAGTGTTTTCGGGAGATGTTTGTTAGATTGGGATTCAAATCAAAAGGTTGTTTAAATGTTGTGTCCATTGCTGTAATTATATTTTTATGTCAAAAATCTTTATGCTCTTTTCGCAAACAATGAGGGGTAACAAAGGCTTACATGAAGGCTTACATGAAGGCTTACATGAAGGCTTACCTGAAGGCTTACAAGAAGGCTTACATGAAGGGCACGTAAAAACACACACACCGTTGAAGAATTAAAATGACACGTTTTAATTCTTCAATGGGGCAGTATAGGTAAGGGTGTAAAACCACACACCGCGGGTGTGTTTTGTTTTACCACCTTTACCGATATAAACAATATAGTTGGATATAGTATAACTGAGGAAATGGCCTCCACCGATTTAGTAATAGAATTAGGCGATTTCATAAAAATCATATCACCGACAAAGCCGATGTATGACGAAAAAATATTTCTAGTAGATTACATTGACGACGACGTGATTGAGCTCGTAGATATAGAATCCGCCGACCGGTTCAGCATTGATTTATACGACGACGGCCGAATCATGGACGAGCACATATTATCTATCCACCTCTTGTCTCGCAGCGACGAGCCGGGCTACGCCCGGCAGCACGGACTCTTGCCCGGGATGTGGATAAACATTGAGTTTGCCGCCGACCTGGATTTAACCATAATGGGACAAATTGTGGAGCTCGTAGAGGACCGCATCCAGGTCATCCCCAAAAACGACACAGAATCGCCGATTTACATAGATTTCGCATACCAGGGCATCCCCAAAACGCTCCCCATCAATAAAATCAGTGTTATTGACACCCCAACAGTACAAGAGAGTTTAACCAAGCTGAGCGAACTGAAGGTGGAGGTAGAAGAATCCCCCAAACAGGTCGCCACCATGGAGACGACTCCCACCGGCGAAATCGTTCTCAATATGCCGGCGAACCCAACCCTTGACCGCAATATGTTCAACGTAATCAACGACATTTACATCCAGGCCGACGCCATCGTTTTCGGCAAAGCAGTCACGGTTGAAATGGTGGAAGAAGTGAATCGCTCCGAACAGCGATATGGCATTGACATCCAGCTCAATAACTTGCTGGACGAGCTGCTGTCCAATGTACCGACCCACGCCCGCACCCAAAATGTGATGGAACGCGTGAAGCGCATCGTGAATCGGTTCAAAGAATTAAGAAGCGAATATTCCGTGTTTGACGAATACGGAAATATTCTGAGAAGCACAAACTTCACCCCCACGTATAAACCGATGGTAGAACAGTTAGCCAATCACAAGGGGGTCGGATGGATTGTCCCCGTTTCCAAACAAACGACGAAACTCTACGATATTCCCGAAAACCAATTTGTTGAAGCATATTCATTGACAGACGATTTAGTAAATTATAAAAACGCGCTGGATACAAATGACGCCAACAATCGCTATGTCACCTTTTACAAGCGCATAGACAATATGTTCAAGCCATTGATAGAAGGCCCAGACACCAAACTCGTGGAAGATAACATAGAGGCAATCGTCGCCTCTCTGGATGACTATTCGTCCGCCGTATATAAAAAGCACAAGACCGGGGCCAAACTCGCGAAACAGCGATTCGTTATCCAGCGATACAATCTGGGGATGACCAAAATCAGCAAGCAGCTGATGCGCTCGGGCAAATATGTGTATATGCGCGAGAAAATCACCGAGGACGACCGCATCAATGCCAACACCGTAGTAATCCTACCCCAGCCGATGATAGAGGCATCCCGGGTCGGGCTCCCAGGAACGGACATTCTCAGCCGCACCAATCTCAGCAAGAACTGGCCATATTATTTCCGCATTCTCAATAAAAAGACTCGTCCAATGCGTATGAAAATTAAGAAAAACGCCGAAATAGATTACGATACCATTGCCAACAACCCGTTTATGACGCATATTGTTGACTACAGTAAAACGAACCTCTCTTATCGGGAGTTTTTACAAGCCGTTATTCCGCGGTCGGTCGCAATCATTCGTATGGTGAAAGACAAAACCGCCAAATACAATTTCCACGATATGGTGGCGGCACTAGAACCGTTTTTGATATACCGCGACAATTTGACTTATTCGGGCAGGTTGTACAACGAGCGAGCAAAGGCGCAACTCGGCGGGCCCTATCAGGAAATCCGCTCCCACATTAAGCGTAAAATAAAAGAATACAACATTCGGTTTGAAACAAAGCGTCGCGAATATGCGTCGCTCGCCTCTATCACCTCCGAAAGTCAGACCAAATCCGTATTGTTAACTTATTCAAATGATATTATTATGGAACGCATTTCCAAATATTATGGGTTAGACGACACGATGTCAAATACGGCGATTTTGAATAAGATAGTCGCGGCTGATGGCGGGGATGCTTATACGAGCTTGGTCGCGTTTATGATGGCGTCTCTTTACACTCCCGAACTGGCAACCATAGAGGACAAAAAAGAAAGGGCAATCACCAATTCGAAATCGTGCGTTACCCGCGTAATTGCGAAGAAATACACCTCTCTCACGGCTCTCCAAAAAGACAATGGGAAAGAGGCCATCTATTTTGACCGGGACTACGACAACACCCCCTACAAAATACTGGAAAAATACCGCGGCAAGCAAAAGGCGCAGACCCCCGAAGACTTCTTGGAATATTTCCGCGTGGTTCTCATCGCCGAGCACGGCGCCCGCGCCGATTTGGCCAAAGAAATGGCGGAGACCATCGTCGCCAAGCGCAAACAAGTGACCAACGGCAATTACGCGGTTCTAGTAGAGTATCCGCAGCCCGACGAGTCGCTGGACATAGACTCTCTCACCGAAGAAGAAAGCAAGAGTATTTTGACAGAGGCCGACGTGCGCAAACGCATCCACTATTATGTCAGGAAAAACGACCATTGGGTAAAAGACGCCACGATGACCGACCAGGAAATCAGCAACGAGATGTTCTGTAATATTGAGAACCGGTGTTTCTACGACACATTGGCGGGGGCGTGCGACTCGGAAACGGCCGCCGCCAAGCGAATGAAAGCCATTGCGCGCAAATCCATCGGCGGCGAATATGACGCCACCATCAAGCTCTCGCTTCACGATTACCAAAATCAAGTCCGCGCGCGCTTAGAAAATAATATCGTTCAGCTAAAACGCCTACAACGAATCCGCGCCGAACAACGCGAACAATTCACGCGATATGCGCATCAAATCGGCACCACCGCCATTTTCAATGAAGTGGTCGTTTCGCCCTATGCCAACCTGTTTTTACTGATTTTGAAACAAAACGATTTCGCCAAAAGGCAACAAGACATTGTGCGGTTCAAGGGCCTCTATTGCCGCGAAGCCGTAGACAACGACGTCGCCACGGAAAACCAATTCTGGTATTATTGCCGCGAAACGAATGTGAAGCTGATGCCGACGTTCATTTACATACTCGCGAATACTTTCGTCTCCGGCAAATATTACCCCGACGTGCTAGAATGGTTATGTAGTAAGCTGGGGCGACTCAGCGACGACGGCGAATCCATCGTGGACAAAAATAGCGGTTACGAGATTAAAAAGCTGGATTATTCCGCCGAAGAGGGGTTTGACGACGCAGGATTCCGCGTCAATACACGCGCCGAATTGGAGCCGGATGAATACGAAATGGTACGTGAGCTGGTCGGTAAGGCCGACTCGGTTGTCCCGAGTAAGCGCGTATTTGAAAACGACGCAAATGCGTTTATTTACTCGGTGAGCAGCGCGATTTGCGCGAATATGGATATTCGTTATGAAGATTTGGAGGCGGACATTATGAACCTCACGAACACCTTTCTCGGACGCAAGACGATGAGTCGCGACGTCTACGAGGCCAAAATGAGCAAAATAGAGGTGAAAGACGGCAAGAAATCCATCCCCTATGAGAAATACTTGAACCGAAACGTGGTCCTCTATACTGCTGCGATTACATTCATCGTAATTCAATCCCACATCCCATCGTACAAACCGAAGAAGGCGTTTCCAGGATGTAAATACAGTTTGACTGGCTATCCCCTGGATGTCACCGGCGACACATCTGGCATCGCGTATCTCGGCTGTATATTGAACAATATGAAGAGCAAGTCCGTGGAACCGTGGAAAAGCGTTTACAAGACCGACCAAACCGCCTTGGATTATACGACGATGGTCACCGATATCATCAAAACGAAGTTGGCCGACGAAAACGAAATCACGCGTATTTTTGAAATAAAGCGCGACTACATCAAGATGACCCCCGAACAAGACGAAATCCCCGCGGCACACACGACGGCCAAGTGGGTGCTTTTCCAGCCGCCCATTATCCCCATATCGGTGGTTAAGGGTTTAACCGGCCTCGCCAGCGGATACGAAACCGAATTGAAGGAGACGATGGCAAAGGGGCACCGCGACCAGCACAAATTGTTGGGAACCATGTACAAGAAAATCATTGAGCATTCTTACGGGGTGATTGAAGAGGTCAATGCGGTCGTTGCGCTGGAAGGAAAAGAGGCGATGCTGCGCGCGGGGACCGTGGTGTTCTTGGAGAACGCCTGCTGCGACGAGTCGTTCAAAAAGTCGTCGGCGATTTCGTATTTCGCCGAGCGCCGCCCCACAATTACGAAAAACGTGGATTTCGTGCGCAAATACGGCCAACTTTACTCGGAGTTTTCAAAACTGGTGACGCCCTCGTTCTTGTCCTCGGGACAGAAGCGCCCCCTGGATATTATGAACCCCGCCGCCGACCGATTTTCGGAGGACGCCATCTATGGCGCCTACATACACTACTGTAAATTGGACAGCGAGCTCCCGATTCCCGACGATATCCGCACATTTTGCCAGGAGAAACCACCCGGTCTGGAGCATATGTCCCGCGCTCAGATGATTGACCATCTGAAAGACGCGCGACATACCCAGAGTGAAGCCTCTCTTTCTCACCTGATGAAACTCGTGGCGCATCGCAACCGCGTCGCTGTGTCTCTCAATGAGGAAAAGACCCCCAAGTTTATGGACCATTTCGCCGGATTGAAACTGGACCCTCTCGTGACCCACGTCAATGACTTTTTAACGGGGAAACAGAAAGTGTCCGTTCTCGCGGAGTTCTTGACGGAAATTAACGATGTTATGAAAGAGCAAATAGAAACCTATGTGAAGTCATTTGGAAACCGACCTGCGAGAGGTATGGCGCGCATCAATTCCTATTTGTCGCTCATTATGACGTGGAACAACGACCAAATGACCCACGACTTTATTCGCGCGTCCCTGTTTATGATGTCGCGCGTCTTGTCGCCGATGTTGGAAGATGATACCGGCAATGTAGGGCTCAAAAATATGGCGGCAATGAAACACTGGAACCTCTCTCAGAAGCACGAGGGGGTCTTGAGCGATATGATAACCAAATACTTCAATGGACTTAACCAATATCGTCGCGACGAATTAATCTGTAAATTGTTCAGCACGGTTTCGCAAAAAACACACACCCTCTATTCACTCAACGTGTTTCTTGAGAATATGCCGGCGGGATTGAGCGCGGTCATCTTGAACAAAATCTACACATATTGTTATTACTCGGCGTTCTACGAAGTCATCACGGAGAGTGACAAGGATTTGTACGCGAAAATCAACATTGAACTTGCGAAAGATGCCCATCGCAAAAATGAGATGGAAGTCGTCGCGGTCAATAACCGCCCGTTCAAGGAGCGCGTGTGCGATTTACTGATAATTATGTTGGAGACCGATATAGATAACAAGAAAATCGTGGATGTTAATTACGAGATGCTGTCCGACAAATACCACAAGGATGCCTTGACGGAGAAGAACAAGATTATTGTTTCGTTAGGGAATATGGAAGTGGATGAGAGAGGCGTGGAGAATCTGTTGAAGAAATACAAGTTGGGCAAATGGAACTTGGGTATTCAAAAGGGCATCTTCCAGTATGACAAGAGTCTCCAAGACGCGGAATTAGATGCGATTGCGGCTGCCGAGGAGCACGAGGCGGTAGATGCGACGGGCCTGGCGCAAATGGAGAATCAGGCGGCGCAGGCGGAAGAAGACGCCGAAGTGAATAATATGGATTTCGGGGAAGACTATGTGGATGGCAACTACTATGACGAAGACCGGGACCGCGATTTTGAATAAGGGGCCTTACCTACGGTTTTATGTCTGGAAAATTGCTTAACGTAAAAACGGTATGTTTTTGAGTTAAGGTGTTTCTTGGGCTCACCCAGTATGGGTTCATCCAAAAAATTGCGTATCACGAAAACTGAAAGTTTTTGTGATAGGGTATTTTTCGGACATAATCCCGTAGGGGTTATGTCTGGAAAATTGCGTAGTGATGAAACACTTGGTGTTTCATTACTAGGGTATTTTTGGGCTCAGAATCTTATAGATTCTGAGCCAAGAAATTGAAATGTTTTTTGTTTGGAAATATCAAACAAAAAATAAAAACGTAGACCCTTTTAAAATTACTTATCCGCTTATCAAAATGTCCAACAACATCGTATTCACCACAATCGACAAGAAGACCCCTACACTGATTTACGACGAATCCTACCCCTCATCACACCGCGCCTATTTTATGAAGACCCCCAACAACCACGTCTACGAAGAACTCCACTATAAAGGCGACGGTGTTTTCGCGGGCAAAAACTACTTTGAACTCCTCGGCGAACTGAATCTGCCGCCCAAATCCAACATCACTGACGTGGCCGCTTTCGGCAAGGCCATTTTCGCGGGCACGACCAAAATCATTCGTCGCTCAAGAACCAAAATTGAAACGCGCGACGTCATTTATCCTGGCATTTACGAAGACGACGAACTCATATGGAAAAACCAGAAAACCGCGATTACTCACGATTGGGTGTATCCCGAGACCCAAGGAAAAACCGTGGAATGCGAATGCGACTTCTGCCTCTCGTTTTCCGATGACCTTTGTTCAGCATTTTCTGAGAAATGCTCAGTGGGTTCTGAGGAATAATGCGGACGCCATTTTCTGAGAAATGCTCAGTGGGATATGATGAATACAAGGTAGATTTCGAGGAATAATGTCCCCCGATAAACTATATGTTGAGCAAACCGTTCATCCGTGAAAACAAGGTAATGGTCGCCATCCTTTTGTTCATCATTTTTTTCGCGACAATCCATTCTTTGAAACCGCGAATGATTTACAACGAACAAGGTGGGTTCAGACAGTTTGGCATTGGGTACAAGCAGAAGACAATTGTGCCGATTTGGATCGCCTCGATTATTTTAGCCATCTTATGCTACGTCGTCGTTTATTATTTGTCCGTGTAAGACCAGACCGTCTAAGACCAGACCGTCTAAGACCAGACCGTGTAAGACCAGACCGTCTAAGACCAGGCCGTCTGCTGCGTTTTGTTTTATTGCCACCCCATCTATCTTTTTCGCTCCTATAATAATCAAAATCAGAAACAAATATTGAAAACATATTCAATGTTATCATATTTAGTATTTCTGCGTCTTCACTGTTATTATAATCTAGACTATTTATACTATTTTTTTTAAGATAATTATTAATTTTCTTAGAGTAATTAAAAAAATACTTATCGTCACTCGTTAATTTTTTAGTTTTTTTAGTTGTTTCAAAATCATTATTTATTTTATTACAAATATACGATGAAAAAAATAGATTATAATATAATCTACCAGCATCCATATTACTAGATATATTAGCGGGAATCAATTTATCAAGATAAAACCGTTTTGCTATGGTAACAGGGTTAAAAATAGAATCACTTCGAGGAATGATAGAAGAAAATAAAGAAGAAAAAAAACCGAGCGTTTTATCAATTCGGGTATTAAACCGTATATATTGTTCTAATTCTGGTTCAGTGATTGAATATTTTTCTGGTAAAAATCCACATCCATAAAGAAACGAAAATATTTCTGGGAAAGCAGGATTTTGTATTGAACCAAACCGTTCGGGCTGTGATAAATCGGATATTTTTTCAATTTCTATTCTATCTGTATTAAAAAATATTATACTACACAAATATTCATATTCAATTGAAATAAATTGATCAGAGTTTTCTGACACGGGCGCATCATTTGTTGAGTCTTCGGTAGATTGACCTTCATTTTGTTTTTTAAAAAAATCATTTGTTTTTCTGTCTTCTTCTTCAAGTCTATCAATATATTTATTATATTTTTCTAAAAATCTTTTTGTAATTATAATTTCCTTTCCAGAAAAGGTTTCTGTCATTGGTGAAATACAGAAGTCTAGCAAGTTTGGATGATTATAAAACATACGTTGTATTTTTTCTACGGTATCTTTTTTAAAAACATTTTCATATTCAAAATCACAAAAATGAGACTTGTAAATCTTGTCAAGATAGCTTAATAAATTACTACCTCTAAAGCTTTTTAAAGTTAACTCAGTCTGAATGCCTTCTTTTATTTTTATGTCATCTTTGATTTGGACACCATCTTTTATTTTAATATGATATTGTTCTAGCAATGTTGTTAATATAAAATAATAAGCAATATGTGCGTCTTCGTATGATTCTTCTATTATATTATAAGGTTTATATGAAATTAATTTTCGACGCGGTTCAGTATTACTCATTTTATATATTTTATATTTATAAAATATATAAATCCATCTTAAATAAGGTCAAAAAATAATATTATTATTATTCATTTATACCGGTGAAGATTTAAAACCGCACACCTACGGTGTGCTTTGTTTCAAATCGTTACCGATACCGCGCCATTAAATGTTCAATGGTGTATATAAATATTTTATCACATAAAATATTTAGAATAACTAAGAAATGACTTTATAGACTTTTCTTGCAAATAGAATACATCAGACGATTCACAAAATACACGATGAAATAGGCGAGCGACCCGCCAATGACACCGGCATAGAATCCGAGGTCCTTGCCCTTACTGAGACCGGTATACAAACCACCCACAATAACCAACACAAACATCGCGAATGTGAAGATGGACAAAAAATAAAAGTAGTAGCAATATTCCCCAGAGAGAGGCCCAAACACGTTATCCATCAGAGCTGACATTTATATACTTATTACCGACAAAAAACCAAATAAAAGATTGTATTGTGTTATTGTATAATGGAGAAAATAGAGAATACCATATGGAAAATCGTGGATTGTTATTTTCGGGACAATCCGCAATGTTTAGTAAGACACCATATTGATTCGTTCAACGATTTCTTCAAGCACGATATTTTCCGCATTGTGAAAGAGATGAACCCCATTCGTATTGTATCCAAGATTGATGAAACCACCGGTGAATATTTGGCCGAATGTAACTTGTATATTGGAGGCAAAAATGGGACGCGCCTCTATTTTGCTAAACCCACCATCTTTGATGACACAACGGGCGACACGCCGCCGCATTATATGTACCCAAATGAGGCGCGCCTTCGCAATATGACGTATGCGATGACCATTCACTACGATGTGGTTGTAGAAGTGAAAAACGTCCTAAATCCTGACGAAATCGCGGATTTATTGAAAACGGGCGGGGCCCAAATGGCAGAAGAAATGATAGATGCTCCGCGATTCGTGAATCGCAAAACGGACCCCGAAATTATGAAACACGTTATGGAAAGATCAGAGGCGGATATCCACGAAGCTGACGACGTGTTGTCGGGTGGGTCCAAAGACGACGACATGTTGTCGGGTGGCTCAGGCAAAGGTAAAGGCACAGCAAAACCCATCACCGTTAGCCAGCACGCCAATATCAAGCAATCGGTGAAAGGCGCCAACGTCCAGACCACCTCTTTCACCATTGACAAAATCCTGCTCGGCCGATTCCCCATTATGGTCCAATCGGACAACTGTATCTTATCCGGTATGCCGCGCGAAATGCGTTTCAATCTGGGCGAATGTCGCAACGACCACGGCGGGTATTTCATCATTGACGGAAAAGAGAAATCGGTCGTCCCCCAAGAAAAGTTCGGCGACAATATGCTCCGTATCAACAAATCCAGCGCCGAAGACATCCTCTATTCCGCGGAAATCAAAAGTGTCAGCGAAGATTCGTCTAAACCCGTCCGCTCCTTGCGCCTGGATTTAGTCGCCCCCACTTCCAAACACACCAACAACAACATCGTTGTCAGCATTCCCAATGTGCGAAAGCCGGTGCCTCTCTTCATCGTCTTTCGCGCCCTCGGCATAACCACTGACAAAGAAATCATTGAAACGTGTTTGTTGGACCTGGACAAGTACAAGAGCATCGTGGACCTCTTCATCCCGAGTGTCCACGATGCGGGCCCCATTATGACGCGCACCAGCGCCCTCCAATACATCGCCCAGCTCGCCAAAATCAAGACCACCGACCACGCCAACTATTTGCTATCTGACTATTTCCTCCCCCATATTGGAGAAACCTGTTTCAAAGAAAAGGCGTTTTTCTTGGGCTACATGGCCCGCAGGCTCATCTTGGCTTACAGTGGCTTGGAGGCCCCCATTGACCGCGACAGTTATCGCTACAAGCGCCTAGAGCTGACCGGCACGTTGATATACCAGCTTTTCAGCGAATACTACAAGGCGCAAACGAAGACGATTTACGTGGAGTTTGAGCGAAAAATCGTGGGAGACCGCGCCAATTACGAGAACAACTTGGAGAAACTCATCCGCGACAATTACCGCGACGTATTTAGTAAGAACCGCATTGTGGAGGAGGGGTTCCGCAAGGCATTCAAGGGCAATTGGGGCTCCACCGAGCACACCAAACGCCTCGGTGCTGTCCAGGATTTGAACCGCCTCTCTTACAATTCCGCCCTCAGTCAGTTGCGCAAGACCAATTTGGAAATCAGCGCGGGGGCGAAACTGGTGGGGCCTCGTGTTCTCAATGGGTCGCAGTGGGGTCTGTTTGACCCTTTAGATACCCCCGATGGCGGCAATATCGGTCTTCATAAACAGCTGACCATTATGTCCTACGTGACCCGCAACATTTCGCGTGAACCGATGTTGCGCTGGCTCCACCGACACACCGATATAAAGTCGCAGACCGACTATCATCCCGCCATTCTCGCACAAATGACCAAGATTCTGGTGAATGGATACTGGGCCGGCGTCAGCAACAATGCCCCCAAGATTGTAGAGGATATCCGGTTTTATCGCCGCATCGGCCTCATCCCCCTCTCCATCAGTGTCGCGTTTGACATTCGCCAGAACACGGTCAACGTCTTCACCGATGGAGGCCGCATTATCCGCCCCGTTTTCTACAAACACACCAATACCGGCCAAATGTCGTTTCACGCGATAGAGCCCAAGGCCGAGCTCACGTGGGGCAACTTGGTGAATGGATTCAACAAGCCGAAGCTGGACGACGCAATTCCCAATTACAGCCATTTCTACGAGCTGGGTGATTTGTACGACATTCCCGCGGATTCCGAAGGCAACCCCTACCAATACGAGAGGTTCATCCAGAAGAAGTCCATCATTGAATACATTGACGCCAATGAGGAAGAGACGACACTCATTGCGATGAAACCGGAACAAGTCGCCACGGTGGCGGCCTCGAAACCCTATACAAATTGCGAAATCCACGAATCGCTCATTTTCGGGATGATGTCAAACCTCATCATTTACCCGCAGCACAACCCCGCATCCCGAAACTCGTTTTCGTGCGGCCAGAGCAAGCAGGCGGTCAGCCTCTATCATACCAACTACAATATGAGAATGGACAAGACCGCGGTCATCCTGACTCAGGGCCAGCGCCCCCTCGTGAAATCGCGCTACCTGGAATACATCAATAACGAGGAGAACAGTTACGGCGAGAATGCCATCGTCGCCATTGCCTGCTATACGGGTTACAACGTGGAAGACGCCATCTTGGTGAATGAGGGCGCCATTAAACGCGGCCTGTTCCGCACCACCTATTTCAGCGTTTACGAGACCCACGAAGAGAGGTCGGCAAACACAGACAGTTACAAGAAAATCGGCAACATTGAGGCGGCGGACAAGACGGTTCTCGGGCTCAAAATGGGCTACGATTACAGCAAACTGGATGAGCACGGCCTTGTGCGTGAAGGCACCCCCATTGACGACAAGACGGTTATCATCGGATGTATCAGCGGGTCCAATGACGCCAACTCCGACTATTATGATGCCAGTAAGACGACCAAAAAAGGCCAGCTCGGCGTAGTAGACAAATCGTTCATCACCGAAAGTGACGAGGGCCGCCGAATCGCGAAGGTCCGATTGCGCGAAGAACGAATGCCCGCCATCGGCGACAAGATGGCCTCTCGTTCAGGACAAAAAGGCACAGTAGGAATGGTTATCCGAGAGGAGGATATGCCATTCACGCGCGATGGTGTCCGCCCCGACCTCATCATTAACCCCCACGCCATCCCCACGCGTATGACAATCGGCCAGCTCGTGGAATGTATCACTGGCAAGGCGTGTTTGCTCAGCGGCACGCACGGCGACTGTACGGCATTCACCAGCGACGACTCCCAGCTCGCGCCATTCGGGCGAATGTTGTCCAAGGCGGGTCTCCATTCCTCTGGAAATGAGGTCTTGTACAATGGTATGACGGGTGAACAAATAGAGGCGGAAATCTTCATGGGACCGACCTACTATATGCGCTTGAAACACATGGTGAAGGACAAGGTCAATTTCCGAGCGACGGGGCCTCGCACGGGACTCACCCGACAACCCGTGTCGGGTCGTGCCAATGACGGCGGTCTGCGTATCGGCGAGATGGAGCGCGATTCCATCATTTCACACGGGGCGACCGACTTCTTGCGCGAATCTATGTTGGTGCGCGGAGACCAATATTATATGGCGGTTTGTAACAAGACCGGTGGTGTCGCCATCTATAACCCCGAGAAGAACTTGTTCCTGAGCCCATTGGCGGATGGCCCGATTAAATACACGGACTCGCTCGACGGCAAATCGATGAATGTGGAACAAGTCTCCAAGTATGGGCGCAGTTTCAGTGTCGTCCGCGTCCCCTATGTCTTCAAGCTCTTCATGCAAGAATTACAGACGATTAACGTGAAGATGGCAATAATCACAGAGGACAATGTGGACCAGTTTGATTCAATGAACTTTTCCGCGAATATCAGCTTGCTCAGTGGCCTCTCAACACCGGGTGATGTAAGTAGGAAAATCCTGGACGACAAAGACAATGCCGAGGTAATGAAAGAGCGCAAGAAGCGGTTCCAAGACAAACAGCAAACGCCCACACCTGGTTCTGTCAAAAACACGACCAAGGGGCATTGGGAGAATTATTTGAAGTTCAAGGGGTTGCCGATGGATTTTGAATATGACGACGCCGCTATCGAAGATTCACCGGCTATCGAAGGTTCACCGCGATTCTTGCCGCGCACACCGCCATTGCCTAAGAAACCAGATGAAGTGGTAGATACAACAATGGGATTCTGGCAAGACTATTTGAAGTCAAAGGGATTGCCCGCTGACTTTGAATATGACGCCGAAGTGATGTCCGAACAACTGGCTATAGAGGGATTTGATTCCAAGCTTTGGGAGCAAGTGCCGTCCAAGAAATGGGATTTTGAAGCGCCATCGCTGGAATATTTACCGCGCAGCCCTGCGATTTCGCCAAAAGGTCCGGGTATTCCATATGGCCCAAATGTTCCCGCAAATTATGATTCTATGGGCCAAATCTTGTACAATGAAGAAACTGGATTGGAATATGTATACGACCCAGTGAAAGGCCATTACATTGACCCAATCACGGGGTATATTGTGGTGCGAAAGGATTTCTTAGTGGCTGGTCCTAGTTCCTTAGCTCAAGGAGCCAATTCATTAGCTCAAGGAGCCAATTCCTTACAGGTCGGTGAAACCGTATATTCATTCGCAGACCCAAGCTCTCCATTATCTATTTCCAGCATAGAGGGAAACAATATCATCACTAAAAACCTTATCACCGGTGAAAATAAGGTTGTCTCAACAAACGAAATCACACGAGTCCAACCGCAATCTCCCGACTTCTCGCCTCCTCAAATGAGCCCTCAAATGAGCCCTCAAACACAAACCCCCGCCATTCATTTCCAACCAAACATTATTGTATCAACGGGTGCCAATAGCCAAGTATCAACACCGAATCCGACGGACACAGTAGTGGAATCTCCCTCTCTTTCTCCTTCGCCTTCGCCTTCGCCTTCAGCTCCGCCCTTGTCATCGCAATCCGACTTCTTTGACAAACCCCAGATAAGTAAACAAAAGGCCGATTCCAACACCAACTCATTGTTGAGCGGCGGCAGCTTCACAGTAAAAATGGTATAACCATAAAATTGAAAAAGATTAATAAATATAAGGACATTATATAATTCGATACAATGTCCTTTTCAAACGCAGAAATCACATCCATTTATAATTCACGAAAGACCATTTTGGAAATCTATGGTGACGGCGAAATATTCTGGAAACTTGACCCAAACTCCGTATTAGAATACCATAATTTCACCGTCAATGAAATAGAGGCGATGACGAAGAACAACCAACTGGATATGTTTCTGAAAAGCCAAACAGATACTGGCAAGATATATGTAAAATATATGCTCAACAAGTCCACGATTCGCCTGAACATCGTAGATGATTTAGTAGAAGAATTGTTTGAAATAGAAGGCGTTCTAGGTAAAAACGACACACTTGTCCTCATCATCAACGACGAACCGAATGATTCTATGCACGCCAAACTCACATACCTCTATGACAACAAGGGATATTTCGTGGTGGTTCATAATATCAACCGATTACAGCGCAACATAATGAAACACGTCCTGGTCCCCAAACACAGTATTTTGGAAGACGTCGCCGACGCAAATGGCAAATCCTCTATTGACACATTTATTTCAAAATACAATTTGAAAAGCAAGTCGCAACTCCCCGAAATATCGCGATATGACCCAGTAGCATTGCTAATATGCTTGCGCCCCGGGCAAATCTGCGAAATAGACCGAAAAAGCCCGACCTCCGTCGTGTCCAAATATTATCGTGTTTGCGTATAATATAATGTCATCTGCGTTTTACAATCGGTTCAACAATCATAATGTAGAGGCATTCAGTGATGATATTGTTTTTTCAGCATTTAGTAAGACGGACACTGATTACACCGACGCCGCAACATCGGGTAGTTGTACCCCGGACAAAACTTGTTCATCCAACAACGTCGCAGATTGCCAATGCGAATATAAAAACAAAGTAGACAACTTGGTAAAGCTCAAAAGCACCTACGGATATTCTCAGAAAAACTTGGAAGACAGCAACGAAATCTATTCATCCGTGTCATTGGAGAATGTCAACTTGGGCATCGGCATTTTGATTATGTTGGCCACGATTTCTTATATGAATCAATAAGCAACGAAATCATATGATAGTATATATTTAGCATAATGATGATAAAAAGCCGCGCAAAACAGGGGTTCTATATATTACTTTTGTCGGCGATAACATATGTGATGTTGATGATTTTTTCATTGGATAATACACACGTTGTTGTTGAGGGTCTACTTACCACGTGGACACCAAGTAAAACCGAAAATACAGCAACCGCGGTTACTGATAAAGCAAGCGACGACGAAGTCGCTTTTCAACAAGATATTAACAAATATCGTAACAGTTTGGACGCACGAATAAGAGATTTGAAGACAAATCCGCCGAGTGATATTCAGTACAATACAACGGCATATACTAGTATAATGTGGGCAACATTGGCAACCGTTCTCCTGTTTGTGATTTTTACCGAA
>Ga0315907_10003949_pt1 | contig 16975 bp, 19 predicted proteins | sample LakEriMetagenome_3_FD_203525 | JGI IMG/M metagenome (GOLD analysis project Ga0315907, IMG submission 203525) | Freshwater fungal communities from buoy surface, Lake Erie, Ohio, United States - Buoy 12 MA123 | ecosystem: Environmental > Aquatic > Freshwater > Lake > Lake biofilm | place: USA... | reverse complement strand
GCAAGCCCGAGACCATTGAAGTGGAACGCCAGGAAGCCACCGGCGCGCAATGGCTGGAAGCAAGCCATGATGGCTGGCGCGGCCCCTTCGGCGCGGTGCATCGCCGGCGGCTTTACCTCGCGGAATCCGGCGATGATCTGCGCGGTGAGGATGTGTTGGAACTGCCGCCCGATGCGCCCATTCCGATTTTCGTGGCGCGGTTTCATTTGCACCCGGCGGTCACCGCCAATCTCTTGCAAGATGAAAGCGCTGTGCTGCTGCGGCTTGCTTCCGGTGCGGGTTGGAAGCTGCGTGCCAAGGGAGCGCGTGTTGCGTTGGAAGACAGCATCTATCTTGGCGGCGAAGCGCGGCGCAGCCTGCAAATCGTGCTCTACGCGGAAGAAAATGAGGTTTCGCTGCAATGGGCGATCACGCGCGTGAGCCTGCCCGGCGCCGTACCTATCCCAGACGCGTGAGCGCTCAATATTTTTCATGAAAATCTGCTTCATCGCGAATGTGGATTTCGCCATGCGGCATTTTATTCTGCCGCTGATGCGTGGTGCCCGTGCGCGCGGGCATGAGGTTGTGGGGCTTTGCGCCGAAGGCCCTTTGCTCAATATTCCACGCGCCGAGGGTTTTCGTGTTGAAGCCATGCCCATGGCGCGCAGCATGAACCCGCTGCTGCAATGGAACGCCTATCAGGCCGTGCGTGATTTCCTGAAGCGCGAGCATTGCGATCTGGTGCATGCGCATATGCCGATCAGTGGCTTGATCGGGCGCGCGGCGGCGCGGGCAGCCGGCGTGCCGCGCATTGCCTATACCTGCCATGGTTTTCTGTTCAATCAGCCCGGCCCCTGGTGGCGCCGCGCCCTGGCCTTGCAACTGGAACGCGCTGCTGGGCGCATCACGGATGTTTATCTGACCGTCAGCGCCGAAGAAGCCGAAGATGCGCGCCGGCTTGGCATTCATCCAAACGCTACTGCCGTCCTGAATGGGCGCGACCCGGCGCTATTCCATCCCGATCCTGAAGCGCGCCGTGCTTTGCGCGCTGAATTGGGTGCGGCTGAGGATGATTGCGTGATCATCGCGGTATCTCGCCTGGTGCGCCACAAGGGCTACCCGGAATTGCTGCGCGCCATGGAAGCAACGCCCGCCAATGCGCGGCTTTGGGTGGTGGGCGAACGCCTCGCTTCCGATCATGGCGAGGATATGGAACCGCATTTCGCCCGCGCTGCCGCAGCGCTCGGCCCCAGGCTGCAACGGCTTGGCTATCGGCATGATGTGGCGCGGTTACTGGCAGCGGCGGATGTTTTCTGCCTGCCATCACATTTCGAAGGCCTGCCCATGAGCGTGATTGAGGCGATGCTGACGAGCCTGCCGGTGGTGGCCACCGATATCCGCGGCCCGCGCGAACAGGTGGTGGGCGGGGAGACTGGCTTACTGGTGCCGCCGGCGACCATAACGCCTTTGGCCGAGGCGCTGTCTCAGCTTGCCAATGATAGGGCACGCCGCACCCGCATGGGTGAAGCGGGGCGCGTGCGCGCTTTGGAGCACTTCGATGAGGCGAAGATTATCGGGCGTACGCTGGATTTGTTGGGGCTATAGGCGCTTCAATCCGCGGTCGCGCCGGCATCCTTCACAATTTCGGCCCAGATCGGCATTTCCGCCTGTACGAAACGGCCGAATTCTTCCGGGCTTTCACTCGGCAGCGCTTGCAACCCTTCCTGCGCAAAGCGCGCCTGCACAGGCTGCTGCGCCAGCACGGCCCGAAAGGCATTGAACAAGCGGTCGCGAATGGGCGCCGGCAAACGCGCCGCGGTCCACACGCCCCACCAGCCGGTGATATCCAGCGCGGGAAGCCCGGCGGCTTCGCTGCCAGGCACATCGGGAATGACGGGGGACGGCAAGCGCGTGCTGAGCGACAGCGCCTTCAGCGTGCCGGCGCGGATTTGCGGCAAGGCGACAGGCGGTGTGCCAACCAGAATTTGCACATCGCCAGCAAGCACGGCTTGCAGGGAAGGCGCACCGCCGCGGAAGGGCACATGGGTGATGTCCTGCCCTGTCACCTTCGCAAGCTTGGCCCCCACCAGATGGCTTGGCGTGCCAATGCCAGGGGTGGCGTAATTCCAGCGGCCAGGTTGCGCGCGCATACGGGCCGCGAGATCAGCAAGGTTATTGATGCCGGCATCGGCGCGCACGGCGATGATCAGCGGCAGGTCACTCACGCGCGTGATCGGCGTGAAATCATTGATGGGATCAAAGGGCAGGCGACGATACATGGCGGGGTTCACCGCATGGGTGAAATTGCCGCCCAGCAAAATCGTGTAGCCATCGGGCTCGCTCCGCGCGACATGCTCGGCAGCGATATTGGAACCGGCACCAGGGCGATTATCCACGAGGATTGTGGCGCCGCCCAATTCGCGCGCCAAGGGTTCGCTCAGCGTGCGCGCCAGGAAATCGCCAGACCCACCCGGCGGAAAGCCCACCACCAGCCGAATGGGCCGCCCGGCGGGCCAGGCAGCACCGGATTGCGCGGCGGCGGGTTGCGCCGCGGCGGCCAGCGCGATGTGTGCGGCGAGGAGGGTTCGGCGGTGGATCATTAATTCCTCCTGTTGTAGTTTGTTGGGCTTTTACGCACGGCTCACACCACGATTGGCACACTGGCGATGAGGCCAATACAAATAAAATTGTTGCATCTTCCTGAAAATTCTTCAATGTTCTTTCTGCTAATTTTCAGGAGCGCCTGTATGTTTTCCTGTCTGCGACTTCCACTAGCATTGATGCTGATTACAGCTTTACCGGGATGCTCGGCGGTGATGCATGCAAGCCGCCCCGATCCCATCGATATCAATAAATTCGTGATCGGACAGAGTAGAGTTTCGGTATTGGCAGAATTAGGCAATCCGCGCGCTACAACACCAGATGGTGACAAGTCCTGCGACATTTACAGGCTCTACACGCGTGGCCCTGGCCCGGCGTTAAAAGGGGCTATCGTCGCCGGCCAGATTGTGGCGGGTGTGCTTACGTTAGGATTATCCGAAATCGTTCTTACGCCCGTGGAAGCTGCTACCAAAGCAACGCCCCGGACTGTTCTTTTTTGTTACGGGTCAGACAACAGGTTGGCTGGGGTAGTGGAAGCGCAAGAGGCTGTACATGGCTGATCGATGTAAGCCTTAGTCGTTCTATTACCGCTTACCGCTCCAGTTTGGTTTTCGACTCGACTGGCTGACAGAGGCCTGCAAGAAGTTAAGCACCTTCACCCCGCCCCCAACCGCTTCCAAACCCCATCCGCATGGGCAATCAGCCGATCACCTGCGGTCAGGCGCCCGCGCACGAATACGATGGAACGCGTCACGCGCATCACCTCACCCTCTGCGATCAGGAAATCCCCCTGCTTGGCGCCGGCGATGAAATGGACATTCAGCTGCACGGTGACATTCGGCCCGCGATCAGCGGCTTCCCAAACCGTATAACCAAGCGTCTGGTCCAAAAAGGTAGAAATCATGCCACCATGGACAATGCCGTGGATATTGCTGTGCTTTTCTTCCACCAGCAGCCCATGCAGGCGCCGGCCATCCACGGTTTTTTGCCAGAAGGGACCAACCAGGGCAGGGAAGCCATCCTCATGCCAGACGAAATCGGTCCAGCCATCGGCGGCGGGGTCATATGGGGGCTTCGCGTTCATGGTCGCGGGTTTAACCCAAAGCACGCGGGGGTGAAATGCCAGGCCTCGTCAGATGGGGCGTGACGGGTTAGCCTTGCCTCATGCAGCTTTTTCATTCCTCTGGCTCTCCCTATGCCCGCATCGCCCGCATGGCGGTTCTGGAACTTGGCCTTGAAGGCCGCGTCAGCTTCTCCGAAACCACCTTGCGCGATCCGGCTTCCAGCCTGTTGCCGCATAACCCGGTCGGGCGCGTGCCATCCCTGGTGCTGGCGGATGGCACCACGGTCACGGAAACCACGCCTATCCTGATGGTGTTGGATTCGCTGGTAGCACCCAACAAGCGCCTATTGGGTGATGGCGCGGATGGCTGGAAGCGGCTTGCAGCCTATGGCCGTGTGCTTGGCATGCTGGATGGCATCGCAGTCTGGAACCGGGAATTGCGCCGGCCGGTGCATGAAAGATCGCCGGGCGTGATTGCCTTGGAAGAAACCCGCGCCGCACGCATCGCCGCCGCGCTGCAAGATGATGTTGCGCGTGGTGTTTATGCTGCGCCTGATGCCGGCTTCCTCGCGCTGCTGGCAGTGCTTGGCTATTGCGAAAGGCGCCATCGTGTTTGGGCTTGGCGCGATGGCTTGCCCGGCCTTGCTACTTGGTTTGATCGCGCATCGGATCGGCCTTCCTTCGCCGCCACCATGCCGCCCGTGAGCGGCATCTGACATGCTGCCCCCAGCGCCGCGCCACAATGGCGGCCCGCCGCTGGATGAAGAAGATGTCAACGCTTCCTGGCGGGCCTGGCATTGGCGCCGCGCGCATAAACGCGCCTGGAAGACCCCGCCGCGGGAGATTGCCTTAAGGCGCCTCGCGCGCGCTGAGGAACTCGGCATTACCTACAAGGAATACACGCTCGAAATTCTGGAGCGCGGCAAATATCTTTAGCATCGCGTCAATTCCGCTCACGGTGAGGAATTATGTAGCCTGGGCTTTCCCATCTTGAACCAAGCCTTGGAAATTTTCCCGCCTTCGACCTCATAGATGGCAATCACGTCAACCTCACCAGGGCCTTCCGGGAAGCTTCGCGTCACAACCTCCTGATCAATCACAAGGTTACCTACGGATAATCGCGTGATCAAACGCCCGTGCAAATTCGGTTCACGAAAGCGTATCAGATGCCGCTCCCGGATCTCCGCAGTTCCTTGAGCCAGAAGCTGGTCGGGGAAGCCATAATAGCAGCAATCCTCGGCCCACCAGCGCATAAAGGCATCAATGTCGCGTGCGTTATAGGCTTCAAGTTGTTGCTGCACGCAGTACTCTGGCTGGGTTGATAGGTCGTCCTCCACGCTAATCTCCTTTCGCCATATGACCATGAGGCGCCTACGACAACAAAGCGTCGATCAGTCCGGCGTCAGCACCGCTTCCAGCGTCATCAGCACAGGATTATCGCCGGGCGTCAGTACGCCTGCGCTCAAATGCCCAGTCAAATCCACCATCGCCACATCAAGCCGCGTGGCACCTGGGCGGATCACGCCATCGCGGATCAGCATTTCGGTCGCGAAATTATCCACGGGCGGCGCATTGGCATAACGCGCGCCGATGATACTGCCGACACCGCCATGCAGCCGCGCCGCGCTAAAGCCCGCGCCTGCCGCCGCCGCTTCAAGCGCAGCCGTAATGTCCTGATTAGGGCAAAGGCGGATTGCGATGCCATTGGCGCTGGCCGCACTTGGCGGCGAGGTGGCGACAGGTGTGAATAGCTTGAAGCCGGTTTCCGCATCTTGCCGCGCTTCAAACCGAGCGCCCGAAATCAACACGCCTTGCGCGCGGATCGGCGCGGCGATGATGGTTTCTTCCGGCAGCATATGGCCCCCGCCGGCACGGCCATCGGCTTCGGTCCAGAAGCCGTGGCAATGAAAGAACGGCGCGCCATCGCGAAAACCGACGGTGATGGAAGCCACATCAAGCCGCGTGGCGCCCGCTGGGCGGAAGGTGTCGCTGTAATAAGCCGCATGGGATGGATCAGGCGCCAAGGCCGGGATCACATAGGCAAAAGGCTCAAGCGCGCCGCCCGAGAGGGTCAGGCACCCGCCCTCGGCCCCATGCGCCCGGGCCAGATCGTGCAAGGTGCTGAGCACGCTCGCCCCGCGCGGCAATTCAACGTCAATCGCCTGGGCGCGCACCGGATGGGCGATGATGCGCGCGGGCCCGGCAGGCCCCGGTTGCAGGATGTGGCGCATGACCTGTCTATCCCCCCCTGTCAGTCGCCAACTAGTGTCGAGGGGTTTCAGTGCAGCGTAAACACCCCGTTGGCGTAACGCAGCTCCGCCGGGCGCGTCAGCGCGGCCGAGGCGACCCGCACCGAATGGAGCGGCCCATCAATCTCGCGCTGCCAGAATGCAAGGAACCGGTCCAATTCCGGGAAATCCGGCGCCCGATCCAGCTTCTGCCAGATGAAGCTTTGCAGCACATGCGGGTGATCGGGCAGATGATAGAGCAATTCGGCCGTGGTCAGCCGCCAATCCGGGATACGCACCACGCTTTCCAACCCCTGAAGCTTAAGGCTCATCTTCCTTTTCCTATGCCGTAACAAGCCATCCTGCCCCGGCGTCCCGCCGGGACAGGGTGGAAGCTTGCCATGACGACTCCGGGGCTTTGCAAGAAAAATATTTGATATCAACGTATTAGCACTAGCACCGCGTGAGTGCTGCCAACCGCTTGACGCGCCGCGCCGGCCAGCCTACATCGCTGGCACTCCTCTGGGGGGAGTGCTAACGGCCGGGGCACCCTCGGTGACCGGTCAGGCTTCCCAGAGTGAGCCGTCATCAACCCGAGGCTCAGGAGAGGACCATATGGCCTTTCGTCCCCTGCATGACCGCGTTCTCGTTCGCCGCGTTACCGCGGAAGAAAAGACCGCTGGTGGTATTATCATCCCCGACACCGCGAAGGAAAAGCCGCAAGAAGGCGAAGTTGTCGCCGTCGGTTCCGGCACCTTGAACGAAAAGGGCGATCTTCGTCCGCTCGACGTCAAGGCTGGCGATCGCATTCTGTTCGGCAAGTGGTCCGGCACCGAAGTGAAGCTGAATGGCGAGGAGCTCCTGATCATGAAGGAATCCGACGTCATGGGCATCCTGACCGCCTGATCACCAGTTTTCCAAATAGAACCTGAAAAGGACACGCAAACATGGCTGCTAAGGACGTAAAGTTCGGCGCCCAGGCTCGCGAGCGTATGCTCCGCGGTGTTGATATCCTGGCCGACGCCGTAAAAGTGACCCTCGGCCCCAAGGGCCGCAATGTCGTTATCGACAAGAGCTTCGGCGCACCCCGCATCACCAAGGACGGTGTGACGGTGGCGAAGGAAATCGAACTGGCTGACAAGTTCGAAAACATGGGCGCGCAGATGGTGCGCGAAGTTGCCTCCAAGACCAATGACACGGCGGGCGATGGCACCACCACCGCGACCGTGCTGGCCCAGGCCATTGTGCGCGAAGGCGCCAAGGCGGTTGCCGCCGGCATGAATCCGATGGACCTGAAGCGCGGCATTGATAAGGCCGTGTCCAGCGTTGTCGCTGAACTGGAAGCCAAGACGAAGAAGATCACCACTTCTGCCGAAGTGGCGCAGGTTGGCACGCTTTCCGCCAATGGCGAATCCGAGATCGGCGAAATGATTGCCCAGGCCATGGCAAAGGTCGGCAATGAAGGCGTGATCACGGTTGAAGAAGCCAAGTCCATCCAGACCGAACTTGATGTCGTTGAAGGCATGCAGTTCGACCGCGGCTATGTCTCCCCGTATTTCATCACGAATGCGGAAAAGATGATCGCGGAAATGGACAATCCGTACATCCTGATCTTCGAAAAGAAGCTGTCTCAGCTTCAGCCGATGCTGCCGCTGCTCGAAGCCGTTGTGCAGTCCGGCCGCCCGCTCGTGATCGTGGCGGAAGATGTGGAAGGCGAAGCGCTCGCGACCCTCGTGGTCAACAAGCTGCGCGGTGGCCTCAAGATCGCGGCCGTGAAGGCGCCTGGCTTCGGTGATCGTCGCAAGGCGATGCTGGAAGACATCGCGATCCTGACCGGTGGTGAAGTGATCAGCGAAGATCTTGGCATCAAGCTCGAAAGCGTCACGCTGGCGCAGCTCGGCCGCGCCAAGACCGTGCGCATTGAGAAGGAAAACACCACCATCGTTGATGGCGCTGGTGCGAAGGACCAGATCACTGGCCGTTGCGAGCAGATCAAGGCGCAGATCGAGGAAACCACCTCGGACTACGACCGTGAAAAGCTGCAAGAGCGTCTGGCGAAGCTCGCTGGTGGCGTTGCCGTGATCCGCGTCGGTGGCTCCACCGAAGTGGAAGTGAAGGAGCGCAAGGACCGCGTGGACGACGCGCTGCATGCGACCCGCGCTGCCGTGCAGGAAGGCATCGTGCCGGGTGGTGGCGTGGCGCTGCTGCGCGCTTCGACCAACCTCGGCGGCCTCAAGGGTGCGAACAATGATGAGCAGGTGGGGATCGAAATCATCCGCCGCGCCATCCAGGCACCGCTCAAGCAGATCGCTGAAAACGCCGGCAAGGACGGCGCGGTAATCGCGGGTGAAGTGCTGCGCGATGGCACCTACACCCACGGCTATGACGCGCAGAAGGACGAGTACAAGGATCTGGTCGCGGCCGGCATCATTGACCCGACCAAGGTTGTGCGTACCGCGCTGCAGGATGCGGCTTCTGTCGCGTCTCTGCTGATCACCACCGAAGCGATGGTGGCTGAGCGTCCGGAACCGAAGGGCGCACCGGCCGGTGGCCCGCCCGGTGGCGGCATGGGCGGGATGGATTTCTGATCTCTCGCAAATTGCGAAGCATGGGGGCGGTCCTTCGGGGCCGCCCTTTTTTGTGGGAAGCTATCATTTGCGCGGCCAAGAGATTGAAATACGCCCATCAATCAGCGCAAGCCCAATCCCAATCATGCCCATGCCGATGAAGTGCTTGGTCGCCAGGCTTTCACCTAGGAAAAGGCCCCCCAGTAAAATAGCACTTATCGGAATGAGAAACGTCACCAGCAGTAAATTGGTGGCACCTGCCGCCGCAAGAATACGGAAGTAAAGAACATAGGCGAGCGCGGTGGAAGCGACACCAATCGCGATGAGGGCCGCCCAGGTGTGGGTGCTCGGAGGCACCAGATTCCATGGGTGATCCACCAGAAGCACAAGGGGCAGCACCAGCAGGCTTGAGGCGGTTACCTGACCCGTCGCGGTCATCAAGGGTGGTACACCCATGCGCTTGAAGCGCCGTCCAAAAATACCGGCAAAGGCGTAGGAGAGTGCTGCGGCAAGGCAGGCCAATTGCGCGACAAGCCCGGTGCCCAAGCCCGCGAGCAATTCCGCCCCAAGCATCAGGATCACCCCCAAAAGCCCCAGAGCAACGCCCGCTATCTTGCCCGCGCTCAGTTTCTCATCATGCGTCAAGAAATGCGCGACAAGGACCGTGAAAAGCGGCGTGGTGGCATTCAGGATAGCGGCCAAGCCGCTGGCAATATAATGTTGCCCCCAAACGAATAGTGCGAAGGGGATGGCGTTGTTCAAGAGGCCCATGCCGAAGAACGCCGGCCAAAGCCCTTTCATGCGCGGCATGCGGATGTTCATCAGGGCCAGCACCGCCCAAAGCGTCAAAGCCGCAATGCCAACGCGTGCCAGAACAATCGTGAGGGAAGGTAATTCCCGCACCGCAACACCATTGAAAAAGAAGGACCCACCCCAGAGCACGGAAAGTGCGATCAGCATGACCCATTCCTTGGCGCCCATGAGTACTTGGGCAGGGAGTTCGGATGGGGACTGCGTCATCGGTGATCCGATCTGTGGGACGTCACCAATGCGAACCATGATTTCATGGGCGGCGCCATCCGTTTCTTGCCTTGACTTGAATAGCGGCACTTCCCCGCAAAGGGGCCTACCTCAACAACACCCCATGCTGGCGCAAGAACCCGAGCAAGGGCAGCAAGGGCAGGCCCAAAATCGCCGGCTGGTCGCCTTCAATCCGGTCAAATAATTGCGCGCCATGGCCTTCCAGCCGATAGGCACCGACTGAGGAAAGCAAAGCCTCGCCCTCGGCGGCCAAATAGGCTTCCAGAAACGCATCCGAGAAATCGCGCATGGTCAAGCGGGGCTTCGCCACATGCTGCCAGATGCGCTGCCCGCCGCGATGGCAGACCAAGGCGGTGACCAATTCATGCCGCCGTCCGCGCAGGCGTTGCAGATGCGCGCGCGCCGCCGCCATATCGGGCGGCTTATCGAACCAGGCGCCATCGCAGACCAGCAATTGATCAGCGCCAATGACCAGCGCATCGGGCGCCCCAGTGGCAACACGCTCCGCCTTGGCATCGGCCAGGATCAGCGCGGCCTCATCCGCGGAAATCCCCTCGGCCTGGGCGGCTTCCTTGATGGCGGCCTCATCCACGCCAGCAACACGCGTCTCAAACCGCAGCCCAGCGCCTTCCAGCACGGCCCGCCGCGCCTTGGATGCTGATGCAAGGATAAGGGCGGGCGCCGCCGCCTGAATCACTGCCGCGCTTCCGGCCGCAGGCCCAATGCGGCTTCCTCACCCGCCGCTGCCGCCAAATAGGCAGAATAGGCAGCGCCATCAAGCAAATCCTCGGTCATGCCAAGCCTGGTCATGACAGCCTTGACGGAAGGGGCCCGAAGCGCCGCGGTGAAGGCGGCTTGCAATCTTTCGCGTTCTGCCGAGGGCATATTGGGTGGTCCGATCAGCCCGAAGGGCGCGGTTTCCGTCAGCCCATAACCAAGCTCCACCAGCGTCGGCACATCAGGCCAGCGTGGATTACGCTGGGGTGACCACAGCGTGAGCCACCGCGCATCCCCCTGATCCACAGCCATATGCAGCCGCGCGCCGCCGGCCATGACATCAAGATCACCTGCCATCAGCGCTTCCACGCCATCGGCGGCGCCGCGGAAGGGCAGATGTACCGCCTGGATGTTTTCCTTCACCATCAGCCGCGCCATGGTGACATGCCCGACCGAGCCAACCCCCGCAGTGCCAAAGGAAAGCTGCCCTGGCTTCTGGCGTGCCTCGGCCACGAAATCGCGCCAGCCGCCGGGAAAACGGTCGGCCTTGGCAATCACGCCATAGGTCCCACCCGCCAGGCACATGATAGGCGTCGCATCGCGCCCCATGGTGAAATCAACGCCGCGCTCCACCAGGGCGCGCAGGGTCACAACGGGAAACAGCATTACCACTGACCCATCCGGCGGTGCACCCCGCAATTGCGACAAAAGCCTGAGCCCCGTGCGGCTTGGTTTGTTTTCCAGCCGGATTTCTTGCCCAAGTGTCTTGCTCGCGGATTTCGCCACGGCGCGCATGAGCTGATCCGTCGCGCCCCCTTCCGCAAAAGGCATCAGCAGGGTCACGCCACCCTTTTGCGCCAACGCAAGGTTTGGCGCGGCCAGCAGCCCGGCACTAGCCAGAAACAGCCGTCGCTTCATGGCATCTCGCTCGCGAGCCTCGCCAGGGCGGCACGGTAGGTGGTGTCAAACAGCGCATCCAGCCCAGGGTTCACGCCCTTCAGCCCCGCCGCGACGCGCCCCGCCCAGCCGACATATTCAATGCGGCGCGCATGGTTCCAATTCGCCGGTGGGCTATCGGCGATGGAGCGCAAATTCGCGATTTTATCAGCAAGTTTCAATTGCTTGGCCGCTTCGCTATGCTTTGGCGCCTGGCTGATCTGCAAGGCCTTCCTGATTTCCTTAGGCTTTTCTTTATCATCGGTCGCTTCCGCCACCAAGCCCGCAATCACCGGGCCGAAAACCGCGATCAGATCGGCATCGGTAGTCTCAGTATCCTCCACCGTGTCATGCAGCAGCCCGGCCAGGATGGCTTCCTCGGGTGCGCCATGTTCGGCCAGGATCGCGGCGACCTCAATCACATGGTTCACATAGGGTTCGGCAGCCGCGCCCTTCCGCACCTGCCCGGCATGGGCGCGGGCGGCGAAAAGCGTGGTGCGCAGGATTTGCGCGGAAAAATTGGCCTCCATGGCGAATTCACTAGCGCCCCAGGGCAGAATCGAAAAGGGGATGCAGGACGGCCAAAAGCCTGATAAGGCGCCTCCATGCTCGGAACCCCCTTTTCGCGCCGCGCCTTGATCGCGGCCAGCCCGCTGCTTGCCGCCCCAGCCTTGGCGCAGGCGCCCTTCCCCAATCGCCCGATCCGCCTAGTGGTGGGCTTCACCCCCGGGGGGGCGACCGATATCTCCGCCCGCGCCTTTGCGCCCAAAATGTCGGAAGTGCTGGGCCAGCCGGTGATTGTGGAAAACCGCCCTGGCGCCGGCAGCAATCTGGCGACCGAGCTTGTGGCCCGCAGCGCGGCCGATGGCTATACGATCCTGCTCGCCACACTCGGCGCCTTGGTGATCAGCCCCATGGTCATGCGCCTGCCGATAGACCCAGCGCGGGATCTGGTGCCGGTTTCCATCGCCGTTGACCTGTTCAACATTTTGACTGTCCCCGCCGAACGCCCCTGGCGCACCGCTGCCGATATCATCGCCGCCGCCAAGGCGCGGCCCGGAGAGCTTTCCTGGGGCCATAGCGGCATTGGTAGCGCGCCCCAATTGGCCGGCCTGTTATTCGCCAAAATGGCCGGGATTGAAACCATTGAGGTCTCCTATCGCGGCGGCGGCCTGGTGGCCACGGATTTGATTTCCGGCCGGCTGGATTACGGGTTCCCGACCTCGCCCTCGGTCAAGACGCATATCCAAGCGGGCCGGCTGCGCGGGCTTGCGGTGCCAACCTTGCAACGTTCACGGCTTTTGCCGGATATCCCAACGGTGGCGGAAACCGGCCTGCCCGGCTTCAACGTGCCATCCTGGTATGCGGTAGTCGCACCCCGCGGCACGCCAGAACCGGCGGTGGAACGGCTGGCACATGCCATGCGCGTCGCCTTGGAAGACCCCGATGTGGTCGGCATCCTGAACCGCAACGGGCTGGAGGCCATGCCCTCCACCCCCGCGGAATTCGCTACTGCCTGGGCGGCCGAGCGCACCAAATGGGAACCGATCATTCGCGAAAGCGGCATCAGGATCGAATAGCGGCGCGGGGCTTAAATGGCCTATAAGGTGGCAGAAAGGATTTTCTGCCCGTGAACGCCATGCCCCCCGATCCCGCCCAGGCCCTGGAAGAAGCCGCCCATGCCGCGCGTGCCGCCACAAGCGCGCTGGCCGCGGCACCACGCGCGGTGAAGGATCAGGCGCTGCTTTTGGCGGCGGCGGCACTGCGCGAACACGAAGCCCAGATCATCGCCGCCAATGCAGAAGACATCGCCGCCGCACCTGGGCTTTCGCCGGCCTTTCGTGATCGGCTGCTTCTGAATCCTGCGCGTGTCGAAGCCATGGCGAAGGGGCTTGAGGAAGTGGCAGCACTGCCTGACCCCGTGGGGCGCGTGCTCGCGGAATGGCAGCGCCCCAATGGGCTGCGGTTCCAGCGCGTGGCGCAGCCGCTTGGCGTGATCGGCATGATTTTCGAAAGCCGGCCCAATGTTACGGCGGATGCCGCCGCGCTTTGCCTCAAATCCGGCAATGCGGTGATTTTGCGCGGCGGGTCGGAAAGCTTGCGCAGCGCAACCGCTATCCATGCCTGCATGGTGCAAGGACTGAAGCTTGCCGGCCTGCCGGATGCCGCGGTGCAAGTGGCGCCGAGTGCCGACCGCGCCTTTGTCGGCGCCATGCTGCGCGCTTCGGGGCTGATTGACCTGATCGTGCCGCGTGGCGGCAAGGGCCTGGTGATGCGCGTGATGGAAGAAGCGCGCGTCCCCGTTCTGGCCCATGCGGAAGGGCTTTGCCACACTTACATTCATGCCAGCGCCGATCACGCCATGGCGCGCGCCATTTTGGCGAACGCCAAGATGCGCCGCACCGGCGTTTGTGGCGCCACCGAAACCCTGTTGATTGATGCCGCCATCGCGCCCGCGCTGCTGCCCGCGCTGATTGCGGATTTGCGCGCCCTTGGCTGTGATTTCCGCGCCGATGAGGCAGCGCGCGCCATCGTCCCGGGCCTCAAACCCGCAACCGATGAGGACTATGCCACCGAATGGCTGGATGCGATCCTATCGGTGAAGGTGGTCTCGGGCGTTGACGAAGCGCTGGCGCATATCCGCCGCTTCGGCAGTGAGCATACGGAAGCGATCATCACCGAAGATGCCGGGGCCGCGCAGCAATTTCTGGATGGCATTTCCTCGGCTGTTGGGCTTTGGAATGCATCCACGCAATTCTGCGATGGCGCGGAATTCGGCTTTGGTGCGGAGATCGGCATCGCCACCGGCCGGCTGCATGCGCGCGGTCCTGTGGGGCTAGAGCAACTCTGCACCTATCGCTACAAGATTTTCGGTACGGGGCAGGTCCGTCCGTGATGCTGCGGCGCGTTCTTGCCGCGCTGCTGATGGGCCTGGCGCTGGTGCCCGCCGCGCGCGCTGCCTGCCCGGATGATGCGGCGATTGCGCGCTTCGCCGGGCAGATCTTGCAGCGCCAATCACCCACGCCTTTCGCGGCGCTATCGCCTGCCGATGGCCGCTGCGTGCAGGACAAGCTTGTTGCGTTTTTTGCCCAGCCTCGGAATTTTCCGTTGGTCGCATTTTCCGAGTCGCCGAGTGATCCCACTTGGCTTGAAAATGCTCTGGGTGACGTGGTGGGCTTCAAGCTTGGCCTGACCAATCCCGCCATCCAGCAACGCTTCGGCATTGACCATCCGATACGCGGCAGCATTTTCCACGCCACCTTGCGCGCTTCTTCGGGCGCTGAGATCGAAGCACGCTTCGCCGCAGTGCCGGTGCTGGAAGCGGATATGTTGGTGCGTGTTTCGATGGGTGGCGTTGAGGCCGCGCTCAATGATCACGCCGCGCTGATCCGCCATATTGATCAGGTCATTCCCTTCATTGAATTGCCCGATCTGGTCTATGCGCCGGATCACCGGCCTAGCCTTGGTGATCTGCTTGCCATCAATGTCGGCGCGCGGCTTGGCGTGCAGGGCCGCCCCATTGCCGTGACGCCGAGCGCGGATTTCATCGCGGCCTTGGGGCGGATGAGTATTTCACTCCATCAGGATGGGCGGGAAGTGTCGCGCGCGCCGGGGGCCGCTATTCTGGGCCATCCCTTGAATGCGTTGGCCTGGATTGCGCGGGATTTGGCGCGCGAGGGGCGGCCCTTGCGAGAGGGGGATATCATCTCGCTCGGGTCTTTCTCCCCACCGCAGCCGGTGGTCGCGGGTCAGGTCTGGACCGCGCGTTATGAGGGGCTGGGCGATGCGCAGGATGTGGTGGTGCGGTTCAAATAACCTGGCCGTTTCATCAAAGCCGCGCCGCCTGCTATTGTGAAATGCTGAGTTTGTTGGTGATCAGGAAAGACGCGCCGCATGCCCGATATCGCCCCGCTCCATAGCGCAAGCAATCCGCTTTCCGTCGAACATTTTGACGTGCTGATTGTGGGTGCCGGCATTTCCGGCATTGGTGCCGCCTATCACCTCACCACCCAATGCCCGGACAAGCGCTTTGTCGTGCTGGAGAATGAGGAAAGCTTCGGCGGCACCTGGTGGACGCATAGATATCCCGGTATTCGCTCGGATAGTGACCTTCACACCTTCGGCTATCGCTTCAAGCCCTGGCGCGGCGCGCCCATCGCCACTGCCGAAGAAATCCTGCGCTATATGGGCGAAGTGGTCGCCGAAAATGATCTCGCGCGGCACATCCGCTATCGTCATCACATCACGCATGCAAGCTGGGACAGCCAGACCAAGCTTTGGACACTGGTGGTTCTGGACAAGACCAATGGCGTGCCGCGCCGTTTCACCTGCAATTTTCTCTATATGTGCCAGGGCTATTACCGGCAGCGTCAGGGCTACATGCCGGAATGGCCGAATATGGCGGCCTATCAAGGGCAATTGGTGCATTCCGAGGAATGGCCAGATGATCTGGACTATGCCGGCAAGCGCGTGCTGGTCATTGGGTCAGGCGCCAGTGCGGCCACCATCATTCCTGCCATGGCCGCCAAGGCCGCCCATGTCGTGATGCTACAGCGATCGCCCACTTATTTTCGCGTGGGCCGCAACGCGATTGAGATCGCCGAGGAACTGCGCGCGCTTGGCATTTCGGAAGATTGGATTCACGAAATCACCCGCCGGAAAATCCTGTTCGAGCAAGCCAAATTCGCCCAAATGTCCTTCTCGCAGCCAGAAAAGGTGAAGGAAGCGCTCTTGGATGGCATTCGCGGCATTGTCGGGCAGGATTACGATATCGCGACCCATTTCACGCCGCGCTATCGCCCCTGGCGGCAACGCATGGCCTTTGTGCCCAATGGCGATCTGTTCCATGGCATTGCCCAAGGCAAGGCGAGCGTAGTGACGGATGAGATTGAAAGCTTCTCGGCAAAGGGTGTCATCACCAAATCCGGTCAGGAATTGGAAGCGGATATCATTGTCGCAGCAACCGGCTTCAACCTGAATGTGCTTGGCGATATTGCGTTTGAGATTGATGGCAAGCCGCTCGATTTTCATGAAACCGTGACCTATCGCGGCATGATGTTCACCGGCATTCCCAATATGGTTTGGGTCTTCGGCTATTTCCGCGCTTCCTGGACGCTGCGCGCTGATCTGGTGGGCGATTTCGTCTGCAAATTGCTGAAGCACATGGATGCGAAGGGCAAGGCGCAGGTTGAAGTGGCCCTGCGGGAAGAAGACCACAATATGCAGATCCTGCCCTGGATTGATCCGGAAAACTTCAACCCCGGCTATCTGATGCGGGGGTTGCATCTGCTGCCGCAACGCGGTGACAAGCCGGAATGGATGCATAATCAGGATTACTGGGCGGAGAAGGATGAATTCCCCAAGATAGACCTGAACGACGCGGCCTTTGTCTACAAGTAACCGGTGGCCGCGACATGGCAGGGCCTTTCACCTTGGCGTTGAACACGCTTATCCTGGACCCATGACTCCGTCCCGTTTCGGCGATGGCCGCCGGCGCCGCATTGGTCTTTTGGGCGGGTCCTTCAACCCGGCCCATGCCGGGCATCGCCATGTCGCGCTGAAGGCCATGCAGGCGCTTGGGCTGAATCAGGTTTGGCTCATGGTCTCCCCCGGCAATCCGCTGAAGCCCCGCGCGGGCATGGCGCCGCTGGCTGAGCGTCTGGCAAGTGCAAGGCGCATTGCCGATGGCAGGCGGGTGATCGCGACCGATATCGAGAAGGTGCTCGGCACGCGCTTCACCGCCGATACGCTTACAAAACTGCGCCGGCGCTTTCCCCGCGCGGGTTTCGTGTTTCTGATCGGCGCCGATAATCTGGTGCAGCTTCCCCGCTGGAAATCATGGC
>Ga0315907_10003939_pt1 | contig 16994 bp, 15 predicted proteins | sample LakEriMetagenome_3_FD_203525 | JGI IMG/M metagenome (GOLD analysis project Ga0315907, IMG submission 203525) | Freshwater fungal communities from buoy surface, Lake Erie, Ohio, United States - Buoy 12 MA123 | ecosystem: Environmental > Aquatic > Freshwater > Lake > Lake biofilm | place: USA... | reverse complement strand
GCGCAGCTCGATGAGATTGCTGAGAAACTCAACAATCGACCGCGAGAGTGCCTGGGCTGGAAAACACCAAACGAGGCGTGGGCAGCCATAGTTGAGCAGGTGTTGCACTAATTTCCTGAAACCGTCCAAAGCGTCTGCTTTGTTCGTGCCTACACATGTGAAGTGAGTTGCTTTCGGCGTTTCCGCCAGTGGGGACGATAAGTGAAGGTTGAGCGAGAAGCGATTGACTAGAATGGGTACTTAGTCAGTTATCTACAACATGATTGGGAGATCGACTGCCGCGATAAGCGGCATTTTGCGTCTTTACATTGAGTTAGAGCGCCCATACAAAAATATGGCGTTTTTTATTGCCAAGTGATAAGCTTTGCGGATGGCAAGTACGCGCTTCGATTGGGATCCGGAAAAGGATGCTGAAAACCAGCTGAAGCACCGCGTTTCCTTTGGGCGCGCCCAATATGCATTCGCTGACCCAAGGCGCGTGATTGCCAAGGATGTTTCCCACAGCCAAACCGAAGATCGGTTTTATTGTTTCGGCGAAGTTGATGGCGGGATCCTCACGGTGCGGTTTACGTATCGTGCTTCGGTTATTCGAATAATTGGCGCTGGCTATTGGCGCAAAGGAAAGGCTGCGTATGAGCGTGAAAACAAACTACACGAATGAGCCCCTGGGTCGGATTCAGGTGCTCCCGGATTTCCTTCCATCGCCTGAAGAGTTGGCGTTTCGAGAGGAGGGCGTGAAGGTCACCTTGGCTCTCAGCAAGAAGAGCATCGATTTTTTCAAGTCCGAAGCGATAAAACATCAAACGCAATATCAGCGAATGATCCGTCGTCTGATAGACGCGTACGTTGACGCCCAAGCCCTAACTCGTCGCTCAACCGGACGCACCACAAAACGTCGCGCCACTTAGCTCCGACGTTAGGCCTAATCATGCCAATCCTTTGCGACGTTTCGCTGCGCGCAGAACCGAAGAGCCAGATTGCTTCCGGATGAGATCACCTTTTCCTGACACACCAACCATGCGCTGGGAGCGCATGTTCCTTTCCTCAGTTGCGTCTGCCATATGCATCTTTCTCGGCCTGCAGTTCGGTTCAATGACGATGCAGGTTATCGTTCAGACGCCTGCTTCCTTGGCGCTAAGCCTACAAAGTTCCTCGCTCCTGTTGGCGCTGTTCGCACTACCGAGCGCGGGCTTTACGTTGCTTGGTCTTGCGTTCCTCCTCTTCGCCGTCATCAAAATTACGACGCTTTGCGATCCAAGGTACTTTCACCTATTCGTCCGCGCGCGCAGCGTAGGCATGCTTTTTGTACGCATTGCCTTTGTCTTCGCTGGCCTATGGGTTGCAGCAAACGTGGCTTTACAGCTTGTCAAATGAGATCTAACCCGGCAGTCAAAGTCGCCCTCTTCGGTAGCTGAACGCCGCAAAAAAGCTCCGCCTTTAAGAAGCCAAAGGAAGCCAAAGGCTCAGAGCCAAATTGTTAGGGCTATCACTCTTTAGCCAAGCCCGCACCGGCACTTTTGAATCAGTACTTACCCGTCAGCCCCATCGCCACAAACGGTGGCTCACGACCGGTAAGCTTCTCCAGCATGATGAGTTCGTCGTCAGTGTGATTCATGAATGGGCCTGGTTCGGCTTTCATGCTGCCGCCTCGATCGTCCAGCCACAGCGGCGATTCGTGGTGTGTCGATTTAACAAGCTTCGGCTCACTCATGCCTTTGCCGTCAATCGCAGCCTCGCCGTAACACAGGCAAAAGTAAGTCCGTTCAGGATAGATCTCGATATAAAAGCCGGTGCCGCGAATGCCGATGGTTGCATTTGGCACCCGGTACTGAACCCGCTGGTCGCGCAGCCGTTTCTCCAGCACCGAGAGTACCTTGCCCGTCAACACCGCCACTTCGCCTAACAAGCCGGGTAAAGCTTTGGATTCTTCGAGCACAATAGTTGAATTATCACGCAGCAGATAAGCGTCCTTACCCACCACGACTACCGCAGAACTCTTCGCCCCCGTCACCACACGATCTCCCACCTTGACCGGTGTACCGACTTTTGCCGGTTGGCCATTGACGGTGACCGCGCCAGTCAGCGACTGGATACCCGGCGTGACGGGCAGATCACCTTTGGCAAGCGCATCCTGAATCAAACCAGAAATGCCAGCAGGGCCAAGTAGCCCGAGGGCTGCGGCAGATTTAAGCCAGCGACGTCGAAGTGTATTTCTCATATCTCTCTTTCTCCCCTGTTAGTTTACCCGCCCGCGCTGCAGCCTTGCCGCTTCGCGCTGGGTGCAGTTATCCTGCGGGCGTGATGGTGTTATTCGGTTCAGGCCCGGCGAAACACCACATCCCACACACCATGCCCCAACTTCAGGCCGCGTCGTTCGAAATTAGACTCGGTTCGATACGCAGGACGCGTCGCAAAACCTGTTGCCGTATTGACTAACAACGACTCCTGATTCAATACGTCCAGCATGTGTTCAGCGTACTCCTGCCAATCGGTCGCGCAGTGGATGTAACCACCCGGTTGTAGTTTCTGCGCGAGCAGCTTGGTAAATGCAGGTTGAATCAGGCGGCGTTTATGATGGCGCTTTTTCGGCCAGGGGTCCGGGAAAAAAACATGCACCCCGGCAAGACTCCCATCGGCAATCATGCTGGTCATGACTTCCACCGCATCGTGCTGAATGACGCGGACGTTGGTGAGCTGGCGCTCGGCGAGCATCTTAAGGAGGGAGCCGACGCCCGGTGTGTGAACCTCGATACCGATGAAGTTCTCGTCGGTCCGTAGTGCCGCGATATCGGCGGTCGCGTGGCCCATGCCGAAGCCGATTTCAACAACGGTTGGCGCGTGACGACCAAACGCAGCATGAACATCCAGCAAATCCGCAGCATAAGGGATCACCAATGACTGGCCTTCATCAATGGCACGTGCCTGCGCGGGAGACAGACGCCCCTGCCGCAGGACGTAACTCCGAATAGGCTGATGGGGCCGATTGGTGGGCTCGTTTTTCGACGGGGTGTTTGCCGGGGTGTCTAGGACAGCGTCGGCAGGCAGCGTTCGAATTTTAATCATCTGCCAATTTTCCCACAGAGCGACCAACTCACAGCGCGATACCGACTCGGTACAATGCCAGCATGAAACATATCATCATCAAATCGGGTCGCGAAAAGTCACTATTGCGCCGTCATCCTTGGGTGTTTTCGGGGGCCATCAAAAACATCGATGCGGCTGACTCCGGCGACATCGTTAAAATTGTTGCGGAAGACGGGAGATACCTCGCGACGGCAGCCTTTTCAGCCCCCTCCCAGATTGCGGCGCGGGTATTGAGTTTCGACGAGAAAGTTGTAATCGACGAGTCGTTCTACCGGCAGCGCATCTTATCGGCTATCTCACGACGCTCGCACTTGGCCGCCCAGTCCAATGCGTATCGACTGATACACGGTGAATCCGACGGTTTGCCGGGCGTCGTTGCAGACCTCTACGGCGATGTGGTCGTATTACAGCTATCAACCGCCGGCATCGAATCGCAGCGACTGTTATTGGCCAACTTGCTGATTGAGGCGACCGGCGCGCGCACCGTATACGAACGCTCGGACGCCGACGTACGTAAACTGGAAGGACTCGAGCAGCGCAACGGTCTGGTACTCGGTGAACCGCTGACCGGCGCGATTCAAATCGTGGAAGGCGGGATGACCATTGAGGTTGATATCGTCAACGGTCATAAAACCGGTTTCTACCTTGACCAACGCGACAATCGTGCAATCACATGCTCTCTCGCCAAAGGCAGGGATGTGCTGAATTGTTTTTGTTACTCGGCAACCATGAGTACGGCAGCAATGTTGGGGGGCGCAAAAACGGTCATATCGATCGACTCCTCGGCACCAGCGTTGGTGTCCGGACGACATATTGCTGCGCTCAACAACATTGACCCAAACACGATGGAGTGGGTTGAGGCGGACGTATTCGCCCACCTGCGAAAGCTACGGGATCAGGGGCGGTCATTCGATCTCATCATCCTCGATCCGCCCAAGCTTGCACCGACCGCACATCACGTTGAAAAAGCATCGCGAGCCTACAAGGACATCAATTTGCTCGGCTTCAAGTTGCTACGGCCGGGGGGTATGCTGATGACCTATTCCTGCTCAGGCGGCGTATCGGTCGATCTCTTTCAGAAGATCGTCGCCGGGGCGGCACTGGATGCCGGCGTTGACGCGCAGATCACGCGCCGCCTGTCGGCAGGAACCGATCATCCAGTGTCAATTCACTTTCCGGAAGGCGAATACTTGAAAGGTTTGTTGCTGACCAAAATGGTCTAAGTCAATACAAGGTTGGCTGGGAACAAATCGACCAATAGACAGTCTGACTAGGAAAATCTGGCGCGAATCTCGGGCCCAATCGACAAAATAGTAGTCGTTTTTAGTCACAAATCGGCACTTTGTTCGTTTGCGAACCGAGGCATAGTAGAAAAAGGCCCAATCTTGACTCGACCCGCGGCTCGGCGTACTCTCTCTCCTCAATAAATGCTGGTTAAACAAGGAATTGCGGTCTAAACCTTGCACACTTTATGAAACTAAGACTTCTCACCGCCATGCTGTCTTTTGCTGCGGCCACAATGTTGCCCGCAGCACACGCGCAATACTATGGCGGCGTGGTGCTGAGTGGCGCGCAGGCGCGTAGCGAGTTTGGCTTCAACGGCAGCGAAAAGCCGAGTGAGCTGGTTGATCTCTACAATTTCTCGCGTGGTCTGACGCTTTCGCCGGAACCAAGCGTCGGCATGAAATTAGGTTATCGCTTCACCCCGTATTTTTCGGTCGAGGGTCGATATGCGGAGCGGGCCGCAGGCACCAGCCGTGCTCTCTTCCAACATGACAGATTGGCGGTGCGCGAGAGGTCGATGGGCTTAGATTTAGTCGGTTCGCTCCCGGTGTTCAGGGCGCTAGTGCTGGAAGGCCGCGCCGGCTTCCGCACAGAAAACTTCAACGGTGTTGATACCGTCGGTACACCGCTGGCCGGCCAACGATTACTTGGCACCGGCGCACTCGGAGTTGGTGTTCAATACAACTTCAACAGCAGTCTTGGATTGCGCTTCGAAGTGGAACGCTCGCGCAAATTCTTCAGTGATCGCGGCAACAACGACGCCGAGAACGTGATGCTGGGTGTTCATTGGCGTTTCTAGTTGCCTTCTAAGTTGAGTGCAACGACTCAACTTCCAGACAAGCCAAGCTACCTTAAGAACCTCAAGAGCCGATCCGCCCCTCACGCGGGCTACTCGCCGACGCTTGATAGATTTTCTTCGGCATGCGGCCAGCGAGAAATGCCTCGCGTCCCGACTCCACCGCCTTTTTCATCGCGCTCGCCATCAGAACCGGGTTTCTCGCCTTGGCAATTGCGGTGTTCATCAGTACCCCGTCACAGCCCAATTCCATCGCCACGGTGGCGTCCGATGCGGTGCCGATACCCGCATCAACCAACACCGGTACCGTTACACGATCAAGGATGATTTCGAGGTTCCACGGGTTCAAGATGCCCATGCCAGAACCAATTAGTGAGGCAAGCGGCATGACGGCAACACAACCGATATCTTCCAGTGCTTTGGCTTGAATTGGATCATCCGCGCAGTAAACCATCACCTGAAACCCATCGGCGACTAATTCCTTCGCCGCAGTGAGTGTTTCCGGCATATTTGGGAACAACGTTGTTTCATCAGCGAGTACTTCCAGCTTCACCAGCGCATGGCCATCGAGCAACTCACGCGCCAGCCGCAGCGTGCGCACGGCTTCTTTTGCAGAGTAGCAGCCGGCAGTATTAGGCAAGATGGTAAATCGTGATGGCGGTAGGATTTCCAACAAATTTGGTTGCGAAGGATCTTGCCCTATATTCACCCGCCGAATCGCGACAGTGACGATCTCGGCACCAGAAGCTTCGATGGCGAGACGTGTCTCGTCAAAATCACGGTACTTGCCTGTACCAACCAGTAATCGCGACGAGTACTCACGACCAGCGATGAGGAGCGGCGCGTCCTTGGCGGCAACAGCTTTGTCACTCATTAACCACCTCCAACCGCAATCACAACTTCATATTGGTCACCATCCTCGACAGGTGTGCTGCCGACGGCACTTTTGGGGACGATCTCGCCATTGCGCTCAATGGCATAACGTTTGCCCTCTAGTTGCATGGTTGCTACCAGTGCCACAACAAGCGCGCCTGGTGGCAGGGTGGCGGGCTGTCCGTTAACTTTGATATTGAGCATCGAAAAATTCTAGCACGCGGGTTTCATGCGACACTTGTTTGATTGGGTCTATTCTTGCGAAGCGCTTATGCAATCTTCAACACCTAAACCACTGCTGGTGATCATCGCCCTTTGGAGTATCGGGCTGATTACCTCCGGATGGTCGCCCTTTGATCGCACAACGTGGTGGCTTGAGGTAATCCCTTGTTTTATCGGCCTGGCGGTGATGTGGGCGACGAAAACAAAATTTCCGCTGACGGATTTGCTCTACGCCCTCATCCTCATTCACGGCCTCATTCTGATGCTCGGCGGCGCGTATACCTACGCACGTGTACCACTCGGATTCTGGATGCAAGATTGGTTTGGATTCGGGCGCAACAACTACGACAAGATCGGCCACTTCGCGCAGGGCTTTGTGCCCGCGATTATCGCGCGTGAATTGTTGATTCGTAAATGGAAGATTCCCCAGCGTGGGCTTGTTGCGTTCCTCGCCATTTCCATTTGTCTCGCGTTTTCCGCGTTCTACGAACTTATCGAGTGGTGGGCGGCGATGGGGCTGGGGCAGGATGCCGATGAATTTCTCGGAACCCAAGGCGACCCTTGGGACACCCAGTCGGACATGTTTATGGCGCTGGTTGGCGCAATCGCGGCGCTGGTCACGTTGAGCGCATTTCATGACAAACAAATCGCCGGGTCGGCTGTTACATCTGTTTAAACAAGTGACTGTAGGCACGGCTGACTTGTAGCTCTGCTTTCGAGTCTTTGAGTTTGACTGTGGTGCGGCCCATCACGTCGCGGGTGGTGCCTGCGATACGCTCAACATTCACCACGGTGGAGCGATGAATCTGCCAGAAACGATCCGGCTCCAGCTGTTCGATGAGCTCCGACAAGGGCGTGCGAATCAGTGATTCGCTTTCTTTGCCGCCCTCCTTGGTATAGACACTCACGTATTTATCTTGCGCCTGGAAGTACAGCACGTCGTCGACTGCAATTTGTTTGGTGAGTTCGCCGACCGACGCGCGTATCCAGCGTAAGTAGCTGCTCTTTGTAGTCGGCAACACCTTCGCAATCGAGGCCAGTATCGCGGCCACATCCTGCGGGCTTTCCTTCTTAATGAGCTTTTCCCGTAGGCGTGAAATCGCGCGCTGCAATCGATCATCGGTGACCGGCTTCAATAAATAGTCCACCGCCTGACGATCAAATGCATCGACCGCATACTGATCGTACGCCGTCACAAAAACAACGTGTGTCTTCGGGTCTATCCGACCGGCAACTTCGAGCCCGGTAAGCCCGGGCATCTTGATGTCGAGAAACACCACCTCGGGTGCATGGTCATCAATCAATCGCAATGCCTCGGGGCCGTTTGCCGCGCTCGCAACTACCTCTAGCTCAGGCCACATCTGGCTCAATCGCTGCTTAAGATAGTCAGTGAGGTTTTGTTCATCATCTGCCAATATCGCTTTAATGGTCATGGTCGTTCGTTCGGGGGGCGTCTCATTGATTTAGACTCACGCGCCCAATGCACTGGGCTCGTGCGCTCGCAGGGGCGAAACATGTTCCGCCAATTCCCGGCCCGCGTGTCGTCGGCAAGGATGGCTTTTATTTTCATCGTAGTTAGTTTTCTGTTGTCTGATCCAATTTAGCCCGCACCTAATGGCACCACCTTAAGCCTGTCGTCCCGGCGAAGTTACGTAGCCGCGCCGGGATCCAAGTTGCGCATTCCAAACGGTTTAGGAGCTTGGGCCCCGGCCTTCGTCGGGGAGACACTTTTCTTGTTCTCTTTCCGCGGACGAATTTCGTTCAACACTGAGGGAACTTCCCTTTGACGTGGCGTCAAGCCAGCCTGAACCGATTAAGCTGGAATCCGAATGGTGATTTTGGTCCCACTTGGCACATTGTCTTCAATCGTAAGCGTCGCCTTGCCGTCATAGAGCTTGTCTAAACGCTCGCGCACATTTTTCAATCCGATGCCGTTTGACGTGCTGTTCTGAAAACCCATGCCGGTATCAGTGACTTCGATCGCCACGACATCGCCAACCTTGATCGCTTTCAGCAAGATCTCGCCGCCTTCAATTTTTGGCTCCACCCCGTGTTTGATTGCGTTCTCAACGAGTGGCTGAATCAACATCGGTGGAAGCGCAAACGATTGAAGCTCATCAGGCAACTGCACACGCACTTGCAGCCGGTTCCTCATGCGCACCTTGAGGACCGCGAGGAAACTTTGCATCAGCACGAACTCTTTGGCCAAGGTCGTTTCGTTTTCCCGCGTGGTCGCGAGCGAGGCGCGCAGATATGCGATGAATTCCTCAAGCATATGTTTCGCGTCATCCGGCCGTGTATGAATCAAACTCGTCACGTTTGCCAGGGTGTTGAACAGAAAGTGCGGTTCGATCTGCGCTTGTAACGCACGCAGGTTCGCTTGCGTGGTCGCACGCTCAGCAGCGGTGACACGAGCACGTTCATCGGCAATCGCGATCTGAATAGTCAGTTCGTTCACGCGATTTCGCCACGCCGAGGCCAGCACCAACGAAACCACAAATGAAATTGCAAAGCTCGAAATGAACTGCTGGGTGGTAAACAGCCAACGACTGATACCCTCATACCCCGGGAACTGCGATAACAAGAAGAAGCTACCGGTGACGATAAAGGTGCCCAATACGGCGTAGAAGAGTGCCACCGCAAGAAACGAACTAGCGTTGACCTTACGCAGCAGCGGGCCCATCCCATGCATCACCCCCCAAAACGCAAAGCCGATGACGTTCGAGATCACTAAGTTATTGCCAAAAATGCTGAGCACTTGGTCGACTGATTTCACCCGAACCGAAATCAGCTCCATCGTGGTGAAAAACACCGCAAACATGGCGTTAAAAACAAGCGTGTAGACCAGATTGCGAACAAAACTGCGTGGCCAGCGACGAAACAGCGGAAAGACCTCGAGGGGATGAAAATTTTGTCCCTCAATATCAAATTTGAGCTTCGCAACAGCGGCGCGCGTAGCTTCAGGGCTGATGACTTGGGCTTCGGGGGCAGTTGCCATGAAGGTTCCGATGAATTGGCTGGGGTGAAAAACTAGCGCTCGACGTCGATTACGGTTCCGGTCTTGCTGGCCGCGGCGAGATTACGCGCAGGCAATTGTTGGGCTTCGGCGAACGCGGTCTCTGCAGCGGCCTTTCCACCCATCGATTGGCGGTTTTTCCACCAGCGATAGATGAAGTAGCCGACCGCTGCAATGCCAACGGTAGCGACCAGAAACTTGAAGGCACGGAACCAAACACTGATCAGCGCAATGCCCATACCAAAGGCGACCCATTGCACCCACCAATGGCCGGGCGAGGTGAAGTAGTTGATAAAGGCGCACAGTCCGACCACGTAAATGAATGTGAACGGAAACATGATCGCGTCTGTCAGTGGTTTGATGGGGTTTAGGCTCATTTGATCCTCCTTGTGTATGGATATTGCCGTCGGCGAATCCAGTGGCGACAATTTAGCGCGTACAGAGGCCGCTTGGGTTACTGATTACGACGTGTTGCACAATCGCGGCGCGAATGGCTTGGACGTGGCGTGAACGGCGGCACCCACCGTTCCGGCAACGTATTACAAATCATAAAACTCTAGTAGGGACGGGCATTCCCGGCCGAAAAGCGCTGAAAACACCCGTAGTTACCAGACTTACGCGGCGTGAAAGTGCCCGTGAAAACACGCCGGTGTCCAGTAAGGTAACTGCACCAGCGCTAGCGGGCCCGCTGCGAGGTTCAGCGCGTCGAACACGGTGGCAAACGACTGCTGTGCAGCGACATCGAAGCCCACGCCAACCAGCCAGCCTTCGCCCTCACGAGTCGAGCCGGGTTTCGGCACAACGACATGTTCTTCAAGAGCAACGTCTTCTACAAAGTTGTAACGATCAACCTTGCCTGAATCGGTATCCACACGCATCACGCCACTAAAGCCCCAGCCTTCCTCGCGGTAACCACTGTCAACCGGGTAGTAAACATGGCGGTTACGTAGTCCGACAAATCTCGGGTCGACACGCGGAAATTCGCAGTTTTCATCGCGCATGTTTACGGAGCAAGTGCCACGGTTCAAGTCGATGGTGACAAACGCTGGGTTGGAGCGGTCTGGGGCAACCGTCTCACCGCGCATCATGCGAGGCATCCAGTCACTCATGATGTTTAGGTCTTTGGACTGGACAAAATCAACGTGAATGACGTTGTTCGACTCCCACGCGTTACCAAAGTGGAACACCATAAACGCCGGCATTTCCAAAATTCGCCGCTTGGAAAAATCGTTGCGATCAACGATCAATGCCTTGGTGGATTCGTTGCCTTTCCATGTCAACGCCTGGCCAAACGCCGCGCCGTTGCGCATTGCGGCGTAGTCGATGCCGATCGGCGGCAACAAGAACACCAGATGTTTATGCGTGACGGCAAAGTCATGCACCATGCCGCCGGTGGGCGCGTCGAACACCGCATGTTTGATTAGCTCGCCTTTGGCGGACAGATGGTAGAGCACCATCTTACCCAGCAGGGTGCCAAAATTCCAAAACGTCCCGTCGGGGTCAATCTTCGGGTGAGCCGAGAACGGCATGTGTTTGAGTTCCGGCGTCCATGCGACGATGCCTTTGGTCTCAAGCGTGACTGGGTCCATCGCGGTGGCCGAGCCGCCCTCCCACATCGCCAGCAGGCGATCGCCTAATTTGTAGACGTTGGTGTTCGCCGTGTTGACGTCATCACTGTTACGCACCGGCAGTTTGGCTTTGATCGCAGAACCAAACGACGGCGCCATAAATTCATTTGCCGCTTGCTCCGCCATGAATTTTTTTGATTGCACAAACCGCGCTTGGTGAGAAACGCCTTTGTCGGTAAAACGCCAGGCATGCACCAAACCGTCGCCATCAAACCAATGGCTGTAACGTTGTTTATTCGCACCAACACCACGCTCAAACAGGCCGGGGCCGTTACGGTAGAACACACCTCGCAGCGTCTCCGGAATCTTGCCTTCAACGGCAGCCCGCTCACACGACACATCTTGCCCGGCATATCCTCGCAAGGGCGTCATGCGCGGCGAGCCGTTGAACAACGCTTTGCGTGTCGCGGTTGCCGTTAGTGTCTGTGCAACTGCAGGTGGCGCGGCGGCGGTCGCGACGGTGGCCGCAGCCGCACCAACCGAATGGAGAAAATGTCGACGGTTCATGACGGCCTCGTTATTTGATGTTGATGACGATGGTTTTGGCGTCTTTGGTGACAGCAAACTTCGCCTGCTCAAACGTTGGCGGGCCAAAGTTGCCTGAGGCGTCGTTGGAAAATGCGAATGGTTCGGTTGGGATGCCAATCGCGTTGCTGTCGAGCTTGCCGTTGATGTTTTCATCCACAAACAACGACACCGCATATTCGCCCTCGGGCAAATCTTTGAATGTCAATGTCATGCTGTCTTTCTTGGCGGGTAGCATTTGGCTCCCACCCGTTGCTCGACGCATCCACTGGTCGGTTTGTTTGTACAGCGCAACCATGACGTTGCCTTTGTCACCAACACCTTTAATTTCAACGGTTACGTCGCCGGCATTTGCGGTCCCCACAAAAGCGCTGCCGATACACAACGCAACGACGGCGAGACTGCGAAAGAGGTGGGTTTTGGTGGCTGAAAGATTCAACATAGTGGTCTCCTTGGGTTGGTCCGGGCTGGAACGCGGACGCGTCTGATTGAGCGAACGACCGAATGTTGCCCAGCGAGACCTAGCCACGGTTCAAAAATGCGATGGCCTGCGCAAAAGCCGCGCGAACGGCGAAACCTTGGCGCGAGCGGGGGAGTGATGATGGACAAACGAAACGAAGGGCAATGAAGGCGCGTAAACTCCGTGCACCGGCGTCAGTACGACGCCCCCCATCTTGGAGAAAGCCATGACACTCTGCCCAATCGCACTCGTTTCCGGCTGCGCAAAATGCCCGATCTATAAACCCTGCCCGCTCAAGGGAGTGATCGGTGACTACAAGCCGGAAGAGAAAAAGACCGAAAAGTCGGCCAGCAACAAAAAGTAAAACACCAACAACGACAGGCGTTTCCAAGTGCGTTTAGCTGGAAACGCCCGCCGTCACTGGGCCTTTGATCCTCTTGATTATTGAACCTTTGACGCTTTGGGCCTTTAGCGTTTGGACCTGTGCGCCTGCGCTATTGCAATGGGAAAGCGCTGTAGCCCGCCGGGAGTGACCCCGCGTTGGCTAGGTTGGTTTTTATCGCGCCGTTTGCACCAAGCAGCCACACAGCGATGTTGCCATCAGGCCGCTTCCACGCAATGTCAAAAATGCTATCGCCATCATAGTCACCAGCGGCGAAATACTCCCAACCCACACCAATGGTGCCCACTGTGGTGGTGCTGCTGTTCACAAGCCGCGTGCCACCGCTCGTGCACGAGGCATTGGGATCATCCGGCGCACCGGCAAAGGCAGGCAGCGAAAGGCCAACCGCATTGAGCGCCATCACTCTGACTTGACCGGCCGTGTTCACCATGAGCACATCGCCGCGTTTGTTGCCCGTAAAGTCAGCCAGCCGTAGCGCCCGAAAACCCGCTGGCATGGCGCCTGCGCTGATGTTGGCACAGGTGCGGCTCGGGGTCGCCATGAGAACCCGCATGGCATTTGCCGGACTGATGTAGACCATGTCGGCCGCACTGTCCCCGTTAATGTCAGCCGCGCCAAGCAGCGTCCAATCGAGTGGCGCGCCTCCACGTTTGCGCACCTGTGTCACCGAGTTGCCATTGGTGAACCAGACATATGACACCCCGGTATCGTCGATGTTGCCGCTATTGCCGGTGAAGCGCCACACAAGATCGCCGAAGTTATCGCCATCGAGATCACCCATCGCATCAACGCGCCAAAGCGTCCGCACCTGCCGCAGCGTCAATTGACCAGCACCGGCAAAGTCGGGCCATACGTTGGCGTCACCGCGATCGCCCTGCATCATATTCAGGGTGACCAAGTCAGACTTGCCATTGCCGAGAAAATCGACGGTTGCTTCTAATCTGAAATCAGCAGATGGACTTGTTTGCGACGTCCACTGCAGCACGTTATTTGCCAATCGTCCCGACTGAATTTGATTGGCCGCATTACGAACCAATAGTGCCGAGCGATTGTTGCCGTCGAGATCAATACCACCACGCTTGGAAAGCGGCTTGACAGGGGTACGGTTGAAGAAGGGTTTGTACTGCAATATTCCCTCATTAACCCCGATTTCAATCAAATCGGGACGTCCATCGTCGTCAATATCAATCACATCAACCCGCCCCAAACGGTCGGCCAGCGCAAGTGAGCTGACCGCAGTGAAGTGCCCGCTTCCGTCATTTAGCCAAATGAGATCAATGACCACTCCTGTGTAGTCTTGCGCTGAGTCCGTTATCAGGTCGAGTGCGCCGTCGCCATTGAAATCGGCAATACGCACAAAGCGATTCCACGGGCCTGTTGTGGCAAAGGGAGTACCCTGAAGCCTCGTGGCCGTCTCATCGCGAAAGGTGCTGTCGCCATTCGCAATCAGCAGTTGCAGGAAGCGACCTTGGTAATACGGCGCAGTTTGCGTCCCGCAAAGGATCAGATCCAGCTTGCCATCACCGTTTACGTCAAACGGCGCAATATCCAATACCAACTGGTTCGCACCAAATGCACTCCGCGGGAGTTTGATTTCCTCGCGCTTGGTAAAGTCACCTATGCCGTCATTTAGCAAAATGATGCTATCGGTATTTCCCGCCAGGAGTTGCTCTGTTCCAAGCACCAAATCAGGGAATCCGTCGTCGTTTACATCCAACAGAAGACTCGCCGTAAATCTCCGGTTAACGCTCAATATCGCCGGCGGAAGACCGGTTGTTCTGCGTTCGAACGTACCATCGGCCCTGCCTAACAAGAAGTGGGGACTAGGACTGATGCCGCCAATATTTCCTACATAAATATCCAAAAACCCGTCACCGTTGATATCAGCCGTAGTCGCAGAGTGACTGAATTGTGGTGTGCTGGACAAAATTGACGAACGATCCTCAAATGTGCCGTCCGCTTTGGAATACAACAACACACTACGCTCCCCGTCGAAAGGAACCGTATCGTAGCCGTGGGCGGCCATAAAAATGTCGGTCCTGCCATCTCGATTGAAGTCGCCGCTGATAACTTCGAGTGGGTGTTCCGTTGACGGAAGCGCGCCAGTTCCCAGCAACTCGCGTGTAACGTCTGCCAGCGCGCCGTTTCGCGGCCGGAGAATACGCATCGGTACTTTAGCTTCCGGACTGCTCGGAGGCACCCCCATACCAACAACTAAATCTCTTTTGCCGTCGCCTCGAAGGTCAACAGCCAACGATGTGAGCGGGACGTTGCCAGGAACAAGCGAAATGGAGGGATCAGTCATTCGGACGACATTGCCCGCTTGGAAAGTAACCGGTTGTGGAGCAGCCTCCGCGCCACACACACAAAGCGTGCTGATAAAAACACAGGCAATGAAAATCTGCGAATGAAAACGTATGGACATGTTCAGATTGGATGGCGTGGATTAGGTGATTTCGTGTTTCAAGCGAGCGGAGTTTGCCTGAACCGTGATGCGTTTTCAATAGGCTAAAAGCCCGTACACCCGAGAGCGGAACCGGGGGCCACGGCGGGGGGAAAATGTAGAAAAACTCGCTTAACTAGAGTCGTCTCTAAGCATTTTTGGCTGGAGACGCCCGTCTATTCACGATCTTTCCGCGCAGCGCTCTACCGCAGGAACATCCGGTATGCCGGATTACTCGTCTCATCCGCATAGACATAACCGAGCGCCTTCAGAAACTTGGCAAACCCCGCGCGTTCGTTTGTTGGGATCTGCAGGCCAACCAGAATGCGCCCGACATCCGCGCCGTGGTTGCGATAGTGGAACAAGCTGATGTTCCAGTTGGGCGACATTGACTGCAGAAAATTCATCAGGGCACCCGGTCGGTCCGGAAACTCGAAGCGATAGATCTGTTCATCCGCCGCAAGTGGTGAGTGGCCACCCACCAAGTGCCGCACGTGGAGTTTGGCCAGTTCGTTATCCGACATATCGACGGCTTCGAAGCCCTGCTTCCTGAAGTAATTCACCAGTTGTTTGGGCTCATCACGCCCCTTGATGGAGACACCCACAAACACCTGCGCGGCTTTTGCGTCGGCGATGCGATAGGCGAACTCGGTGATATTGCGCGGGCCGAGTGCTTCGCAGAAACGCTTAAAGCTGCCACGTGTCTCGGGCACGGTAATCGCAAGCAGCGCTTCGTGGTGTTCGCCGACCAATGCCCGCTCGGCGACAAAACGCAGCCGATCAAAATTCATGTTCGCGCCGCAGCAAATGGCGACAAAGGTTTTGTTGCGGACCTTGTTTTTTTCCAAGTAACGTTTGATGCCAGCCAACGCCAGACCGCCCGACGGCTCCATGACGGAACGTGTGTCTTGGTAGATGTCTTTGATCGCCGCACAAATTTCGTCGGTGGTGACCAGCACCATTTCATCCACGTATTGTTGCGCGAGACGGAACGTTTCTTCGCCCACTTGTTTTACCGCCACACCATCGGCGAACAGGTTGACGTGTGCCAGGGTCACACGTTTACCGGCCGCAAGGGACGCCTGCATGGCGTTGGAATCCACGGGTTCGACACCGATGATCTTGGTGGATGGCGACAACGCCTTGATGTATGCGGCGATGCCGGCAATGAGACCACCACCGCCGACCGGCACAAACACCGCATCAATCGGGTGTTGGTGCTGTCGGAGTATTTCCATGCCGATGGTGCCCTGCCCGGCGATGACCAACGGGTCGTCATAGGGATGTACATAAACAAGTTTGCGTTTGGCGGCGAGCGATTTTGCGTACAGCCCTGCCTCGTGGTAACTATCGCCGTGCAAGAGCACCGTAGCTCCGCGTCGCGACACCGCGTCGATTTTGATATTTGGGGTGGTGGTCGGCATCACAATGGTCGCTTTGCAGCCAAGCTTTTGTGCGGCGAGCGCAACACCTTGTGCGTGGTTGCCGGCGCTGGCACAGATCACGCCGCGCTTCAATTCTGCAGGTGAGAGATGCGCCATCTTGTTATAGGCGCCGCGCAATTTAAACGAAAACACCGGCTGCAAATCTTCGCGCTTGAGCAGCACGTTGTTGCCAAGTGCGTCAGAAATTCCAACTGATCGCTCCAACGGCGACTCAATCGCAACGTCATAGACACGGGCTTGGAGGATTTTTTTCAGATAGTCGGTGGGCATAACGGCGCGCTTCTAGGAGTTTTTCTGGAACAATAGACAATGTAGCAAGAATTTCACCGTTCCTCCCACCTGGACGCCCGCATGAGCACAAAACCTGATCAAAACGCCCTCAAGGCCGCAGCCGCCAAAGCCGCGATGGCCTATGTGCCGGACAACGCCATCATCGGTGTCGGTACCGGCTCAACCGTAAATTTCTTCATCGACGAGTTGATAAAGATACGCGATCGGGTCAAGGCAGCGGTTTCCAGCTCGGATGCCTCCACTGCACGGCTCAAAGCAGGCGGGATCGACGTCATGACGCTCAACGATGCGGGTCCTATCGCCGTTTATGTCGATGGCGCGGATGAGGTCACCAAACATTTGGCCATGATCAAGGGCGGGGGGGCGGCATTGACTCGGGAGAAAATTGTCGCTGCGGCGTCGGACAAATTTGTTTGTGTAGCCGACCAATCTAAGCTGGTAGACGTGTTGGGCAAGTTTCCCCTGCCAGTGGAAGTCATCCCCATGGCGCGGAGCTACGTGGCGCGGGAGTTGGTGAAACTCGG
>Ga0315907_10003937_pt1 | contig 17006 bp, 12 predicted proteins | sample LakEriMetagenome_3_FD_203525 | JGI IMG/M metagenome (GOLD analysis project Ga0315907, IMG submission 203525) | Freshwater fungal communities from buoy surface, Lake Erie, Ohio, United States - Buoy 12 MA123 | ecosystem: Environmental > Aquatic > Freshwater > Lake > Lake biofilm | place: USA... | reverse complement strand
CAGCGGGTCAAGTTAGCGATCGCGGTCCAGTGCCATCAAAGGTTTGACCGACCTCTACCCTTGCCGACCCGCACACCCACAGTGTCTTCCATCATCCAGGGTGCGCCTCAGGGCTCATGACAGTTAGGAAGTTTATTCTGGCGAACTAAACTGACAAAGTTTTGTATAAGCTGCCGAAAGAGCATTGCTCGGGCGCTGGACCAGCCGAACTTGTCAGCAGGTCAGTGCTCGGCCGTGCGGGGGTCATGACATCGACGGTCGCGGTGCGTGTTGCCGACATCGCGCCGCGGAACCTGGCTCACTTCCCGATGCAGAACTGCATCATGGGCTGGAAGGCGCGTGGTTGCTGAGGGTCAGCACGCAGGGGGCTGATGTGTACATGCGTGTGTACATGAAAAGATCTCACCATCCCGTGCGGGCGTCTTGATCGGACGCGGGAATCTCACAGGCGGTCGCGGGCGGAAAGTGCCAGGCCTCGCCGCAACGCGTCGAAATCCGCCACCACTTCCTCGACCTCGTCTGCGCTCAACGGCAAGGCCTCGCGGACCTTGGCCGCCGCCGCCTCCAGGCGCTGCAGGTCTTCAGCGCTGGGCCGCCGCAGTGGAACGAACAGGCCGATCGCCCGACCACGACGCGTGATGGTGACCGGGGCGTCGGTGTCGATGTACTCGGCGAGCGACGCGCGGAAATCGCGGATAGCGACAGTGGTCTTGTCCATTCAGGAACTCCCGCCAAAGGGTTGGACGATGGCGCCGGATAAGAAGCCTTAGCCCAAGTACTTGATCCACCGAATCTTTTCTGCGTCGCGCAGGTTGTTATCTCCCCGCGAAGACAACAAACCGACCACCAGAGCCATCACCGCTGGCCGGGAACCGCCCCGGCAATACCCGCACCCCGATCCGGATACCGCTCATACACATGCTCGAACACCGCCGCGCACTTCTCGTTGTAGAGCTCGGGCGTGTAGGCGCGCGGCAGGCCGCTGTCGAGGGTGTCCTTGATGGCGTTCGTGATCTGTGACCGCGCTGCGGTCTTCTGCCGCCAGCTGAGCACCAGCAACCCCTTGAGTCGAGCGAGCAGGTCGCGGGCGACCTTCTTCACCTCGGTACGCTCCTCCGTCGAGAGCTCTGGCGAAGGCCGCGTCAGGATGTCGAAGATGACCAGCTCTTCCTCGCTGAGGTTCTCGCGCACGTGGCGCTGCTCCTCTTCGTCGAGGCTGCAGGAGAGCTTCACCAACTCCTGAAACAGCTCCTCGATGCTGCGGCTGCCGGCGTTGTAGCTTTCGATCAGCGCCTCGAACTTCTCGGCGAAGTCAGCTCTCAGCGGGTTTGCCGCGATCATCTTCTCCAGGTGCGCGCGCACGACCGCCTTCAGCACCTCGATGTCGGTCTTGTGGTGTTTGGACTGCTTGAACTTGCTGGCCAGCGCCTCGAAGTTGATCTTCGAGAGATCGAGCGCCGGCACCGTGCCTTCGCGGATCTCGTGGCCGGTGATCGACGCATCGAGCAACGCATTGATGCCCGCCATCACGCTGCCGATGTCGGGCGGATTGGGGTTGAGCTTGGCGCGGATGGCCTCGGCCAGCGTGGCCAGACAGGCCACGCGACCCGTGTGCGCAAGGGCCGATAGGTCGGGCTTCACCGCACGGTACAGCGTGCCCACCAGCCGCTCGTGAGCGAAGAAATCGCGGCGCAGCGCGTCAGGCGAGATCAGCTCATTCACACCATCGTCGATCTTCTTCAGCCGCTGGAAGTCGCCCAGCGGCAGCGCCTCGATGCCGGCGAGGTCCACGCCCTTGTTCGCGCAATACGCACTCGCGTCCTCCACCGCGCGGGCCAGGGCCTGCGCGAGCTCAGCCTTGTCGCGCACCGGGTTGGCGCTGCCACCGCCCTTGCCGTAGATGGCGAGCGCCTTCTCCAGCGACGCGAAGACATTCGCGTAGTCCACGATCACGCCGCTGTGCTTGCCGGGGAACACGCGGTTGGCACGCGCGATGGTCTGCATCAGCGTGTGGTTGCGCATCGGCTTGTCGAGATACACCGTGGAACAGCTCGGCGCATCGAAGCCGGTGAGCCACATCGCGCAGACGAACACCAGCCGCAAGGGGTCTGTGGTGTCCTTGAACTTCTCGTCCAGCCCGGGCTGCGAGTCGTTCATGCGCTTGCGGTGCGGCTCGATGTCCAGGCCCAGCGTGGCCATCTGCGCGATCTCGTTCTGGCCCGGCGACACGATTACCGCCATGTCGGTGGTGTTCAGCGCATCCAGCCGGCGCGTGAGCTCAGCCTTGCGCGCATCGCGCACTGCCTGCTTGGCTGATCGTTCGTCCCCCAGCGGCAGCAGGGCCAGCTCGCCCAGCTCGGTCTGCACCCGTTTCGTCTCACCCGCCCAGTGCTGGCGCACCTTGTCGTGCATGCGCAGCGCGGTGGCCTTGTCGATGGACACCACCATCGCTTTGCCAAAAAAACCGCGGTCAAGGAAGTGGCGCACGATGTCGCTGGCCACCGCTTCGAGCCGGTCGTCGCGGGTGATCAGGTGGTACTGCCGGCCCAGCTCACGCTCGAGCCGGGCCTCCTGGTCGGGGTCGAGGGCAGCGTTCTCGATGAGTTCGTAGATCTCGTCGTTCAGCTCCGCATTGACCAGCTGCAGCTCGGGCGTGCGGTTCTCGTAGAACAGCGGCACCGTGGCGCCGTCCTCGATGGACTGTTGGAAATCGTAGACCGACACATAGTCGCCGAAGACCTCACGCGTGCGCTCCTCGCCCGCGATCAGCGGCGTGCCGGTGAAGGCCAGAAAGGTGGCGCGCGGCAGCGCGGCGCGCATGTTCAGCGCCAGCGTGTCGTACTGGCTGCGGTGCGCCTCGTCGGTCAGCACGATCACGTCATACCGGTCGCACAGCACCTCGGTGGTCTGGAACTTGTGCACCAGCGTGAAGACGTAGCGCTGGTTGCCTGCCAGAAGCTCACGCAGGTGCGCGCCGCTGGCGGCATGGCTGTCGGCCGCCTCGCCCACTGCGCCCGTGGCCTTGAAGGTCTTGGCGATCTGCTCGTCGAGCTCCACCCGGTCGGTCACGACCACGAAGGTCCAGTTGCCCGGCAGCGTGCGAAGCACCTTCTGCGCGAAGAACACCATCGAGAAGCTCTTGCCGCTGCCCTGCGTCTGCCAGAACACGCCGCCACGGCCATGCCCCATGGAGCGCGCCTGCAGCATCGAGGCGATGGCGTTGTTCACGCCCAGGAACTGGTGGTTCTGCGCCAGCACCTTCACCAGCGACGCCTTGTGCTCCGAGAACAGGGTGAAGTTCTCCACCAGGTCGAGCAGCCGGGCGGGTTGGCAGGTCCCGCGCAGCATCACCTCCAGCGACACGCGGCGCGGCTCGTCCTCGCGCTCGATACGCTTCCACTCCACCCAGCGCTCCCAGTCGGCGGTGAGAGAGCCCACCCGGCTGTCGGTGCCGTTGCTCGCGATCATCAGCGCGTTGAAGACGAAGAGCGCCGGGATCTGCTCCTTATAGTGCGTGAGGTTTTCGTCAAAGGCCGCGCGTGCGGGCACGCCGGGTTTTTTAAGCTCGATCACCACCCACGGCAGGCCGTTCACGAAACCCACCAGGTCGGGCCGGCAGGTATAGAGCGCGCCCGTCACGCTGAACTGGCTCACGAGCAGGAAGTCGTTGCCAGCGGGATCGGTCCAGTCGATCACGCGCATGCGCTCGGTCTTCTGCCCGCCGTGCATCGGGTCGGGCACCGAAACGGCCACGCCGTCCTTGAGCAGCGCGTAGACCTCGCGGTTGGCAGCAGTCAGGCTCATGGCCGAGCGGTCGCGGCTGAGCTCGTCGACGGCACGGGTGAGCGCCTCGGCCGCCGCGTCCGGGTTCAACCGTTCGAGCGCCGCGCGCAGCCGGCGTGTCAGCACCACCTCGCCCTTGGTCTCGCGGCCCAGCGTGGATGCTGCGTTGCTGCCCGAGCCGAAGGTCTCCTCCTGCGCCGACACCGTCTGCCAGCCGAGTGCGCCGAACAGCCCGATGGCGGGCTGCTCGACGAGCTGGTCTTCGGTGTAGGCGTGGGTGGTCATGGCGAGGCGTCGGCCGATTCGCCCGCGTCACCCGCAAGCGCCTGCTCGATGGCCTCGATGCTGGGCAGGCTGGTCTGCAGGTCCGCCGGCAGGGCCTCGATGAGCTGGTATTCGGCTATGCCGATGGGCTTGCTCGAGTCTCGCAGCGCGTACTCGGCGACCACCTTGTTCTTGCTCTTGCACAGCAGCAGGCCGATGGTGGGGCTGTCATGCTCTGCCCGCATCTGCTCGTCCACAGCCGTCAGGTAGAAGCCGAGCTGGCCTGCGTGCTCCGGCTTGAAGGCGCCCGCCTTCAACTCCACCACGACATAGCAGCGCAGCTTCAGGTGGTAGAAGAGCAGATCGATGAAAAAATCCTCGCCCCCCACCTCGAGGTGAACCTGGCGCCCGACAAAAGCAAAGCCGGCCCCCAGTTCCAGCAGGAAGCGGGTGATGTGGTGGACGATGGCGTCTTCGAGAGCCCGTTCCTGAGACTCCTCCCCGAGCCCGAGAAAGTCCAGGCGATAGGGGTCCTTGAGAGACTCATGGGCAAGGTCCGACAGCGGCGCGGGCAGCCGCTCAGCGAAGTTCGTGACCGCCTGGCCGCTGCGCTCATGCAGGCGGGTCTCGATCTGCATGACCAGCACATTGCGCGACCAGTTGTGCTCGATGGCCTTGGCCAGATACCACTCGCGCTCTGGCCGCGTCTTCAGCTTGTCGATCAACGTGCAGAGGTGGAACCAGGGCAATCGTGCAGCAGCCTGCTGCACAAATTCGACATCCGGCCACGCTTCAGCGAAGGACCGCATGTACTTCAGGTTGCGCGGCGAAAAGCCCCTCATATCCGGGAAGGCGTTGCGCAGGTCCTGCGCCAGCCGTTCGATCACCTTGGTGCCCCAGCCCTCCCGGCCCTGCCTGGCCAGAATGTCTCGCCCGATCTGCCAGTACAGCAGCACCAGCTCGCGGTTGACCGCCAGCGCAGCACGCTGTTGGGCCGCGTGGATGCGCCCCTTCAGATCGGCGAGCCAAGGGCCGTAGTCGGCGGGCAGGGGCACGATGTCGGTCATGGAAACCCCTTGAACAACCGGCCGCAGACAGCGGGAGGTGCCGCGCAGAGCTGGTGTGTATCTTCGGCCAGCTGGTGCGTATTCGGTGCAAGCTGGTGTGTGTCCGGGATGAGATGGTGCGGATCACCCAGGCCCAGCGCTTCGGCGAGCGCGTCGAGGTTGGCAGCCTCGGCCAGCCGGGGCGTGAAGTCGCCCGCCTCGTGCTTCCAGGCTTCGCGCAGCGGCACGCGTTCGAGCTTGATGAGGGGCTTGGCGGGCAGCATGGGTCACGCGGTCTCGAGTTCGTCCAGGGCGATCTGGCCGGATAGGAGACGGGGGAGGAGGAGGTCGCGGGTGCGGCGGAGGTTTTGGATTTGGCTGTCGAGCGTCCACATCCTCTCGAACAACGCAGAGACTGCTTGCTGGAAACTGTTCCGGAACGACAGCGGTGGAGTGACGAGTTCGACCGAAGAGATACCTTCGAGCGTTATCTGAGGTTGCGCCGCGCCACCGACGACATCACGAAGCCCTCTCTCCCTCAACGTGTGGAATAGCCAGAAGTAATTGTCCGGGTGGGTTGGGTCGAAAGTGAAGGAGTTGTTCGTGACATAGCACTGTGGCTGAGTTATCTGCATTTCACCTACGCTACCGCGGCAACCGCAGATAATGGTCCGCTGTTCGCGGGTGTATTCGGTATAGCGCCCGATAATCTTTGCCGCTCCGTAAACTGGATATAGCCCGTCGTCGGCTAGTTTCTTGGTAGGCAGATTCTTGCCGTAGTTCACCTTTGTCAGCTCGAAGAGCTTCTTCACTTGCCACCCCTCCGGAATCTCCCCCAACGGCGACGCGACGCGCGGATGGTTCTCGTGGCCGGGGAAGCGGAAGTGGACGAACCACTCGCGGTAGAGGGCGCGGGCCATCACCTCCAGGATCTTGATACGCCGCTGGCTATTTTCGATCAGGTCGTCGTAGGCGGAGAGGATGCTGGCGATGCGGCGTTGGATAGGGAGGGGCGGGAGGCACACTACCATTGCATGCAGGTGGTTCCGGTTCACTCCGGGGACCGCTCCAGCTGCGTTCTGTGATCCAAAACTCAGGGTACCCAAGAAATAGGCAATAAATCTTGGGTCATTGCCCTTGAAATCCTGAACATAGAGGCTGGTGTTTAGCGGCCAGAAGTCTTGCTCGATGAAAAATACCTGCCCGAGTGTGCCGTATCGGCCGGTTACGACTCCTGGCGCTCTGACCTTTGCTTCCACGTGGTAATCGGTAATCCCCGAAGACGAAACAACAGGGAAGGGCCCAACAGACCGCGAGCTGTGAGGCAGGTCGTAACCACGCTTTAGGTTCACGACGTCGCCGAGTAGGCACTCGCGCCAAGCCGCCATCTTCACGCCCCCAAAATCCCAGCGACATTCGCCGCGATCGTTCGCTCCAACTCCCGCGCCTGCACGTTCAGCGCCTCCAGTTCCTCGTTCAAGCCCTGCAACTGCGTGCGGAAGTCCTCGTCACTGACCTCCTCCCCAGGCGCCACGCCCACATAGCGGCCCGGGTTCAGCGACCAGCCCTGCGCCTCAATCTCGGCCAGCGTCGCGGCCTTGCACAGGCCGGGCACATCGGCATAAGCGGCCTGTGCGCCGAACACCTCCTTCAGTTTCGCCTCGGCCTCGGCCCCGCCCTGGGTGTAGTCCGGCACCTCGCCTCGGTACAGCCGCACCAGGTTGGCCATGAAGCCGATCTGCGCGGGCGTCCAGTCGCGGTGTGCGCGATCTACCTGGCGATAGATGTGGCGCGCGTCGATGAAAAGCACATGGTCGGCGTGGTGCGCGCGCTGGGCCTTGCCCCGGTCCAGGAACCACAGCGTGCAGGGCAGCGTGACCGTGTAGAACATGTTGGGGCCCACGGCCACCATCACATCCACCGAGCGGGCCTCGACGAGCTTCTGGCGGATGTCCTGCTCGCTCGCGCGCGCATCCGACGCCGAGTTGGCCATCACGAATCCGGCGCGGCCTTTCGTGTTCAGCGCCGAGTGGAAGAGCTGGATCCACAGGTAGTTGGCGTTATCTGTGCGCGGCAGCCCGAACGGGAAACGCCGCGCCGGGCCGACCATGTCCTTCAGCCGCTCCTTGTCCACCGCGTTCACGTTGAAGGGCGGGTTGGCGAGCACGAAGTCGAACGCGCCGGTGGCCGCGTGCGGATCGTCGTAGTAGCTGTTGACGTTGCCGCCGTGGCGGATGTCGCCCTCCAGCCCGTGCACCGCCAGGTTCAGGCGGCACAGGCGGCCGGTCTCGTCGGTTTTCTCCACGCCGCAGATGGCGAGTTCGGCGGCCGGGTTCTTCTGGTGCTCGGCCACGAAACGGGCCGACTGCACGAACATGCCGCCCGAGCCGCAGGCCGGGTCGAAGATGCGGCCGTGGAAGGGCTCGATCACCTCTGTGAGCAGTTTGACGATGCTGGAGGGCGTGTAGAACTCACCGCCGCCCTGCCCCTCGCTCATGGCGAACTCGCCGAGGAAGTATTCGTAGATCCGGCCGAAGGCGTCGAAGTCCAGCGACACCGGAATCTCCGAGACCTTCTTCAGCAGGTCCTTCAGCAGCGTGGGCGTGAAGAGGTAATAGGTCTTGGGCAGCACGCCCGCGAGCTGCGGGTTGTGCTTCTCGATGGCGCGCATCGCATCGTTGAGCTTCGCGCCGATGTCGGCCACCTCGGGCAGCGCCAGCAGCGCGTCGTACCGCGCCTCGGGCGCCAGGTAGAGCACGCCCTCGGCCTGGTAAGCGGCGGGGTCGTCCACCCGGCTGCCGCGGCGTGAGCTGCTGCCGGCGGCTTGCAGCTTGTCGCGCAGCGCGGCAAAGCGCGCCTCGGCAAAGCGCAAAAAGATCAGGCCGAGGATGGGCCCCGAATACTCCTGGGCCTTCAGGCCCGAGTTGGCACGAAACTGGTCGGCGGCATCCCAGAGGCGTCTTTCCAGGGTGGCGGAGGCGGCGTCTTTTTCGGAGGGGGCAATCCAGCGCATCAGGCAGACATCGGGTTGGACGCGAGGAAGGCCCACCGTGTTCATCACGGCCCGCCTCCCTGCGAGTGGAGTTTTCGCGAAGTCTACGGGGCGCGATGTGTTCGCGCATCAAGTCTTGGGCGCGGCGGCGGTCGTGAGCGGGCTCATGGCATTCGGGCTGCGAGGCTCCTGGCTTCTTGATGGGTCAGCGTGCTGTCGTGGGTGTCGTTCATTCAGGTAAGTGTTTCTGTCCGTCCCGATCGCCTGAGCGAATCGGGAACCACTGCGGACGCGGGACACCACTCCCGCTCTTGTGCCGACTTCCTCCTTCCTGGCCAGCCCGGCACGGCGTTGGCCTCGGTGACGCTCGCTGTGGCGAGTCGGCCCACCGATCGAGCCCCTGCCGCGTGAGCGGCGCCCCGGGGCTCGGGGGGTTGCGCCAGGTCGATCAGACCGTTGGACGCTTGCACGACGAATCCCGCTTGTGGCGGGGTCATCGGGAACGGATTGCCGGGGTTGCCGGCTGCGGCGGGGAGCCCGTCACTTGGGTCCGTCACTTGCGCCTGCACCCCGCAATCGCTTGCTGGGCGCGGCTTTGGACGCGTCGTCACTACCGGTGCGGCGCGTAGTGACGACGCGTACCGCTGGCGCAGCGGCGGGCCGCTGAGGGGGTGCCGCAGCCTGCCGATGGGCTCGGCGGCTGGCGCAGCGGTCGACGCGTTCTCCTGCCTTGCGGCGGCCGGCTCTCAGGAGATAGGCCGGCTCCGGGCGCCCGACTGGCGGGCTGGCAATGCGTAACGGGCATCAAGCGGGCTGACTCAGCCAACGGGAGTTCGTTGCTGCGCAGGCTACTGCGCCTGCTGCCGCGCGCGCATCCGCACTGCGGACAGCGCCGCAGCACGCAGGCCGATGTGATGACCCGCTTCTTCCGGTGTCTGCCGATGGGCACCGCCTGGTGCGACCGGCTCCCGACAAGTTGCACGGCATCCCGACACTTTTCCGCGCGATTCCGTATCTCTGCAAAGGCCTGCCGCTTTTCGACGGCAACCGTCACGGCGGGCCTCCCTCCACCTCGGGAGCACACACGCATGAGACACGGAACCACGAGCACCCCCATCATCCTTCGCCGGCCGCAGGTCGAGGCGCGCACCGGCCTGTCGCGCAGCACGCTGTACCAGTACATCCAGGACGGCCTCTTTCCGCGGCCGGTGTCGCTGGGCGCCCGCGCGGTGGGCTGGCTGGAATCCGAGGTGACCGCCTGGATCGCCGCGCGGGCCAAGGCCGTGCGGCCCGGCACGGCCCCGGGCCGTTGAGGTGGTGCCATGGCCACCCCGTTGCCGCCGCAGCGCGGCCTGCCCTCATCGGTGCCCGATGTCGCCCGGGTGCTCGACCAGTTCCGCGCCGCGCTGCGCGCCCGCGACATCGTGCCGCCCGAGCCGATCGTGGCTGACGGTCGTCTGCACCGCTGCCATGCCGCTGGCCGAGGTGGCCGGGGCGACGCGGCCTACCTGCTGCACCTCGACGGAATCCCCGCTGGAGGGCTGGAGAACTGGTGCGACGGACTCGGTTGGCAGACCTGGCGATGCGAGCTTGCGCGAGCGCTTACTGACGCGGAACGCCAAGCACTGCATGAGCACGCCCGAGCGGCTCGGGCCGAAAGAGACCGCGCCACGGCGGTCCGCCACGCCGCGGCCCGATCAACCGCAGCCCGTTTGTGGGCCGACGCCGCGCAGGCTCCAGCCGACCATCCCTACCTAACCCGCAAGGGAGTGCAGCCCTTCGGGCTGCGAGTCTGGCGCGGCGTGCTGCTCGTCCCGGTGCGCGACCTGGCCGGCGAGCTGCACAGCCTGCAGCTCATCGGCGCCGATGGCGGCAAGCGGTTCCTGCGCGGCGGCCGCGTCCAGGGGCTGGGGTTCTGGATCGGCCCACCACCCGAAACGGACGACCCGCGGTCACCCATCCTCATCGCCGAGGGCTTCGCCACCGCTGCCAGCCTGCACGAAGCCACCGACCAGCCGGTGGCCGTCGCCTTCAACGCCGGCAACCTCGAACCTCTGGCCCGCGCCGTGCGCGACCGGTGGCGCAGCACGCCGATCATCGTCTGCGCCGACGACGACCACCACACCGCCGGCAACCCGGGGCTCACGCTTGCCCGCCGCGCCGCGCGGGCCGTCGCTGGCCGACTGGCGGTACCCGACTTCGGCGCCGCCCGTCCGCCGGAGGCCACCGACTTCAACGACCTGCACCGGCTTCGCGGGGTGTCCGCAGTGCTGACGTCGCTCGCCAATGCTGCACCCCCCGCACCCAGCGAAGTCGCCGCCCCGAAAAATGCTGCACCTTCGTCGCCCGACGACTGGCCCGAGCCCGAACCGCTCACCACACCACTCGACCCCTTGCCCTATCCGGTGGACGCGCTGCCGCCAATGCTGCGCGAGGCCGTGCTCGAGGTGCAGGCCTTCGTCCAGGCGCCGGCCGCGCTGGTGGCGTGCTCGGCCTTGTCCACGCTGTCGGTAGCCGCGCAGGGGCTGGTCAACGTGCGGCGCGATGCGCAGCTCGTCGGCCCAGTGTCGCTGTATGTGCTCGCGGTGGCCGAGTCCGGCGAACGCAAGACCACCTGCGACCGCATCCTCGGCGCAGCCCTGCGCGAGTGGGAGCGCGACCGCACCCGAGCGGCCGCCCCGGAGCAGGCCGCGCACGCCTCGGCCAACGCCGTGCTGCAGGCCAAGCGCGACGGCCTGCTCGAAGCCATCCGCCGCAAGCGGCGCGACGGACACGACACCGCCGAGGACGAGGCCGCGCTGAACGAACTAGCAGCCGACACCCCGCAGGCCGCACCAGTGCCCCGGCTGCTGTACGCCGACGCCACCCCCGAAGCCCTCTCGCACGCCCTGGCCAGCGGCTGGCCGAGCGGCGCGGTGATGTCGGCCGAGGCCGGCGCCGTCTTCGGCGCCCACGGCATGGGCTACGAGACCATCATGCGGAACCTCGCGCTGCTCAACGTGCTGTGGGACGGCGGCGAGATCGCGGTCGACCGCCGCAGCAAACCGTCGTTTCGCCTGCGCGACCGCCGCCTCACCTTCGGGCTGATGGTGCAGCCCGAGGCGCTGCGCGGATTTCTCGAACGCGCGGGCACGCTGCCCCGTGGCAGCGGCTTCATCGCGCGGTTCCTGATCGCCTGGCCGGCGAGCACGCAGGGGTCTCGCAGCTACCGCGTGGCGCCGGAGACGATGCCAGCGGTGGAGCGGTTCGGGCTGCGGATCCGGGAGTTGCTGGACACGCCGCTGTCCACGCATGCCGATGGTGGCCTGCAGCCCATCGAGCTGGCGCTGTCGCCACCAGCGCATGCTGCATGGGTGCAGGCGCATGACCGCATCGAGCGCGCGCTGGCCGCGGACGGGGACTTCGCCGACATCCGGGATGTGGCCGCCAAGGCGGCGGAGAACGTCGCGCGCCTGGCGGCGCTATTCCATGTGCTGACGCACGGACCTGGCGGAGTGGTCAACGCGGAGACAATCCATGCCGCCGCGACCATCATTGGCTGGCACCTGCACGAAGCACGCCGCCTGCTCTCGGACCTCGACACCCCGACCGACCTCTCCGCGGCTATACGGCTCGACGCCTGGCTGATTGCCGAGGCCCGCCGCAGCAGCGACCACCGTATCCCCACCTCGCGCGTCTACCAGTTCGGCCCGGGGTGCGTGCGGGACGCGAAGGCTATGAGGAGTGCGCTCGCGACACTGACCGAGCGCGGCCGAGCTCGGATCGAGGAGAACGAAAAGCGGAGGTTCGTAGCGGTGAACCCAGCGCTCGCGTAAGCGGATGATCAGTTGAGCCGGCACCCCGGGGTAGTCCTGTCGCAGCAGTCCCGGGGACCTTGCTATTGCTGCTATTCCTGCTACTGACTCACGCGCGAAGGCTCCAGATCGCTAGCAGGAATAGCAGCAATAGCAAGGGCGGAAAGGGTTCGAGTCAACCCCTGAAGGCCGGGAACGACTTGACGCCCGAGGGCACCTGCCGCGACGACATACGATCGGTAATGACAACTCTGCAGCGGAAGCGGTCCTTTGGCTCGCGCGGCACGACTCACGCTGAGCAGCGCACAGCGGACTTCCGGTCCGACAAGCTGTACGGGCCCGAGTGGCAGCTGTACGAGGATCAGCGGTCGTAGGACCTAGTGGGCTAGGTCACGGTCTCAATGACCTCTGCCCCGGAGTGCGAACAGGTACGGCCGACCCCTGGCGGCCAGTTGACCATGTTGGTTAGCTTGCAGGAGAGCTATCGTTCAACGTCTGCTGGAGCAAGAAGATGAACTGTATGCTCAAGCAACCCACTCTCTACGCAATCAAACAGACTAGTCCCAGCAGTGCTCCCTCCGTAACTGCCAGCGAGGCGATGGCCTTGTCTCGAACCTCTTTCCTGTCTTCCGCGGTGAGTCGGAGCCTGCCTGAGGCCAGTGCAGCTCCGAACTCGAGCGCAGCTGAACCGTATGCGTGGTCGTGCCGACTGAAGACCTTGACGAGGAATTCTTTCATTAGGCGGCTCATCTCTGGGCTGGATGAGTAGTCGAGCTCCGAGGGATGGGCCGCCCGCAGGATGCAGGCCTGCAGCAACTCGTCGTTGAACCGCAAAAAATTCTCCGGGGAAAGAATGACAGACTCATATCCCGATGGCTTCAGCTGATTGGCTGGATTCGCTAAATCTCGCGCGGTCTGGAGCACAGCGGCGACGGTCGCATATGCCGTGCTTTGCGTGACGTCACCTATCCGGCCGTCGAACACGGTGCCGAAGAATACAAAGCCCTCTGAGAGGCCGAGTGCCGCCCCCTGGGTACTGGGAAAAAAGCCTGTAAACGAGCTGCTGATGGCTGCAACGGCCTGCTCAAGGGAGCGCTCGAGGACGTCCTTATCAACCCCAGGCACGGCAACTTCTTCAATCTGCGCAGCCGCTGCTAGCTCGCTGTAAGCCCTCCAGGCAGTCTTTGCGCCGTCAGAACCAATGGGCAAGACCAGCCAGACCGAGAAGCCGTACTCGCGAGCGCTGGCGTTCCTGACGAGGAATTGCTGCAGGCGCATCCACGTCTCTTCGCTTTGCGGCAGTCCCAAACCGACAAGGAAGTGCCGCGGCACGTCGGACTTTAGGAACTCACGCAGGTCCCGGCTTATCTCGCGGAGAAGTCCGCCGTCGCCAGCTACTGCTTGAACGACGAGTACACCGCTGGACTTGCTGAGCGTTTCGGCGTCAACGGCTCCGTAAGCCGTGACAGTCGGTCGATGAACTGATCCTTTGAGCGTCTGAAGTTTGTTCGCTGCCAGCTCCGCAATGGACTTAGAACCTGGGTCTTCCGCATGAATGACATGATCGATGGCGACAGGAACTCGCCAGGAAATCTCCGTGTGGAGCCACGAGTCCAGAGCTTTGTTCATTCCAACGAATGATTCGTCTACGCACACCAACCGTGTAGAGCTGCCTCGAGTACGTGCATTGAGAGGCAGTACTCCTCCGATTGCTAGCTGCCTTAAGAACTCGGTCAGGCGTTTAGGGGAATGAGGCACCCCTAGGGTGACTGCTCGAGGCGGTTTAGCTTTCGAAGAAAAGTGCTCACCGAAAAGCTCAATCTGGGCTTCTGTTCCGTCGGCAAGCTGCTTCTTGTACGAGGCGTCGACATCATCTAGTCGGACCAGCACTCCTCCGGTGCGGTTCGTCTCAGTGACGTCAATGAGCGTCATGAGCCGGCCTTGGTCAAAGTCTTGCTCTTCATGAAGTCGCCTGGCCATGCCGCCACTCGTTGAGGCCGAAATGATCACCGCGTAAGGTTCGGTTGGTGGCGCCAGTTCGGAAATCTCCGTGTAGGAGTGAAAGCTATGAATGCTTGCGCTACTCCCGGAGAACGTGAGCGCCTCTCTGACAAGCGAGTAGATGCCCATCGTGTCGATGTAGACATGGGCGAGGTCAGGGCTTTGGAGGGCCGGTAGTCGGGAGCATAGGCATCGTCCCGCGAACGCGAGCTCAGCTTCACTTGTTGCCAGCTCACGGGCTTGGATGAAGAGCTTGTTTACGGTGCTGGAAGGGTGCTTAAAGACGTGGCCAGCAGGAGCAACCTGTACCACTGGGTTCTTGAGAACAAGGGAGTTGAGGCCCTGCTGAATGAACTGCTCCAAAGGCAGCTTGAATAACGGTGGCTTCTCCCTCGGGAGCGTTCCATCGACGGTCAGACCATCTTGGGCGCTCCACGCGACGAAGTAGTACTGCTTGACAAACTGGCCGCCCTTCTTCGATCCTCTTTCCATGAGTGTCTGGATCTGACCGGAAGCCTCTGTCCAGTATTCACGTATCGTATTGAGCGCTGAATCATCGGTTACGACAACGACACAATCTGGGAGTGCCTGCACTTCCTGAATCGAAGTGGTCAACTCATCGAAGAACTCAAGGGCCGAAACCCTCCTCTTCGTGCCAAAGAAGACGCAAAGCGCATCGACTTCATAGCCGGTATCAAGACACGCGCCGCGGGCGACGAACGAGTAGGCCTTGCGCATCATCTTCTGAGCGGGAGGAGAAGGGACACCACGGCACCAGCTGCAGGTGCCAGCTCCGACGCAGTCCAGTCGTCGAATTCGAACAAGTCTCGCGCTTCACCTGGCGTGAACGCGTTGAAGATGTGAAGGCGCCCCGACCGAATCGAAATCAGCCCCCCTACCTCTCTTAAGGCTTCGAGTACATCTGGTAGGCCGTTGCCTGCGCCAGCCTGCGTTTTAGTCGACACATTCTTACGGAGAGACGCCAGAAGGGCCTTCCGTTCCTCATCAGGGGAAAGCTCATCCACAGGCTTGCCTGTCAACCTTCCGGCGAACCCTGGTCCAGTGTCAAAAAAGCTCAGTTGAAGGCAGCGAAGTGCTGTGGCGGTCCCGTCGCTCCCCACTGGAACTTGCTCACGCTCCCACAGCTCCATCAAGCGGGGGTGCCCTTCGAAATCCCGCCTATAGGAGTGCCCAGACATTTCACGCCAGCTGACAATGAGCCCCTCTGCATGCTCGAGATAGGGCTGGCCGCTATGGTCCTGCGTTGCGTGCTCCTGTGTGTTCTTCATCAACTCGGCCGCGTACACGGCGCATGCTGATGTGAACGAGGACGGAACAAGGTCGGCATCCGACTTGGCGATGAAGTCGCTCAACGCTTTGAGAACAAGGAACATCCCCTCTTTGCGTTTTACTGCTTGACTGTTCCGCACGCTGAAGAGAGGCCGCAGATATTGAACCTTCGACCCGCTGACGCACGTGAAATCGATGGTTCGCCCTTTGATGACACGGGACCACTGCACCTGGTCCGTGTTCTTCATCTTTTCAGCTGCAGGCTCAAGCGCCTCCCGGCGACGAACATGCAGTTCGCCCACGTTGACGCCTTCACAAAGCCTGAGTGCGACAATGCCAGGGGCATAGTCGCAGAGTTCTGCCAGGACCGATTGGGCCTGGTTGGCGGCGTGAAATCTGAGTTGCCGGTCCGTCGCCGAGCGCGCCCAGGTAGCCAAGAGTTGCAGACGAGCAGCGTCGTGGAGAGCTCCCTTGCGGCGGCTGATGAAATCCTTATTCAGCTGAATGGAAGCTCCTTCGCTAGCAATGACTCGGTGCATTGATTGCTCAATGCTCTCCAAGGTCCATCCATCTTCGATGACGAGAGGGGGCATGCTGGTGCGCGATATTGGAGGAGGGCGGATTAGCTTTACTGTGTCATCAGAGCCGCCAGAAGCTCACGAATCTTTGGTTCGGGCTTCCAGTAGTTCGGTCCCTTGAGAAACTTGCCGTTCTGGTCGTAGATGGGGTTGCCATCTGCGCCGAGCTTACTCTCGTTGCTGTCCATAATTACGTCCAGCACCTCCTCAAGGGGCAGTCCATACTTGAGCGCCTCAGAACGGCAGTAAACAATGATGTCGCCAAGAAGGTCAGCAAGGGCGACTGCGACCTCAAGCTTGGAGGCACCGGAGTTCGCTATCGTCACGATGTCGTCAATCTCGTGGACTTCGTCCATCAAGGTGGCTTTGAACTTGACCAACCTGTCAGCCGTGTCGTCTGGAATGGTCGGGCTATCGTTAGCGGCAAGACGGTACATGGCGTTCATGCCTGCAATTCGGGCTGCAAAGGCTGTTTTCATGACATGCTCTGATAGGTGGGAGGTGGCTAGCGGGGGGAGCTTAACGGTCGAGCGACCGGTTCGGACGGCGAAGCCGCCGGTCAGACGACGCTAAACGAATGGCCGGTTTAGGCGGGAGCGGCCGGACAAGCCCTGATCCGCGAACGACCCAGATCAGTCTGTTCCGGTCAGCCGGCACAAATACGCCACCCCCGATCACCCCCCCTCCCCCAACCCCTCCACATACTCCCCCCAAAACCCCAGCATCTCCCGTCGCTGCCCCGCATACTCCGCCCGGTTGTACACGCCGCGCACCCCGCCGATCGTGTGGTTCAGCGCCTTCTCCACGACATCCGCCGGCCACCCGTGCTCGTGCAGCAGCGTCGACGCCGTGCGCCGCAGATCATGAATCGTGAACGTCGGGATGTGCTGGCCGCGCAGCGCCACCTTCAGCGCATTGTTCATCGCGTTGTGCGCAAAAGGCTTGGTCAGCGACCCGCGCCCCGGCAGCACCAGCTCGCTACCGCCGGCCAGTGAGCGCAGCTCCGCGAACAAGGCCAGCGCCTGCGGCGACAAATACACGATGTGCGGCTTGCCGGTCTTCGAGTTCTCGGCCGGAATATGCCACTCGGCCTTGCCGATATCCACATGCTCCCAGCGCGCGAGCATCAGCTGTTGGCGGTTGTGAGCCAGCGCACAAATCTGGCTGCGAGGCCGCGTTTTGATTGGTGGGCCGGATGAGGCTTGACCGGCGCCGTTGGCGCAATGACCGGCTGCAGTGGCGGTGCAATGCCATCGAT
>Ga0315907_10003936_pt1 | contig 17011 bp, 19 predicted proteins | sample LakEriMetagenome_3_FD_203525 | JGI IMG/M metagenome (GOLD analysis project Ga0315907, IMG submission 203525) | Freshwater fungal communities from buoy surface, Lake Erie, Ohio, United States - Buoy 12 MA123 | ecosystem: Environmental > Aquatic > Freshwater > Lake > Lake biofilm | place: USA... | reverse complement strand
GCCGGTTCAGCAGGGCTGCGACCACTGCAACCAGCCCCTGTACGCCGCCATCAAGTGCCGAGTGTGCGGGCGGGTTACCTCACAACAATGAAACTCACCTACGAGAACGTCCGCAGCGTCCTGCGCGAGTGTGGCCCGCTGACAATGCACGAAGTGGCTTTGTTCTTCCCCAGCGTGCCCTACAACAACGTGGGTTCAGTCATCTCAGGACTACGCATCAAGGTGCGCAAGAAGCAGGTCTATGTTTACTCATGGACCCGCGAAGGCGTGGGCCGCAAGTACCTGCGGGCTGTGTACGCTCTAGGCGATAAGCGCGATGCCAAGAAGCCGCCCGTGATCAGCGACAAGGAACGCTGCCAGACATGGCGCGAGCGTAAGCGCCAAGCAAAGCTGCTGCCCAATCAAGCACCCACATCTGTCTTTCAACTCGCTCAACATCTGTAAGGAGGAATCATGGCGCGTTACAACGCAACCACTGGAGAGATTGACTTTGGCCTTGCGCTTGATGCTCTCAGGCGCGGCGAGCGCGTGCGCCGCAGAGACTGGGGCGAGGCGTTCATCAGGCTTAAGGACAAGGGCTTCTATATGTGGCACAGGGACAGAGACGTTGCCTGGGTGCCCACATGGGATGAGATGCTTGCGACTGATTGGTCTGAGGTCGTATGACCGATTACACCATCGGCGTAGACCCTGGACTTAAGGGCGCGGTCGCTATCATTGATTCAGACGGTCGTCTGGTTGAGGTTTGGGACATGCCAACCGTCGAGATAAAGGTGGGCAAGTCAACTAAGACGCGCATCAGCCCCGAGCTTCTGGCGCATGAAATCGGCTGCTGGGATGGGGCTAAGTGCGCTTACATGGAGGCGGTGTCTTCCAGCCCGCAAATGGGCGTCTCAAGCGCATTCGCCTTTGGCGAAGGGTTTGGCGTTGTCAAGGGTGTGCTTGCCGCATTCAACATTCCGCTGGTGTTGGTGACGCCAGCAAAGTGGAAGCGAGACATGGGGCTCAATTCAAGCAAGGACGGCAGCAGGGCCAAGGCAATTTCTATGTGGCCCGACAAAGCCGGCGAGTTCAAGCGAGCAAAGGACGAAGGACGCGCAGAGAGCGCGCTGATTGGCGCATGGGGGTACAGGCATGCCGGCGCATAAAGGCACCCGCCTTGGCGCGAATGAGCGTTATAGCGATGTGTTCCCAGGCTACATAGAAAAAGGCGGAGGCTTGTTTAGAAAGCCGTTTTTTTACGAAGGCAGTGGGAAGCAGGCAAATCATTACTACATGCTGAAGTCTTGCGCCGCATGCGGCAAAGAGATGCTGCAAAACAAGTCGAATGCGGCGCGTTCTTCTGTTGCGTTCTGCTCCCCAAAATGCCTACTTCAAGTGCGTGAAAAGCCTGATGGCATCGTCAGGCGCAAGCGAGGTAAAGGTATTGGGCATGTCTTGGAAAAAGCATGCAGCCACCCTGCTGCCAGGAAAGGGTTTGTCCCGCAGCACAGACTGAGAGTTGAGGAGCAAATTGGCCGGCATCTTCTGTTGTCTGAGGTTGTCCATCACATCAATTGCGTCGAAGACGACAACAGGATCGAAAATCTGCACGTTTGCTCAAGCATTAGCGAGCACAACATGGCTCATGCTTCGCTACTAAAGTGCGTAAAGCCGTTAATGGAGCTTGGCATCTTGTTTTTTGACAGAAGCCAAAACAAATACATCGTTTCGTCTTCTGCGCTTATCGCACAATGGGGCATTGCGGAATCCTCACGCTGATGCGATGATGTCACCACTCCAACTAGCAACGAGGCACAACGATGGCAATCAAACTGCGTGGTGACACCTACTGGCTTGACTTCCAGATCAACGGCGTCCGCATCCGCGAATCGCTCAAGACCGCAGACAAGAAGCAGGCTCAGAAAGCGCACGACATCAGGCGCGGCGAGCTTTGGCGGCAGAACGTCCTCAAGGAAAAGCCCAACAAGACGGTCAATCAGGCCTTTGACCGCTGGATGTTGGAAAAAAGCCACAAGCGCAGCATCGAGACTGACCGCCTGCGCATTGAAATCCTGCGTCCCAAGATTGGCAGCATGAAGCTCGCCAGCGTCACCAGGGACATCGTGGAGCGTCACACCACAGGCGCCGCCCCTGCTACCCGTAACCGTTACCGCGCCCTCATGCGGGCCATCCTGCGGGCTGCAGAGCGTGAGTGGGAGTGGATCGACAAGGCGCCCATCATCAAGGCCGAGCAGGAGAACAACGAACGCAAGACGTTCATTACACGCGAGCAGGCAGACAGGCTGATTGCCGAACTGCCAGAACACTACCGCCCTGCCGTGCGCTTTGCTCTGCTGACGGGTCTGCGCAAGGCCAACGTGCTGGGCCTGCGCTGGGCGGCTGTAAACCTTGAGGCGGGCACCGTGGTGGTTGCTGCCGAGGAAGCCAAGGGCAAGCGCAAGATTGTGGTGCCGCTGAACGCGAGCGCAAAGGCGCTGCTTGAGGCCATGCCTCACCGTGAAGGCAAGGTGTTTGGCCTGTCTTCAATCACTGAAGCCGCGTGGAAGCGTGCGTGTGCGCGTGCTGGCATCGCGGACTTTCGCTTCCACGATCTGCGCCACACCTGGGCATCTTGGCACGCTATGGCAGGCACGCCAGCGCAGGTTTTGCAGGAGCTTGGCGGCTGGCAGTCTTACTCGATGGTGGAGCGATACGTCACGTTTGCGCCGTCGCACTTGGCGGCAGCGGCAGAGGCCGTGAGCCTCTGATTCTTGTGCCAGAATCGTGACGCGGGAAGCCATGCCCGCTCTCCTCTGATCTTCACCCCGGCCTTAGCGCCGGGGTTTTTCTTTCTAGATCAAAGGGTTAGGACTCTATTCCAGTCCAGCGCCTTGAGCCTCTCGGCCACCTCTCCGATCAAGGACTTACACGCGCTTCATGGAACTCTGCTTCTGGTATGTGCCATTTTTGTGCCCTAAATGCCTGCGGCAAGACCAGAATGCCATTGCTGGCACAGAGCATCAAGTCACTTGCGCTTGTCCCAAATGCTCCAGCCCACGCCAGCCGCTGCAGCAGCGCCGCCCACAATGGCGTCAACCGTGCCACCGTCAATGCCCCACTTCACAGCAAAGCCACCGGCCAGAGCCGTCAGGATGTGACGCACAAGCGCCTGGACAACAACAGCATTCATCTCAAACCTCCATCAAGTCAGCAATGCGCCGGGACCATCCCCGGCTGAAGGCGGGCCAGTTAGGCAGGCTCGCCATGAACCGCAGCCGCTGCGCCAGCACTCTCATGCGCAGCGCGTCCGCGTTTTGAGCATTGGCCGCTGCCAGCGTGGCAGGCCCAATCACTCCATCGTCCTTAACCCCCAGCGCCCGCTGCAGCCACTTGGTGGCCTGACCAACGCCTGAGTTGACAGCCGCGTCAAAGACCGCATAGCGCACGCCAGCGGGCAGCTGGTCAGCCCTGACGGCATCCCAGTAGTCGCGCTTATAGATTTGCTTGGCTAGGTCTAGTGGAAGCTCCCGCATGTCGCCTTTGTAGCCAACGCGCCTAGCGACTTGTTCGGTGATGCCAAAACGGGTCTTGCCGCCGGGATCAGCCGCATGGTCGGAAAAATCTCCTTCGTGACCCAGCACCTTGGCGACGGCAGTGTCGAAGTTCACTTGCCGCCCCAATGACTTGCCGCCCAGGACAAGACTGCCCCGCCCATGCTTGCCATTGACATGCCAAACCACAGCCCGCCCTTGCCCTTGTTGGCAAGCTCCAGCAGTTGCTTGACATCGCTCTGCAGGTCGCTGACCTGCGTCTCAAGCGTCTTCACCTGTCCGATCAGCAGGCCAAACTTGACGGGATCGATCTCAGCCATTTGAACCTCAGTCAAAGGGGGTTGCTCATTGTGCTATGCGGTTGTGTTTTCGCAATGCTTAGGGCTTAGGCTTCCAGCGCCGCGACACGGGCGCGGAGGTCGGTGATGAGGGCTTGCTGTTCTTGCATCGCTTTCACAAGCACCGGGATGAGGTCTTGACGCACGGATTTGTACGGCGCTTCGCCTTCAGGTGCGGGGTCTTTCCACTCATCAATCAGGTCAGGGAATACCTGCTCAAACTCTTGAGCGATGAAGCCACGGTCACCCTTGATGTCCTTACCCTTGCCCGCCTTCCAATCAAACTTGCGCGGCTTGAGCGCCATGATTTTGTCAAGGCCGACATCAAGGTCTTGTATGTTCTCCTTAAACCGCTGGTCAGAGATGGCGCTGATGGTTGTGTTGGTGGCGTAAACCGTGCCGCCAAGACCCACATAAAACCTGTTTGCTGATGCGCCTGTTGAGTACAAAAGCCAAGCACTACCGCCGCCATCTGTTGATGCCGACATTGTTGACCACACAGCACCATCGCTATACAAACGGCTTCCTGTGCTGGCGGTATTTGTGGAACTCGTCGTCCCCACCAGCAAATTCCCACTGCTGTCGATGCGGGCGCGTTCGGCGCTGTCCGTCACGAAAATAGTCGGAGTGGCTGCGCGTGTGCCTATCTCCAGAGGGTTGGAAGATGTGTTGGTTCCTACAAAAGGTCTGCCAGCAGTTACATATCCAATGCCTATATTTACTTGTGAGGATGTCTGATTTAAATGAGCTACGGTTATTCCGTTTGCATCGCTAGCACCTTGATCAATGTGCAACTTAGTTGCAGGCGAACTCGTCCCAATCCCGAGGTTGCCGGAGGAGTCGAGGCGCATGCGTTCGGTGGCGTTTGTACCAAAAACCAGCGGATAGTTATCGGCGTTGTAAATCTCAAACTCTGCGCCGCCACTTACATGAAACAACTGTCCAGCGTACAAACCACCACTAATACCAGCAGAGTTTGCGCGTGACCTTGTATAGATGTTACGGAAGCGTGTTATCGAACCTGTTGCGGAGTTGTTTGCACCAGTTGAAGCATCGGCTAACACATCCAACTTATACGCAGGCGAACTCGTCCCAATCCCGAGGTTGCCGGAGGAGTCGAGGCGCATCTGCTCAGAGCCGCTAGTGCCAAACCTCAAAGCATCTGTCGAGTGCTCATAAATCAAGTACCCGCGAAGGCTTGTGTTGTCACCATCATTGAAGTTCAAAACACCATCATTCGCTGTTCCCGTGAGAATGGTGATGCCGTTGTTTGCGCTTGTGTTTCCAACAACTAACTGTCTCGCGGCTGCATTTTGAGAACCCGGCGAACTCGTCCCAATCCCCAGCCCGGTGCTGGTGAGGCGCATTTGTTCGGAGCCGTTCTGATAAAACGTAAATGGAATGTTTGCAATGCTGCCAACGCGCAGTTCATTAGTCAGCGCCAAGAAAGTACCTTGCCGCGTGCCAGCGTAGTTCAAATCCAAAATAGGCCCGTTTACAGCACTATTAAGCGTCATAGCGGTATAGCCGCTATAAGTGTTAGGTGTTCCACCCAACCCCAAATTCGTCCCATCAAACGTCAGCGCACTCCCGCTCGTCAGCACCTTGCTGCCGTTGAGGTAGGTCACGCCGTTGGCGGTGCCACCTGATAGAACAGGATTCGCCACAAGTGACACCACCCCGGTGGAGTCAGCGATACTCGCTGCGCTCGTTCCATCCTTGGCTTTGATGTTGGTGACTTCGACGTTCGTCAGATCAAGCGTTGTCGCATTAACAGAGCCTGCGTTGACCGCGCCGCTGACCGTCACATCACCAACAACATCCAGCTTGGTCGCAGGCGTTGCCGTACCGATACCAACCCGATCAGTAGACGCATCCGTAAACAGCAGATTGGCATCCGTATCACCCTCAAACCGCGCATCCTTATCCGCGCCAGCTTCATTGAACACAAACGCGCCATCAACCGTCGTGGCCTTGTCAGCCGGGACATAGACGCCATTGGCATCAAGATTCAGCGTCTGAGCGCCCTGCACAACCGCCCACACCTCGCCAGTGCCAGCGCGGTAGAAGCCTGAGCCCGTCTCATTGGCAAACCCAACCCCAGGCGCACCCTGCGAGCCGTCTGCAATGCGAAGCGCAGCCGTCATGCCGCCTTGGCCTGAGCGCGACAGCGAATCAGTCAGCGTGGTGGCAATGTCACTGAGCGTGGTGTTAGCCCAGTTGGACTCAATGGTGGTGCCAGTGACAACGGGGTTGCCGCTGACCAAGTTAAATGTGCCGGAACCGTTGCGGGGCATCGTGTACTCCTTAAATTACTGAGCGCCAAGCACAGGCGCTGCGCGATACAGACTGCGCCTAAGCGCCTCGATGTAGGGGTCTGCCTGACCCGCCAAGAATGCGGCTTCACCCATCAGACGCGGTGAGGACACAGCTGCTGTGCCAACCGCTGCAGGGATGCCACCAAGTGAGCCAGCGCCAATCGCAGACAACCCGCTGACGCCGCGCTGAATGCCACGCGGCATGAATTCGTTAAGCGCCTGACCGGCGAGCGCAGGACGCAACTGACGCCCGCCTTGCTGCTCCAGTTCATCCATCAACTGAGCGCGAGCGCCATAGTTAGTGTTGACGTTGTTGCGCATGATTGACTGAAGTTTACGCATCGCAGTGTCAGCAGTAGCGCGGTCACCAAGCGACAGTGTGCGAGTGATTTCATCAATCAAGTCGGACGCTTCTGTGTATTCCTTCATCGTCTTGGCATAGGTTGGGGCTTGAGCCTCAATCTGGCGTTTGACGCTGTTGTACACATTGTCCACTGCAGCGCGGACATCACGCGCCTCAAGCGGGGCCGCACTCTTGATAGCCCCAATACGCTGCTTCAGCGCGTCTAGGCCCTCTGGCGTATGGAACTGAGCCGGGTCAAGTTGGCGCCATGCGTTGACCTCATCGCCAACCTTCTGCAGAGCGTCCAAAACCTGCGGGTTGCGGGCCTGACCTTTGAACGTGAACCGATCAACAGAGTCCTGCACAGCCTTGTTGACTGGATCAAGGTCAAGCACCGTCTTATCAGACGTTACAGAACCCATGTTCTGACGGTACTGCGCAGACCTGTTCTGCCTAATCGTCTCAAGGTTCGCCTTGGCGTCATCCAGAACATCCATCATGTTGGCATTGCCACGCATGTTCTCGCGGAAGGCCTTGGCTTCAGTCCCGCCTGCCCTGCCTGCTGCATACGCTCCGCGCAGAGCCTCGCTGCCTGCGCCAGTGGTAGCGCCAACCATCTCTCTGCCAGCAGCAACTGCGCCCTTCAGCACCTTGCCAGCACCCGGCAACGCGCCACCAATGGCTGCGCTGGTCAGCGTGTCTTCTGGGTTGACCAATGCACCCGCTGCGCCGCCTGTCACGGCACCGCCTGCAGTACGCGCAGCCATTGAGCCTGGAGCCATGCCGCCAGTGCGCAGAGCGCGTACAAGCATCTGCGGAGCGCCTGCAGCACGGGCACCAGCAGCAATGGGAGTGCCCACGCCAGCAGTGCCTGCAATCTCTCCCGCAATCTTGCCGCCTTGATACAGCATGGACTCAGGATCAGCGCCCAGTGAGCGCAAGCCCTCATCCATTGCCTGCCTGCGCTCCGGGTTGCCAATGGACTTGGTGTTGCCTGCAAGCAAGTCGTAAGGCGTCAGCAGCGTTGCACCGATGGACCCAGCACCACGCAGAGCGCCCGCAGCAAGGTTGCCAATCGGACGCACAAAGTCTCTGGCTTCCTGAGCAATCAGTTCGCGGCGTGTGGGAGTGGGTGCAGGTGCAGGAGTCGGCGCCGCTTCTGGCTCTGCTTGAGCCCGCAAGCGAGCGTTTGCCAGCGCAAGGGCTCGCTTCTGCTCAAGCGTCAGTTCCATAACGCACGCTCCTCAGGAGTCATTACGGCCCAGACTTTTGGGTCCACCCCGGCTGGCACTGATCCGCTTGCAGCCGCGCCCTGATTCAGACTCTTGTATTTGGTCTGCAGTTTGCGCAGTTCATCCAAGGCCGCAAGTCGCTCGCGCACAGGCACAGTCCTGTCACCAACCTTGCCCGCCATTGTGGTGTAAACCTGCACATCGAAGTTCGACTGCGGGCCTTCCATACGCGGCACGTTGGCAACCAGCCAGCCTGACAGCGTTTCAAGCTGACCAGCCTTGACTGCGGCGTCTCTGCTGACGCCTACAGCGCGGCCTGCAGCATCAAGAACTGCGCCTGCTCCGCTACCAGTTGGGCCTGACTTGAGGATGCCTTCTGCTTGCGTCAGTGCAGTCAGCAGTTTGTCGCCTGTCTTGCCTGCGGCGACTGCTTCTGCGCCTTGCTTGGCGGTTTCGGTTGCAGTTGTCTTGGCGCCAGCAATGCGGCCCTGCAATGTTGGATCAGCCGCCGCGCCAATAACAGGCTGACCATTAGCGCCAGCAATCGGCTCCATGCGCCCCGTGCGAGAGTTGAACGCCATGACGCCCTGAGCAGTCTGCACAGGCTGAAAGTAAGGCTGTGCGCCACCGCCTGATGCACGTATCTCACGCCGCAAAACAGCATCTCTTTCTGCCTGTTCCCGCCGCGCATCAATGCTTGCCTGCTGCGCACGCCGCTGCTCTGCCAACCTCTCAGCCTGACTTGCAGCCTGAGCCTCAAGCCGATCAGCCAACTCAATTTCACCGGACAGCCGAGCAATCTGCGCCTCGCGCTTGGCGCCTGGGTCAACGATGTACTGCCCATCAGGCGTCACCATGCCCTTGCCTACACGCATCGGCTGCTGGGCTGCGGCTGCACGCCTCAGAAACTGCGTCTGCACAGGCTCAAACCGCTCGCCAGCAAACTGCGCAGCCAGAGCATTCAGCATGGCTGCCTGTCCTGACTCACCTTGCTGGCGTCCGTAAGCCTGAAGGGCACTCATGTCATCTTCTTGAGCCAACAACGCATCGCGCTCTCTGCGCCTTTGCATTGATAGCGGCAACGCAGGCGCAGACTGCACATTCTGCGTCAGCACACCGCCAGGAGATGACACGCCAAGCGACATGGGCAGCATCCGCCGCCTCATGGAATCAATGTAGAACTCCTCGGCCATGTCAGAGCCCGCCGCCGTAGTCAGCCGTGTCCATCGAGCCGTCACCAGTCATGCCCATGCGCTTGCGCCGCAGTTTCTCTTGCATTGCACGCAAGGCCGCGCCCTGCGTCTCATTCATGCCGCGCATCGCAGTGTCTTGTCCCTTCTGCGCCTTGCCAGCCATGTAGCCCTGGCCCAACTGAGCCGCGTACTGCGTCAGAGAGGGCGGCACATAGTGTTTGCCGATCATCTGACCTTGGGGGCCTTCCATTGACTGACCGCGCAGCGCGTCGATCTGCTTTTGCTTGCGCATCATCTCCACTTCTTCTGGGCGCATGGCGCCCATCTGAAGCAGGTACTCAAACATCATGTCGTCATTCATGTCACAACTCCGCGTAGTTGACAGTCAAGTAGCCATTCTGATGCCGCTTCACCAAGTCAGGACGCACCGCCTGCAGTTCCTGAGCCATAACGCCAACCTGCGGATAGCCGAGCATCGTGTATTCGTAGATGCCAACGCCCGTGGCGTGCGTCCCGATGCGCTTAATGTTCCGCTTCAAACGCCTATCAGAGAACATGAATGCGGCAGAGGCAGGATTGCTCAGTGCAGCACTACCAAGCGAGAACAACCCGCCCATTGTGTTGGCACCTGCAGCCTGCTGCGCGTTGTAAGCGCCCAACGCGGCGTCATAACCCATCTGAGTGGCGCCCAGAATGTTAGGCGTCTCTGACCGCTGTGCAGACACAAACGATGGCATCTGCGGCATGTTGACCTGCTGACCAGACAGCAGCGCGTTCATCTCGTTCAGAGACATGCCACGACGCTGCATTTGCTCTGCAATAGCCTGCTGGCGCAGCTGGTTCTGGAAAGCTGCGTACTGCTGGTTCAAAGCCTGCTGCTGGGCCAGCGCAGAGTTCTGCGCATTGAACCGTTGCAGATCAAGCGCCCCAGCCTGTCCCAATGCCTGATTGCGGAACTGCTGCGAGGCCAAGTCCTGCTGGAACGCTTGTGACCCAGCACGGTTGGCAAGGTCAGCCTGCGCCATGTTCTGGCCGAACAACTGCTGCTGTGCTTGATTGCCAAACTGTGCCGCGCCAAGGTTCTGCTGAAAGGCCTGATTGACAGCCTGATTACGGAACTGATCCGATGCAAGACCTTGCTGAAAAGCCTGCCCTGCAGCCTGATTGCCCGCCTGCCCTGCAGCCATGTTCTGAGAGAACTGCTGGCCCAGCGCCTGATTGGCAAACTGATTGGCAGACAAGTCCTGCCCAAACCGCTGCGCCTGAGCGCGGTTAAACGCCTCGTTGGCGCCCACCGCTTGATTAAACGCTTGCTGGGTTGCTTGATTGGCAAACTGACCGCCAGCCAAGTTCTGCTGGAAGCGTTGCCCCTGCGCCTGATTGGCTGCTTGAGTCGCTGCAAGTGCTTGGTTAAAGGCCTGCTGGGTTGCCTGATTGCCAAACTGCCCAGCCGTAACGCCCTGCTGGAACTGCTGCCCAAGGGCTTGGTTCGCTGCCTGTCGAGCGCCCAGAGCCTGCTGGTACGCCTGCTGCGTGGCTTGGTTGCCAAATTGTCCAGATGCTAAACCTTGCTGGAACTGTTGCCCCAGAGCCTGATTACCAGCTTGCTGCGCTGACATGGCCTGATTGAATGCCTGTTGCGCCGCTTGGTTGCGGAACTGATTAGCAGACAAGCCCTGTCCAAACGCCTGTTGCGCAGCCTGATTGGCAAACTGCCCGCCAGTCACATCCTCGTTGAACGCCTGCTGCCGCGCTCCCATGCCCATGCTGAACAAACGCTGCGCTTCATTGCCAGCCGTATCCAGTGCGTTGAACCGCTCTGCAGCCTGACGCTGCTGCAAGTCAGCCAATGCCCGCGTGTAGCCTTCAGAGCCAACCGTAAAGCCTTGGTTAGCAAGTTGCGTCTCAAGCTGCTGCTGCTGGCGCTCATGCACAGGCTGCATACGCTCCATCAACGAACGCGCCACATTGTCCCTGTACGATGAATCAAACTGCGGCAACGCCGGGTTGTCACCAGTGGTCAAAGCCCGCTGCACGCTTTCTGTCTGTGCAGTTCGGGCCAGATCGCTGGTCATCGGGTTGAACTGAGCGTTTAAGCCAAAGTTCTGCACGCCCCGCTGGACGCCACCCTGCATGGGATCGAATGACGTTCCTAACGCATAGTTCTGAACGCCGCGCTGCAAGTTGCCTTGCATGGGATCAAACCCGGTTGCAACAGGAGTTCCATCGACGTTGCGCTGTAGACCACTTGTCATTGAGTCAAAGCCAAGCGCCAACGGAGTTGTGTTTGTGCTTGTTCTGACGCGGCCCGTCATCGGGTCAAAACTGCGCTGCAAATCGGTTTGCTGAGAATCGAAAGTCAATCCAGTCAACGCAGAATCAACGCCCATCTGAGGGCCACCAAAGTTGAACCCGCCAACAACATTTTGGCGGTTTACATCGGTGGACAACCCAGGCGTGTAGTCCGTAATGCCGGTGTTGAGCGTTGACGGCCCAGTCAGTTGGGCCATTTGCGGCAGGTTCTGCCAGTTGAACGGCTGCGAATACTCGTTCGCAACACGCCCCATGAAATCACCAGCAAGCGCAGACCTGTCAGCCTGCAGCCCCAACTGATCATTGAGCGCAGACTGTAGGCCAGGGGCCAGCGTGTTGTTCTGCGTCCATGACGTAACCGTCTGACCAGTTGCAGGATCAGTCGTTGCGTTGGTGCCCCATGTCTGCGAGCCAAACGGCGTGTTGATCGTCGGGCGGTTCGCAAAGTTCTGAATGTTGGTCAGTTCTTTGCTTGCTTCCGCTTGCGTTTCTGCCGCAGCAACGTAATTCGGTGCTGGAGGAGGACTGCCCTTACCGCCCATGTCTTGCTCCTTTGAGCCAACGACACTCGTCGGCCTTCATTTCAAACATCACAGCGTCGATTGTCTCGGCAATCTGCCGAAACCCCAACTTCTTGTTCATCGCTAACGCTTCATCCAAGTGATTTGGCGTCAGCCCGTAAACCGCCTCTTTGCCACAGGTCACAAACGGATACTCAAACGCTGCACGCCAGAGGCTGCGTGTCAGCGCGTGTTCGTTGTCGAAAGCAACGTGCATCCAGCATGACTTTTCTGTCCAAGCGTTGTAAGCAACCGCGCAAGCAATCGTTCCATCATCACGCATCGAGGCAATGCACCGCAGATCACTTGACCAAGGCAGGCGCGTTTGCCGGTTCATCCATTCCCAGACGACCGGCGGCTGGCCCGGTTGGTCGGTGACTAGCTTCATCTCTCAACGGTTTCTTGGTCCGTCATTCCTGGCGCCCGCCTTGTCAGCGCCTCTTGCGCCATCATGTCAAACAGTGCTAATTCCATCAGTTCTTGGTCTGTCAGTTGGTCATACGATGAAGGCGCAGCCACTGCAGCAGGCAACGTGCTTGTAATGTCAGTGTTCAGTAAGTCTGCGTAATCGCTAAAGTCTTCAATGTCTGCCACAGTGACGTTGCCAACATTTGAGATTAGTCTGTCGTTTGTTTGTGACGGCGCAGCTGCGTCTACTTGAGCAGTCGGTTCCATGAACACATCCGACTGCTGCACAAGCCCAAGCTCGCGGTCAATCTCAAAGTCATCGGCTGGGTCAGTTGGAGGCGCAACCGTGTCAGAAAGACCAACTTCATTCACAGTGACGCTAGGCGTCCTTGTGGTCGTGGTCGTGTTCGTTATTGGCGCTGAAACTATTGGCCCACCAAAAACGTCCGACTGCTGAACAATCCCCAACTCTCTGTCAACTTCAAAGTCGTCAGCTGCGTCTTTTGGAGGCGCAGGCGTGTCAGTGACATCCACCTCTAGCACCGTCACAGTCGGCGTCTTTGCTTCAGTCCCAGTTCCCCTTCTCACAACAGAAACCGGGGTCTTCGGCTCTGGTCGCAAAGGTGGATTGCCTGCAGGAGCAGGCGTCGGTGCTGGAGTTGGTGAAGGCGCGGGTGTTGGTGACGGTGCCGGAGTTGGCGTCAAAGGTTTTGGCGCTGGCGCTACTGGAGGAGAAGGAGAGCGTGGAGTAGGCGCAGGGGTTACTGGCGTTCTTGGCGGCGGCGCCACCGTTGGCAAACGCAGCACAGGTGGGGCAAACGCAAGCCCTGTCCTTGGCGAACGCACAAAATTGATGGGTAAGCCTATGTTCTGCGAGTTAGGCAGCAGAACAACACCAGAAGGCACGCCTTGCGAATCACTAGGCGCACTGCGCAGCGCCTGAATCAAAGCACTTGAATACACGGGTGCCGTTGCCATTACATCACTCCACCGGGCTCGATCAGCATGTGCGTCGAGCTAAAGATTGTGCCGCCAAGCCCGCGCACCTTCATGCGCAGCGCCCCGTAGTAGCCCATGCCAGCCACACCAACAAACGCTTGATAGGTGTTGGCAGAACCGGCCCACACTGCCGTGTTCCAGATGCCCGCATCCCACAACGATGTGACTGGAGTGACAAACGATGGCGAGCCAGCGACGTTGGTAAACGAATACTGGACGTTCACACGCAGCTTGACTGCTGGCGGCGACGGAGCAATGAACACAGGCCGCGCCATGCCAAACTTTTTCAACTGCCCAGGCGAGCCAAAGGATTGGAACGCGGTCTGGATGTCACCTTCAATCAGGTCGCCGCCCGTGCCGTTGGCAGCTACGTTGTCCTTGCGGCCATAGAAGCACTTGTAGACGTAGCCGCTCTCGTTGGCAAAGTAGGTGACGCCGCTCAACACCGCAGCGCAGTCCATCGCCATGTTGCTGAACGTACACCATGACCCGGTGTTGATGTTCATGCCGAACTGCTGATAGACGCCCGTGGGCTGCTTGGGTGGCCGAATGACCAGCACATCCTCAGACGGCGCAACAAACACATCCCAGCTTTGAGTTGAGCGCAGCAGCGTGACCAGCGGATTGATTGAAGACTGAATCTTCTGCACTGGGCCGGGGTCACTGTCTACAAACTGACCCGCCACCAGCTTGGACATCTGAATCAGTCCAAGCTCAGAAAGAATCATCACATCGCCGCCCATCGGCGTGAAATAACGCCCGTACTCAGGCACAGGCCCGATGTACCAAACGCCCTTCAGAGCAAAGGTGTTCGCGCTGCTGGGGTCAGTGCCCTGCCACACGCCCACATCACCCTGCGTGCCAACGACAACCAAATGATCATCAATGCCAACGCCAGCATCTAGCGTCCAGTTGAACGCCGCAGAGATGTAGCCGCCATTGCGCAGCAGCGATCCCATGTGGAACCCGTTAGCAGAACCCGTGATCGAGTTAACCGCTTGCAAGTACCAAAGATGGGCGTCCGCTTCAGCCGTGAAGAACACTCGCTGCTTCCACACAGACACTGTGCGTAGCGTTGTTGTCGGCAGGCCTGACGGCGTGCGGTTTACCCAGCCGCTGGCAGTGCTGTACGTCCAATAGCCAGCGCCAGGAGAGACAGCCAACAGGAAGGTGTCAGCAGGCGTCGTGAACTGCACAAATGACCATAGATCATCAGTGCTGTTGCTTGTTGCCACAGCCACCGTGGACGGCGATGTGGTGACGTCATAGATGGACCCATTAGCCGCCGCAAACAACTTGTTGTCATTCGGGTTGGGCGCCGTGTATGACATCAGCGTCTTGACCGGATGCCCAACGTCATCAACGTGCATCTGGTAGCCGCTGCGCATCTCTACGCCGTTCTGGCGCGGGATCATGTTGTCCAAGATCACCGCATCAGTGGGCGCCATCTCAGAGATGGGATCACGCAGGTTCAACCCGCCCACAGGCGCTGGCATGTTTGCCAGCTTTGACACTCGCGCAGCCGCCGCCCTTCTGGGCGTCTTGAATGGGGCTAGATTGCGCAACGGCATGGTTAAACCCCAATGCCGGTGTCAGGCGTGTTCGCTATTGGGTTGATGTACGGGAATCTGTAGTCACGCGCCATCGTCAAGACAGGAGCGCCCTTCTCGTTACCCTTGCGATTCTCAAAGGCCACTTGGAAGTCACGCATCGCAGCCGCTGAATCAAAGCCCTTCATCTCCAACCACTTGACCCGCGCAAGCAACGTGGTCATGTACGCATCGAGAAGGATGATGTCGCCATTCTTGACGGCGCGATTCTTGTACAGGCTGCTGTTGTCTTGGTCTTGAATCCAGCCAACAGACTGATACAGGAACGTCAGCGTTTGCGCGTCAGTCGGGGGCGCAAGGATGTAGAGGCGAGTGCCACGCACCTGCCAGTAAAACGACAAGGTTGGCAGCGTTGTACGAACCAGAAGCGTCTGCCACATCTGCGGCGAAATAGGCCCGATGGCAGGCCACTGGTTCGTAGAGTTCCACTGAGTCTGATCATTGAACTCATAAAAGTCATCAGGCAGAGCAAATGACTTTTCTTGCTGCCCAGGCGAGTCAGCAACGATGCTGATGCTGTGCGACTTGGTGAGTTCCTGCCAATCTGCCATCGAGAGCAGATCAGTGCCCGCCATGTTGACGGCCTGCACCATCTGCCCAACGGCAGGATCAGAGTCACCAGCAGGGTCAACAGGTACGGGATAGCCCACCATCTGGGCCATGTTTTGAACAATGGCCGACAGGGTGTTGTCGGTTATCGACTGATAGGCCATCCCGTTCCCCTACATCAAGCCTCTTGCGGCTCAGGCTGCGCAACCTTGCGTTGCTTGGTCGTGTTCGCCATTAGCGCAGCCATCTGCGCCTTCAACGTCTCGATTTCTTCATCGCGCTTGGCAAGCTCGGCGTTCATCTGCTCAATCGGAGCATTGCCCTTGGCAACCTCGATGAACGCCTTTGCACGCGCCTTGTCGCCATTGAAGGACATGAACTTCTGTCCCAACTGGTCATTGGCTTCCGCGAGCTGCTCAACAGTCACGATCTTGAAGAACTTGTATTCCTCAACCTTGCTGGGCGTCATTCCAGGCATGGCGCTCAAAGGCGTGCCGGTAACCGCTTCAGACTGTCCAGCCTTCCACTTCTCATAGCGAGCGCGGAAACGAAACAGGTTGATTTCATGCATCGGCTCGACGCAGACCGTGGTCTTGTCGCCCGGTACATGAATACGCACAAAGTCGCGTTCTTCGTACACCGCACGCCCTGCCTCGCGGCTTTTGCCTTGATGCATGACGGGCTCGCGGAAGAATTCAACGTACAACTTGTCATCCATCGCATACCGACTCTCATCGGGGCGATTGATCAGTGTTGGTTCTTCAAAGATGGTCGGAGTGGTGGGTTGCATGTGTTTGCTCTTTTATGTGTGAAGAAAAAGGCGGGGGCCTAAGCCCCCACCCGATTACAGCGTGGCGCCAACAACCGGATAGGCGAAGATCGCATCCGCGTTGGTAGCTTCAGCGCCGCCCGTTGCGGTGCCAAGCGTCAGCCCGTTAATGGCCTCCGCTCCGGTGCCGCCATCGTCATCCACAGCGCCGTTAGTAGCGGTGCTGTTCAGACGCGTGCCCTTTGCGGCAGAAGCCAGCGTGCGAACGCTGCCCTTGCCGTAAATCTGGAACCAACCGTATTCGTTGTCAGCCAGCGCAGCCTGAGCAGCGCCACAGCGAGAGCCAAAACCAGACGCGCCAGGGGCGGTGGTCGTGACAGACACCATAGCGAAGTCAAAGCCGGTGGCCTCAACGCAGAGGTAGCCAGCGCCCGTGACCGCACCAGCAGCGCGGCCATAGACAAACTCCTGATAGCCGTTTGTCGGGTCGTCATACCCGCCAACGGTGCCAAGACGAAACGCCGCAGTTGCCGTTGCGGCAGTGATGTTGTCTTTGGAAAGACCGATTACAGCTTGTCCCATTTTGGAGACTCCTTCAAAAATCTAAGCAAAAAACCCCGAGGGCAGGGTCAACCGCCTCGGGGAAGGGTTGACCCACCACAGGCCCACCGAAATCAAGCCTGCAGACGGCCCTGGAACTGAGCGCCATTGCAGGTCAGGTTGCCTGCCCACGCCAGAATCTGGACTTCAGCGTCCTGATTGATGGCATAGCGACGGTTGGGCGACAGCGGAACCATGTTGCGCTGTGCGTGCGGACGCCACTTCATGTACTTGGTGTTCAAGAAG
>Ga0315907_10003932_pt1 | contig 17019 bp, 10 predicted proteins | sample LakEriMetagenome_3_FD_203525 | JGI IMG/M metagenome (GOLD analysis project Ga0315907, IMG submission 203525) | Freshwater fungal communities from buoy surface, Lake Erie, Ohio, United States - Buoy 12 MA123 | ecosystem: Environmental > Aquatic > Freshwater > Lake > Lake biofilm | place: USA... | reverse complement strand
CGGACCGGTTGGTGAACATCGTCGCCAGCTGATGCGGAATGTGGGATGTGGAAGCTGGTGGCGGGTGAGGTGGACTTGGCTTGGTGACTTTGCGGCGGTTTCGACGGGGCTGCCCCGGGCTGCTGCGCCTGAAGCGCGGGCTGTTAGAATAGGGAAACAAATCGCCGTTGGACGCGCTCCCTGTTTTCCCCTGCCGTCTTTCTACTCCTCACTCCCCTCTGCTTTACTGCCCATGCCCGCTCGGATTGCTTACCTCACTGCCGGTGCCGGCGGCATGTTCTGTGGCAGTTGTCTGCACGACAATGCCCTCGCCAAAGCGCTGGGGCAATTGGGCTGGGACGTTTCGCTCATTCCGCTCTATACGCCGATTCGCACGGATGAGCAGGACCAGAGCGTCGATCAGGTTTTCTTTGGCGGGATCAATGTCTACCTCCAGCAGAAGATTCCGCTGTTCCGGCATCTGCCGCGCTTCCTTGATCGCTTCCTCGACAATCCCCGGCTGATCCGGCGCGTGACCTCCAAAGCGATCGAAGTGGACGCCTCCAAGCTCGGCGACCTGACCCTTTCCGTGTTGCAGGGGAGCGATGGCAATCAGCGGAAGGAAGTCAAACGGCTGATCGAGTGGCTGGGTGATTCGGCTCGACCGAATCTGATCGTGGTCACGAACATGTTGGTCGCGGGATTTGCCCGGGAGTGGCGGCGGACGCACTCAGCCCCGGTGCTGGTCACCTTGCAGGGTGACGACCTGTTTCTCAGCGGTCTGCCGCGGCAGTGGCGCGAGAAGTGTCTGGCCGAAATTCGCCGGATTGACCCGGTTGTCGCCGGGTATCTGGTGCACAGCCGCGCGTATGCGGATTTGATGAGCGAGTTCCTCGGCTTGCCCCGCGACAAGATGCAGGTCACACCCCTGGGAATTGATACGGCTGACTTCCAGCACTTGCCGCCGCGGCCGGCGCCGGACGGAGTGTTTCGAGTCGGTTACTTTGCCCGCTTGGCCAAGGAAAAAGGTCTGCACCAGCTCGTCGATGCCTTTCTCGCTTTGCGGCAGCTGCCGGGAACTGATTGCGTGCGGCTCGAGCTGGCGGGTTGGAAAAGTCCGGAAGCGGAGGCCTTTGTCGAGTCCCAGTTTGAGCGACTGCGACAAGCGGGGTTGGGCTCGGCATTCACCTATCACGGCGTGCTCGACCGCCGGGCCAAGCTCGACTTTTTGCAGCGCGTCGATTTGCTCTCGGTGCCGACGGAGCAGGCCGAGCCCAAGGGATTGTTCGTGCTCGAAGCTCTCGCCGCCGGCACTCCGGTGGTCCAGCCGGCAATCGGCGCGTTTCCTGAGATGTTGGAGAGTTCCGGTGGCGGAATCCTCGTTCCACCCGCGAATCCGCAAGCGCTCGCGGCAGCCTGGTGGGAACTGCTGCACGCCCCTGATAAGTTGCGTGAGCTGGGAGCGCGCGGACGCGAGTATGTGCTCACCCAGAGGAGCGGTGCGCAGATGGCGGCCAGCACGGCGGACGTCTTGGAGCGTTTTTTGGGGCAAGGTTAGCGGAGGCCTCTTCGGCAGCCTCAGCTGATGGAGACATTCGCACCGGTCGCCGTGAGGGCCAGCGAGTGAAGCCAATCCTTCAGCAGCGGGCGCTTGCTGCAATGAGTGCGCGGTGAGATTGAGGCAACTGGGAAGAAAGTGGGCAGCAGCGTGAGCCGTCAGGTTGGCCAGAATGCAGGCGCGAACGCGGGAGGAGACTTGTTTCCTCTCGCCTTGTCGAGCATTGAGCGGTTGCATCTGCATGATGACTGGCCAGAGTTTCCCAACCAGATTTTTGCTCGAGTTCGATTTCGCGGGGAACTGCAACCGGAGTTGGCCGCAAAAGCGCTGCGAATCGCGACGAGGCGGCATGTTTGGCATCAGGCCGTGGTGCGCCGCACCCCCACTGGTCGCTGGTTTTGGGAGCAGGACGAATCCGTGAAGCCGCAGTTTGTCTGGTCCGATCACGGGGAGCAGGCGTTTGAGCGAATTGACCTCGCCCGGGGACCAGTCTGTCGTCTCCAGGGGCGGCGCTTGCCAGAGGGAAGCGAATTGACATTCCAAGTGCATCACGCAGTAGCCGATGGGGTGGGTGGAATGCAGTACCTTCGCGACTGGCTGGTGATTTACGACAACTTGGCAGCAGGGAAGAGTCCCGAGCAGGGGCTGGAAGCCTTGGAACCGGCGCTGCTTCGCCAGCGCAATCGGCTGGGAATCCTCAAGCCGAGGTACTTGCTGAACGTCTGGCGGCAGGCGATTGGTCTGTTTGGCGCGAGTAAATTCCTCTTTCGCCGCTTTGCCACCATCGCGGCGACCGCGCCCACGGATTCACGCGGGGAAGGGCCCGCTGACGAGGCTTGGCCCCACTATCGGGCGATCACCTGGACCGCAGAAGAACTCGTCCAACTGCGAAACGCCCTCCGCTCAGCCCAAGTCTCGCTGAACGACTGGCTGTTGGCCGGGGTGTTCCACGGGCTGGACCAGTGGCATCGGCAGCAGTTCGGTCAGGAACTGGCGGGTTGGGTCCGGCTGATCGTCCCGATCAATCTGCGGACGGCTGAAGATCGTCGCTTGCCCGCCGCCAATCGGGCCTCGTTGGTCCAATTGGATCGCCGTCCCGGATGGGAGCCAGACCCCTTGGGACTGGCCCGCGGCATCTCCTATGAGTTGCGACTGATCAGAAACTGGCAACTGGACCGGATGTTTTTGCTTCTGGTGCGGGGAATGTCGATTTCGGATGCGTGGTTGCGAAGCGCCGTCAGCCGGCGGCGCCCGCGCGCGACCTCGATGTTGACCAATTTGGGCAAACCCCTGCTCCGCTTGGGCTTGCCCACGGAGCGGGGAAAGATTCTGACCGGCGGACTGCGGCTGGAGGAACTGGATGTGGTCGGGCCGATTCGCTTTGGGATGCCGCTCAGCTTTGCGGTTGCCGAGTATGGAGGAGAGCTGCGATTGACTGCCCACTACGACGGCCGGCGGCTGACTGCTGAGCAAGTCGAATGCTTGCTGGGGGAGTTGCGTGAACGGATTCTCCGTTTGCCCGACGACGCGCCCGGCAAAGTTTCGCCAGCTTGACTCTCTCTCCAGAGGGGAGGCAGAGATTCGGCTAATTTCGCCGATTGTTGCCCCCAAAATGGGAATCTGCCATTTGGCTGGAGGGGGAATTTTGGCACAATTTCCAGTGCTGCGCGCCTTTACTAGGCTCAGCCCCCGATCGTCGGGATCGACCCCGGAGAGGCCCGCTTGAGGTTCTCCGGCAAAACGGCGGTGCGTTTACAGAACGGCGGTGCGTTTACTGACCGGCCGAGTATTTACAAAACGGCCGCTGTCGAACCGGGGCGGGCAGCATCGCCGTGCAGGCAAATGACCCAAGGAAGGCTGACTCTTTTGCATTGGCCGCTGATGGTGGCGAAGTCAGTCTGTGACCGAAGAGCAGCGGAAGGTTTCTTCTCATGTCCAGTATCGAATCGATTCTCCAGCGGATGGAAACTTCACAGACCCACACACAGGACCAGCAATCGGTTGAGGACCTGTACGAAAAGTGCCAAGCCTTGGCCAATAATCTCTGGTGGTCCTGGACTCCCGAAGTCGAGCACCTGTTTCGGGACCTCGAGCCCGTCCGCTGGCGGCAACTGGACCACAATCCGGTGGCGTTGCTCAAGGAGTTTACCCCCGAGCGGTTGTTTGAGCGGGCCACGGAGATGGTGCTGTTCAGTCGAATCAATCAGGCTTTCCGCCGCTTGAAGGAATACATGGCGAGCCGGCAAACTTGGGGTGCGACGCACGCCGGGGTGCTGGGCGCGCGACCTGTGGCTTATTTTTCGGCCGAGTTTGGAATCCATGAGTCGCTGCCGATCTACTCCGGCGGTTTGGGTGTCCTCTCGGGGGACCATATCAAGAGCGCCAGCTCGCTCGGGGTCCCCTTGGTCGCGGTCGGCCTGTTCTACGCGCAGGGCTATTTCCGCCAGCAACTCTCCCCTGAGGGTTATCAGGAAGAAAAGTACATCGATACGCTGATCGAAAACCTCCCAGCCCGCCCGGCGCTCGATGCCAACGGCGAGCCCTTGATCATCACGATCGAAACCCGGACCGGGAAGTTGATGGCCAAGGTCTGGAAGATTCAGGTCGGCCGTGTGCCGCTTTACCTGATGGACTCGAATGTCGAGGGAAATCGTCCAGAAGACCGGACTTTGACCAGCCGCCTGTACGGTGGCGATGAGCGCACCCGGATTCGGCAGGAACTTTTGCTCGGGGTCGGTGGTGTGAAGGCCCTTCAGGCGTTGGGAATTAACCCCGGGGTGTTCCACTTGAACGAGGGGCACAGTGCCTTCGGTCCGCTGGAGGTAATCCGCCACCGAATGGAGGAAGATGGCCTGCATTTTGACGATGCCCTGCGGGAAGTGGCCATGCAGAGCGTGTTCACCACGCACACCCCCGTTCCGGCCGGCCACGATCGTTTTTCCCCGGAACTGGTCGAGGAACACCTCGGCCCGCTCCGCGATCAGTTGGGCTTGTCTTACGAGCAATTCATGAGCCTCGGGCGAGTCGACCCGCAGAATCCAACCGAGCCCTTCTGCATGACCGTCATCGGGCTAAAGCTTTCCCGGACCGCGAATTCGGTCAGCCAACTCCACGGGCACGTTTCCCGGAGGATGTGGTCGCATTTGTGGCCGTGGCGGGTCGAGAGCGAGATTCCGATTGGGCACATCACCAACGGGGTGCATTCCTCCAGTTGGTTGGCCGAACAAATGCGGAATTTTTACGATCGTTTGTTCCCCGCCAACTGGATGAACAGCGTCGGCGAGCCGGAGATTTGGCAGGGAATTCACAAAGCTGACCCGGGCGAACTTTGGGAAATCCACAATACGCTCAAGACGATGCTCCTCTCGTTCATTCGCCGGCGGGTGGTGTCCCAATGCCGTCGCCGGGGGGAAAGCGAAGCGGCCCTGGAAAAGGCCAGAAATGTGCTCGATCCGACCATTCTGACCATCGGCTTTGCCCGGCGGTTTGCCACCTACAAGCGGGCCAACCTCCTGTTCTCTGACCTCGACCGGGTCGCCGCGCTCGTCAACGACCCCTGCCGGCCAGTGCAGATTGTTTTCTCCGGCAAAGCCCACCCCAAGGATGAACCGGGTAAGCAACTGATTCAGCTGATTGCCCAACTTCGGACCGACCCGCGATTCGCCGATCGGGTGCTCTTTATCGAAGACTACGACATCAACGTCTGCCGCCATCTCGTTCAGGGGGTCGATGTGTGGCTGAACAATCCCCGCCGCCCCCTCGAAGCGTCGGGAACAAGCGGCCAGAAGGTGGTTCTCAACGGCGGCTTGAACCTCTCGATTCTCGATGGCTGGTGGGCTGAGGCTTACGACGGGGTCAATGGCTTCGCCATTGGCAAGGGAAGTCACCACCTGAATGACGCGGTGACCGACAAACGCGATGGAGCGGCCCTCTACGAGGTGCTCGAAAACGAAGTTGTGCCGATGTTTTACAAGCGGGATATCGACGGACTGCCCCGAGAGTGGATCAAGCGAATGATCAATTCGATCGCCACACTTGCCTGGCGGTTCAGCAGCGATCGGATGGTGATGGACTACGCCCGGCACGCCTACGTCCCGGCCGCCGGTGGGTTGAGCTGTCAAATGGAAAATTAGTTCAAATAACCGGCCATTCCGGGCCTTCTGCGGGCTTCCCTCAAGTTCTCGCAAGGCCCGGTGCGCGGGCTTTTCCCCGCCCTCGGCCACGCAGACCGGGCGAAGCTCAGCGCTGCAACCGGAGCCCTGAAAATGGACTTCCTGAGTTGCCGACCGCGAGCTCCTTTCCCTCACGGCCGGACCGGACGGCGGGTTTCGAACCGGAACCAGTAACGCAGCGTTCATCAGGCAAGGCGCTGGTTGCTCTCTCACCGGATGCCGAACGAATTTCATGCCGCGCCCAACCTCCGCACCAGCGATGGACGGAGGGCTCGCTAATTCTTTACCGCTGAGTCTTTTAGCGCTGAGTCACCCTGCGCTGAGCCACCTGGCGCGCTCGCCCGATCCATTTTGGAATCGCTCTGAACAAGATCTTGCTTCCGCGGCTGACCACACTGCGCAACAACTGTACAGCGATCGAGCAAAATTTAATGAGAAGGTCGCGCTTGGTCGGCTCATTCAAAAAAAATGCCGCGCTCCTGCGACTCTAGTTTGGCCTCGCGCACCGCTGACGTGAAACGCGCGAGCGACGAAGTGAGCACCGTAGTGAAGTGGCAAATTGCGGGGATTGAGTTGATTCATTTTTGGTTCGATCGTGAAACCAAACCGCGATGCCGCTGCGAGTTGCCGCGACGATGCGCGCTCTCAGAGAAAATCAATCAAAAATTGATCTGCTGAACCGGATTTTTGGCACGTTCATTGCATAAATGGACGATACGTCTACTGCGACAATCAAGGAGGAATGTTCTTCCAGTCGCGGAAAAAAGAAAACAGGAGTTTAGATTCCATGGCAACCAGCAAGAAGACCACCAAGACCGCCTCGAAGCCCACCAAGACCGCTTCGGCTAAGCCTGCTACCAAGTCGGGCAAGAAGTAGTCTGACTACTGAGTCAGACAACAGTCGTCTGGCGACTGGCAGTCTCAGGGAGCGGATGATTCCTGCTCTGGAAACAAGATTGCCCCGGTCGGAGTGAGCCGAACTGGCTTGCTGTGGTCGAAAATACTAGCAACAAAGATGAGCCACCGCTTGCGGTGGCTTTTTTCGTTTAACGGCCCCCCTAATCGCCCCGTTTTTCCCGGGAAACTCCGCTCCGGCCTCGCTTCCGGGCCCGTTCCTCCGCCGGCATCGGAGGCAGGAACCTGGGACATGTCCCGGTTGGCTGGGGGGGAAGGCGAGACTTCTAAAAGCGGGCGGAAGCCGGCAGCTTGCGAGAGCCCTGCCCCCCGGCTCTGGCCGTGAATCCCAAGCGAGGCGGGCCTCTCCCATTGAGGTCCGGCGGGGGCTGGTTGGGAAGTGCGGTTCCTTTGCCAGCCTCGTTCTCCGGGCCGATCGCGACGCTGCGCGGGCCGATCGCGACGCTGCGGCGGTGCCTGTCCCCTTCTGCCCTTTTGCCCGTCCACTTTTGCCCGTCCACTTTTGCCTGTCCACTTTCGTTTTTGCCTGTCCACTTTTGCCATTTTTTTTGGCGTGCCGTCGAACGCTCGCTAGTTCGGTCGCGGAGAGAGTCCACTTTGGGCTCTGAGGCGGGGGGCACTGTGGCGGGGGGCACTGGGGCGAGGCGGATTGGCGCTTCGATTCCAGCCGCTGAGGGAGCCTGCCTGGAGGCGGTGGTCGTTGTCCGGAGCGGCGGGGGGAATCGCGACTGCGCGACTGGACTGCCCTCCCCTGCTTGGCTGACTTATAATCTGTCGCTTTGAACGGCAGTCGGCTGCGGGTTCCCCTGCGATGCTTGCCGTCTGACCTACAGTCAGGGAGTTTGCAGTGGCAGAAAAAGTGGTGATTATCGGCAGCGGTCCGGCTGGTTGGGCGGCCGCCATTTATGCTTCCCGGGCGAGTCTCGCGCCGGTCCTGTACGAAGGTACCGCCAAGCCGGAGATGATTCCGCTGGGGCAGCTGGCTTATACGACTGAAGTTGAAAACTACCCCGGTTTTCCCTTCGGCAACATCCGTGCGTTCATCGAGTCGGCTGTCGATACGGACCGACATTGGAATCTCCCCCCGGTTCCCGCTCATGAGCGGAACGGGGTGCCGCACTATGCGGTTCAGGGGCTGGAATTGATGGAGCTGATGAAGCAGCAGGCGCTGAACTTCGGCACGAAAGTGGTTGAGGATGATATTGTCAGCGTCGACCTCAGCCGGCGGCCCTTCAGACTTCATACGGGCGGCGGTCAGACCATCGAGGCCCAGTCGGTGATTGTGGCGACGGGCGCCCGGGCCAATTACCTGGGCCTGCCTTCGGAGGAAACTTACAAGAACAAGGGCGTCAGCGCCTGTGCTGTCTGCGACGGGGCCCTGCCGCTCTTCCGCAATCGTCCTCTGGCGGTCATCGGGGGCGGTGATTCGGCGGTGGAAGAGGCGACCTATCTGACCAAGTTCGCCTCGGTCGTTTATCTGGTTCATCGCCGCGAGCAGCTTCGAGCCTCGAAGATCATGGCCGAGCGGGCGCTGACCAATCCCAAAATCCAGATGGTTTGGAACAGTGAAGTCGACGAAGTCCTCGGCGACGGCGGCAAAGTCACCAGCGTGCGGCTGAAAAGCACCGTGGACGGTTCAAAGCAGGACCTTGAGATCTCGGGGATGTTTCTCGCCATCGGGCACACACCCAACACCCAGTTCCTGGGCGGGCAACTGGAGACCAACTCCAAGGGATACCTCGTCTGGAAAAAGCCGTTCCGCACGGCGACCAGCGTGGAAGGGGTTTTTGCGGCCGGCGATGTGGCCGACGATTATTACCGGCAGGCGATCACCTCGGCCGGAACTGGCTGCATGGCGGCCTTGGACGCCGAACGTTTTCTCGCCGATCAGGGTCTGCACTAAAGGGGCGATTCCCCCCTCTCGAACGGCCTCAACCGAGGCGGGTGTTTCACAGTCTTTCTTTCAGAGTTGGCAACCCATGCAAAAGATCTCCATTCGCGATGCCCGTCAGGCGGCCGCCATTGGCCAGCAGGTGCTCGTTCAGGGATGGGTCCGGACCCGTCGAGATTCCAAGGGAGGGTTCAGCTTCCTCGAGTTGAATGATGGGTCCTGTCTGGGCAATCTGCAGGTGATTGCGGACGGGGCCCTCGCGAACTACGAAAGCGAGATCAAGGAGCTCGCCGGCGGCGCGAGCGTCGCTGTCGAGGGAGTGATTGCTGCTTCGGTCGGCGGCGGCCAGGCAACTGAACTCAAGGCGAGCAAAGTGACCGTCGTGGGAACGGTCGATCCTGAGGAATACCAGCTGCAGAAAAAACGTCACTCCTTTGAAAAGCTGCGGGAGTGGGCCCACCTTCGCCCCCGAACCAACACCTTCGGAGCGATTGCCCGGGTACGGAATTGCGTCTGCAATTCGATTCACCAGTTCTTTCAGGAGCAGGGCTTCCTCTACGTCCACACGCCGATCATCACCGCCAGTGATTGTGAAGGCGCCGGAGCGATGTTTCAGGTGACCACCTTGGACCTGGACACGATTGCCAAAAAGCAGATCGAAAAGCTCGATTTCAGCCAGGACTTCTTTGGCCGCAAGGCCTTTCTCACGGTCAGCGGCCAGTTGGAGGCCGAGATCTATGCCTGCTCGCTCGGGAAGGCCTACACTTTTGGGCCGACTTTTCGGGCCGAGAACTCCAACACCTCGCGCCACTTGGCCGAGTTCTGGATGATCGAACCGGAGATGGCGTTCTACGAACTGCCGGACAACATGGACCTGGCTGAGGCCTTCATCAAGCGGATCATCCGCGATGCGCTGGAAAAATGCAGCGAAGACATGCAGCTGTTTGACCAGCATGTCGAGAAGGGGCTGATCGCTTCGCTGCAAAGCGTGGTGGACAGCCAATTCGTGCGGCTGCCTTATACGGATGCGATCGAACTCCTGCAGAAGTCAGAGCAAAAGTTTGACTATCCGGTCCAGTGGGGCACGGATTTGCAGAGCGAGCACGAGCGGTGGCTGGTCGAGCAACATTTCAAGAGCCCGGTGATCCTTTACAACTACCCGCGGACGATCAAGCCCTTCTACATGTACTGCAACGACGATGGCAAGACGGTGCGGGCCATGGACGTGCTGGTGCCGCGCGTGGGTGAGATCATTGGCGGTAGTCAGCGCGAGCATCGACTGGAACAACTGGAAGCGCGAATTGTCGAGACTGGTCTGCACTTGCAGGATTACTGGTGGTATCGCGAACTGCGGAAGTTCGGCACCGTGCCCCATGCCGGGTTTGGCTTGGGCTTGGAGCGGGCGATGTTGATGGTCACGGGAATGACTAACATCCGCGATGTGATTCCCTTCCCCCGCACCCCGGGCAACGCCGAATTCTAAGCTCGCCGGCAACCCACCCCGGTCCCGCTGGAATGGATCGAGGCAGCCGCTGGAATTGCGTTGTTGCCGTCGGATCGCGGACCCTGGTTCGTGGCTGCAGGCCTCCTCTGGGGCGAGGGCCGCGACGCTCGGCTGCCCTGAAATCCCGGTATTTCCCGAGCGAAAACGTTTTTTTTCTTTTTTGCGGCCGCTTCATCGAGGCTTAAGGTGGCACTTCCTAGGATTGCTGCAGATTGACTGGTTGCTCCAAGGTGCGCTGTCGAAACTTGGAGTTAGCCGCATTCAACCCGCGTTGGATTTGCCGCGCGGGTCAGCAGGTAATTCAAGGAGTCGAGCCGATGAAAAAGAAACTGCTCACATTGAAATTGTTGGGTTGGGGAGTGGCCGCCGTAACGCTGGCCCAATTGTCGCTGGCCCAGCCACCACAGCAGGAAGACGGACCGGGGAGGCCTCCTCACGGTCCTGGGGCTGAGCATGGCCCCCCACCGATGCCGCTTGTGGATGTCCTTGATGCCGATCGCGATCACCAACTTTCGGCTGAAGAGATTGCCAACGCGGCCGAGGCTCTGAAAAAACTTGATCGCGATGGCGATGGCAAGTTGTCGCATGAAGAGTTTATGCCGCCCCCGCCTCCACCGCCCCCGGAAATGGGTGAGGGCGATCGTCCCGCTCCACCGCCACCACCACGCGAAGGTGAGCGGCGAGGACCCGGCCGCGATGGGCAGGCTCGGGTTGGTGACCGCGGGCCCGGTCCCGGACCGCGAGGTCCCGGTGCAGGCGGGCCCGGCCAGCGCGGACCGGGTGGTCCTGAGTTTCGCGGACCGGGCGCAGACCGTCCTGGCCGGGGGCCAGAAGGAAGAAATGGTCCACCCCCTGAAGGGCAGCGCGGTTTTGGTCCTGGTCCAGGCGCCCCTCCTCCCCCGCGCCAGGCAGAACGTGGTCCGCAGGGCCCGGGCGGTCCTAGCCCGGATCCGGCCAGGTTCGTCGACCACGTGTTTGAGTTTGACGCCAATGGCGATGGGTTGATCAGCCGCGATGAACTGAAGAAATTCGCTGAGCAAATGCCTGGCCCCGGGGGACCGGGTCGAGCAGGCCCCGGCCCGGGAGGTCCCGGCCCGGGAGGTCGCGGTCCCGGGGGAGGACGTCCAGGTGGCCCCCCACAAGCTGCGCCTCAACCCGGAAATTCTCCACCGGCGGTTGAATCCTCCGGTGGGGATCAGGTTTGAGTCGCTCCCAAGGCAGCTTGAGTCAGAACGTTTCGCGGCCAGCCGGCAAACGCTGGCCGCAAGCTCAAGCTTCCCCCTCGGTTTTCTAGCGCAGCGCGAGGTGCCGTGCCTGCCCCTCGCGTCTGCGCTTTTTCCGATCCGCGCCAGTGACCAACAGGTTTAGCGCGCGTCGCGAGCCGATCGCCTAAACTGATCTGTTTTCCGGAGTCCTTGATGCGCGTTCTCGTGATTGAAGATGAGCCAGACTTGCGGCGGGCAGTCGTCCAGTCGCTCTTGGAGAGCGGCTACGCGGTCGATGAGGCCGCGACTGGTCCCGACGGGTTGTTTAAGGCGACCAGCTGGGAATACGACGCGATTGTGCTGGACCTGATGCTTCCCGGATTGAGCGGCTACGAACTGCTCCAGCAATTGCGCCGCGCGCGAGCGACTCCGGTGTTGATCCTCAGCGCCCGAGACGGTGTCGACGATCGAATCAAGGGACTCGACCTTGGGGCTGATGATTACCTTGTCAAGCCTTTTTCGATTCGCGAACTGCATGCCCGATTGCGGGCCCTGATCCGCCGCGCGGCGGGTCAGGCCAAGTCGACTATTGAAATCGGAGAGATCGTCGTCAATCTGGTCAATCAAACGGTGAGCCGTTCGGGCGAGCCGGTGCCGCTGACTGCCCGGGAGTATTCGCTGGTGGAACTGCTCGCGCTCCACCGCGGCAAGCTGATTTCGCGGACCCTGATTTACGATCACATCTTCGGCGAAGACGACTCGTCGCTCTCCAATCTGGTTGACGTGCACGTCTCGAATATCCGCAAAAAGTTGGGCGCCGAGTTCATCCAGACCCGTCGCGGACAGGGGTACATTGTCGATGGCTAGGTCGCTTCGCTGGAGATTGCAACTTTGGCATGCAGCCATTCTGGTGCTGGCGATTGCTGGTTTCAGCGCGGTTTTGTTCCTGCAGTTTCAGCGCAGCCTGCTCCGCGAGATTGATGCCGACCTTCTGGCTGGAGCGCGGGCCCTGGAAGGAACACTGAAGCTCGCGCCGCGAATGATTTTGGAAACCGGCTTCCCCGATGGTCCGATCGATCGGCCCTTGGGCCGGGGAGGGCCGGGGCGCGGGCCGGCAGGAGCGCGGGGGCCGGGAGATCGGTTTCCTCCAGAAGCGTTGTCGGCTGATCGGGAAGTTGGCGAGCGCCCGCGCGAACCAGGTGAGGTGCGTCCGCCCAATCCGCCGGGACAGGGCTTGGGGCCCGGGCCGGAAAATCGCCCCGGAAGACCAAGTGGACCGGGTGGGCCGGGTGGGCCGGGTGGGCCCGGCGGGCCGGGTCGGCCCCGACCGCTGAGTCCCGAGCAGTGGATGGAACTTTTGACGTTGCCGCGAAATCCCTCGCCCGGGCCGGGCGGTCCTCCGCTGTTCCCGATGGAAGGCGCGCCCAACAACCCACCTCCCCGTCCGTTTCCGACCCGACCCAGCTACTACGCCGTCTTCGCAGCCAATGGTTCGCTGCTCAAATCAGAACCTGCTGCCGAACGTGAAAAAATCGAGTTCACCCGTCCGCGCTTGCCGTTGGAGTATCGCAATCGCCAGTATCGCCGAGAACTGGTTCTGCGCGGCCCGGAGAACGCGGTCGTGATCGTCGGTCAGGACGTGCGTCCGCAATTCGACCAGATGCAGTGGCTCGGGACCCAGCTCTTGGCCAGCGGCTTGGCCGTCCTGGCTTTAGGGTTGATAGGTGGCTGGTGGCTGGCTGGTCGAGCCATCCGCCCCTTGGAGCAAATCGGCACAACTGCTCGGGGGATTGAGGCGAGCAAACTGTCCGAGCGGTTCAACGTTGAATCGACAGACCTCGAGCTGCGCGAGTTGAGCGCGACCTTGAACTCAATGCTCGAGCGCCTGGAGGCAGGATTTGAGCAGCAGAACCGTTTCACCGCCGATGCCTCGCACGAACTGCGCACGCCACTGGCGGTGTTGCTTTCGCATACTGAGCTCGCCTTGACGCGACAGCGATCGCCCGGGGAGTATCAAGCGACTTTAAAGACGATTCATCGCTCGGGTGAGCGCATGAAGGGGCTGGTAGAGGACTTGCTGGTTCTTGCACGAGTCAATTCCGGTCGGCTTGACCTGCGGCGAGAGCGAACCGACTTGCGGCAACTCGCCGAGGAGTCGGCCCAGCTCCTGCGACCGTTGGCTGATGCCGCGGGAGTGGAATTGCGCGTGGCGGGTGAGTCGGTTTTTGCGGAGATTGACTCGCCGCGCATGGGCCAAGCGCTGGTCAACTTGATTGCCAATGCGATCAAATATAACCGGCCTCAGGGCTCGGTTTCGGTCGAGGTCGAACAGACTGCGGATGCCGTGGTGCTGCGGGTAAGTGACACAGGTGTGGGGATCCCGGTGGAGAGCTTGCCGCATTTGTTTGAGCCGTTTTATCGAGTCGATGCGGACCGTTCCCGCGAGACCGGTGGGAGTGGTCTCGGGCTGGCGATCAGTCGCCGTCTGGTGAATGCCCATGGAGGCGAAATTACTGTCCACAGCGAACGGGGTGTCGGCAGCCGCTTTGAAATCCGGCTCCCGGCTGTCAACGGATTGGAAGGTAAGAGCAACCTTGCTGTTGACGATTGACCACGACATTCATTGCAGATGAAGCGATTGGAATCATCGAATCGACGGCTGCGTCCGGGACCTGCTTGTAATTAAGGGCTTGTCCGCAGACGAGCACTTCCACACCCGCTTGCCGCAGAGCTTTGATCAGCTCAAGGTTTGGATTCTCCCGAGCACCCAATCGGTCCGAGAACTCGCTGTCAGCGAGGGCAGCAAATGTTGCTTCGCCGTGAAGAACGGCCGTGATTTGAATGTCACTGGCCTTCAGGCCAGCGGCTCCATACAGGTTGAGCAGTCGGGCGATGCGGTCGAGGCCGGGATTGACTTGCGTCGCGGTGGTGTTGGCCGTGATGTCGAAGACGACTTTCGCGCCAGCTCGCGGCTGTTCGACTGCCGTGGGGCGTGGGAGTACTCCACCAAACCCGGGGATGATCGGAAAGACGAGTTCAGGACTATTTGTCTTTGCCTTGTCTGCTTGCGGTTCCTGTTTCCCCGCTTCCGGAACCGGATGGTTTTGGCTCGATTCTGCAAACCCTCGTGCGACGAAGCCGCTGACTACCTCGGCATGCGCTTGAATGAGCAGTACGCCGAGCGGGTCTGACGAGGTCTCAGTGACGCGAACACCTTTTTCAGTTCTTTCGACCGACATCTCGATTTTCTTGTAGTTCCGGAAGATTGCGGCAAAAAGATCGTCCCAAAAGCGAAGTCCCCTTCCCTCTTCGACGCGGACTTTCATGGCAGCGACATGCTCCTGGATTTTCGCCGCGACCTCCGGATTGTCCGACTCGGTCACCGTTTCGACGCCATTGGCTGTCTTATTGACCGCTCGGCGGATTTCCTGGTGGTGTTCGAGGAGATAGTGGAATACGGCTTGGTCAGCGCGGGTACGAGTATCCGGACCACGTCCCCTGCCCTGTGCCGCAAGCTCCACTGGCAACAAAGCAAGACCGGTTATGAGAATCCCAAGCAGGCAAGTAATCGTTGACCTCAAGAGGCAAGTGCGCATGGTTTGTTCTCGACAAAGAGGTTCGTGGTACAGGTATGTCAAAATGAAACGCTGATGACCGAAAACTCTGAAGTTCAGTCCAGCACCCCGAAGAGAAGAGCCAAACCACATCGCGGAGGCAGCGTCCCAAGTTTGACGGGGCACTTTCCGGGATGTGGTTTGTACTCGGGTCACTATTCAAGCTGGATTGGCGACGACCGTCAAATCACGATTTGACTTGCCGAAAATTCAGAGGTGTTGCCCAACCCATTCAAATCAGTTGCCGTCGCTACGATTCGCTTTCCGGAAGCAACCGCAGTCAGCGGACTGAGCGAGATCGTTTTGCCACCGGCAAGGAAGTCGGCTTCCAGGAAATAGTCGGCTCCGAGGAAGACCGCGCCCTCCAGGTTGGAGCTGTCAGCAAGGAAGAACTCGATTCTCAGCGGGTATCCGGCATTGGCAGGCAAGGAATCGACAAAGTAAGAGAGTTGCAAATTGCCCGAGCTCTCCAGCATTGCCAAAGTCAGAACCGGGAAGTTCTGGAATTGGTTTGAGCCCAGATCTGCATCTCCGGAATCGTTTGTCGTGATGCCATCCAAACCGAGGTCGATTCCGAGGAAGACGTTATCGCGAATCGAATTCTGCAGGATTGCATTGCCGACGCTGCTGCTCGAGCCAACAGCGACGCCATGCATGCCATTCCAGGCAATTGTGTTGCCTGTATTGGGATCCACGCCGCCAATCCGGTTGTGGTGCGCACCTTGGTCAATCCAAACGCCGGACTTGCCATTCCCCAAATCAATCCCAGCTGCATTTGTACCAATCAGGTTGCGTTGCAGCGAATTGTTGGTGGCGGTGCTGCCCCGAATGGCGACTCCGCTTTCCAGGTTACCAGAGATGGTATTGCCGAGAATGCGGTTGTTCTGGCTCTCATTGATGTCGACGCCGTAGATCTGGTTCCCCAGCTTGACGGACTGGGTAACGTCCAGCCCGATGTTGTTGCCACTGATCGTGTTTCCTTGAGTCGTCGGACTACTTACGTAGACCCCATCAAGGGAGTTGCCGGAGATCAGGTTTCCAGAGCCGACGGCAGTGCCGCCGATCCAGTTGCCTTGGGCACCGAACTGCATTACGACGCCATGCACACCATTGGCCACAGCGACCATGCCGGTCTCATCCGTGCCGATGTAGTTTCCAATGACCCGGTTGCCCGTGGTCGTTTCACCTCGAATTTCCACGCCGCTGTGTTGATTGCCGGAGAGGATGTTTCGGGTGGCCGCCGAGCGTCCACCGATGACGTTGTCGTGTGCACCATTGAGCAGCATGACACCATGCCAACCATTTGCCAGTGCGCTGGTGGCATGCACGTCTACGCCGATCCGGTTGCCGGTTAAGGTATTGCCGCTCGAGCTTGCTCCAGAGATTGCCACGCCGACACTGTTGTTGCCGGAAATAACGTTCTGATGGATGGAGTTGCCTACAGCGTTATCGATGTTGACACCGTACGACAAGTTGCCCAGGTCTCCGGTACCGTTGGCGTCAGTCCCAATCAGATTGCCCTGAATGCGATTGCCAGTGGTCGCGGCATCGCGAAGAGTGACACCCGTTCGCCAGTTTCCGGAAATCTGGTTTCCATTTCCTGGAGTTGTGTTCCCGATGACGTTGTTTGCCGCACCGCCGAGCAATGAGACGCCACTGCCGGAGTTGCCCACGGCCATCAAGCCGGAGATATCGGTTCCGACCCGATTCTCAAAGACTTGATTGCCCGTCGTCGCCGAGCCCCGCAGCGTCAGCCCGTTGGCTCCATTGCCTGAAAGCACGTTGTGGCGAATCTGGTTGTTGAAGCCGTTGCTGACAAAGATGCCTGAGCCGCCATTGCCCCGGTCCAGAGCCCCGGTAATGTCGGTTCCGATCAAGTTGTTGAGGATGTAAGACCCTCCGGAATTCATTATCAGGATGCCATGGGCGGCAAATTGGTTGATCGCCAGGCCCTTGACCGTCGTTGCTGCTTTCAGAGTCAAACCGGAAACGCCGGAACCGGCCAGCAAACCGTTTAACTCGATGAGCGGCATGCCTGCGAAACCAGGTTGGGACTCGCCGTCGATGACCAGTACGTCCGTGATCTCGGGCAAGGCTGTCAAAGGTTGGATGGAGTGCCAGCCAGCACCGGGGATGGCAAAGGTAATGGTCTGCATTCCGGGAGTGGCGTTGGCGACCAGA
>Ga0315907_10003931_pt1 | contig 17021 bp, 11 predicted proteins | sample LakEriMetagenome_3_FD_203525 | JGI IMG/M metagenome (GOLD analysis project Ga0315907, IMG submission 203525) | Freshwater fungal communities from buoy surface, Lake Erie, Ohio, United States - Buoy 12 MA123 | ecosystem: Environmental > Aquatic > Freshwater > Lake > Lake biofilm | place: USA... | reverse complement strand
TCGTCGCCGATCGGGGTCGCCAGCGAAATCGGTTCCTTGGCGATCTTCATCACCTTGCGGATCTTGTCTTCCGGCATTTCCATAGCCTTGGCCAGTTCTTCCGGCGAGGCCTCGCGGCCCATTTCCTGAAGCATCTGGCGCGAAATGCGGTTGAGCTTGTTGATGGTCTCGATCATGTGCACCGGAATGCGGATGGTGCGCGCCTGATCGGCGATCGAGCGGGTGATAGCCTGGCGGATCCACCAGGTGGCGTAGGTCGAGAACTTGTAACCGCGTTTGTATTCGAACTTGTCGACCGCCTTCATCAGGCCGATGTTGCCTTCCTGGATCAGATCGAGGAACTGCAGGCCGCGATTGGTGTATTTCTTGGCGATCGAGATGACCAGACGCAGGTTGGCCTCGACCATTTCCTTCTTGGCCTTGCGTGCCATTTCCTCGCCGTAGCGCATTTCATCGTTGGCGCGTTTGATTTCGACCAGCGGCGCGTACAGTTCCTTCTCGATGGCGACCAGGATTTCCTGCTGCGCGATGATGGCGTCCTTGTGTTCGCGGATGCCCGACGACCACTTCTGCTTGCGGCCGATGACGGTTTCCGCCCACTTCAGGTCGGTCTCGCTGCCCTTCCAGGCCTTGATGAAATCCTTGCGTGGCATCTTGGCGGCATCCACAGCAAGTTTCAGCACCGCGGCTTCGTGGCGGCGGATTTCACCGATTACTTCACGCAGACGGCCGAGCAGGGAATCGGTCTGCGCCAGCGGGAACTTCAGGCGCAGCACTTCATCGGCAATGGCCAGACGCAGCTTCTGCGACCGGGCGTTTTCCAGACCGTATTTGTCGACGGCTTTGTGGAATTTGGTTGTCAGGTCGGCCAGCAGCTGCATGCGGCGCGCCACTTCCAGCGGATCGGGACCGGTTTCGACCACGGCGGTTTCACCGTCGGCGTCGTCATCCACTTCCACCGCTTCCACCGCCGGCGGCAGTTCCGGCTCGTCGCCTTCCAGATCAAGGAAGCCGATGACCACTTCCGACAGGCGCTTGCGGCCGGCCTTGTGTTCTTCGTAATCGGACAGGATCTGCTGGGCAATCCACGGGAAATTGGCCAGGCCGGTGTGCAGCTTGTTCAGACCTTCTTCGATGCGCTTGGCGATGACGATTTCGCCTTCGCGGGTCAGCAGGTCGACCGAACCCATTTCACGCATGTACATGCGCACCGGGTCGGTGGTGCGGCCGGCTTCGTTCTCGAGCGAGGACAGCACGGCCACGGCTTCTTCGGCGGCGACTACGTCGACGCTGCTGCCGACGCTGCGGCCCGAGAGCAGGAGCGCTTCGATGTCCGGGGCCGATTCGTGCACCACGATGCCCATGTCGTTGATCATGCCGATGATGTTTTCCATCTCATCGGCATCGATCAGGTCTTCCGGCAGATGGTCGTTGACGTCGGCCAGGGTCAGGTAGCCCTGATCCACGCCCTTGGCGATGAGTTCCTCGATTTCCGATTTGATATTGCGTGGGGTGGTCATATGCGCTCGTCTGGCCAAGGGTGAGGGGGAACCGGCTATTGTAACAGAAGGCCGGTTTTTCTTAGTAACTTATTGAATCCAATTGACTTATGTTTCCAGCCAGAAGGTCACTGGGCCGTCGTTGACCAGGCTGACCTGCATGTCGGCACCGAAGCGGCCGGTGGCGACCGGATCGTGCCGGCGGCGGACCGCCTCGACCAGAGCATTGAAACCGGCCAAGGCCTGTTCCGGTGGCGCGGCCGAGGTAAAGCTCGGACGCAGACCGGAACGGGTATCGGCGGCCAAGGTGAACTGGCTGACCAGCAACACTCCACCGGACACGGCCTGCACCGACAGGTTCATCCGGCCCTCGGCATCACTGAACACCCGGTAAGCCAAAAGACGCTCGGCCATACGCTCAATGGATGCTTCGGTATCGTCGGGCTGCACCGCCACCAAGGCCAACAGGCCGGTATCGATGGCGCCGATGGTTTCGCCCTGCACCGCGACACTGGCCTGTTTAACGCGCTGGATAAGGGCAATCATGCGTTTTCGGGCCGGGGGTTGCGATGTGTGTGACAGTTAGACCAAGCGCTTACCGAAAAGTTCCGCCACCGTCCGCAAAAGGGTGAATCCGTTACACTGAGCCGATGACCCGTTTCGCCTGGTTCGGCCCCATTCTTTACTGCTTCGCAATGCTGATTGGCCTGCTGCCGATGGCGCTGCTGCGCCGTCTCGGCGCCCTGTTCGGCGCCGCCGCCTACCGGCTGGACAGCCGCGAAACCCGCATCGCCCGCCGCAATCTGACCCTGATTCATCCGGAAATCGACGATGGCACCCGGGAAAACATGACCCGCGCGCTGATGCGCTCGATGGGCCAGGGCCTGATGGAAACCCTGGCCATCTGGACCCGGCCGCGGGCGCGGGTGCTGCGTTTGGTGCAGCAGGTGCATGGCGAGACGCATCTGCAGGCGGCATTGGCCCGAGGCCGTGGCGTTCTGCTGGCGGTTCCGCATTACGGCAATTGGGAACTGCTGATTGAATTCATGGCGGCGCGCGGGCCATTCAGCCTGGTTTACAAAGCCTCGGAGAAAGCCGGCTTGGAATGTTTCCTGCAAAAAGCCCGCAGCGGCGTGAATGTGCAGCTGGTGCCGGCCGAAGCCACCGCCATGCGGCCCCTGCTGCGTGCCCTGCAGAACGGCGAAGTGGTTGGCATCACCCCCGACCAACAACCGCGCAAGGGCGGCGGTGAATTCATTCCCTTCTTCGGCCGGCCGGCACTGACCCTGAGCCTGATCGCGAAACTGGCGCAGCGCACCGGCACGCCGGTACTGTTTGCCTACACCGAACACCGCGGCGATGGTTTCGATGTGGTGTTCGAGGCCGAGGAACCGGCCCTGCACGATGCCGCCCTGGACATCGCATTGACCGCCATGAACCGGCGCGTGCAGGCCATTGCCGAGCGTGACTTCCGGCAGTACCAATGGACCTACAAACGCTTTAGCATCCGTCAGGATCCGAACACGAAGAGCCCCTACAAATGAACAGCACACTGAATGATTTGGATGCCGAAGGCTGGAACGGCCTGGATCCGGCGGCAAAGCCCTTGATGTTCTGGTTCGGACTGCTGCCGTTCCTGATTCCGATTGCGCCGGCTACGGTTGTGCCGATGACGCTGATGCCCGGCTGGTGGGGGCTTGCCATTACCCTGCCGGTGGCCGCCCTTTGTCTGCTGCTTGGCATTTCTTTCGGACGTAACCGCTGGCAGTGCACACGCTGGCGCCTGGATGAGAGCGGATTCCGCCTTCGCAAAGGCCGCTGGTGGCAGCAGGAAATTTTCATTCCGCGTTCGCGGGTGCAGCATCTGGACATCCACAACGGCCCGATGGAGCGTTCGCGCGGACTAGCCACGCTGGTGATCCATACCGCCGGTACCGAAAGCCACGCCCTGAAACAGCAGGGCTTCAGCCTGCAGACCGCCACCGATCTGCGCGACGCACTGATTCCGGAACGCCGCCGTGACGACAGCGCCCTCTGAGGCTGTGGTGGAAGCCATTCCCGAACAGCGGCTGCATCCGCTGTCGTGGCTGTTCGAACTGTTCAATGTGCTGCGGCAGTTCATCGTGCCGATTCTCATCCTTCTGTTTACCGGGCAGGGTGACCGCTATGAACTGTGGGGTCTGCTCGGCGTTGGGGTGATGGTGCCGCTGGCGGTGGCACGGTATTACAGCTTCCGTTACCGCATCGGCCGCGATCGCATCGTTATCCGTTCTGGTCTGCTGCACAAAACCGTGCGCGATATCGCGTTCACCCGCATCCAGAACGTGACCCTGCATCAGGGCCTGCTGCACCGGCTGATGAACGTAGCGGAAGTGCGCCTGGAAACCGGCGGCGGCGAAGACAAGGAAGAAGGCCGTATGCGCGTCCTCGGCTTCGCCGAAGCGCAGGCCCTGCAGCGCATCATCCGCAGTTCGGAACTGCCCGTAAGTTCGGTTGATGCCGAAGCACCCGCGGCCGAAGAACAGGTGCTGCTGCAGTTGCCGACCCGAGAACTGCTCAAACTCGGGCTGATCTCGAATAAGGGCATGCTGTTGGTGGCGGCCGGCATCGGCGGCGCCTATCAATTCAACTGGAAACTGCCGCAGGCAGTCTTCGAGAATGTCGGCGGCTGGCTGATGAATCACCGCGATGACCTCGGTAACGGCCCGGGAGCCTATGTGCTGGGTGGCATGCTGGTGCTGCTGGCGGCGTTCACCCTGCTGCGCCTCATTTCGATACTGCAGGCAATACTGCATTATCACGGCTTCGTGCTCAGCAGCGATGCGCACCGGCTGTCGATCACGCGGGGTTTGTTGAGCCGTTTCAACGGCTCGCTGCCGCGTACCCGAATACAAGCCTGGACTTTGCAACAGGGCTGGTTGCAGCGCCGGTTCAAACGCTACGCGCTGCGGGTGGATGCCGCCGCCGGCAGCAACCAGAAGCACGAACAGCTGGAATCGCATTGGGCGCTGGCCCCGATTGCCGACGACGCCGGCATTGCGCAGATCATTGGCGCGGTGTTGCCAGCCGGCAGTTGGCCAGTGGCCGAATGGCTTCCCCTGCATCCGAACGCATGGAAACGGCGGTTCAAGGTGCCGGCGTTTTTCCTGTTGTCGGTCAGCGCGGTATGCGTGTTCTGGGTCGGTTATTACGGGCTACTGCCGCTGCTCGGCATTCCGTGGCTGTATGTGCAGTCGAAAATCTGGGCGCGGCACGCGGGCTATGCCCATGCCAATGGTTTGATCGCGGTGCGTGAGGGCTGGATCGGCAAGCACTGGCGTTTTGCGCAAACGCGCAAAGTGCAGGCGGTTTACCTGAAGCAATCGCCGTTCGACCGCCGGTACGGCATGGCCACGGTATTCTGCGACACGGTGAATGCCGGCATGAGCGAACCGACACTGGCTGTGCGCTATCTGCCGTTCGATGAAGCCGTACGCCTGCATGATGAGCTTGCGGCGGCGATTGCGCAGTAAACGAAACCGCCCCGAAACTTGGTTAAACTGAACTTATTCGCGGCGGTGCCGCTGATTTCATTCGTAAGATTCCGACGGAGAATAGGACAATACATGTCTACAATCGCATCCACGCCTAAGCCGCCTTACTATGCCGTAATTTTCACCTCTCTCCGCACGGAGGGTGACAACGGCTATGGCGATATGGCGACAAAAATGGTTGAGCTTGCCGCTCAGCAATCGGGCTTTTTAGGCATTGAGTCCGCCAGAGAAGAGCTCGGAATTACGGTTTCCTACTGGTCTGATCTTGAATCAATACGTAACTGGAAAACCAATGCCGAGCATTTACAGGCTCAACGACTCGGTCGTGAGCAGTGGTACGCATCATTCAAAGTGAGAATAAGCAAGGTTGAGCGCGACTACGGCTTCTGAAAGCCGCTTAATTAAACCGCTATTCCTGCCAGAACGACGGAATGAACAGCACCAGGATGGTGAAGATTTCCAAGCGGCCGACCAGCATGGCGAAACTCATCAGCCAAGTCGAGAAATCGCTGAGCACCTGAAAATGGAGAGCGACCTGCCCCAGACCCGGGCCGAGATTGTTTAGACAGGCAGCCGCCGCCGAAAATGCCGTAGTCAGGTCCAGTCCATCGGCGGAAAGCAGCAGCACAAGCACCAGATACACGCTGATATAGAGCGCACAGAAGCCGGCCACCGAAATCACCACGCTTTCCGAAACGCGCTTGCCGCCCATGGTCACCAGAAATTGTGCCTTCGGATGCACCAGCTGCTTCAGTTCACGCAGGCCCTGCTGTACGACCAATTGCACCCGTGCCACCTTCATGCCGCCGGCAGTGGATCCGGAACAGCCGCCGATGAAGGCGAGCATGATCATCAGAATCGGTAGCATTCCCGGCCAATGCGCGAAGCCGGTGCTGGCATAACCGGTCGTGGTCAGATGCGAAACGGTCTGGAATGCGGCATGGCGCAGAGACTGGTCAAAACCAGTGATTTCGCCCGAAAGCCAAAGATAGCCGGTGACAATGAGCACAGCCGCCGCCACCATTATCGTAAAGACCCGCAGCTCGCTGCTGGCCTGATAGTGGCTGACCGTCGCAGCACGCCAGGCATACCAGTGCAGACTGAAGCTTACCCCACCCAGAAGCATGAACACGATGGCGATGCTTTCGATAAGGGCATTATCCCAATAACCGAAGCTGGCGTCATGAGTGGAAAAGCCGGCAGTCGCGACGGTGGTCATGGCGTGATTGACCGCATCGAACAGATTCATGCCGGCGAACCAGTAGGCCAATGCGCACAGCACATTCAGGCCCAGATAGACCATCCACAGCGTGCGAGCGGTTTCGGCGATGCGTGGCGTCATTTTGTTGTCTTTCACCGGACCCGTGCTTTCGGCCTTGAATAGATGCATGCCGCCGATTTTCAGCATCGGCAGCACGGCGATGGCGAGAATCACGATACCCATGCCGCCGAAAAAGTTGAGCGAGGAGCGGAAGAACAGCAGGCTCTTCGGTAGATTATCCAGGCCGGTCAATACCGTGGCACCGGTCGTGGTCAGCCCGGAGGTCGCCTCGAATACGGCATCGGTATAGCTCAATGCTGGCAACGCCAGAAAGAACGGCACGGCGGTGATCAGGCTGGCAATGATCCAGATGCCGGCGGTGATCAGGAAGCCATCGCGCAGACGCAGTTCGAAGTGGCTGTGGCGGAAGGCATACCAGAGCAGGGCACCGACCACCAGCGTCGGGAGCATCGCTTCCAGAAACGGCAATACTGTCGGTTCATCCCAGATTACGGCCAGCAGCAGCGAGGGCAGGATGATCAGCGACGACAGCGCGATGACCGCGCCGAATACCCGCAGCATGGCGCCGGTACGGTTGCTCAATGCCAGTCCACTTCTTTGAACAGGGCGATGACGGCCGGCAGATCACGCTTGTCGGCAACGAACAGGATGATGTGATCTCCTGGTTCGATGACCACATCATGGTGGGCGATCAGCAGTTCATCGCCGCGCACGATGCCGCCGATGGTGGTCGAATCCGGCAGCGCCAGTTCGTCCAGCTCGCGGCCGACCACGCGCGAACTGCGGCGGTCGCCACGCACCACCACTTCAATCGCTTCGGCGGCGCCGCGGCGCAGCGAATAGACGCGCTCGGGTGCGCCCTCGCGGATGTGCGAGAGCAAGGCGCTGAGGGTGACCGACTGCGGGCTGATGGCGATGTCGATGGTACTGCCTTCAACCAGCTCGGCGTAGGACGCGCGGTTGATCAGCGCGACCACGCGCGGGCAGCCCAGGCGCTTGGCCAGCATGGCTGACAGGATGTTGGCTTCGTCGTCGTTGGTGAGCGCGCAGTACACATCGGTCTGGTCGATATTTTCTTCGCGCAGCAGGTCCTCGTCAGCGCAGTCGCCGACCAGCACGATGGTGTTGAGCAGATCTTCGGCGATACCGCGGGCGCGGTCCCGCGAACGTTCAAGCACTTTCACCGAATAGCGTTTTTCCAGCGAGCGCGCCAGACGCCGGCCGATACCGCCGCCGCCGGAAATGAAGATGCGTTTGGTCAGGCGTTTGTCGGCCGAGCGGAATTCGCTCATCATCGCCTTGATGGCGTTCTGGTGGGCGAGGAAGAACACTTCGTCGCCGGCTTCGATGACGGTGATGCCTTCCGGTTTGACCGCCTTGCCCTTACGAAAGATAGCGGCCACGCGCACGTCCATGCCCTGCGGCAGATGTCGGCGAAGTTCACGGATTTCATGGCCGACCAGAGCGCCGCCGTGCAGGGCGCGCACCGCCACCAGCTGGGCGCGGCCTTCGGCGAAATCCAGTACCTGCAGCGCACCGGGCGTGGCGATCAAGCGCTCCACATGCCGGCAGACCAGCTCCTCTGGGCTGATGGCCGCGGTGACCGCGGCTTCGCCGCCGAGGCCCTGCTTGGCCAAGGCCAGGTATTCGAGTTCGCGTAGGCGCGCCACACGCGTGGGCGCATCCGGCTGCTGTGCGGCGATCTGGCAGGCGATGATGTTGACTTCATCGGAAGAGGTGACCGCGACCAGTAGCTCGGCTTCATCGAGCCCGGCCTGGGCGAGAACACTCGGCAACGAAGCATGGCCGACCACCGCACGGATATCCAGCTTTTCGGTCAACTCCCGCAGGCGATGAGCATCGCTGTCGACCACGGTGATGTCGTTCTGGTCTTCCACCGACAGCGCCGCGGCGACCGAGCTACCGACCTGGCCGGCACCGAGAATAAGGATTTTCATGGCAACTTTCCTGCGTTCATGGCGTCCATGATAACGGAGTCCTCTCATCGACGCAGGCAGCAACCGCCTCGATATTCACCAGCCACCAGCTGCGGCGGTTGGCCTTTTCCAACGCGAGCGTGCCCGGTCCGCCATAGGCGATGCAGGCCAATTCCTTGTTCTCATGCACCAGCAACAGCCGGGTCTGCGGGCTCTGGCGCATCCAGGCCATGCCGCGGGCGAGCTGCACGGCATCGGGCTGCCGGAATCCAAACTCGGTGACGCTGCCGCGTGCCTGCAGCAGATTCTGTTCTTTCCAGACCACCATGCCGATCTCCGTGCCCGGTCCGGCCTGCACGAAGGCCTGCTGCATCAGCTTGCGCGCGGAGCTGCTGGCATCCAGCACCGGATGCGCCACCAGACCATAGCCGAGCCATAAGGCCCCCAGGCTGATGGCGACGGCGGCCAGCACATGTCGCGTGCGCGCCCACAGACCGGCCAATAGACTGATGCCGCCGCAGACCACCAGCATCCACCACAGCCATTGGACCTCCGCACCAAGTCCGCGCTCGATGACCAGGTCTTCGGCAAAGCCGGCCCGGCCGCTGAGTGCGGCGATACCGAGCCCGGTGAACGCCAGGCCGAGCATAAACACGAACGCCAGCAACGCGATGCGGAAACCGCGCCGCGCACTGATGTCATGCAGGTAGGGCGCCGCCGCCAGGGCGAAGGCCGGCAGGGCCGGCAGAATGTACATGTCGCGTTTGCCGGAGCTGAAGCTGAAAAACAGCACCACCAGCAAACCCCACAGCAACGGAAACAGCACACGCAGATCGCGTTCGGCAAACGCCTTACGCCAGGGCGTGATCAGCCAGAACCAACTCAGCGAGAACGGCAACCAGAACAGCGCGATGATTTCGGCGAAGTACCAGAACGGTTCGTGATGGTGCCAGGGGTTGGCATAGCGTTCGGCGGTCTGCTTGAACAGGATGTTGTTGAGGTATTCGGCATGCTCGGGGTTGCCCGAATTCAGACCAAGATAGACGATGGACGACAGCCAGAGTCCGATCGGCAGCAGGAAACATCCGGCGGCAGCCAGCCAACGCCAGCGGTCACGCCGTTGTGCCGGCGTCATCGGCGTGCATTGCCAATGCCGATACGCTGCGAGTGGCAGTAACGCCAGAAGCGGCAGGAAGCCGACACCCTTGGTGATCACGCCCAGACCGGCCAAGGCGAAGCCGCCGCAGAGCAGACGCCAGTCGCGTTCCAGCAGCACATGCCGCGCGATGAGGTAGAACGAGGCCGTGGTCATCAGCACCAGGGTTGGATCGATCTGGGCGCGCTTGAATTGATACATGAACTGCAGGGAGACCAGCACCGCGGCCGCCGCCCACAAACCGGCGCGCGGCTGCCACAGACGGCGTCCGAGATCGTACACCAGCCACAGCACCGCCATGCCCGACAGCAGGGACGGCAGCAGGAAACTCCAGCGCCAGCTGCCGATCAGGAAATACGAGAGCGCCAGCAGCCAGAAATACACCGGCGGTTTATCGGGGTAGAGCTCGATGCCGCGATGCGGAAACAGCCAGTTGCCACTGTCCACCATCTGTTTGGCGACCAGCACGAAGCGCGGCTCATCAGCCGGCCAGGGATCACGCAGACCATAGCCGGCGAACAGGACCACGAAGGCGATGGCGAAAAACCACCAGACGGCTTTGGCGGGAAGGGCGGGCTGCATGTTGCGGACTTCGGGCATCGATGGCCATCTCCTTGACGATCACGACGCGGTGCGCCGGTGCGCTTAGGATACAGCAGTGTCCGCTGGATGCCGAGCCGGACGTGGCCGGTACTCAGACCGCGCTGGTGGTTTCACGCAGGACCAGCTCGGAGCGGATCATCACTTCCACCGGAATGCCCGGTTGCTCGCGGAGTTTGGCGATGAGCAGCTGCACCGCTTTTGCCGCCATGGCTTCAATGGGCTGACGCACCGTACTCAGGGCCGGCCAGACCTGGCTGGCCAAAGGGATGTCATCGAAGCCGACCACCGACAGGTTGCCGGGAACACTGACGCCGAATTTATGCGCGATACGCATGACGCCGGCGGCCATGTCGTCATTGGCGGCGAATATCGCGGTCGGCGGCTGCGGCAGCGCCAGAAGTGCCGCACCGGCGACTTCACCCGACTCGAAAGAGTTGTAGCCCTGCACCACGTAGTCTTCGCGTGACGGCAGACCGAGTTCCCGCAGTGCCGCACGGTAACCCTCCAGACGCAGACCGACTGCGCGGTGATCCGGGTGTCCGGCGATGAAGGCGATACGGCGGTGGCCGAGTGCATATAACGCACGCGTCATCGCAACACAGGTGCGTTCGTCGTCGGTCACCACCTGCAGGATATCGCTACGGATTTCAGCCGGCGCAATCGCCACTACCGGCACTCCGGCAGCCACCAGCGCATCCACGGCAGTAGCCATGTCGGACAGCGGCGGGGTCAGGATGACGCCGTCGAAACGACCCTGCCGGTGCAGATTGATAATCTCGTCGCTGATGGTTTTGTTGCCGAACTCGCAGGGGTGCAGCAGCAGATCATAACCGGCCTCCTGACAGGACTGCAGCGCGCCGCGCTGGATCTGATGGATGTAATTGGGGCTCGGGTTGTCGTACAGCAGACCGAGTGTCAGCGATTCACGGGCGGCCAGACTGCGGGCCGAGTGGTTCGGGCTGTAACCGAGCGCCGTAATGGCGGTCTGCACCAACGAGCGGGTAGCCGGCGCGACATTGGGCTCGCTGTTGAACACGCGTGAAACGGTCTTGATCGATACCCCTGCCAGCGCTGCGACATCTCCGATGGTCGGTCGGCCCGGACGCGGCACATCGGCCGGCGCAGCGGCTGACAGGCTGCGCTTGCCGCTTTGTGATGCGACCTTGGCGGATTTTCGGGGCTTGAATTTATTCACGGGGTGCTTCACAACGGATGACGGCTTTGCCGGCCATGCCCGGCACCATGCGCACGCCGGTGATGCCCAGCGACAGCTTGCCGGAGGTGGCGATCAGCATGCCGGTGTCCACACGTTTGAGGTCGGCGCCGGCTTTTTCAAAACAGTAAAGATCCATGCTCAGCGAGAACCAGGTATCCAGGGGTGCACGCTTGAAGACGTCGCTGAGGTTGCCTTTGGCGCCGCAGGGATAGCCGCAATCGATGCGTAATTCTACCGGCTGCGTCGGCCGCGATTCAAGCATCATGTCGATGACCAATGCCCCGCCGGCTTTACGCAGGGCCGTCAGGTCCTGCGGCGAAGTGCTGTTCAGGAACACCTGTCCGACGCCGCTGCCGTTCCACACCACCCGCCGCGAGTCTTCCTGGACTTTGCGGTCGAAGGAACTGACCGTGACCGCGCCATTGGCGGAGGTGGTGGTGTTGCCGGTCACCGGCAGGCTCCAGCCGCCTTTATCACCGAGTGAAAGTTTCCAGGGTGCCACCGGGCCGCGTTCGAAAAGGATAATTTCGGAGGCGGCGGTGACGGCTTCGGTGGCACCGAATTCGGGCAGATCATCTGCAAGCGCTGATGGCTTGGCGTAGCTCAGGCCATAGCCGGTATTGAATAGGGGTTTTGGGGCACTGGCGTCACGGATGACCCGGGCCTGCTGCGGTTCGGCCGGCCAACGGAAGGGCAGGCGGCCGGTGAAATCGTAAGCAATGCCGCCGTCGACTTTACGGAACAGCACATCGGCGATGCCGGCGCCTTCCGAGCCCGGCAACCACGCCGCCACGAATGCATCGGATTGATTGAGTTCCGGATTGGTCCACAGTGGACGGCCGCTCAGCAGCACGGTAACCACCGGGATGCCTTGGGCCTTGAGTTTCTTCAGCAGCGCCAGATCGGCCGGCCGGGCGCGCGCCTGGTTGAGATCGCGGCGGTCGCCCTGGCCTTCGGCATAGGGCTCTTCGCCGATGACCACGATGGCGGCATCCGGTTTGGTTTTGAAGTTGCCGTCCAGACTGCGCTCGACACTGCCGCGCCCCTGCAGGGCATCGGCGATGCCTTTGTAGACAGAAGTCGCACCGGGGAAGTCGGCATTGCTGTTGCCGGTGCCCTGCCAGGTCAGCGTCCAGCCACCGGATTGACGGGCGATGTCATCGGCGCCATCACCGGCGACCAAGACATGCATGTCGGTTTTCAGCGGCAGCAGGCCCTTGTTGTTTTTCAGCAGCACCAGGGATTCGCGCACGGCACGGCGCGCCAGGGCGCGGTGCTCGGCGACACCGACCGGTTTGGCCGGATGTAAGGCCAGACGCTGCGACGGACGTGGCGCATCCAGCAGACCGGCACGCAGCTTCACCCGCAGGATGCGGCGGACCGCATCATCGATGCGAGCTGCAGGCACCTGACCGCGTTTCACGGCGGACAGAAGATTGCCATGGAAGGCTTTCCATTCTTCCGGCACCATGAACAGATCGATGCCGGCCAGTACTGCGGGAACGCAATCCGCATTCGAACAACCGGACACCTGGCCGATGCCGTTCCAGTCGCTGACCACGATGCCGTCGAAACCCAAGCGTCCTTTCAATACCTGGTTGAGCAGATACTCATGGCCGTGCAGCTTCTTGCCCTGCCAGCTGTTGAACGAAACCATCACCGTCTGCGCACCGGCACCGAGCGTGCCGCGGTAACCGGCACCATGTACGGCGGCGAGTTCGGCCTCACCAATCCGGGCATCACCCTGATCGACGCCGTCGGCGGTTGCACCATCACCGATGAAATGCTTGGTGGTGGCGATGACGCGGTTGTGGCGGAGGAAGTCGGCGCTGCCGGCCCGACCCTGCAGTCCGTTCACCAGGGCCGTCCCGAGCGATTTGACGATATCGGGATTTTCCGAATAGCTTTCGTAGGTGCGGCCCCAGCGGAAATCACTGGCCACCGCCACGGTCGGTGCGAATACCCAGCCGATGCCGGTTGCGGCGACTTCTTCCGCGGTCGCTACGCCGATGGCTTCGACCAGGGCCGGATCATTGGCGGCGCCCAGCCCAAGATTGTGCGGAAACAGCGTGGCACCGAAAACATTATTATGGCCGTGCACGGCATCGGTGCCCCAGAGCACCGGAATGCGGGTGCCGCCGACATCCACGGCGGCATCATGATAGGCATCGGCAAGCGCCAGCCAATCGCCCGGCTTGGCCTGCTTGTTGGTCTGCGGGAACGAACCGCCGCCGTTCAGGACCGAACCGAGCGCGTACTTGCGGACATCCGCCGGCGTGGCGCTGCGGATTTCGGCCTGGATCATCTGGCCGACTTTCTGCTCGAGCGTCATCGCGGCGAGGATGCCCTCAATGCGCTTTTCGAGCGCCGGATCGGCCGGTACGGGGTTTGGGATGGGTTGCCAATTGGCGGTATTTCCGGCGTCCTGCGGCGTGCCGTAGATCGGTGCCGCCATCAGCGCAGCCAGACATACGGCTGCGGTCAATCGCTTGTTCATCGTGTGCTCCAACCCGGTGTAACCGGACGCCGAAGCGTCCGGTTACACGGATGACGATCAGAAATCTTTGTGGAACTTGATCCCGTAGGAACGCGGCGGGAAGAAGCTGGCCTTCATGTAACCCGGACCCGGATCGGCCCACTGACGGACCAGTTTATCGGTCAGATTATAGATGTACAGCTCGGAGCTCCAACCATCCACGGTATCCACCAGACGCAGCGAGGCGTTGAAGGTGGCAAATGCGCGCTGGCCGCTGTGGAACGGACCTTCGTCGAAATTGTTGTCGGCGAAGAACATTTCGCTCTGCCAGTGCATCGACACATTCGGAATCAGCAGCTTGCCTTCGCCGAATTTGGCAGAATCGAGCGCAAAGGTATGCTCCATGGTGATGGTGGTGGAGAATTCCGGCGACCAGGGCAGTTTCTTGCCGCGGTAGTCGGCCGGACGGCGCAGGCTGTTGTCCGGGCGGACCTGGTTCGGATCTTCCGGGGCGCATTCGGACAGGCCGAGGTAAGCGCGCTCGAAACAGAACCAGCCGTCTTCAGCACCTGGGAACTTGGTGATGCTGGCGTCCAGGTAGGTGAACCAACCGTAGACACGACCGCCTTTCCACGGCAGCCAATCGAACTCGATTTCCATACCCTTCACTTCGGCTTCCGCGATATTGGTGGTCAGCAAGGTACCGATGTCGCGGTTGCTGACCTGCGACTTGCCGACGACGGCCCAGGTGGTACGCTGCATGTTGTCGTATTGGGTGAAGAACACGTTGCCGAGCAGATTCAGTTTGCCATCGGCGAGGCGGGCCTTGAAGCCGGCCTCGATGGTGGTGGTTTCTTCCGGCTCGTAGGCGAATGCGGTCAGGCCGCCTTCGCAATCGCAGACGTTGACCTTGTCGCCGAAACCGCCGGCCTTGTAACCGGTGGCGGCATAACCGTACAGGAACCAGTTCTCGTTGAGTTCGTAATCGGCGCCGAGGCGCCAGGTGCCCTTGCTCCATTTGGCGGCAAAAGTATTGTCCGTGCCCGGCACGCGGTCGATGAAATCTTCGGCCAGCGAGCCCATGTTATTGGTCAGATTACCGGCCTGGTAGAGTCCGCCGGATGTGGACCAATACGGCGCAATGCCAATCAGGCCCCAGCTTTCATGCCAGAAGGCGTTGTTGGGATCAAAGAGCGCCGGATTGACCCAGTAACCGATGGTTTCATGGTTGGAACCACCCTTGTCGCTTTTCTTATCCCAGCTGTAACGGTAGCCAGCGGTGAGGTTGAGCTTGTCGTTCACCTGGTAATCGAGCTGGCCGAAAAGCGCTTCCGACTCGACGCGGCGGTCCGGCTGCACGAAGGACTGCGCCAGCGGAACACCGGCGGAGCAGCAGAACGGGATTTCAACGTCGAAACGGATATTGTTCTTCTCCTGCAGATAGAAGGCGCCGAGCACCCACTTCAGCGGACCATCGCCCGAGGACTTGATCTGCAGTTCGCTGGTCAGCGAATCGTAGTTGGAGTAACGCGTGGTCAGCTGCAGATCTTCGAACGGAAACAGGGCATACGGCGCAAAGCCGGCATCGATGATGGCCTGCTGGTCGCGGATCAGGAAGCCGAAGCCGCCGCAGCAGACGCGGTTGATGCCGTAGGCCGGATGGTCCGGATCGGCAAAGGCGCCGCCGTCACCGTCATAAGCCTGGGAACGGGTTTCTTCGGAATAGGCGATGCGGTGCTCGACCAGGATTTCATCGGTGGCCTGCCACGTGAACTCGGAGCGCCAGGTGTCGATGGTCATGTTCAGTTCGCCCGGCACATTGATGTTGGCCGAGAACTGCGGTTGGTCGCATTCGAAGAAGGTGCCTTTGGCTTTTTCGCAGTCCTTCAACGAAATCATGCCGGCGCCCTGGTCGCGGTAGCGATCGAAGGTCAGCAGCCAGTCGATGTCTTCGGTCGGCTTCATACCCAGGCTCAGGCGACCGGCCCAGCGGTTGGAGTTGCCGTAGGCATCGGAATCCTCGACCGGACGGTTGCGGCGCTGGTCGGTGTTCAGGATACCGTCGGCCGGCACGTCGTTCGGACCGGTGAAGCTGCCGTCACCGTCGGTATCCCAGTTCAGGTCGAACAGATCCATGCGCTGGTCGATGTAGCTGTCGGTCTTGTCGACCATGAACGAACCGCGCAGGGCGATCCAGTCGTTGATCGGCACATTGAACATGCCGCGCATCAGCTTGTGGTTGTTGTTGCCGAATTCGATGTCGCCGCCGCCGAAGGCCTGATCATAAACCGGACGGGCGGTGATGATGTTGATGGAGCCGGCGGTGGAGTTGCGTCCGAACAGGGTGCCCTGCGGGCCGCGCAGCACTTCCACGCGCTCGACGTCATGCATCAGCGCCAAACCGTTCTGCGGACGCGGCGTATAGCTGCCGTCGATGTGGATGCCGACGGTGGGATCGCCCAGCTCAGTGAAGTTGTTGGAGGTGATGCCGCGCACCACGACCTGCACGCCGGAATCGGAGGGCGAGAACCCGACCTGCATGTTGGGCACCAGATTGCCGAGATCGCGCACGTCCTGCACGCCCTGGCGGTCGAGCGCGTCCTGGGTGAATGCGGAAACCGCCAAGGGCGTCTGCATCAGGGTGGTTTCGAATTTGGTCGCGGTGACCGTGACCTCTTCCAGCACCTGCGGCGTTTCCTTGCCGGCAGCTGCCGCTTTGGCCTTGGCGTCGTCACTGGCGGCAGCGGTTTGGGCAGCCGTCTTATCCTGTGCATGCGCCTGCGCGAACATGACCGATGCAAGCATCAGTGCCGCCGACAGGGTGGTTCGTAGACTGGAATTCATAACCCTCTCTCCATCAATTCGGTTTCGTTATCGGCTTGGCATGCCTACAGGCCATGGCCATCCGGTTTTTTCTGTACGTGTCACAGACCGGCTTGAGGCCGATTGAACGGAAATTTACCGATTTATGACAACGATGTCAACAATGACTGTAAATCAATCAACTGCTGTCCTTGCCCACCGGTGCCGGAGGAGCTGCTCGCCAATCCATGTAGGTTTTTATAATATTGTTTTTATTGATATTATTTTATTTCATGCTGGCGAGAAAGTGCCGATTTAATCCCTTTGAGGGATATTGACATCGCTATCAATGGCTGTCATTGTCTTGCAAAAGGCAGCCCTAGAGTCTTTATTGCAGCCGACGGCGGTCCAAGGCAGCACCAACCACCACGACGAGCGCGTACCGCATGAATCAAGAGCGCGCGGGGAGAGAGAATATGGCAGTGACACCAGGCATTTCGAGCAGCACGGATCCTTC
>Ga0315907_10003929_pt1 | contig 17029 bp, 3 predicted proteins | sample LakEriMetagenome_3_FD_203525 | JGI IMG/M metagenome (GOLD analysis project Ga0315907, IMG submission 203525) | Freshwater fungal communities from buoy surface, Lake Erie, Ohio, United States - Buoy 12 MA123 | ecosystem: Environmental > Aquatic > Freshwater > Lake > Lake biofilm | place: USA... | reverse complement strand
ATTATGAAAGTTAATAGCTTTTACAGCATTTGAATGCATAACAAATTGATCCATCTTTTGACCAGACTGTGCAGTTGCAAGAATGTAGTTGTCTCCTATGCTGCCATCACCTCTCATCATTCCAGCTAAAGCATCTACCTTAGCTTTAATTAAACCTAAAGATTCAGCATTACCGTATAAGAAAGAAGCGGGGTCTTTTTTATAATCGTCAAGAAACTCATCTGGTGATTGATAATATAACTTTCCTAATGCTTTAGTAACACCAATAGCATCCAGCATTTTTGTAATTGTACCATCTTCTTGTTTAGCACTTGGATCTTTAGATTTAGTATCATCTTTATCTAACCAAGTTCTAAATGAGTTTCCAGCATCTTGTCCAAAAAATTGATCTACACGCTGATCAATACCAAAACCTTTAGCTAGTTTAGAAAGAATACTTTTACCTGTTGAAACAGTTTTTTCACCAGCTTGATTAAGTACATCTCTACCTGCTTCACGAGAACTTAAATATCCCTTATCACTAAAATCTAAACTAAAGATGCTTCCTTGTTTATTTTTAGGTATAAGATTTTTTTCTGTTGCTGCCTTGACAAATGTATAAGCTGCTTCTACCCAGTCATTAGCATAAGTTCTGGCAGTCTCATCCATTTGATATTTATTCTCATCTTCTATATCTCTTTTTTCAGACTCATCTGCAGTAACTTCTGCTTCATCCACAATACCTAATGCATTAGGATTATAAAAACTAAGGTCTTTAGGATATATATTACCAGCTTCATCTAGTAACCATATACCCGAATCAAGGTTGTGTTTAACTTTTATATTCCATTCATCAGCTTTTTGCTTAGCTGCAATTGCTGCTAGTCTATTCTTTTGTCTAATAGATTCAAGACCAGCTTGAGATTCTTTCATCTCATACTTCATATCTCTTCGTGAGTATGAATATGCAGCTTTTGCAATATCAGAATCCATAAGCATAGATGCTATACCTGCATCCACCTTTCTTCTTAATGTTTCTATATCATCATCTGTTCTGAAAGAACCACCTGTAGTTGCATCCGTTACATTACCTCCATTAACTTCTTTATCAACTTTTTCTGTTGCATCTGCTGCTGCATCTGCATAACCGGCAGATTGATTAAGCCTATCTAAATAAGCATTAGTAAAGATGTTATCTTCATTTTTACTAACTACATCATTGACTCTCTCTATTTCATTACTTATACCAGAAGCAAGTGCAGTAGCTTCAGCTTTTCTTTTTGCTGCATAATCAGATATAGTTTTACTGGCTTGATTTAGATAATCAATCTCAGACGCATTCATGTCACCATTAAACTTCTGTGCATTCTGATACACTGCATCTTTTCTATTTACATATGCTTGTGTAAAGTACACTTCCTGGAGTTGTGCATCATTACCTGCATATGACTGAAACAAAGTTTGTAATGGTGCAATGATTTGATCCCCATTCTTTTGTCTTATCATATACATACCTGAGGCATCAGGTGTTGTAATATCTGCAGAAATACCCCACTCCTTTGCAATCTTAGCGAATTTATCAAAAGAGTTTACATATGGTGTATAAGTACTACTTGCAAAATTTAATGACTCTTCACGGCTTACTTCTCTAAATTCTTCTCTTCTATAATCTAATGCTTTAATTCCCTGATCCCAGTACTGTTCTCTGTCTTGTAGTTCTTTTGAATTCTTTAAGCTTGTACCTCTACTCCTTTGATTAAGGTAATTCTTAGTATACGCCATATCTTTCATAAGATATTTATCCTCATAAAAAGGTTTAAATACCTGAGCGGCCTGTTCTACGTTTTGTTCAAGTGATAAATCTAGACCAGAAATTCTTTTGAGATTAAAGTCAATATTCTTTAAAAGCTCATCTTTAATCTGTATGTTATCTTCTCTACTTAAATCAGAATAAAAGTATTGTCCGTAGATCTTGTTAAGTGCTTTCCAATTAGTATCATACTGTGTCTGCTTTGTTTGCAGAACATTAGCATAAAAGTTTAAGTCCGGTTGAAACGGTTGAAACTCTGGTATATAATCGGTGACTCCTTGTAAATACGTAGCCATATTTTAATTTTCTATTGTTGTAAAACTATTAAAATTTTATAAGTTTACTAAACTTATAATGTTTAGAGTATCATTGGTGGAAGCATTCCGGGTCCAAATGTAAAGCTACCTCCTTTTTGCATATTACCATACAACGACATCATTGCCTCTGCCGGATACATATCTTCTGAGCTATATCCGCTCTGATTCTGTTTGTATTGCAACATTGCAAATTTCTGTGCAGCATCTCTATCTCCTGTTGCCTCATAGTATTCTCGATAAAGTTCAGGTAGTGTTTTACTTGCTTCAGGTCTAATTTTCTTACTTTGACCTGTGTAATACATTTGTCCTCCTACAGATGGGTCTACAGCAAACTGAGGATACATCTGATTAAGCGCATCAGTTTTCCAACGATTAGTAATTGCATTAGTGTACTGGTTAAGAAGATTATTTCTTAATGCACGTTTAGAATTATCATACTGCTGATTCATGATTGTATTTGCATCATACAACTGCTTACTAACGCCTTGATTATACATCTGAGCTTTATTATAAATATCAGCTTGTAGAGGATCAAATTGATTAGCAATGTTTACGTTAGCTGTATCATACTGAGTTTCTGTATCAGCTACACCCTTAGCAAGTTGTCCTTGTAATCCAGAAACTCTTCCGGCAGCAAGTGGTGCAGATGGAGAGAACTGTGCCATAGTATCACCAAGAATCTTAGCTTGTTCTGACTGAGCTGCAATGGATCTTGTAGGATCTAGAAATACTGGTTCTGGTACTACCGGTTGGTATTTAGGAGCCCATGGGTAATACTTATTAATGCTCATTAGATCACCAAAAGCTCCGGCCATTTTAATTTGATCCTGAAGCCATAAAGGTGCCTCTCTTGCATATTGAGGCATGTAATCTTCTTCTTCTTGAAGAGTTTTTTCTTTTTCTTTTTCCTTTTCTTCTTCTATTACCTTTTTAATCTCTTCTTCTTTTTCTTTTGGTTTTAACTGAAGACCTGGTAGGTTAAATAGTTCAACACCTGGTATGTAAGCACCTTTTTGCTTAATGTCTACCATTTCTTTACCAGTTAATTTTTTGTGAAGAGCGTTAAGATTATCTACAACAAAAGACATAGCAGGGTTAGATTTACCTTTTGCTTCTACTTGTTCTCTCATCCAAGCATCTTTACCCTTTCCGTACTTACCTTCATAGTAATCAATGAAATCTTTATGTCTTCTATAGAAGTCTTCTAATCCAGCTTTACCTGGCTTCTTACCAATTTTAGGATTGTAATAGAAACCAGATTCAGGATCTACTTGATACCCAGTCTTCTTTGTTTGTTCTCCTACGTTTTCTTGTTCATATCTGAATTCATCAGCAGGATCAACAAATGTATATGGTATTTTAACTCCTTTCTCATTTACATAGTTCTCAACATCAGGTCTTAAGTTCTTATCTTTTACATCATAGTTTACTTCACCTTTAGTTTGATATTGTTCTAGCTCTCCACCATCTTGGAATTCATAACTAACACCAGAATTTAGTGCTGTAGGTTCTTGTCCTGTTATAAATGCTCTTAGATTTCTTAGTCTATCACCTGCAGTTAACCAGTAATGGTCTGGATCCGGATTTGATATTGAATGAGGCTTTACATGATAATATGGTTTTTGAGAAATTCTTTTATCTCTATTTGACATTTCTGGAGTTACCATAGGTTCATTTATAGTATTAACATACATGTCATCAACAAACAAACCCTCTTGTGCAAAAGGCATGTCATAGCCACCCATACTCATACCATAAGCTGCCATTGGCATACCTTCCATTGGCATACCAGACATATCAGCTTGTTGCATTGCCATTTGATCCATAGGAGGCATACCAGTCTCATCTACTTGTTGCATCATACTAACCTCCTCCGGACTTGGAGAGAAGCTTTGTGCTTGCTCATTCTCTTCTTCTGGTATAAGGTCTTCTTCTTTAAGACCCATCATTTCCATATACGGTTGTGCAACTGCTGGAATTCCTTGAGGGAATCCTTTCTTAGATTCTTGTGCTAATGCTAAAGCTCCAAGCTTAACATTGAAGTTTTTAATCATTAGTTCAGCTGTCTTTCTATCTACTACATCTGAGTCAGGATCATCAAGTATCTTACGGTACTTATTAATGTCATATGGTTTAGCAAGTTCTGCAGGAGTGTATCCTCCTTTTTTAGCAGGTTTGTTAAACATCTTAAGAATCTTAGGATCACTAATCTTCATTGATCTTGTATCAGAGAAGATAAATGTATCATCCGGAAGATTTAATGGCACACCACCGCTTGAGTGACGTGGACCTACTATCTTCATATGTTCTGGAAACCCGTCACCATTGATATCTCCAAAAGCTGTCTCTCCACCTTCTGCTTCTAAGTTAGCTTCATCTCTAGGAACTGCAGTAAGTGAATCTTGAACTTGTGGTCTAGCTTTACCTAAGTATTGATTAATATCAGAGCCACCCATTGCTGTAGGGAAAATACTTAAACCCCAATCAGACTGCTGACCGGTCTTTCTTCTTTGGCCTCCTTCTGCACTTTGCTGTAGTTGACCCATTTGATCTTGTCTAAACAAACCTGAGTTAGGATCATAGTTACCACGGAATTGATTATCAACTGCAGAAGCTTGATTTGTAGAATCTAAGTTTTCATTAAACATTCTACCATTATCTCTTTGACCAAACATTTCAATTCCTTTACTAATACTTCGCATTACAGGATTAAATGTATTCAAGGCGTTCTCACCATTAAATGAAGTTTTCTCATCAATTGTAAATGTTTGAGAATCCTTAATTATATCACGTTCTGAGTTATCAGGTAGATTATATTGTTTTCTTAATTCTGGTTCTACTTTAGCCCATACTTCTTTAGAACTTCTTGGTTTAAATTCTATAGGTTCAGTTTGAGTATTAACTGCTGATCCTGTATTAACACCTTGGTAAGACGGTAGTCCACCATATGCTTTTGGATCTAAAAAAGGTACATTAAGCTTTTCTGATCTTTTTTGATCAATCCAGTTTCTAAGTTTTGGACTTCTATTATTATCTGCACTTAGTTTATCTTGTAGGAATTGACCTAACTTATAGTTTTTACCTAACTGCTCTCTTACAGATCTTCTATCGTCTCTTCTTGACCAATCATCATCTTTAAACTGGTCTTTGTTCTGAGCAGTTACTCGGTCACTACCTTGTGGAGTAAATGTATATCTTTTATGACCAAGACCAATTCTCTCTTTATCCATGGTAAAACCTTGCTTCATGAGCTCTGCAGGATTTACCATACCACTTAGAGTATAACTTTTATTAAAGATTTTGTTAGTAGGCATAAGGTTACTTGCTGCTACTCCTTGACCAAACATATTACCAGATATACGAGAATAGTCAATACCTTGTCTGTAGTCTCCAAGATTTTTACCATATCCTTTGGCAATCATCTCATTCCAAACATTGTAATTAGGGTCATCTGTAACCGGGCTTTCACTAGCAAATCCTAAATCATAAATTGACATATTAGGATTATCTTTAAGTGCTTGATTCCATAGATCAGCTTCTTCTTGTGTAACTTTTTTAGACTGACCTGTGATATCTTTAATCTCTATACCATCTTGTGCTTTAGTTAGTTGAGGTATAGACATATCATCTCCACCACCATATACAAACTTAAATAAGTCTTGACCTGTAAAACCTCCCATTTGTTGAAATGTAGCTGTAGGTTGTACAGCAGTACGTGCAATATTCTCAGCTTGTTGTTGTACCTTAGCTAGAGTGGCTTGATTTTGTATAGTAGTAATAAAGTCTCCTGTTGTTTTTTGTCTACCATCAAGAATATCAGTAGAATCTGCTTTAGAAGTATTTTGAGTACCTGTATCACCAAGAGCTTTTTTAGCAAGCTTTAAAGCTTTTCTAACAAACTGCTTTTGTGTACCACCAAGTTTCATCTGTGTCTGCTCTTCTTGAAGAGCTGGATTATCACTTAATAGCATCTCATCAAAAGCTGCTTCATCTTCTTCTACTAAACTATTATTGTAAGCTTCTTCTGCACGCTCTTGCTCTTCACGCAATAGTTCCTCCTGATAATTTAAATCAGGATTTTCTTCTTGTGCTGATTGCTGTTGATTAGCTTGTCCTTCATCACCTATTTGTTGTTGTACAAAGGCTGCAGCAGCATTAATTATCTGCGCGGCCATCTCTTCACCATAAGACTGTGCAAGAGTTCTATATAGTTCATTTGGATCCTGACCTTCACCGTATGGCGGAGGTGCAACCATGCTAGCAACTTGCATTACAAGTTGTTGAGGATCAGCTTGAGTTTCTGCTCCTTGTTGAGCCCTTGCTATAAAGTTAGACATAGGATTTAGATATGTACCATCTCCCCCGTCTTGCGCTTTATAAATTCTTACTCTTCTCTTCATAGTATATCTATATATATTAAATATAGTAAATTAAAAATTAACCAATAAACTTAGAAAGTTTATGTCCAACTGACCCTCCAAACTTAAACTGATATTCACCTGCTTGCCCTAATGGTTTAGTACCTGTATCTTGAGAACCCACTCCAACTGCTACACCAGTACCAATTGCAGGAATAAGCATTGGTAGTTTGTTTAATACAGAGGCAAGAACTTTAAAATTAGATTCATCATCTTCCATTATATCATACACTCTAAGTGGTATGCTTTTCTTACCTGTTCCTTTACTGATGTACTCATCAAAATGGTTTTGAAGCATCTCCGGAGTTATCTTATCATAGAGATCTTTTATAATGCCACGATCCAACAAGTCTTGTCTTAGTTCTGAGACCATAGCTAATTTTTCTTTACCCTCAGAACCATGTCTATAATAATCTTTAGCCTCATCAATATACTCTGGAGAATTTATATAATCTAGCCAACCAATTTCACCAACTCTGTACGTTCCAGGTATATCTCCAAATTCATCATCTTCAATAAGTTTTAACTTACCTAGTTCTTTGTCTAAAGAAGTTTTATTACCTGCTTGTAATAAGTGAGATATCTCATGTTCTATAGTCTGTTTAAGATCAAAAGGATTAATGTTTTCACCTATACCAATTTTAGTTGTTCCTTCCATAAATGCATTATACTTACCGCTTCTATTTATGTCTCCTCTTATATCTGCTATTTCATCTCTTTTACTTAGAATTTCACTTTCTAAATCCATTATCTGATTCCAATAAGCTTGGTTTTCAATATTACCCAAATCATATTGTTTATCAAGATTTAAAATCTTCTCATTTATTTTATCAAGATCCATTAACTTTTCTAAATAAGTCTTGTTTGCATTCTCCAAATTAACTAGTGAGTTGACATATGATTCAGGTGTCATACCTAGTTCTTTTAAATATGGGGTTGTATCAATCATGTTTTGAAGTCTTTTTTGTCCTTCAGCTGTTCGCCACTTGTCAACTTTGTTTGCTCTTGTGTCTTCAATAGCATCACTTATTGTTTGGTAAACTTCTTTTTTTGTATTAGTTGGATCAAGATCTTTGAGCATCATTTGATACTCTTCACCAGGAGTAGGTTCAAACATATTCAGTCTTTCTTTGCCTAATTCTTTCATTGCTTTAGATCCTGTATATGCTTCTGTAAATCTACCTAAGTCAGTTACTTTACTTTTTTCAATAAGGTCACTATATATCTTAGCTAGATCTTCATCTCCGTTTTTAAGTGCTCTGTCTCTAGCAGCTTTTAGATTCTCAAGATAGTTAGGATCAGTTAACGCTCTTTCACCTTTTAATTCACTGAATGGTATCTCACCTTGACCAAGTCCAAATGCATCTAACTGTTCTTTTGGAAACTGACTTAATTTGATATCATCGCTATCAATGTTCTTCCATCTATGTGGTTTTGTACGTATATTTGGAGGTGGTGGCCCCTCAGTTTTTAATGCCCAAAGTCGCGCTTGTTCATATGCTTTACCTGCTGGTGAATCAAATTCTAAATTGACATCACCTATGTCATAAGGTGATTCAGCTCTTAATATTCCGGATGTCGTCTCTCCAAAAGGACTAAAGTTTCTTCCTTTTACAATCTCATTCATTCTTATATTACGTAAAGATAATCCTGAATAAGGTGCGGATTGGACTGGTAATTTTTTTGCAAGTGCAGCAACATCATCTATTGCTCCTATACCAGGAATCATTTCAAGAGCTGTTTCTCCTATAGCTAATCCTGCATCTGACCAGTCACCTGTTTGTTGTGCTCTATTTACAAGACCTGGAATTTCTGCTGCAGTTTTAATTGCTTGAAGAGTACCTGTAATTGGATTAAAATAACTTGCAAAATCTAATGCTTGGCCTACAGCATTTCTGCTAAGTATTGGATCTTTTGCACCAGTTTTTTCTAATACTCTTTCATAGTCTGTAATATCCCATGGAGCATTCATCATATCTCCTGTGGCTACAGAGTAGTTAAAGTAATCAATTGGATTTGTTATTATATCCCATGCCTTACCTGCATAATCTCCAAACGTTGGATTTTCAGGAGCATCAAGATAAACTGTGTTTTTACTTGGTGTGCGAATAACTCCTGGATCTTTGGGAGCTCCTACTACTGTATTAATTACATTTCCTTCTCTATACCATGTGTTATTAATTATTTCATCCTCCATTTCTTTAGTAAATGGAAGATTATGCTCTTTAGAGAATTTACGAGCATCCTCTACATATTTATTAGCATTGTCTTGTATTTCTTCTGCTCTAGATTTACCCGCTTTAAATGTTTTATCAAAATGCTTTTGTTGAGCTGTTTGTGTTTTAGTAAGTTTTTTAGCTGGGGCAGGTTTAGGTGCTGATTCAAACTTTTGTTGTTTTGAACTTATCATATCAGAGTAGTCTTTATCATAAAGTTGTTTTGCACCTTTGTTCAAAGCAGCTTCTCTCTCTTTTATATCTCCTTTAGATAGAGGTTGAAAATTACCAGATCTATTCCAGTCCACTTCCCATTTATTTCCTGCTTTTCTATAAACTCCTTCACTGCCCGGATATGTATAGTATTCTCCTCCCTTTTGAGCTTGACTCAGACCTCCGTATTGAAGTTTAGGTGTATAGTCTAAATCTGGTGTATCTCTTTTCTTTTGAGCAATTAAATCTCTCACATAATCTTTAGCTGGATTAATTGGAATTTTAAGATTAGCTTGAACTCCCCAGTTATATCTAGCTTTAAGCTGATCCATTTTTTCTTTGTTTTCTTCTAATCCCATTCCAAATAAATCTGAACCAGCATATCCAGATAAACCTGCTTTTACACCTTTACGTCCTAATCCAAAATCAATATTACCTTTTACACCAAGTGGTATAGAACCTTTTTCTTCCTTACGCTCTCTACTAGGAGTAAAAACAGTACCTGAAAATGGACCAACACTACCTATAAATTGTCCTGCTTTTAATCCTGTACCATATTTTCTTGCTACGGTTTGTGGTACGTTTCCAAATGGAAATTGAGGAGAAACAATAAGGCTTCCATAACCACCTATTTTAGGATCGTATCCACCAGATAAATCTGATTCCATTCTAGCAGGAAAATTATGCCACTCATTAAAATCAGAATGTATATTACCTTCAATACCTACACCAGTATTATTTTGATATGGTAATTTAGCAGTAAGACTTGCAGATAATGCATCAGTACCAAATTTGTTTACTGCTCTACTACCAAAAGGTTGAGTATAGCCTACATTAAAAGTAGGGTTTTGAGTATCAAATCTATACATACCAGGAGTATCACCGTGGTAACTAAAAGGAGATACATTTATAAATCCTTGTTGAGATTTACCAAACTGAGCTTTAGGAAGCTCTTCTACTACATATCCTTGTGCTATTAGATCTCCTATTTCTGTATCATCTGCATCTATCTCTATGTATTCATTCTTTTCTCCACCGCCTTGATATGAACCGGTACCCGGATTATACTTAGGAGAATACATAGGATTTACAGGACGTTCTATTTGATACCATGTCCCAGTAGCAGGATTTTGTTTCCATTGCTTTACTGATTGAGGCGGAACTATAGTATTATCTTTTCCTATATTATATGTATTGTTAGATGGAATAATGGTAGGTGTTTCTCTGTTAACTGGTAATAGCTCAAGAGGTTTAGTTTTTAATACCAACTCTTCTTTTTCTTCTTTTTTTGGAACTGTCTTATTGTTAGGTTTATTTGTTGCTGTATTTGTTGTTGTATTAGATTTAAGCCCAAGTTTAGTTATTCTACTTTGTGGAAGACCTGAAGGTCCATACTTGTTATATCTCTTTTTAAACTCAGCATCAGTAAGCATATTTGCTGGTTTAACTGCAATTGGATCATAGTATGGTAACTCAGTGGAAAAACCTCTAAGCGCATCCGCTTGTTTGCTTTCTAATCCTTTTTTATAAATCAAGCTCTTCATAGCATTTTCGCTAAGCCCTCTTGATTTAGCCCATTTATATAGTTGATTTTTTTCTTCGGGTGTAGTCAATTGACCATAGGTATCATAAATGTTAGCTAGCTTATTATTCTTTGTCTTTCGAATTTCATCAAATATTGCTATTTCATCTTTAGATAATTTAGCAGTTTTAACAAAATAGTCTCTATCACTTTTTGATGTTGATGCTCTCATATAATGAGACATGTTTGTAGTATATAATTTTGGGTTATAATAAATTGAACCTTGAGGAGTTATCCGTCTATCATACGCTAATGGTGGAGCATTTGGATCAAGTGCTCCTGTTATTATATCTAAAATGTAACTCTTGTTTGGATCTGGATTATTTTTTATTTGTGTTTTTAGTTTATTAAACTTAGCTTTTTCTTGTGCTGTCCAAGAAATTGGCTCAGGATGTCTTAAATGCCTCTCTTCTTTTTCTTTTATATAAGCGTCTGTATATGACCAAGGAAATATTTCAGGTTCTCTATAATATGGTTTAAGTTTATCATAATATGCTTTTTGTTGTAAAGCATTATTATAGATAAATAAACTATCTGATGCAGTGGCACCCTTTTGTGCTTTTGGTAATGCCGCTATTTTAAATTTTTTTGCCATGTTCAAAGTTATTCAAATTTGTAACCCAATGCTTTTAATTTAAGCATTGTTTCTTCATCTACTTCATCTCCTATATCATAGGTACCACCATCTTGTTCCTGAGTTAATCCTAGGTCAGTAGCATATGTCCAATCTCTAATTAGATTATGACGCTTATCTATATCATCTTGAAAACCACCTTTCTGATAGGATCCAGTACCTGGATTATAAGTAGGAGATAATCTAGGATCAACTGGTCTTTCAATTCTATACCAAGTTCCTGTAGCTGGATTCTGTTTCCATTGTTCTCTAGAATCTGGAAGTACAACACCTTCTTTCTTTGTTTTACTATATTTTTGTTGCGGAAGTATTTCAGCTGTACCTCTGTTTGTATCTAATGTTTTAAGTGGTAATGTTTTTAATACAGGTATAGAAGGTTCTTTTTTAAAGAAGACTGGTTGTACTGGTTTTTTGTACATGTAAGATACTACATCTTCATTATCAGAATTTCTAGTAGAATAGTTTACACCAACAGGTTTTATTTTTCCTTTTACAGTATTACCTAAGTCATCTTTTTTAATATTTATGTATCCTTGACTCCATCCCGCTTGCGGTGTTTCATTTGTATATTTACCAGCTTTTATAAATTTTGTATTAGACATACCCTTTAAGTCATCTATACTTTTATTATATAACTTTAAACTATCATCATACATAGCTTTTCTATACTTGTATTCTTTAGGATCAGCTATGGTTATTCCTTTTTGAGCTTGTGTAAGTCCACCATCTTTAGGTAGTTCTTCTACTACATAACCACCTTTCTTATACTCTTCTATTTCTTCTGGTGTAAGTTCTAATTCTATATAACCACCGTCTGGTTCATTTGGTATACCACCTACTTGAAATGTATAGCCTTTATTTTTTAAATAATTTAGATGCTTATAATATTTATAAGCATCTATAGCTGACACATTAGAAGGTAGATTTTTAATTATAGTAGACATTTTACCACTTGACCAATCTGTATTCATAAGTTTAGACAACTCTTTGTCAGATAAAGAAAGAATTTTTTGTTGTATTTCTTTTATTACAGGTGTTTGAGGTGGTATATTTCTGCTTTTGTCAGGACCTATAAGCAAGGCAGCTACAAAGTCAGTATTTGCTGTAGGATAAGTATCCCAGTAATTTGTAATATAATCTGATCCTAAAATTTTTTCTTCTAGCGGGGTATATATTTGTTCATATCTAACATTTTGATTATACTCATTATATTTTTGAGTATTCCCTGCACCACCTACTTGAAAGTACTTAGCATAAGGATCATAGATCTTTTTCTTCTTAGATTTCTGTTTCTTAGTTAATTTACTTTCATGAAACAGTTTATTAGTTGCTTCTATACTTCTAGAATACTTACGTGACTTAGTTGAGCCTCCTTTTTTATTCTTATATGAACCAGTATTTATATCATACTCTTTAGCTTCCGCAGCTCTCTCATCCGTCCAAGGAACCTCCTCGTATGTAGTTACTGGTCTCTGTCTTGGAACTTGAGGTCCGCCAGGATATGCTTGTACATAATATGTTTCTGTAGACTGTACTGGAACACGCGTTGTTCTAGGGACATCTTTTGTTTGTGGAATTTTTAAACCTTCCGGTTCTATTTCTTCTGGTGCTCCAACTCTTACTTGATATTCAGGTTCAGGATAATCATATGCTATGAATCTTAAATTATCCTTTTGTTCAGGAGAAATTTCATAATCAAAAAAGTAGTCTCTAACTTTACCCTTGTATTTTTTTGCTAATTCAAGCTCATCCGTTACACCATATGGATCTTTTATAACTGCAAAACTATAACCAGGAATTGTTTTTAAAAAATCATCTGCATTAGTTAAATTAAAACCATTATAATAGTCTGGTCCTGAAAAATTACTTTTAAACATGTAGTCATCTTGAACAAGTGGCTTTGCTCCGGTACATCCTGGACAGGACTCTGCAAGTTCCTGCATAGTTTTATACTTCCCTTCTTTTTTATGTGCTATAGATTCAACTGGTCCAAAATCAAACTCATCAGGTTCTAAAACCCCTGTTTCATAATTTCTATAATAATGCTCTGCTTCATTCCATCGTTGAATTAGATTTTCTTCCGGGTTAATCCAGCCTCTTCTTATAGCTTCTTTTTCCCATTCAGTATCTTTTACAGATCTGTCATATAAAGCTTTTCTAATTAGATATTCTTTATACATAGGGTCATTTGGATCTTGAACATAACGCACATTACCTGTATTATTAGGCCTACATTTCTTTGTTGCTGGATTGTAAGTATATCCTTCAGGACAACCTGGTTCACCTCCAGTTGCTTTTTTATATGATCCTGTTGCAGGACTATACTCTGGAGCGTACTCTGGATTTACAGGTCTTTCAATTTGATACCAAGTACCTGTTGCTGGATTTTGTCTCCACTGTGTTGCTGAAGCAGGTGAAACTATTGTTCCTTGTGGTTTCTTTTTCTCAGTAGGGATAATTTCAGGACTGGGTCTCTCCATAGTTACAAGAGGCCTGATAGGCATAGATATTATATCTAACTGAGGATTTGTTTTTGGTGCAACGGGCTTATATAAATATTGATTACCCGCCTCGGTATAGCTACCTATTCTAGGATCATTTGGATCTGTTACAAAAATAGGAGGATGCTTTTTTTCATAACTGCTTTTGCTCCAATCCGCTTTAGATTCTTCTTCAGTTTCTGTTTTAGCATTTGGATCTTTAAAGTAAACCGGTTGTACAGGTTTTTTCCAAATACCTCTATGCTGATAAACTTTTTTATAATCTTCACCTGGCAATATATAACCTTTACCCATAGGATTTGCATTGTTGTATTGATAATGTGGATAATAGAACGCTGTTTGTTCTTCTATCCACATGGGTAAGTTCATAGGTAAAAGTTTTCCAGTTTTTTTCTCATAGTTTTGAAAAGCGGGAGACTCACCAGGAAAAACTTTAGAAAAATATAAAGCTGTTTTTAACTCATTTTCAGTTTTAATTTTTCTTATTGGATCCTTTGCCACTTTAACAGGTCCTCTTCGAATTCCTTTTGGAAATTGTGGAGTTGGTGAATAGAGTAGTTTAGGCGCAGATGGTAATTTTATAGAGTTATTTTGTTGATACATATATAAGCTATCATCATACGCTGCTTTTCTATAGTTATATAAATCTCTGTCAGAAGTAAGATAAGGTTTTACTCCACCTTTTTGCAGCATTGGATATTCATCTACATAGTCTCCAGGAAATGTATAATCTTGACCAGGGTACATCATTTGTGCAAAACCTGTATTGTCTATTCCATATACAGGATATGGTACACCTTGCATAGTAATATCATTACCAGGTATTCTAGTAACTTCTCCGGGATGTTTCCACTGTCCTTTTGGATCTACAATAATATCTTTCTTTTTAGCGGGTGCCTTAGCTTTATTAAGTGCAGCCGTGGCCATTGCAAGTACCTTCTTATTAAACATTACCTAGGTGAAATTATGTTTTTAGTATTAACTATCTTGAGAATCATGTTGACATCTCCAGATACCTTTCTTGTTAAATTTAAGAAATTAATATAATGTCTGAACTTCTTTCTTTGTAACTCAGGTTTTTGGTAATTTAAGTTCTGTAAGTTTAATGCCTTAATATAACCATTAGGTTCAGTCAACCACAGTAACTGTTGATCATATGCACCTTGCAAGATAGTTGTACCAGGAATAACTGGTCCGGTTGGTGGATAATCTGATCCAATAGGGAATTCACCACGGTCTCTGGTTATATCCCAAAACTGATTGAACCTGTATTTGTTCTCCTCTTTAGAAAATAATATATCTATGCTATTTATATTTATTTGTGGATACTGAAGACTCAGTGTTATATTGTTCTTAGGAAACACATTTAGATTTAGATACCCTGACACTTGTTCTGTGTTATATACTACAGCCTGATCAAAATTATAATCTAATACATGGAACTGATCCTGGCAGTTAAACTGGGAACGTCTATAACATTCTAGTATATACTCCATACTACGCATAGTAGAAACAGTCTGACCACCAATAATAGGAAACTCTACTTCAAACGGATACTCTGTTCCATAATACTCACAGAATAGGTTACACGTATCATTATGTCTCCAAAGCTCATTGTACTTAGATGTTAAGAATGTATTCTTAGTTGGTATATATAACTCCGGATGCCAGTCATGATAAGAAATCCAGAACTGATTCTTAGGGTCATAACTAATTGTCCAAGATGCATCATCAAAGAATCTAGGGTCACCCAATGTAATTATTGTTTTTCTATTATCGTAATAGAAGTAATCATCAGACTGACTATAGTTTATTATACCTTTATATTTAGGTTTAATCTTAAAGTCTTTCTTAGAGAAATAGACAATAGAGTTTTGATTATCATATACCGCATGACATCCAACACCTGCTACTGGATTATCAGTATGCGGATAGTTTGGAAAGTCTTCAAGTAACTTAAACGGTAAGAATTCTGCAAACCACCATTTTAATCCACTTTGAGAAATCTCAGTAAGACCATTTACATAAGTAAGTATCTTACCTTGATTTTGAGACATGTAATACAAACCAGCCGGAGTAGAAATAATACTGCGTAAGCTTTGTGATGAACCATATTCATATGGCCTATCTGCAATTACTACTGACTGCGGGGTTTGTGCAAACAGTCCACCATCTCCAATAGTTATTTTTGTTCCTGAAGTTGTTTCTAATTGATCAACACCTTGATATACCAGAGGACTAGAATTCTTAAATGTTATAAAGAGACCGGTCTTTGCAAAATTCTTAACTCCAGAGATCTGATCTTTAAACTGAACATAGTTGTTTGCTAGATATATAAACCAAGAATCTTTAAGTGATTCTTGTATTTGAGGTAATGAGTAAATAATCCTATCAGGATAATATGAATAACAAAGTTTAGCTACAGTAGGATCATAATATCTAGACTGTAAGTTACCTTGTGAAAAGTACTGAGTAAATAGTTTTGATATACTAAGTGAGTAATCATATCTATACCAGTTACCTCTTGTTATAATATCTGGATTCATATCAAACATAGTTGATAGATCTGTAAACCCATATGGATTATATGATTTTTCCCAAGCTGCCTCTCCCGGTTCTCTAAAGTCTACTAGTACGTCACTCTCTACAAAGAAATCTCTTACAGCTGAAGTAGCTAGATACATATAAGATCTTCTTACACCAAAGATACCTGGGTAACCATCAGCAAGAGGATAAGCAAAAGGAAGAACTGAACTAGGAACTTCATCAATTAAATAATCATAGTTTGTATTATCAAGTATGTAAGAGCTATTTGGTAGATTACCTGAACCTGGAGATATTGTTGGATTTAATAATGTGTCTAAGCTCCATAGATTACTAGCTTCATACTTTTCAGTATTCATCATAAATCTTGGTTCTGGTAGCATTTGTCTAGTATAGTAATTAAACTCATAACCATTAGGCTGACCATACATCCAATCATAAAAGAAGAACATAGAATTCTTTTCTGTATATCTGTTTATGTAGATATCCCCATTAAACAGTGGGCCAGTTGACGGAACTAACTTTTGTAGTATTCCAGGATTACCACAAACAGGACCTTCTACAGGTAATGTATCAGGATTAAACTTAAACTCACATTCAGTGATAGGTATTTGTTTTATTGCATCTAGTTGACCATATTGATTTGCAATGCGGAATTTAATTCCGGCATAGTGGCTTTCTATCTGTGCATTGTATTCAGTTGTTTTGTTATCTTCAAAATCTACTAATGCAGCAGTACCACCCGGTACTAAAATATTTTGTGTTGCTGTACCTATTGTTGTTAATGATGTATCTGCATAACCAGTTATTGTAGT
>Ga0315907_10003926_pt1 | contig 17039 bp, 14 predicted proteins | sample LakEriMetagenome_3_FD_203525 | JGI IMG/M metagenome (GOLD analysis project Ga0315907, IMG submission 203525) | Freshwater fungal communities from buoy surface, Lake Erie, Ohio, United States - Buoy 12 MA123 | ecosystem: Environmental > Aquatic > Freshwater > Lake > Lake biofilm | place: USA... | reverse complement strand
GTCTTTGGGCCCGATGCGGCGTTGCAAATCCGCGCGATACCACGGGGTATCGCTGTGGTTTGCGCCTTGCCTGGGCCCCAAAGCCGACGCTTTCATCTTGCAACTTATTTCTGCGACAGGACACTAGGGCGGGCGTTGAGCCAAAAACAAGGGGGTGTCGCGGCGGGTGGTGGAACATACGCGAATGCGAACGACTCGCATTTTCGCTCAAAGCTTTATCATGTGACCATGTTTTTGCAGTTGGACCGAATCACCCTGCGTTATGGCGCAGCCGCAAGCAGCAAAGCGGCGGTGGAGGAGGCGAGCCTGGCGCTGTCACCAGGGCAAATTGGCGTGCTGATTGGCCCCTCGGGCTGTGGCAAAACGTCGTTATTGCGTGCGGTGGCGGGCTTGCAGCCCTTGCATGGCGGTGCCATACGCATGGCGGGCCGTGTGCTGAGCCAAGCAGCCGCCGCTGGCCAGCCTGCGGTGCATTTACCGCCAGAGCAACGTCACATTGGCATGGTGTTTCAAGATTACGCCCTCTTTCCGCATTTGAGCGTGGCCGACAACATCGCCTTCGGTTTGGCCCATTTGCCGCGTCCGCAGCGCAAGACCCGCACCCAGGAGGTGCTGGACCTGGTGGGCCTGGCACACGCCGCGGGCCGTGCCCCGCATCAGCTTTCCGGTGGTCAGCAGCAGCGTGTGGCCTTGGCCCGTGCTTTGGCGCCGCAGCCCAAACTACTCTTATTGGATGAGCCCTTTTCCAGCCTGGACGTGGACCTCCGCGAACGTCTGGCCCAGGAATTGCGCGGCATTTTGAAAGCCGCCCAAACCACAGCCCTGTTCGTGACCCACGATCAAATGGAGGCCTTCGCACTGGGTGATGTGATCGGCGTGATGCACCAAGGCCACTTGGCGCAGTGGGACGATGCCTACACCCTCTACCACCGCCCGGCGTCCCGGTTTGTGGCCGGATTCATCGGCCACGGTGTGTTTGCACCCGGCCAGATTGTGAGCAGCCAGGATGACTCCGGCCCTCGCACCGTGGTTAAAACGGCCCTGGGTGATTTGCAAGACGAAGACGAGTGCCTGCTGCCCAGCGCCTACCCAGACGGCTTGTGTGATGTGCTGCTGCGCGCAGACGACATCGTTCACGATGACGCAGCCCCGGTGAAGGCCTGCATTGAGCGCAAGGCGTTCAGAGGTTCAGAGTTTCTCTACACCTTGCGTTTGCCCACAGGCGAACGGGTGCAGGCCCATGTGCCGTCCCACCACGACCACCACGTGGGCGAGTGGATCGGCATCCGGGCAGAAGTGGACCATGTGGTGACCTTCCCGCGTGAAAGACTGTTATGAAACTGCTTTGTGGCGCTGAACTTCTCACCGCCAGGCTAGCTCCAAGCTCCGCAGCGCACCACCAAAAAAGTTGGCGCGGCATATACTGAAAGTCCAAGCGCTCGCAGAGGGCGCTTGCCAATATTCCAGATCACAAAGGCGAACGTTGTATGGGCTCCAAACTCAAAGTCACCGGATGGATTGCACTGGGTGCCATGGCAGGTGCGCTGACGACGATGCAACTCAACGCCACGGCCCGCAGCGTGATGGCCGACTTGCCGATGGAAGAAATGCAGCAGTTGGCGGCGGTGTTTGGCATGATCAAGTCCGACTATGTAGAGCCGGTGGACGAGAAAAAACTCATCTCTGACGCCATCAGCGGCATGGTCTCGGGCCTGGATCCGCACAGCCAGTACTTCGACAAAAAAAGCTTCAAGGAATTCCGTGAAGGCACCTCAGGCCGTTTCGTCGGCGTGGGCATCGAAATTGGCATGGAAGATGGCGTGGTGAAAGTCGTCTCGCCCATCGAAGGTTCTCCGGCATTCCGTGCTGGTATCAAGTCCGGCGACTTGATCACCAAAATCGACGATACCTTCGTCAAAGGCTTGACCATGGACCAAGCCGTCAAACGCATGCGTGGCGAGCCCAATACCAAGGTGCTGCTCACCATCTTCCGCAAGTCCGAGAGCCGCAGCTTCCCCGTGACCATCATTCGCGAAGAAATACGTACCCAAAGTGTTCGCTCTAAGGTGATTGAGCCGGGGTATGCCTGGTTGCGCGTCAGTTCCTTCCAGGAGCGCACCGTGGAGGATTTCACTCGCAAGCTCGAAGAAATCTACAAACAAGAACCTCAGCTTAAAGGGCTGGTGCTCGACTTGCGTAACGACCCGGGCGGTTTGCTGGAAGCGTCGGTGGCCATCTCGGCGGCGTTTTTGCCCAGCGACGTGGTGGTCGTGTCTACCAATGGCCAGGTCGCTGACTCCAAGGCGGTGTTCAAAGCATCGCCCGAGTTCTACCAGCGCCGTGGTCAAGGTGATCCGCTCAAGCGATTGCCAGCGGCCGTGAAATCGGTGCCGCTGGTGGTGCTCATCAATGAAGGCTCGGCCTCCGCCAGTGAGATCGTCGCTGGCGCGCTGCAAGACCACAAACGCGCGGTCATCATGGGATCGCAGAGTTTTGGCAAAGGTTCTGTGCAAACCGTGCGTCAGCTCTCAGCGGAAACCGCACTCAAAATCACCACGGCGCGTTATTACACCCCGTCGGGCAAGTCCATTCAGGCCACCGGCATCATCCCCAATGTGATGCTGGACGAGACCGCAGAAGGCAATTTGTTCGCCGCCCTGCGCATGCGTGAAGCCGACCTGGAAAAACACCTGCAAAGCGGCCAAGGCGCCGAGCAGAAAGACGCGGCCCGCGAAAAAGCGCGTGACGAAGCCCGTAAAAAACTGGAAGAAGAGACCAAACGCAACAAAGGTGCTGATCTCAAACCGCCTCCCGAGTTTGGCAGCCCTGAAGACTTCCAGCTGATGCAGGCGCTGAACCAACTCAAGGGCAAGCCCGTGCAGGCCAGCAAAACCATGGTGGAACGTAAGGCCGAGGTCGACACCAACAAATAACGCGGTTGTGCTGGCCCCTTGGCTGAACAACCGGCAGGTCCGTGACTGACGAGCAGCTCCTGCGTTATGCCAGACACCTCATGCTTCCGAGCTGGGGTGTGCACTGCCAAGAGCAGGTTCTGACCGGTCACGCTTTGGTGATCGGCGCTGGCGGACTGGGCAGTGCTGCTTTGCTCTACCTTGCCAGCGCCGGTGTCGGCACCATCACGGTGGTGGACCACGACGTGGTGGAGCTGAGCAATTTGCAGCGGCAAATTGCGCACACCACGGCACGCATCGGCCAGCGCAAGGTCAATTCGGCGCAGCAGGCCGTCCGTGAGATCAATCCGGATGTGACGGTCCACGCCCATGTCACCCGTGCAAATTCAGACAACCTGCCGCAGTGGGTGGCGCAAAGCACCGTGGTACTGGATTGCAGCGACAACTTCGCTACCCGGCAAGCCATCAATGCGGCTTGTGTTCGTTCTGCCAAACCGCTGGTTTGGGCATCGGCCTTGGGACTCCATGGCCAGCTGGCGGTTTACGACCCTCGTGATGCGAGCAGCCCTTGTTATGCCTGCGTCTTTCCCCCTTCGCCCCCTCCACCCGAAGTGGCCTGTGCCACCATGGGGGTCTGGGCACCCCTGGTGGGCATCATGGGCAGTGCCCAGGCGGCAGAAGCCCTCAGACTGCTGGGGGGGCAGTCCAGTGCATGCAGTGACCGGCTCCTTCTGCTGGATGCGCAGCACATGCAATGGCAGGAATTGCGCACCAGCCGAGGGCATCAGTGCCCGGTTTGTGGCGTGACTTCGCTGGCCATCAGTTAAGCTGCGCTCCCCATGCACCACAACAACCATTCCATGGATCACGCTATGACCCCGCCAGTCACTCTCAAACGTGGCGAATTGACCGCGCGTAACTTTCCCAGCGCACAAGAAGAGGCGGCGAGCCTGGTACCTCCGTCGCGGTACGACGGCCCCGAAAGCGCCTACAGGCTGGCGTTCACCGACAGCGCGTTTCTGTTGCGCGAAGAGCTGCGTCCGGTTCGGATGCAGCTGGAGTTGCTCAAGCCCGAAATGGTGCAGTCCGAGCGTGGCATTGAATCCACCATCGTCATTTTCGGCAGCGCTCGTATTGCTTCCCATGACGATGCCCGAGCCGCATTGGCGCAGGCCCAAGCCAGCGCCGACCCAGCCCAACTGGCCCGCGCCGAAATGCGTTTGAAGATGTCTCGTTACTACGAAGAAGCGCGCAACTTTGCCGGGTTGGTCACCCAGCGTACCAAGCGCCTGGCCACTCCCGTGTATGTGGTAACGGGCGGTGGCCCCGGCATCATGGAGGCGGGCAACCGGGGCGCTTACGAAGTGGGCGGGCAAAGCATCGGCCTGAACATCGTGCTGCCGCACGAGCAGGCGCCCAACCCTTACATCACGCCCGAGTTGTGTTTTCAGTTCCACTACTTCGCGCTGCGCAAAATGCATTTTTTGATGCGCAGCATTGCCCTGGTGTGTTTCCCCGGCGGGTTCGGAACACTCGACGAGTTGTTCGAAACCATGACCTTGATCCAAACCGGCAAATGCCGCAAGCGTCCCATCTTGCTCTTTGGCCGTGACTTCTGGTCGCGACTGATCAACTTCGATCTGCTGATTGAAACCGGCATGATCTCGCCCGACGACATCCACCTGTTCAACTTTGTTGAAACCGCCGAAGAAGCCTGGGCTTTGCTCGATGAAGAGTACGGTTTTGAGGCGGGGGACACTCAAACGGGCGAGTACGCGTCAGACATCTGATCCTCTCGGTGGGCTGCGCTGGGCCATGCAAAAACGTTGGTCAGTCTTGGTTTTTTTCTCGGTGATGGCGGCCGTGGGCGGCGCAGCTTTGTTTTGGAAAACACAACCGGGCACCGCTTCGGATGAGGTGCTGCCCGTGCCCTTTGGGGTGGTATTCAAACCGAACATTGCTTATTGCCAAGCGGGCGGCGAAACACTGGAACTGGACTGGGCTGAACCCGAGTCCAGGGCGACACCGCGACCTGCGGTCGTCTTGGTCCATGGCGGTGCTTGGATGTTCGGACAGCGCAGTGAACTGCGCTCTTTGCAGTTCATGCTGGCCAAAGAAGGTTTTGTGGCGGTCAGTGTGGACTACCGGCTTGCACCGAATGCCGTGTTTCCCCAGCCCTTGAACGACTTGCAATGCGCCGTGCGCTGGTTGCGCTCGCATGCAACTGCGCATGCAGTCGCGCCTGACCACATCGGCGCTTGGGGGCATTCGGCGGGCGCGCATTTGGCGGCCTTGTTGGCCGTCACATCCAAGCACGCCGATTTACAAGGCGCGGGCCAAGTGCTGGCCGCGCCTGGTTCAGCCGGTATTGACAGCCCAGCGAATCCAATCAGCAGCCATGTTCAAGCAGTCATCGCACACAGCGGGATTTACGACCTGAACACCGCCCTGGAGCCGACCGCGGCGGTCGCGTCTGACGCAAAGCGCGGTGCAGCCGCGATGGCAGGCGGCAATGATCCCGTGTCGCTGCGCCGAGCCAGTGTTGCGACCTATGCCAGCCCACAGGCCGCACCGATCTTCATACTCCACGGCGACAACGATCTCATCTCACCGGTGTCGCAAGCACTGCAACTTCACGATGCCTTGCAGGCCCAGGGCGCCCGATCACAACTCGTGGTGGTCCCTGGTGCAGGCCACAACGACTTGGGTGCTTCAGCGCCCCGTGTGTTGGCAGATGCGGTCACTTTCTTGAAGCAAGCACACCGCTAACCCGGATATTTCACCAGGGACACGTCCGAGTGGGCTGTGATGCGGTGCGCTGGCAAGGGTGTAGCAGGGCTTTATCGAAACTTCGTTTTATCGAAACTTCGTTTTCGGACAGCCTGCTGTCCGCCTGCGGAACGACCAGCGCTTGCAAACGCTGGTGCGCCCTGCAAGGGAGATGACGGTGAGCACCGAGGGCGCACAGGTGCGAACAGCTCGTGCCCGCGAAACTGAGTCCGGACGCAAACAGTCCTTGAGGACTGTTTGTGCCTGACGAAGGCCAAAGCCTCTGGCTTTGGCGGAACAACGCCGCCGGCGTGCCGCAGCGCGGCTCAATCGGGCGCGTAGCGCTCGGTACAAATTGGATTGGGCATTCGAAGCCAAGAAAGGCAGCATTCATGCGGTGTTGCGAGACACAGGAGAGCGACCTGGTGAAATGTCCGGGCTAAAGATTCGACGCGCAAGGTCCGTTGTTCTTTCGGAACTGGCGTGGCTCCACGGCTTGGGCGTCAGCAAAGAGCCCCCGTTTGTGTTGCCGCGCCTTTTCTTCTTGAGGTGCATAGGGCCCGGCACTGCGCCGCCAGCGGTAGCTCCAGGCGTGGCCTTGCTCCACCATCCAGGCACTCACGTCTTCATCGCCCAGCCACACATTGCCCAGGACACGTTCGTGGTCGTCGCGTCCGCGTGTTTGCAGGCGCACTTCTTTGTGGAGCACTTTGCTGGACAGCGCGAGAGTCGCCTGTGGCCCCCACGGCTGGCATCGTTCTGGCGCGTCAATGCCTTGCAGTCTGAGCTTGATGGGACGCTGCTTGCCATCACCGCCGAGCGGCCGCACCCACAGCGTATCGCCGTCGGAAACACGGGTGACAACGGCGACGGCGAGACCGTTGGCTTGACTGGCGCTTGACGACATACCCATCAGAACCGACACCACGGCGCCGAGTAAGGTGTACGAAGACTGTTTCATCGTGCACCACCAGCGGTTACGCGCCCCGGTGCAGTGGACACCGCGGCAATACTGCGACCGCCATAAAAGGCCAGTGCCACATCGCCAAAGTTGCCGAGCAGCATTCGCGCAACCCAGCTTGCATAAAGGTTGAACTGGGTGCTGACTCTGTAGTGCACCTTGAAGGTCAAGCGCGTACCGTCGGCCACGGGAGATAGCTGGTAGCTCGTGTCCAGCAAATCAAAATAATGGCCACCAATCAAGACATGGTCATCCAGCGCCCCGGCGGGAAAAGAATCTGGCTTGAAGCGGTAGGTCCAGCGAACGAAGGTTTGGGGTTGCCAGTCGGTGACGACGCCCTCGAAGTGCACGCCTTTGCCCATATGGAACTGGCGAACTTTTCCACCATCGGTGTCTACCACCTCCCCGGACAGTGGCAGTGGAACGCCGATGCGGTAGGCCCAGCCGTGTTCGAACTCGCTCGGGGCAATGTCGGGTGTGTGCACCAGCGCTTGCCAAACCACTGCAGGCGGCGCCGCGATATGGATGCTGCGTTCAATGTGGCTGAAGTCATTTGAGGCTGGGGTGGCTGCACCAAGGGCACCGAGTAACAGCGGAAAGGCGCCCAGGGTGTAGACCGCGGGCTTGGGCCAGTTCGTGAGCCGGCAGGTGATCCCCATCACCAAGCCGCCCATGGCGCCCAGCACACTGAACATGGGAATGATGACGATGGCACAAATAAGGCCCTCAATCATGATGACCAGGGTGCCAGCGACAAACAATGCGGTCGCGAGCATAGGGGCCCAAAAGTAGTAGCCCCAGGTACGGCGGCGCACGCGTTCGGCGAGGTAGACGGTCACCATCCCAATGGCAATGGGTGTCCAAAAAATGAAAGCACCCGACATGGCGGACCAGGCACTGCCCGCCGGACCTGAAAAAATAAATCGCAAGACCAAACCCAGGCATACGCCTGCAACTACCGGGTAACGTTTCGCAAAGGGCAGCGGCGCTTCACGGTCCGCTTGCGAACCGGACTCCTCTGCGAGCAGCTCAGAAGAATCATCTTTCATGGGGCTGCCTTTGCGTCACGGGTTCGGTTGAATGAGCAGCACATGCGTTGGCGCGGGTGTTGTGGATGCGGTCATTTTGATCCAACGCTCGCAGTTCTGGGCGCGGTGGCAAAGAGCCTGGAAGGCGAATGTTGGTGACCCAACCTGTCGCATGCAGGGCTTGCAGCACCCACCATCCCGGGTCAGGCTGTCCCGGATAAAGCCCGAGTTTGGCCGACTCGGGGAAGGCATGGTGGTTGTTGTGCCAACACTCGCCGAAGCTGATGAGGCCGCAGCCCGCGACGTTATGGCCTTGCACGGCGGCACCCTCAACGTGCCAGTGCTGGGGGCCGCTGCGGTGTGCAAAGTGCCCCACCCACCAGTGCCCCGTCAGGCTGACAGAAATCCGAAGGCACATGCCCCAAAGTACCCAACCGGGGCCACCCAGTGCCCACAGCAGCAGTGCCCAAGGCAGTTGCTGCGCCATCCATGAGCGTTCTACCCACATCAAGAATCGGTCATTGGCCAGTGATTCCGGCACTTCAAAACGGGGCGGGTGCAGCAGCGCCAGATCGCAGTGCAACTGCCACCAAGCGTCGTGGAAAAAGGTGCGGCGGTGGGCGAAGTAGTCGTGGCATCGCGGTTGACGCTGGGCCCAATCGCGCAAGTCATGGGTTCGCACCATGCCCACAGGCCCCGCCATGCCAACCAGGGTACCGAGGTAGACAAACAGCCGCTCCATCCAGCGCGGGCACTCGTAGCTGCGGTGAATGAGGCGGCGGTGCATGCCCAAAGAGTGTCCGAAGCACAGTGTGGTGGCGGTCAGTGAAAGAAAAATCACCAAGCCTGACCAACTCCAGTACATCAGAGGTGCTGCCACGCCGCCTGCGGTCATCACAAACCACCACGTGGATTTGACCGGCGACCACCGAACGCTCCCGTGGCATGCGTCGGTGTGGGGGCCAGCGATGATGGTGGGTACGCCGTGGCGACTGGTGTGAGGCTGTTGCATGTGAATCAACTCCAAGCTGACCCGGGTTTGGGTAAGGGGGACGCCGGGGCGTGTGCAGGCACCGTGCTGTTTTGCACTGGCCGTGACAGCCACAGCAGCATGATGAGACCCAGCACAGGCAGGTTTTTGACCAAGGAAAGGCAGTGCGCCAAGGTGAGTTCGGGCAGGAGGTAGGCCGCCACGGTGGTGTAGCCGAGCAGGACGCCGAACTGCAAGGCATAGACCACGGGGCCAGGGCGATTCAATGTCCACAAACCCAGCAGCGTGTTCAAACAGCAAGAAAACAGCAGGGCAGCGGTGCCCCAGTGGTCTGACAAGCCGCAAGCTGCCAACACATGGCGCACCCCTGATTCTTCGTGCCACCACAAGGAAATCAGTGCCGTGTAAATCCACATGAAAGCCAGGCTGCTGCGCAAACACAGCGCCAGCAAGGGGCTGATTTGGACTTGCAGGTCGAGCAGGGGTTGTGGCGGTGTGACCGTCAGGCCCTGGCCCAGACTGCTGGGGCTGCGTCCGAGCAAAGCAATGGCGGAGTTGGGCACGGGCACCTGCCCCTTCTCCAACAGGTGCAGGGTGTCCCGGCAGAACACTTTTTGGGGCAAGGCTTCACTGGCCCACGCTAAAAAGCGCATCCATGCCATGGGCATGGGCAGCCACAGCGCAGGCCCGTAACCCATCGCGTCGCGGTAGTGCTGGAGCATCTCACGGTAGCTGAGGGCGCTGGCACCCCCGAGCTCGTACACATCGGCCAGCCCACCTTGTTGCTCGAGCAAACGCGCCACGGCTTCGGCCACCTCGTACACATGGACGGGCTGTACGGGCTGATTCCCCAGGCGTGGCAGCGCGACGAGGGGCATGCTGGCCAATGTGGCGAAAAGAGCCGCGCTTTGGCTGCCGGGGCCGTAAATCAATGAAGGCCTCAGAACCGCCCAGTCCATCCCCATGGTGGCAAGGGCTTCATCGGCCAGCAGTTTGCTGTGCAAATAGGGTGTGGCAACGCTGTCGGCATCCGCGCCTACGCCCAAGGCGGAGATTTGCACCACCCGGGTGATACCCACCGCCGCGGCGCCGCGAAACAGCTCGATGGGGCCCTGCGTGTGCACCCTTTCGAAACTTTGCCCCTTCGAAGGCATCAGGATGCCCGCACAGTTCACCACCGCATCGATCCGCCGGCCGCGCAGACGCTCCGACCACTGCGCCGGGGTCATGGCGTGGCTGTAGTCCAGGTGCATCGTATGCCGGCCATCGGTGAGCCCTCGGCCAGCGGCAACGACTTGGTGGCCGCGTGAGCGCAGCGCGCGCACCACAGCCTGCCCGACACACCCGCTGGCACCCGTCACAAGCACTTTCATGGTGTTTCCTCTTGGTTTGGACTGCTGTAAACGGTGTTCCGCGAAGGCATCGGACAGCGGGCTTTGCATTGCCGCATCCGTTGTGCCATGTCGCGGGCCCTGTTCGTGGCACGTCTTTGGCGAACCGCCTGGATGGCGGGTCCAAAAACAGCAGAAAAACGCATGCGGTGCTTGGCAAACACACGGTAGCCCAGGTCGAACAGGGGGCGCAGCACAGGCCAGCCCGTCGCGTGGGTGACCCAACCCAATCCCACGGCACTGTAGGCCAGGCGCAGCACCTCAACGCCACGCAACAAACGACCGTCAGCGGCCACGGCGTGAATTTCTGCGTTCATATCGGCCAAGCTGGTTCCATAACGCTTGGCGTCGAACCCGGGTTCGGCAATGTTGATGAAAACCAAACGCCCTGACGTATCGCGCTCGCGCAGGTGGTCCATCTCCAGCGCGCAGACCGGACAGGCCGCGTCGTACAGCAAGGCGAGGGGATAGGTGGCGGTCATGAATGGCTCCTGAATAAACTGTTATTTCTGTCAAAAGAGAAATTACCAGGCAAAAAAATCAGGGTGATGTTGTTTTGGGCCCAGCACCAGCAACGGTGTCGGATGCTGCGCTGTCACGGCCCAACAGCTTTTTGATCTTGGCGCCGAGTTTGAGTACCTTGGTCAGGGTGCTGGTGTCGAGTTTGAGCATTTCATCGCTCCAGGCGGTGAGGGTTTGCAGCAGCTCCAAGGTTTCTCGCATGCGCACCTTGGCTTCTGCGCTTTCGCGGTTGATGGCAGGGTCGGCCAACAACTCGGTGAGCACGTCGATGGTGGGTGCGATTTCCCGGCGTTGCCGCTCGCGCACGATGGTGCGCAGCAGCTCCCATACCTGAACCGAGGTTTCAAAATGGTCCCGCCGATCGCCCGGCAAATGGGTGAGTTTGGCCAGGTTCCAGCCTTGCAACTCTCGAATGCTGTTGCTCACATTGGAGCGTGCGACGCCCAAGGTATCGGCAATTTCCTCTGCGTGCATGGGGCGGCCGGTGATGTAAAGCAGAGCATGAATTTGCGCCACGGTGCGGTTCACACCCCAGCGGGTGCCCATTTCGCCCCAATGAAGTACGAAACGAGACAGGGGGGGTGACAGGTCCATGTCGTGAATCTATTCCTGTCGTTTGATTCTGTCAAGACAGAAATTTATGCGGGTGATGCTCTTGGGGACTGGACGCTCAGCGCACCGCCACTGCTGTCGACACAATCCAGCCCTCCAGTGGGTCGAGGTCCGTCGGAAACCCCCAGGCGGGTTGGTTCCGTGCCCAGGCGGCCTGCATCAAACACAGCACCGCATCCAGGCGGTCGCCCGAGGGGTCTGCGATCAGGGCTTCTCGTTGTGCATGGCTTAAACGCAAACGCAAATTGAGCCGTGTTTGACCCAGTTCCAGGCCGTTGACCAGGTCTTTGCGGGCGATCAGGCGCTCCGGTGTTTGTTTGTTTTTGTCGTCGCTTTTGTAGGACCGGCCGCCGATGATTTCTCTGGCCAACAAACCGGGGTAGGCCTCCAGCGCTACCCGCTGTGGGTCGCCGGCATGCAGCCCGGGGAGGTCAACGCCGGCTTGCAACAGCAGTGGCACGCCCGCATGCAGCATGTAGGCCACAGGTGGGTTGACCCACTTCATCGACGGCGACGACCCGGCGGGCCCATCACAGGCACGGTGGGCGAATTTGGATCCAACAGGACGTGCAGCGCAAAACGCAGCGAAGGTATCTCGAATGTGGGCTCGGCTGAGGCTGCCGTAGTGGGTGATCAATGCGTGCCATTGCAAGGGCCAGCCGAGGTGCTCCACGAGTTCACGCGGCAGGCCAAACGGGAAGTCGAAACCACCGACCCAGGGTTCTGGCTGCTTGAGCCACGCACCGAAGTCACTGAGTGACTCGAGACTTTGCAAGCCCTGCAGCTGCACCAGGTCTTGTCCAAGGTGATGCCCGAGGGCCACCACAATGGGCTTGCGTTTGGTGGGACTGCTTGAAAAATCGACGCCAATCAGCTTCATCCGAGCGATTGTCGGTGAGCCTCATCCTGCCCCAGCAATGTCTTCAGCCGGTGGACCATGCTGACAATGTCAAACGGTTTGGTCCAGTAGTCTTCAAAGCCCGCAGCCCGCGCTCGGGCAATGGACTCGGACGAGGTGTCTGCACTCAGCGCTACACAGTGAATGTGCTGGGTGCGCAAGTCGCCCTTCATTTTCTGCATGACTTCAATGCCGGAGATGCCGGGCAGGCCAATGTCGATCAAGGCCAGCTCCGGCAAATGGGTGAGGGCGGCGGCCACGCCATCTTCGCCGGTCGCCGCCGTCACCAAACGCCATTCCGGGCGCATCAAAAACACCTGCTCCATCAGTGTGGTGTTGACTTCATCGTCTTCCACATAAAGCACCACGCGTTGAACGCCACCATCGAATTGAGAGGGAACCAGCCCTGAGAAATCGGATTCCGGTGCTCCGACCGGCCGCTCCGCTTTAGCCAAGGCCAGCGACACCGCAAAACGTGAACCCGTGCCCAACTGTGACCAGGCCTTGAGTTTGCCGCCCATGGCCTGGGTCAGTTTGCGAGCCGTGGTCAAACCCAGGCCATGCCCCGGAATGCGGGTGCGCTCGGCGCCCAAACGGTTCAGCGGCTGGAAGAGCTGGCTGAGTTGTTGTGTGGACAAACCCTCGCCAGTGTCATCAATGAGCACAGTGCCCATCTCGGCTTTCACGAAACGAATGCGAACGCGGCCCGGGCTGCGGTTGTATTTGATGGCATTGGAGAGCAAGGCATCGATGACTTGCTCCAGGGCCAGGGGGTCGGCGCGGACATGGGCCGGCTCGATGGCGCCGAGCGAGTCCACATCCTCATCACCCAGTAAAACTTCAATGCTGATGTCCCGTGCCTGTGCCGTAGGCAAAAACTTCTGCACACAGCGTGCAATGAGGGGCCGCAGGTCCACCACCTCAGGCCGCAGTTCCACCTGGCCTTGTTCGATGCCGCTGACTTCCAGCAGCTGGTCAATCATGGACAACAAGCGGGCGCTGGATTCCTGCAGAACATTCAGGCGCTGAGCCTGAGCGCGGGGCAGGGGGTGCTCACGGTCCAGCGCCATCAGTTGGCCATAGCCGAGCACGCCGTTAAGCGGCGTGCGCAGCTCATGGCTGATGCGGGAGAGGAATTCGATGCGGCTGCGTTCAGCCAGTTCGCCCGCGTGTTGGTAGCTGCGTTCGGCGAGTTTTTGCTGCTGTGTGGTGATGTCTCTGCACAGGCCCAAACGTGGGGCGGGATGGCCCTGATGTGTCAGCCCCGATTGGCTGCGAGCGAGCGTGATTTCCAAGCTGCGTGAGTAGGGCTGCATGACAGAACCCACCTGCACGACCCAGGCGTCATGGCGCGTCAGGTCGGCGATGTGTTGTGCAGTGTTCAGCGCGCGTTGGGTTGCGTCGCGGTCTTCGACCCGAAACAGGTCGAGCCAGTGAGTCAATGAAATATCACCTTGTTGAGCGTCCAGCCCGTGTTGACGCCGTGCCTGCGGGTCCAGACGGACCCGTTTTGCCACGGTGTCCACCTCAATCACACCGAGTTCGCATGCCTGCAACGATTGCACGTGGCGCTCGTATTGGTCTTGGACGGCGATCAGGCGGTGCTGTTCATAGTTCACGTCCAACAGGAAGCCGTTCCAGACGGTGCTGGTGTCGGGAAGGCTCTCGGGGGTGGCGGTGATTTCCACCCAAGGCTGCGATCCGCTTTGCCGCACCAGGCGAAAACGTGCTTTCCAGGCGACGCCGGTTTCACGCGATTGATCGAGTCGAAGTTTCAACTGCGCCAGGTCATCCGGGTGCAGCACAGCCCGCACGGAGCGCGCATCGCGGCGCAAACCGGATGCCGACAGGCCTAAGACACGTTGCACTTCGGCGTTGACATAGGGGAAGGTCCAACGACCTTCAACATCGCGGTGCAACTGGAATACGCCACCTGGTAGTTTGTCGAGCCAAGATGCGGCAGCAGGCGCAAGGTTTTTGGGCTGCATGTCCCAACCTGCACCAGCATGGAGGGCCGCAGCCATGGCCGCGCCCGAGAGCAAGGTTTCAGACGGCATGCCCTCAACAGGCGCCTGAAACTCTGGCGGTCTCACTGACATTCACCAATCTCCGCAAGGCGACAAGCTTGGCTGCACCGCCTGCAGCCTGGCTCGAATTTTTGAATTCAACAAAGCAGTTCCCTCATGCGAACTGCTTGCCATCATGGTCGGACCCCAGTGAATGCAAAAACAGGGCCCACCGCAAGCGCGGCGGGGTGCTGACAAGAAAACACAATTTGTGACCCTGGGCGCGATATTAGCGGCTCCAGATGTCGGCCGGTAGTCCGTTTGTCCAGGCTGTGCCCAGGTAAAACCCCTGATTCAAGGGGTGCTGTTAAAAGCAAAAAAAAGTTGGTCAGTACTTGCCACTGGCGCCAGCCAGTCTCAGGTAGACGTGAGCAGCCCATGCCACCAAACCTCGCATCAAAACGGGCAACAAACCTCTGCCGCCCGAGGTGGTTTTGACGACTTGTTTGGACACAGCCAAGGCTTGTTCAAAGCGGTTACGTAGCTCCTTGTTGAATTGCCCATCGCGCACGATGACGTTGGCCTCCAGATTGAGCAACAGGGACAGCGGGTCGATGTTGGAGCTGCCCACCGTCGCCCACTGGGTATCGACCACGGCCACCTTGGCATGCAAAAAGGCCGGCGTGTACTCAAACACCTGAACGCCGCTGGCCAACAGCTCGTCGTACAGCACTCGGGCAGCCAAACCTGCGATGCGGTAGTCCAGCTTGCCCTGCAGCAGGACACGCACTTGAACGCCGCGCTCGGCGGCGGCGCACAGGGCCCTGCGAAAAGCGGTGGCGGGATAGAAGTACGGGGACACCAGGTCCACCCGATCTTGCGCGCTGCGCAGCGCTGCGATGTAGCTGCGCTCAATGGTACGGCGCTGGCGCAGGTTGTCTCGTAGCACAAAGGCGATGTGTACCGCAGGCATGGGGCCGGGCTTTTGCCTCAAACCCTCACCGTGCGGCATGCGCAGCTGTTTCACCAGTCGTTTCACGCGGCGCAGGGGCTCGTTGCTGCGCACCAGGGCACGCAGCTCCTCGCCAAAATCGCGCCCCAACCACGCACGGGTCCAGACAGCCCGTACCGCCTGCTCAATGGGCAGTGCCACTGGGCCTTGTACACGCACTGCAAAGTCGAGCCGGGGCAACTCGGTGCGGCCGTGTCGCAGGTCCAGCCTGTCGTCCATGATGTTGATGCCGCCCACAAACGCCGTGTGGCCATCCACGACGCACAACTTCTGATGCAGACGACGCATTTGGCCGGGATGCAACCAACTCCACCAGCCATGCATGGGTCGAAACACCGCCATCGCCACGCCGCTGGGGTTGCTCTGGACGGGTCTTCGTGAAAAAAAGCCGGTGCCACCTGCACGGTGTGCCCAACGTTCTCTGAGTTGAGACATCGTGGCCTTGGAGCCAAACCCATCCACCACCACCCGCACCCTCACGCCACGGTCGGCAGCCCGCCCCAGCGCTTCAACCACCTGCAAGGAGGCGTCGTCGTTATGAAAAATATAGGTGGCCAGCCACACCTCGTTTTGGGCGTGGTCGATGGCTTCGCACATCGCGGGAAACAACTCATCGCCGCCCTGCAGCAAGCGCACCTGGTTGCCTCCGGTGAACACCGGGCGCGGCACCAAAGTCCACCAACGGTCGAGGCTGTTGGGCAGTTCGTCGTCTTGGCTGTTCATGGTGCCTTGTCCCACCTGGGAGCTCAGCGACTCACTCGGGCACCAAATCCGCCAACAAAGGCAGGTGGTCCGACATGCGCGCCCATGCCGGACCGCGCGGCGAGAAGCTGGTCACGCAGCGAAAGCCCCGCGTGTAGATGCGGTCCAGCGAGAACACGGGAACCCGTGAAGGAAAGGTGCGAGGCGCTGCAACCCCGTCCACACTGGCACGGACCAACCCGAGCTGGCGCATGGGCTCGTCGAGCCGTTCGCCCCAGTCGTTGAAATCACCCGCGAGCAGCAATGTTTCATTGGCAGGTACCTGGGACTCTATGAAACGCGCGATACGTTCGACCTGCCGTACCCGGCTCGAATGCATCAGCCCCAAGTGGGCCACGATGGCGTGCACGCGTTGACCTGCCCAGTCAACGGGAACGTGCAGCAGTCCGCGTTGTTCAAACCTGTGGTCCGACACATCATGGTGCCCGACCTCGCCGATGGGCCAGCGCGACAGCAGGGCATTGCCATGTTCACCCTGGCGAGTGACGGCGTTGGTTCGGTAGGCGACCTCATAACCCTCTGGCGCCAAGAAATGGGCCTGACCCTGTGCTGGCCAACCGAAAGAGGACCGGTCAAAATGCCTCGCCTCGCCGTGATGAAAGTGGCGCACCTCTTGCAGAAACACCAAGTCAGCGTCCAGCGCTTCTATGCCCAGGCCGATGTTGTGAATCTCAAGACGCTTGTTGCCGCCAAAGCCACGCACGCCTTTGTGAATGTTGTAGGTGGCCACACGCAAACGCTGGCCTTCTGGCAGGGTGGAAGCGGGAAAACGCATGGGCTTCAGATGTAGCGAGGCAACTGCAGGATGGCTTCCGCATTGGAGGGAGAGAAACACCGGTCGGCGGCGTCTTGCCACGGCAACCAAACAAAGTTCAGATGCTCGCGGGGCGCGAGCACAACCGGGGAGTCCGCGGGCACCAGCAGTCCGAACACATGTTCGGTGTTGTGGGTCACGCCCGGGGCGTAACGGTGCCGCCACACGGGATAGATCTCGTAGACGTTGTTGAGGTGCCAGTCTCGCAGGGCGGTGGCGTCCGGGCTCACCACAATGCCGGTTTCTTCGGCCACTTCACGGGCAGCGGTTTCACGCAGAGGCTCCTCCAGCAGGTCCTTGGACCCCGTGACGCTTTGCCAGAAACCGGGCTGATCCGCACGTTCAAGCAGCAGCACCTGCA